>JAESGR010000390.1_pt1 | contig 38800 bp, 34 predicted proteins | sample 9269771 | NCBI WGS metagenome assembly JAESGR01 (sample SAMN15739572, study PRJNA653492) | algae metagenome | isolation source: Chroococcus sp. CMT-3BRIN-NPC107 and co-occurring heterotrophs from well... | place: USA: Clark Mountains Wilderness, California | collected 2010-04-18 | reverse complement strand
TGGACGAGATTGCCGCCTGGCAGGTCCGGCCACTGGAGCCGGTCTACCCCTTGGTGTTCTTCAACGCGCTGCGGGTGAAGATCCGCGACGAGGGCCTGGTGCGCAACAAGGCGGTGCACATCGCCCTGGGCGTCCGTGCTGACGGCGCCAAGGAGATCTTGGGCCTGTGGCTTGAGCAGAATGAGGGCGCCAAGTTCTGGCTGCGGGTCATGAACGAACTCCACAACCGCGGCGTCGAGGACGTGCTGATCGCGGTCGTGGACGGCCTGAAAGGCTTCCCCGAGGCGATCCTGGCCGTGTTCCCGGATGCCACGATCCAGACCTGTATCGTGGGGTCGTTGAAGAAGTCGATGTTGATCGGTTCTGCCGGTCAGGGCGGGGTGAAGGGACGACCCGCTTGCTCAGGTTGTCGGCACCTCCTGAAGCGGCCGAAGAGCCGCATCTGTTCCAGCAATGATCAAATCGCTGGACAGGTGCCGGTGGCGAGCCGCTTCAGGTTGATGGCAGCGGCCGTGAGGTAGGCCTGGATCCGCATGTTGGGGAGCCCACGGCGGACAGCGCGCGCGAGGCCGTGCCAGGTCTTGGCCTCGCCATGAACCCCTTCGACCCGCCAGCGATGGCGGGTGTACAGGCGCTCCTCGCGGCGGCGCCACCGCAGTCGCTTTCGCCGGCCGCGTAGGAGGGAGGGATGGTTGGCGTTGAACACGACGACCCGGGCACGGCGTGACGGGCTCACGCACCGCGCTCGCAAGGGGCAGCCGCCGCAATCCCGCGCATCCGCATGATAGTGCTGGAAGGAGCCGCGTTGCAGGCTCCCCTTGGGACGCAGGATCCTCCCTCTCGGGCAGCGCACGATGTTGTGCTTGGCGTCGAACTTGAACCGCCGTTGCGGGATCGTGCCTTTGGGGCGCTGCTCGGCCTTGGCTGGCACGATGGCTTCGATGTCGCGGTCTTCCAAGGCGCGGAACACCTTCGCGTAGGCGTAGCCAGCGTCCATGGTGGCCGTCCTGATGGCCGTTCCCGTCGTCACCGGGATGGCGTCGAGTTGGCCTTCCACCGCCATTCCCTCGTTCTGCTCGCCAGTCGTGATCTCGACGTCGAGAATGACGCCGGCCACATCGTCGACCGCCGTGTGCTGCTTGTAGGTTGGCTCAAGCCGACGGTTCCGACCGTTCGTTGCCATGCTGGCATCCGGATCGGTCGTGCAGATCTTCTTGTACCTGCCGGTCTGGCGGTCCTCCCATGCGAACTCGGCCGGATGGGCATCCTCGACCTCGGCGACATGGCGCGCGACCAGAGCTTCCCAGCTCGCATGAGCGCGGATCAGGCACGCATCGATGTGGACGGTCGCACCCATGGCGACCTTTGCCCCCATGCAACCCTTCACCGTCTGCTCGAAGATGCGACGGAAGCGGCCGGGCCCCCATCGTTGGCGGATGCGGGTCAGGGAGGAATGGTCGGGCAAGCTCTCATGCAGCCCATAGCCCACGAACCAGCGGATCGCGATGTTGACCGCCGCCTCGCGCATCAGCCGGCGGTCGTGAACGATGCCGAGCAGAAAGCCCGCAAGCATCAGCCGCACCGCCACTTCCGGATCGATGCCTGGGCGGCCGATCTCCTGGCAGTAGAGGCCAGCGACCTCTTCCCGTAGCCAGGACAGGTCCAACACAGCATCGACCCGGGCAAGAATGTGATCGTCGGGAACGAGTTGCCGAAGCGACCCGATGATGATCGGCTCCTGCCGATCACGCGTCTTGCAGCCCAGCATCGCGCCGGCCTCCTCTGGTGCCACGCGCCCAGAAGCCAGGGAATCATGGAAGCCGGGGTTCTTCAACGACCCCGTGGTCCACCTGCTCCGGCACAGCCTGGACTTCGTGGCGTACAAGGACCGCAAGGCCGTGGCCGCAGCGCTGAAGGACATCTACCGCGCCATCGATGCTGCCGCCGGTGAGGCGGCACTTGCCGCCTTCGACACCGGCCCCTGGGGCCGCCGCTACCCCGCCATCGGCCAGAGCTGGCGAAGCGCATGGACGGAGGTGGTGCCGTTCTATGCCTTCCCCAGTGACGTCCGGCGCATCCTCTACACCACCAACGCCATCGAGGCCTTGAACGCCAAGCTGCGCCGCGCCGTCCGCGCCAGAGGCCACTTCCCGACCGACGAGGCTGCCATGAAGCTACTCTACCTGGTCTTGAACCGGACCGAGCGGGAGTGGAAAATGCCGCCGAGGGAATGGAGCCTGTCAGCTCTGCTGACATCACTTATAAGTCGTCGCCGTGCCTGCGACGGCCATTGCAGGCGCGGCGCCGGTGAGCCTGTCCATCTCTTGAGCCTCGTGCTCGTCACGGAGGAAAAAGCCTCGGCGCACGATCCGCTTGCGGACTGAACGGTATCCAGGGCACAGGCACGCCAGACAGCCTGATGACTAGTGTGGCTGACAGGAAGTGGAGCCAGTAACCAGTTCGGAGGCTCCGTGCACATCATCGGCATCGACATCAGCAACGCCAAATTTGACGCAGCCCTTCTCGTGGGTGAGCGCGCCCGGCACGCTGCGTTCTCCAACACCGAGGCCGGCTTCGCGCAGTTGCTCGCCTGGCTAGCCAAGCAGGGCTCCGGTCCAGATGCCCCCAAACACGCCTGCATGGAAGCGACTGGTAACTGGGGCCTTGACCTTGCAGCCTTCCTGCACGGTCAAGGCGTGCAGGTCAGCATCGTCAGTCCTGCCCGCATCAAAGCGTATGGCAGCAGCGAACTCGCCCGCAATAAGACCGACCAACTCGACGCCGCCCTGATCGCGCGATTCTGCCGCGCCCAGAGCCCGCCTGCCTGGACGCCGCCCGCTGCGCATTTGCGCGAGTTGCACGAACTGGTGCGCCGGTGCGATGTGCTCAAGGCAGCCCGCGTCCAGGAACTCAACCGTCAAAAAGTCCGGCTTTGCCTTGAGCCGCCGTCGCGGCCTCCATCTCTGCCCATGTCGCCTGGCTCAATGAACAGATCGAGACCGTCATGAAGACGGCTCGCGACATCGTCGCCGCGGATCCCGCGCTTGCTCTCAACCTGGGTTCACTGCGCACCATCACCGGTTTTTTGCGAGATCTCCGCTACTATCCTGCTCGCCGAGCTGCCCAATATCGCTGATTTTACCCCATCATCCGCCAGAAGGCGGATGATCCGTTGTCCAAAGGACCGGTGGCCAGCAGGCCGCCCAGGGGCCTTGGCCGCCTTCGCCGGCCTTTTACCCAGCGAGCACAGCTCCGGCTCGTTCGTTCGCAGGCCAGGCAGGATCAGCCGTGTCGGCAATGAGTGCCTGCGAAGCAGGCTATAAATGTGCGCGCTGGAGCGCTGCGCGCACCAGCAAAAGCCCTGTTCGACTTCGTGCGGCACCTCAAGCACGCCGGTAAGCCGCCCAAGACCATCGTGGTCGCTGTCGCCCGCAAGCTGCTCGTCTACGCTCATGCGGTTGTCCGCACCCAAACGCCGTTCACATCCTCCCGGGATGCCCCTTCTCCGGGTTGACCCCAAACACGGTATCTCCGGGGGATCGGGCTTCAAGTCCGATGGCATCAAGGCTTGTGATCGCCGACGGTAGCGGTCGCGCCATCGCCTTAGTCTGGCACCAGGTCAGGCGCACGAAATGCCCCAGGTCATTGGCGTGCTCGAACGTCTGACCGAGGTTCCAAAGTGGATTGTCGCCGACCGCGGCTATACCAGCCATGCCTTTCGCGAGCATGTCTGGAGCCTGGGTAGCCGACCGGTGATCCCGCCGCAGCGGCACGAAGCGCCGGTCGCCTGCCCCGCCTGGATCGACAACAATTGATCGAGAGCAACGCTCTCGATGGGTCGAGCGCCTCTGGGCACGCCTCAAGGAGTGGCACGCCATCGCCACCCGCTACGAGAAGAGAGCCCGCTCCTTCATGGGCGGCCTCTGCCTTGCTGCAGCTCTCGATGGCTCAAGAGCTAACAGGCCCTAGGCGGCTTTGGCCGACGCGCCATTGATGATCATGCCGAGCCTTGCCGCCATGTCCGCCGTCATAGTGTCTGGCAGGAACTCCACGTTGATCATCCGCCCCTGCCCGTAGCCGCGGACCCGAAACCTGATCTTGGCGTCCTGTCCCCAAGCATCGACCTCAAGCCATCCTTCGCTGCCGATCCGCAGGTCAGGATGCCCTTCGATCTTGGCGCCGGTGCGGGAAACATCCTTCAGCATCCCGGAAGCCTCACCACCCTCGACACCCTTGACTCGGCAGGGCTGCTCGATCGCGAGTCGCTGTTCCCGGCGCCGGTCGGCCCCGCTCATGGAAGTCCGGACGACCCGGACTATCGTGCTGCGCAAGACATCCATGCTCGCCGAGAGCTGTGCCGAGCCGACGCGCACGCCCGCCGCCTGTTCACCGGAAAGGTCTGCCTCACGCGAGACAGCCGTCACCAGGGTCGATACCTGCTGGGCTGCCGTGCTGGCCTCGGCGACGTTGCGCGCGATGTCCTTCGTCGCCGCGGATTGCTGCTCGACCGATGAGGCCACGTCGACCGAGAGTTCGGCAATGGTGCCGATCATTCGTCCGATCTCTTCCACCGCTGTCACCGCTGCCTTGGTGGCGTTCTGGATTTCGGTGACCTGGCTATCGATGTCCTGGGTCGAGCGGCTGGTCTGCGCCGCGAGGTTCTTGACTTCTGTGGCTACGATGGCGAACCCGCGTCCGGCCTCGCCGGCGCGCGCCGCTTCGATCGTGGCATTCAGGGCCAGCAGGTTCGTCTGCTCGGCGATGTTGCTGATCAGCTTCACAATGTCACCGATCCTGTTGGCGGCGTCAGCGAGCGCCTGGATGAGTTCCTCGGCAGATCTGCCATCCTGCACAGCCTGCGCCGCCACGCGGGTCGCGCGTATCACCTGACCAGAAATCTGCTGGATCGACGTGTTCAGTTGCCCGCTGGCCACGCCGACCGCCTGTGCGTTGAGGAGCGCTTGGCTGGCGGCGTCGGCGACCGCTCTTGCATTCGTGCTGACACGTTCAGCCGACACGGCCATCTCCCCGGCATCGCGAGCCATGACGTTGGTCTGCGTAGCGACCTTCTCCATCGACTCGCGTGCTTCACGTTCGACGGTCTCCGCCATCTCCTGCACTGCCTCGCGGCGCTGATGGTCGGCATAGACCAGCTTTGCACGGAGGGCGCGCAGGAGGCGGGTCGTACGCCAGAACTCCAGAGTCTTCGGCATCGGTATCTCGGCGGCTAGGTCGTCCGCTGCCATTGCACTGAAGTGCCCCTCCAGGCGGCGCAGCGACCTCCTCAAGCCGACAAGGACGAGGGCAACGAGACCCAGCATCACCAAGCCACCGACAGCGCCCACTTCCATCGTCCGGCGAGACCGTTCGACGAAGGATAGGTTGGCTTCCTCGGAGGCTTTCGCTGCCGATGCCATCTGAACCTCGATCAAGCCCCTGGCCGCCTGATCCACCGAGAGAAACAGCGGCAGCAGCCGGGTACGCAGCTGTTGTTCCAGCCCATCGGCTGAGCCAGCCGTGGCCATCGCCAGCGCGGGCTTGAGGCCCTCGTTCAGAAAGACGGCACGGGTGTCCATCAGTTGCTTGATCTGCGCCTGCTCGTCCGGCGAGGACAGAAGTGCCGCCAGTGCCGCCAAGCCATTGCTGATAGCGGTGCTTCGACCACTGATCTCATTCAAGCCGCTATTCACCTGGGCTTGGTCGCCTGCCCGCAGATCGAACGCGATGCGCATGGTCTCCTGAACGTTGTCGCGAAGCAGCTCCAGGATCTGGGAGGTCTTGTCCACGGCGACGAGCCGGGACCCGGCAACGTTCTGCAACTGCTCGTTGGACTCGTGCATGCCGGAGAGGCCGAGCCATGCCACCATGGCCAGCGCCGCGATGCTGACGAGCGATCCGAGGGCAAGGCGGGCCGTGACGCTGTGCACGCCAGCACTGAGCCAGCCGCTGAACCTTGACCCGCACAGCTCGCCGTCACGCAGGGTGACCCCGGCACGCCCGCCCGCCCGCAGCTTGGCGTAAGCCGCCTCCGCCTCGGCGATCTTGGCGTCGCCAGCCTTGCTCCGGATCGAGATATAGCCGGTGACAAGCCCCTGTTCGAACACGGGCGTCACGTTGGCCTGAACCCAGTAGAAGTCGCCGGCCTTGGTCCGGTTCTTGACGAGGCCGTTCCACGGCCGTCCGGCCTTGATCGTCGACCACAGGTTCTTGAAGGCCTGCTGCGGCATGTCCGGGTGCCGGACAATGTTGTGCGGCGAGCCGATCAACTCTTCGTGGCTGAAGCCGCTGATCTCCTGGAAAGCCTGGTTGACGAAGACGATGCGGCCACTGGTGTCCGTGCGGGATACCAGCGTCTTGCCTTCGGGGAAGACGATCTCATTCTTGGTGACGGGCTCGTTGAGACGCATCTGGTGAACATCCGTGCATGCGGTAGCTGGCAAGACGCCTTCATCCCTTCTACCCCCAAGAAGTTAGCGAACGCCTAACGACCCCGATGGTCATCCCCTCCCCCTGCCGGGACGGCCTGTCTTGCCATCGTCACCCACGGCTCCCATCCTCGACGGACGGTCGGGATCGAGAAGCGGGAGAGGAAGATGGACGAGCGGCACGCCCTCTCAGAGTTCGAGCCGCTCGGCATGGTCGACGAGCTGGTAGCAACCCGGGTACCGGCAGGCGAACGCGACCTCGTGCAGTCCTTCGTCCGGCGCTTCTTCGTTGACGTAGCCGATGCCGACATCGCGGCGCATGAGCCAGCTGACCTATATGGCCTAGCCCTCAGCCACCTCGACCTCGCACGCGACCGCAGGCCCGGCACCGCACGGATCCGGGTGTTCAATCCGTCGATCGAGCGGCACGGCTTCATTGCCAGCCACACGCTGATCCAGATCGTCAATGACGACATGCCGTTCCTGGTGGACAGCGTTCACATCGCAGTTGGTCGCGCCCAGCTGGCCATCCACCTGACGATCCACCCGGTGATCCCGATCCGGCGCGGCGCCAACGGAAGCCTGGAGGCGATCGACAGCTCCGGCTCCCCGGAGAGCTTCATCCTTGTCGAGGTCGACCGGCGCACCGATCCGGCGGCGCTCGAGCGGGTCGAGGCAGAGATCATGCGCGGCATCGGCGATGTGCGCCGGGCAGTGCGTGACTGGAAGGCGATGGCCGCACACGCCAGGGAGGCGGCCCGGGAACTTGAGCAGATCCTGCCCGATGACCGCGAACCGGCAGCATTCCTGAACTGGCTCGCCGACAATCATTTCACGTTCCTGGGCTATGCCGCCTACGACCTCGTTTCGAGGCCGCAGGGACCAGCTCTAGTCCGCCAGGCAGAGTCCGCGCTGGGTATCCTGGAGCTTCAGGAAGGCCACCATACGACCGATGGCGAGACCGACCAGAACGCGCGCTCGGCGAGCTTCGCCGCCCTGCCGCTGGAGGTCCGCCGAGGAGCCTTCCGGCCGACGCCCGCCGTGACCGTGACCAAAGCCAATACCCGTGCCACGGTGCATCGGCCCTCCTATCTGGATTACGTGGGGGTGAAGCGCTACGCCGCCGACGGCACCGTCCTGGGCGAACATCGCTTTCTGGGCCTGTTCACCTCGGTAGCCTACAGCCTTCCACCGCAGGACATCCCGCTGCTGCGTGGCAAGGTGCAGCAGGTCATGGACGGCATGAACCTGCCGCCGCAAGGGCATGCCGCCAAGGCGCTGGTGCACATCCTGAACACGCTTCCGCGCGACGAGCTGTTCCAGGTCGACAGCGCACAACTGCAGCAGGTTGCCCGCTCGGTGCTCCAGTTGCAGGACCGCCAACGCCTCAAGCTGTTCTTGCGGCAGGACCAGTTCTCACGCTTCTTCAGCGTCCTGCTCTACGTCCCGCGCGAGCGCTGGACGACGGCGATGCGCGAGCGGATCCAGCGGATCCTCCTGCGGCGGCTGAACGGCACCGACTGCGAATTCCAGGCACAGCTCGGCGACAGCCCGTTGGCCCTCATCTTCTTCATCGTTCGCTCGGTCGATCCCTCGTCGGTGAGCGTGAACGCGCAGGATCTAGAGGCGGAGATCACGCTCGCGACCCGCCCTTGGAGCGAAGCACTGCGGACGGCACTGGTCGACGCCCATGGTGAGGAACAGGGCGTCCGGCTGTTCGCACGCTTCGGCAATGCCTTCCCTGTGTCCTACCAGGAGCGCGTGTCCGCCCGTGCCGCCGTCGCCGACATTGCCAGGATCGATGCCCTCGATGTCCAGGCGAGCAGCCTGTCGGTATCGTTGTCGCGACCGCTTGAGAATCCCGCCGATCGTCTGAGGCTGAAGCTGCTGCGGGCCGGCGAGCGGGTGCCCCTCGCCAGCGTACTGCCGATCATGGAGAACTTCGGCCTGCGAGCCTTGGCCGAAGACTCGCATTCCGTGGAGGATCCGGATGGCCGTCGGTTCTGGCTGCACACGTTCGAGGCCGAGCCGGTGGTGGATGGGCAGATCGACCTAGACGAGGTCGGTCCCCTCTTCGAGGAGGCATTCCGGCGGATCTTCGATGGGGATGTCGAGAATGACGGATTCAACCGCCTGATCCTGAGGGCTTCGCTGGACGTGGAGCAGGTGGTGATCCTGCGGGCCATCTGCCGCTATCAGCTGCAGGTCGGGCTGCCGTTCAGCCAGCCTTATGTCGAGCAGACACTCGTGGCCAATCCCGACGTGGCACGGGACTTGGTCGATCTGTTCATCACGCGGTTCGACCCCCAGCTCACCGGCGACCGAGCGGCGGCCGAGGAAGCAGCCGTGCAACGGATCGAAACCGGCCTCGGCCTTGTTGCGGTGCTGGATCAAGATCGCATTCTGCGCCGATTCCTCGGCACCATCCGCGCCATGCTGCGCACCAACAGGTTCCGCCGGAACCGGATGGCCCTGTCGTTCAAGCTGGACAGCGTCCGCGTGCCAAGCATGCCGCAGCCAGCTCCCTGGCGCGAGATCTTCGTCTACGGCGCCGACGTGGAAGCCGTGCACCTGCGGGGCGGCCCCATTTCGCGGGGCGGCATCCGGTGGTCGGACCGACGGGAAGACTTTCGGACAGAGATCCTGGGCCTGGTGAAGGCACAGATGGTTAAGAACGCCGTGATCGTGCCTGTGGGTGCCAAGGGCGGGTTCGTGGTCAAGCGCCCACCGCGGTCGAACGACCGGCAGGTCGTCTATGACGAGGGCGTACGCTGCTACCGCATTTTCCTCGAAAGCCTGCTCGACATCACTGACGACATCAGGACCGGACAGACGATCCCGCCGGACGACGTCGTCCGCCATGACGGAGACGATCCCTATCTGGTCGTTGCCGCCGACAAGGGCACGGCAACGTTCTCCGACATCGCGAACGAACTGGCGACCGCGCGAGGCTTCTGGTTAGGCGATGCTTTCGCCTCCGGAGGATCCGCCGGCTACGACCATAAGAAGATGGGCATCACCGCCAAGGGAGCCTGGGAGTCGGTGCGCCGGCACTTCCGTGAAATGGGCATCGATCCCGAGCGCGACCCGATCACCGTGATCGGCATCGGCGACATGTCCGGTGACGTGTTCGGCAACGGCATGCTGCTGAGCCGCTCGATCCGGCTGGTGGCCGCCTTCGACCATCGGCACATCTTCCTCGATCCCGATCCGGATCCTGAAAACACGTTCGCGGAACGCGCCCGACTGTTCGACTTGCCACGATCCTCTTGGGAAGATTTCGACCGCGCACTGCTCAGCAAAGGCGGCGGCATCTTCTCCAGGCAGCTGAAGTCGATCCCGCTTTCGCCTGAGATCCGCCAGGTGCTGGCAGTCGAGGCGGACAGCCTGCCGCCGTTCGAGCTGATGAGCGCCATCCTCAAGGCCCCGGTCGACCTGTTCTGGAACGGCGGCATCGGCACCTACGTAAAGGCGCGGAGCGAAAGCCACCGCGATGCCCAGGACCGGGCCAACGACCCGATCAGGGTGGATGGCGAGGATCTTCGCTGCAAGGTGGTCGCAGAAGGCGGCAATCTCGGCGTCACCCAGCGCGGCCGGATCGCCTTTGCCAGGAAAGGCGGCCGGATCGGCACGGACTTCGTCGACAACTCCGCCGGGGTCGATTGCTCCGACCACGAGGTCAACATCAAGATCCTGACCGGCGCAGTCGAGCAAGCGGGCGACCTCACTCGCAAGCAGCGTGACGAGCTGCTGCGTTCGATGACCGATGAGGTCGCTGCCCTGGTCTTGCGGGACAATACCCTGCAGAATCTGGCCCTGTCGACAGCGGAGCACCGGGGGATTGACCAGCTGGACGCCCAGATCGGGCTGATTCGCTCCCTGGAGAGCAGTGGCCGCCTGGTTCGACAATTGGAGTTCCTGCCGACCGACCAGGAACTGGCCGACCGCCGGCGCGAAGGCCGAGGTCTGACCAGGCCGGAGCTGGCCGTGCTGCTGGCCTATGCCAAGATGGACCTGTTCGAAGCACTGGACACGGGGACGGTGGTCGATGACCCGATGCTCGCCGCCGAGCGGCTCCGCTATTTTCCCCGTCCGCTGCGCAAGCGCTTCCCCGAGGCTATTGCCCGACACCGGCTGGCCCGGGAGATCGTGGCGACGCGCCTGGCCAACGGCATGGTCAACAGGGCTGGCATCACCCTGGCAAGAGATCTGGCCGGTGAGACCGGCGCATCCTTCGACGAGATTGCACGCGGCTACCTCATTGTCCGCGAATGTTTCGAACTCACCCCCGTTTGGGGAGCAGTAGAGGATCTCCCCGTCAGTGCAGGCAAGCCGCAGATCGCGCTCCTGGCCGATCTCACCAGCGTGACGGCGGCCTGCGTGCGCTGGACCATCGTGCACGATCTTGCCACCCAACCCCTGCTCGACACGGTGGAGCGCCTGCAGGTCGGCGTTCGCGCCCTACATGGACAGATCGACAGCCTAGCGCCCAACGAGAAGCAGGAAGCCCTGCGGGCCCGATGCCGCGATCTCGAGGCGCTGGGCCTGGAGGCTGAAACCGCCAAGCGGCTCGCCATGCTGCCTCTAGCGACGGTGCTGCTCGACGCGCTGCAGACCGCGCATGACACCGGTGTGCCGGCACAGCGGGCTGCAGAGGTCCGACTGGCCATGGACGAGACGCTGGACACGGCACGCACGGCCGCGCTGATCGAACGGATCAGCGTCCGGAGCTTCTGGGACCACGAGACCAAGGCGGCCCTGCGCGATGATCTGGCCGAAATGCTGCGCCGGGCTACCCACGACGTGTTGACCAGACAGGAGCCGCTTGAAGCGTGGCAGGCACGGCGAAAGAGCGCAATTGAGCGCTACTTCACCGTGCTGACGCGGGCGGAGGCAGAGAGCACGATCGATCCGGCCGTGGCGACCGTCGCGGTCAGGTCCCTTGGCCGGCTGACGACGGGCTGAACTGGTCGGACCAGGTACCAACCGTTGCGAGCGCGCGCGCTGTCAAGCGGGCGAAGTCCAGGGGGTGCGCCTTGGCTGACATACACTGCCGGCAGAATTTCCCAGAAGATGTCCGGCGACGCTTCGAAGAGATGGTCGATCGGGAAGCTGCCATCCGGCAAAGGGGCGAAGTCATGCTCGTGATGGTGCCAGGCCAGACGCTTGCCCGCGTTCTTCTGTTTGATGGCGTAGCCGGTGATCTCGGCGGCGAACCGCATCCAGCCAGGTGTGCTCTCCCGACGATCATCCGCAGCCATCCGGGGGATCACGACGATGTTGCTCCTCGACAGGTCGGCCATCCCGATGACAGCTTGCACGTCAGTGCGAAAACGCGGGCATGAATGCCGGGTGTGGCTAGGCATGCCTGCATGATCATGTCTGCCAGGGCACCTGCGTCGCGCAGCAGTGCCTCGTAGGGCTCCACCTTCGCGAAGCCAAGATCGGCCAACTCGTGCGGCCGCGCTGCCAGCGGCGGAAAAGAACGCATCGATGCGAGTTGCATGCCGGGAACGATGGCCATGCTCGTACTTTTCCTTCTGCGCACCGGCCATCGTTGCCACAACATCCGACCAGCGCTTGAGGTGCCCTGCATTGAACGCGCCGGGTGAGTAAAAATGTTCCCTTTGACACATTTTGTGGAACATCGGTACCGAGACACTTTGCAGGTGGGGGTCGGCGTGCCTATTTACCGCTCGCCGCGGCCCCGCCGTCGTATCGGCATGGGTACGCTGTTATCTCAACTTGCCGAACCATGCGGCCGCGCGTGGTGTCGCCTGGAAGAAGGCGGCCGGCATTCAAGCCGGTCCGAGGAGACGTGATGCAACGGATCGAGCTGTTGAAGGAGAGTGAGCTCTTCTTCAAGACCTGGCTCAGGTCACCCAAATCGATGGGGTCGATCATCCCCTCGTCGCAGTCGCTGGCGAAGAAGATCGCTGAGCAGGTAGTCTGGCAACCCGGCGAGAAGATCGTCGAACTTGGCGGCGGCACTGGTGCTATCACGCAGGGTCTGGTGGATGCCGGTATCCCACGCGAGGCTCTCGTCGTCGTGGAGCTTGACGAGAAGCTGCACAGCTATCTCAGTACCCGCTTCATGGGTGCCACCGTGGTCCGTGGCGATGCGACGAAGCTCGCCCAGATCCTGAGCCAGCACGGCGTGCGCAAGGTCTCGACGATCATTTCCGGCCTGCCCATGGTCGGAATGCCCGACGCCTTCCGCGAGGCGATCTACAAGGGCGGGCTGAAGATCGTCGGCCCCAAGGGTGTGCTGCTCCAGTACAGCTATTCTCCGATCTCCCCGATCCCGCATCGGCGCTATGGCCTGAACGCGAAGCTGGCAGGCTTCGTGCTCAACAACATGCCGCCCGCCTATGTCTGGAAGTACACCGGCGCCGATCGGGGCGTCTGACCCATCAAGCGGCCAGCTCCATCACGGCAGGTGGCCCCTGATCACTGGCGCTCGCTGCTGCGGCGCTTGGTGCGTGAGCATGTCCGCGGGCTGACGGGCAAGCTGACCATCGCGATGATCGCGATGGTGCTGGTGGCTGCCACGACCGCCGGCAATGCTTGGCTTATCGAGCCCGTGCTGGACAAGGTGTTCCTGGAACGGGACACGACCATGCTGGCGCTCGTGCCCTTGGCGGTGGTGGCGCTGGCGCTGGTGAAGGGCATCGCTTCCTTCTTCCAGGACCGGATGATGGCCGATGCGGGCAACCGCATCGTCGCCGACGTACAGGCGCGGCTGTTTGATCACACGATCAGGTCCGACCTTGGCTTCTTTGTGAGCGAAGGTACGGGCGGGTTGATCTCGCGCATCACCTACGACGTGGCTTCGCTGCGCGTGGCGATGACGTCGGTGCTGACGGGCATGGCTCGCGACGGTCTGTCCGTCGTGTTCCTGGTGGCCCTCATGTTCTACCAGGACTGGAAGCTCGCCTCGATCGCCTTCATCGGTTTTCCGCTCGCCTACTGGCCGATCTCCAAGCTGGGCAAGCGTGTCCGCAAGGTGGTAGCGCAGGCCCAGGCTCAGATGGGGCGCATCACGGGCCGGCTTGAGCAGACCTTTCAGGGCGTGCGGCAAGTCAAGGCGTACGACCGCGAGGCCTTCGAAATCGATCGTGTCCGCCAGTTGATCGAGGGGCAGTACGCGCTGCAGCTGAAGGCAGCGCGGATCCGTGCCGCCACCTCGCCGGTGATGGAAACCCTGGCAGGCATCGCGATCGCCGCCGTGATCGGCTATGGCGGCAGCCAGGTCCTCGCCGGCCAGACGACGCCCGGCACGTTCTTCAGCTTCATCACCGCCCTCCTGATGGCCTACCAACCGCTCAAGAGCATCGCGAAACTCAACAATGCGCTGCAGGAAGGGCTTGCGGCGGCGGACCGCGTCTATGCCGTCATCGACCGTCCACCCGCGATCGAGGATGCGCCGGACGCAATGGTTCTCCCGGCCGTCGCCGGCCACATCCAGTACCTGGACGTTCGATTTGCCTATCACTCCCAGGTGCCTGCGATTGCAGGGCTGAACCTGGACGTACCGGCCGGCCAGACCGTGGCACTGGTCGGGCCATCCGGATCGGGCAAGTCGACCCTCGTCAACCTGCTCTTCCGCTTCTGGGACATCCAGTCCGGCCGGATCACCTTGGACGGCTACGACATCCGGCACGTGACTCAGGCATCCCTGCGGGCGCAGATGGCGCTGGTAAGCCAGGAGGTGAGCCTGTTCGACGACACCGTGCGGGCGAACATCGCCTATGGGCGCCTGGACGCGACGGATGCGGAGATCCAGGCGGCGGCACGCGATGCCGCGGCCCACGATTTCATCATGGCGCTGCCCGAGGGGTACGAGACCAGGATCGGTGGCTCGGGAGTGCGCCTTTCGGGCGGTCAGCGGCAGCGCCTGTCGATCGCCCGGGCCATGCTGAAGAAGGCGCCGATCCTGCTGCTGGACGAGGCGACGTCGGCGCTGGATACAGAGAGCGAGCGCCAGATCCAGGATGCGTTGGCCCGCCTGATGAAGAATCGGACGACATTGGTGATCGCACACCGCCTGTCCACCGTGGTGCATGCCGACAAGATCGCCGTGCTCGACAAAGGCAGGATCGTCGAGATGGGCGACCATGCCTCCCTGCTTCGCGCAGGTGGCACCTATGCGCGCCTCTATCAGCTGCAGTTCGAGGAAGGCAGCGGCGTGGATCTTCCGGGCGTTGCAGTCCCCGCCTTGCTCAAGGCCTGACGGCGTGGGCTCACTGAAACGACTGACAAGCGACCCGGTCTGGCAACGGCGCATCTCGCGGACTATCGCCGGCACCCTGGAACTCCTCGACAAGACCTGCCGGATGGAGTTCGTCGCCCATCCTGACGCGCAGGCCATCATGGAGAGCGACGAGGGCGTGCTGGCCGGCTACTGGCACGGGCGCTGCCTCTTCCTGCCGCTGCTATGGCGAGGCGTGCTCCGCTCGACCGGCCGGGACCTGTCGACGCCGGCCTATGCGCTGAGCACGCCGCACCGCGACGGTGTCATCATGGCGCAGGCACTCAACATGGTAGGTGTGAAGAGCATCATGGGCTCCAGCCGCTACGGCGGCACAGAAGCCTTCCGCGAGATACGCCGCACCCTGAAGGAAGGTGGGCGGATTGCCATTTCCGTGGACGGCGGCAAGGGACCGCGGCAGCGCGTTCAGGGCGGCATCATGCTCCTGGCCAAGCACAGTGGCTGCCCGGTCATCCCGACTACCGGCTCCTGCCGGACGGGCAGGCAGCTGAACAGCTGGGACCGCATGCTGCTGCCGATGCCCGGCACAAAAGGCGTCCTGATGATGGGTGCACCCATCAGGGTGCCGAAGGATGCGGACAGGGAGGAGCTGGCGCGGTTCGAGCAGCAGTACGAGGATGCCATGAATGCCTTGATGGACGAGGCTGACCGGCGCTGTGGGCGAGAACCGACGCTGCCGGCCCCGCGAAAGGCATCCACGGAAGCCGTCGGCGCCGCCTGATGCTGCTGTCGTCATGGCGCCTGCTGACCGGGCTGGCCACACCGCTGGTCAGACGGCATCTGGAGCGCCGGCGTCTGCAGGGCAAGGAACATGGCGAACGCTGGCCCGAGCGGCTCGGCATCGACGCCTCCGTCCGACCGGACGGGCCACTGGTCTGGCTGCATGCCGCAAGCGTCGGCGAGTCCCTCTCGATCCTGCCGCTCCTCCATGCGTTGCGCGAGCGTCGCCCGGACCTCGTCCTCCTGGTCACGACCGGAACCGTCACCTCTGCTGCACTGATGGCGAAGCGACTGCCCGACGGTGTCCTGCACCGCTTCGCGCCGGTGGATCTCCCCAAGGTGGTGGACCGGTTCCTCGACCATTGGCAGCCGGACCTGGCCTTGATGATCGAAAGCGAGATCTGGCCGAACACGCTCGCTGCCCTTGCCGGCCGTCATGTGCCGGCCGTGCTGTTGAATGCGCGGATGTCGCAACGCTCGTTCCGACGTTGGCGCTGCGTGAAGCCGGCCATCTCCAGGTTGCTCGGCACCTACCGGCTCGTTCTGGCCCAGAGCCAGGGCGATGCGGACCGATTGCGCGCGCTGGGCATCCTCGACGTGGCAACGCCGGGCAACCTCAAATACGCGGCTCCGCCTCTTCCCGCCGACCCTGCGGAGTTGGATGCGTTAGGCGCAATCATTCCTCATGGATCAGCTTGGCTGGCCGCGAGCACCCATGCCGGCGAGGAGGAACTGGTCGCAAGGGTGCACCGGGCGTTGCTGGCCTCGCATCCGGATCTGGTGACGATCATCGCACCGCGTCACCCCCATCGCGGCACGGAGATCGCCGCGGCCCTCCACGAGCAGGGCCATGCGGTCAGCCAGCGTTCAAAGAGGGATGTGCCCCTCCCCGGTGTCGTCCATCTTGCTGACACGCTTGGCGAACTCGGCCTCTTCTACCGGCTCTGCCCCATCGTGTTCGTCGGCGGCTCCCTCGTTCCGCATGGCGGGCAGAATCCCCTGGAGCCGGCCCGGCTGGGCTGTGCCTTGACGATCGGACCGCATGCCTGGAACTTCGCGGAGATCGTGTCGGGCCTGGTGGCGACCGGCGGTGCCGTCCAGGTCGCGGACGAAGCCGGCCTGGCGGCACAGGTCGCTGCGTGGCTGGCGGATCGGGGCCAACGGCAGGAGGTCGGCGAGGCCGCCCGGCGCTTCGCCGTCGAGCACGCTGGCGTGCTCGAGCGGACGATGGAGGCCCTGCTGCCGCTCCTGCCGGTGCGGCGTTGAAGGCGCCCAGGTTCTGGACGACCGGCGGGCTGCCCGCAGACCTGCTGGCGCCGCTCGGCAGCATCTATGGCCGCATCGTCTCCTTGCGGGCACGGCGTGCGGGGCTGGCGGTCGGTGTGCCGGTCCTCTGCATCGGCAACCCAACCCTCGGCGGCGCCGGCAAGACGCCGACCGTACGCGCCCTCGCCCAGATCCTGCACCAGGATCTGGGTCACGATCCGCACATCGTCACGCGGGGCTATGGCGGTCGCGTCAAGACGTCGCTGCGAGTCGATCCCGACCAGCACGATGCTGCCTTGGTGGGCGACGAGCCTCTGCTGCTGGCTCAGTCTGTTCCGGTCTGGGCCGGGCCCGACCGCGTGGCGAGCGCGCGCGCGGCGGTAGCGGCAGGTGCCGACATCCTGCTGCTGGACGACGGGTTTCAGAATCCGTCACTGGCCAAGACCGCGTCCTGGTTGGTGATCGACGGGCCTGCCGGCCTGGGCAACGGCCGCGTCTTCCCGGCCGGCCCACTCCGTGAACGTTATGACGATGCGCTGGACCGCGCGCAGGCCCTGGTCATCATCGGGCCGGATGACCATAGGTTGGGCGAGAACATGACCGCCCCCGTCATCCATGCGGACCTCGTGCATCCGGAAGATGTCGTCCGGGCTTTGGACGGGCGGCTGGTGCTCGCCTTTGCCGGCATCGGGCGCCCGGAAAAGTTCTTCGAGAGTCTAGCGAGCGCCGGCGTCCAGATCGCGGAGCGGCGGGCGTTTCCGGATCATCACCCGTTCAATCCTGCCGAGCTTGCCGATCTAAGGGCCGCTGCACGCCGTATAAGGGCTGAGCTGGTAACGACCGAGAAGGACCTGGTCCGCTTGCCGGTGGAGGAGAGGACCGGGATCCGGCCCATTCCTGTTACACTTCGATGGAGGAACCACCCGCTCGTTCGGAACTTGTTGATGAGATTGGTCACGCCTGTGTCGACGCGCTGAAGCGCTCTCGGGTCCGGGTGTGACGGTCGCCGACAGGACCCGAGATCGAGCGAACGGAGGCACCAGGATGAGCATGGTTGAGACGATGTCTGCCCAGCGCGCGGACCGACGATTCGTCCAGGGTGCCATGGCCGCTCCGATGCTGGATCGCGGTCATGAGCTGGATTTGGCGCGCCGCTGGCGGGAAAACAATGACCAGGCTGCACTTCACGAGCTGGTGACATCTTATTTGCGCTTGGTGGTGGCGACCGCCGGACGTTATCGCAATTATGGCTTACCCATGCCTGATCTTGTCCAGGAGGGTATGGTCGGCTTGATGCAAGCAGCGGCACGCTTCGAACCGGATCGCGACGTCCGCTTCTCGACCTATGCCGCTTGGTGGATCCGCTCGGCCATGCAGGATTTCGTCCTGCGCAATTGGTCCATCGTCCGCACCGGCACGACTGCCGCCCAGAAGTCGCTGTTCTTCAACCTGCGGCGCCTGCGGGCACGCATCGAGGGCGGCCGCAAGCAACAGATGGACGATGAAGATCGGGCCAGCATCGCGCTCGAGCTCGATGTCGGTGTCGCGGAAGTCCTCTCGATGGAACAGCGCCTTTCCGGTACCGACCAGTCGCTCAATGCCCCGATCGGCTTCGATGGCGAGAGCACCGGTCAGGACTTCATCGCGGACGAGCGGCCGACTCCCGAAGAGGCGCTGGCCGATGGCCATGACAGCCGGACCCGCACGCGCTGGATCGCCAGCTCGCTGGCGGAACTTTCCGAGCGCGAGCAGATCATCATCCGCGAGCGTCGGCTGCGGGATGAAGGATCGACGCTGGAGGAGCTGGGCCGCCGTCTCGGCATCAGCAAGGAGCGGGTGCGTCAGATTGAGCACCGAGCCCTGCAGAAGCTGAAGGGCGCCCTGATGCGTCGCATCAAGGATCCGGCCGACGAAGCCATTCTGATCGGCGCCTTCGCCTGAGCCGATCTACCTGCCGGAGGGCCGCGGGCGCTGGCTCCTCAGCGGACGATGATGGCGATCGCTGCTCCGAGCATCAGTGCGGCGCTGAGGTGATTGCTGATCAGGATGGCCCGTTCGCTCCTGAGGAGACGCCGGGCCCGCGAAGCCAGCAGTGCCCAGCTCAGGTCGACCGTCGCCAGTACAATGAGCGCCGTGACGACGAGCTGCAGCCAGACAACCGGCCCGGGCTGGCCCAGCCCGGCGACGGAAGGCAGCAGGGCGGTATAGAAGATCATGACCTCGGGGTTGCCGAGGGTGATCAATAGCCCGGCCAAGAACATCCGCCACGGATGTCTTCTCTCCGGATGCGTGTCGTCCGGCAACTCGGTGCTGGCGAACCACATCTTCCAGGCCAGGTACAACAGATAGGCGGCTCCCCCGTATCTCAGGACGAGAAAGACGCTGTCCAATCGCTGGGCGGTCATGGCGTGCTCGGCAACCGCCAGCGTGAGCCACATCATCTCGCCCAGCCACTTGGCGATGATGAAGGGCAGGACATCGCGCAGGCCATTGGCCAGGGCACGGCTAACGAGCGCAGCGACACTCGGGCCGGGCGTGCCGGCGGCCAGCACCAGGATCGAGGCAAATGCCAGCATGGAAGACCAGGTCATGGCTGACGACATCCGTGCCCGGTCAGGCAGCACACGCTGCGACAGTTATATACCGCCAGCGAGAATAACCAAGCGGACCCAAAGACCCCAAACACTTGCTTGCCGGCTGTCGGAAGGGTGTTCAGCCGGCCACTCAATGGAAGGTCACCCTGCTCGATCCTGCCCAGGATCTACCGATAGTTGACGCCCCTCAACCTGCCACATGCATCACGCTGGACGACCATGTCAGGCATGGCTGGGCGATGAATCTGTCTTCCTTGGGAGAATGGCGCGCCCGACAGGGATCGAACCTGTGACCTCTTGCTCCGGAGGCAAGCGCTCTATCCGCTGAGCTACGGGCGCGTCGGGTCGCGTAGTTAGCGCCCCGGCGGGTGAAGGGCAAGCCTGGTGCCGACAATGGGCGAGGATGCGTTCCGGACTGGCCAGTTCTACGCTATGCCGGTCAAAACGAACCGAGCCGGCCATCATGACCATCCAGCGCACGATCACCCCCGTCGACCAGTCCGTGTATGTGGAGCGGGAGCTAGCCAACGGGGCAGCCATCCAGCGGGCCCTGGAGCAGGCCCGGTCCGCCCAGGCGGGGTGGCGGCAGATACCGCTGGAGGAACGGATCGCGGTAATCGGCAGGTTCGTCGATGCGGTCATCACCGACAAGGCCGAGATCGGCAACGAGATCACCTGGCAGATGGGCCGGCCGATCTCCCAGTCCGGCGGCGAGCTTGGCGGCTTTGCCGAGCGGGCGCGCTATATGATGGACGTGGCCGGCGAGGCCCTGGCCGACGTCCGCTTCGACGACAAGCCCGGTTTCACCCGGTTCATCCGCAAAGTACCGATGGGCGTGATCTTCGTGATCGCCCCCTGGAACTATCCCTACCTGACGGCAGTCAACTCGGTGGTCCCAGCCCTGATCGCAGGCAATGCCGTCATCCTCAAGCACAGCGCCCAGACACCCCTCGTCGCGGAGCGCTTTGCCAAGGGCTTCCAGGCAGCCGGCCTACCCGACGGCGTATTCCAGTTCCTCCACACGAGCCATGAGGACGCCCTGGGCATCATCCGGTCGGGTGCTGTCGCCCATGTGAACTTCACCGGTTCGGTGGCCGGTGGCCACGAGATCGCCAGGGCGGCTGGAGAGACCTTCATCTCCACCACGCTGGAACTGGGTGGCAAGGATCCGGCCTATGTGCGGCCAGATGCGAACCTGCAGCATGCGATCGAGAATCTGGGCGATGGTGCCTTCTTCAATTCCGGGCAGTGCTGCTGCGGGATCGAGCGCCTCTACGTGCACGAGCAAGTCTACGACGCCTTCATTGACGGCCTGGCCAGCTTCGCCGCCGGCTATCGGCTGGGCGACCCGACGAAGCCGGAAACGAACATCGGCCCGATGGCCAAGGCGCGCTCAGCCGATTTCGTGCGCGACCAAGTAGACGAGGCGGTCGGGAAAGGTGCCCGGCCTCTGGTGGATACCAACGCCTTTCCCATGGATGAACGCGGCTCCGCCTACGTCGCACCGCAGGTGCTGGTCGGCGTCGATCATGGCATGCGGGTGATGCGGGAAGAGTCGTTCGGCCCGGTCGTCGGGGTCATGAAGGTCTCCAGTGACGAAGAGGCCGTGGCCCTGATGAACGACAGCCCGTACGGCCTGACGGCGGCAATCTGGACGTCCGACGTCGCCGCGGCGGAAAGGATTGGCGACCAGATCGAGACGGGCACGGTCTTCATGAACCGCTGCGACTACCTGGATCCTGCCCTTGCCTGGACCGGCGTGAAGGATACCGGGCGAGGCGTCTCCCTCTCCAGGTTCGCCTACGACCAGCTGACCCGGCTCAAGTCGTTCCATCTGCGCGAAAAGGTGTAGTCAGCCGCACGTCCCCCGGCAGACGCGATGTCGCCAGACATGATTGAAACGAAATGGGCCGACTGGTGACCTCACACTGAAACATCGCTGCCGCATCACGCTTCCATGGGTCTGGGAGCGCAAGCGATGGCGAACGGTGGTGCGGATACGGGTTCATCGGCTCGAACGGCAGCGGCAGCTCTGCTGGCAGGCATGCCGGGCCTTGCTGTCACCGCCGTCGCCGTGATCGGGTCGAACGCCCTGACCGTCCGGGCTGACCTTCTCCTGTCGCTGCTCGACGTCATGGCGCTGGCCGGGGTCTGCTTCGTCACCCGCAGCGGTGGCGGGGTGTTGCGGGAGCGGCTTGCCAGCGCCCTCGTAGCCTTGTCGATGGCGGCATCGCTGGCCCTGATCAGTTATCTCGCCTTCATGCAGTTGTCAGGCGGCGGCACGCGGTTGGAGGGCTTCGGACTGTTCCTGGCGCTGGCGCTGAACGGCGGCTATGCCGTCTTCAACGCCTGGGCTCTGCGTCGCTGGCAGGGCGTCCTGCGCCACCAGCCCTCGCCGCTCGCCCACAGCCAGGTCAGGCTCTTCAGCGACAAGCTCAGCTCCAACCTGCTGATCAGCCTGTCGCTGGCCATGTCGCTTGTCCTCGACGGTTCCCCGATCTCACTCTATGCTGATCCTGCCGCAGGCTTGGCGCTTGCGCTTGCCACGGCATGGTGGGCGGCGCCGACCATCGCCGCGGCGGTTCGCGATCTCGCTGGGCTATTGGCGGTCGAGCGGCGATACATGAAGTCCGGTATCTGGCTCCAGTAACCTTGGCCGAGCCCTACCGCCAGCCGGTCAGATCCCCACCTCGACTGCCGCGACCACCATACAGATGTCCCCGAACTGAGGCGTACCGGATCGCGTGAGCATTCCGCCCTCTACGACCTCGATCGACACCTCGCCATGCGGAAGAGCCGTCTTCACCGTCCCGACATCGACTGGTCCGGCCGCAGAAGGCACGCCCAGGCGCACATGCACCTTCATTGTATATCCTTCGTCGGCAAGAGCGCGCATGGCCGGCAGATAGTTGTGGCCGATCGCGTCCTTGATCGCCTTGACGGCCGCCTTGGTCGGATCCTGCCCCTGCAGGTCCGCTCCCATGCCGAGTTCGATAAACATCAACCGGTCCATCCTGCTTCCTCCGTACATTGCATTCAGATGTTACCCATGTTGCCTTGCCAGATCCAACCGGGAACCCCAGCTTGGGCCACCAATTGATGTCATGTGACGATTAGTCGACCTCACAAGAGGCTAGTTGTCGGAGCCAATCAGCTACGAGGTGCCGGCCATGCTCCATTGGGCGCTCGTCTTCCTGGTCGTCGCGCTGATCGCTGGCCTTTTCGGGTTCGGTGGCATCGCATCGACATTTGCTGGAATCGCGCAGATTCTGTTCTTTATCTTTCTCGTGCTCTTGGTGGTCAGCCTGCTGGTTCATGTCCTACGAGGACGCGCTCCACCCGTCTAGGCAGTGCTTTTGTGCCAGGCACAAGGACCCGCCGCGGCCGGCGACGGGTCCTGCCTTGTCGTGCCAGCCAGCAAACGGTCGGCAGCAACGCCTGTCGCTTGATACCAGCGAGCCACACCATCGTCGGATCAAGGCCATGCGTCTTCGGTTCAGGTTGTGAACGCGCCTATGTTGTGTGAATCCGGATTGAGCTTCCGGTACCACGAACAGTGCCTTCCAGACCTGAAGAAATGCGCCGAGAAAAATATCAGGGTCGAGAAAGAAGCAATAGTTCGGCAGAACCCGCTTTCCCATGCCTGCGCTGAAATATCAGCCGTCGGTCGACGGACTGCGTGCCGTGGCCGTTCTGGCAGTCCTGGGGTTCCATGCAAAAGTGGCCTGGCTCGGCGGCGGCTTTGTCGGCGTTGACATTTTCTTCGTCATCTCCGGATACCTCATCACCAGCATTCTTCGCGATGATCTTGCCGCCGGCCGGTTCTCGCTGCTGCGCTTCTACGAGCGCCGCATCAGGCGCATCTTTCCACCACTGTTCTTCCTGCTTGCGGTGATGTTCCTGGCCGGTGCCACGGTCATGTTGCCATCCGAGTTCGCAGCACTCGGCAAGAACGCCATCGCAACCGCCCTGTTCGTGTCGAACATCACGTTCTGGAAGGCATCCGGCTACTTCCACCGGGATTCGGAGAGCAACCCGCTGCTTCATACCTGGTCGCTCTCGGTGGAAGAGCAGTTCTACCTAGTCGTGCCGATCGTCCTCTACGTTGCCTTCCGGTACTTTCACCGAGGCCTGATACCCCTGCTATGGATCATGGCAGGCATCTCGCTCGCTCTGAGCATCAGGCTGACCGAGACCGCCCAGAGCTTCGCCTTCTTCATGGCGCCAACCCGGGTGTGGGAGTTCCTGGCAGGTTCGCTGCTGGCCTGGAACGCCATCCCTGCCGTCAGACATCGTCATGGCCGCGAGGTCGTCGCGCTGGCCGGAGCCGGACTGATCACCTGGAGTATCGCCAGCTACACCAGCAACTCGCTCTTCCCTGGACTGGGCGCCATTCCACCCGTGCTGGGAGCCGTCCTCGTCATTCATGCGGGTGGACAGACGCTGGTCGCACGGGTCTTGAGCCTGCGTCCGATCGTCTTCGTCGGGCTGATCTCCTACTCGCTCTATCTCTGGCACTGGCCCGTGCTGGTCTATCTCAGGTACCTGGGTGGGCATGACGGCAGTGTGCCGCCGGTGCCGACAGTCTTCCTGGTCTCGCTGGGACTGGCGATTTTGTCCTGGCGGCTCGTCGAGCAGCCGTTCAGGTCGGGGCGGGCCTGGACACGGCGCCAGGTCTTTGCCGGGGGCTCGGCGGTGCTGGCCGCATCCGTGGCCGCAGGTCTGCTCGTTCACGTCGAGCGCGGCTGGCCGCAGCGCTTCCCGGAAGCGGTGACCGTTGCAGAGCGTGCCGCGGCCGATTTCAGCCCGATGCGTACGCGCTGCCACGCGAGCGACGAGAATGCCGTCCCGGTCGAGCAGTCTTGCGTATACGGAAGCCCGGTGGCACCTGCGTCAGCGATCTGGGGGGACAGCCACGTCGTCGAGTTGGCCTATGCGCTGGGGGAGCTGGCGGGGCAGCATGGCAGGTCGATCCTCCACCTCAGCTACTCCGCCTGCCCCCCGGCCGTCGACTTCGACGGACGATTCTCCAGGGGCTGCCACGCCTATAATGATCAGGCCCTGCAGCGCCTGCTGTCCAGCCCAGGCATCAAGACGGTCTTCCTCGCTGCCCGCTACAACGCGGAAGTCTATGTCGGCACCAACTTGGCCGGCAGCATGCGCGAAGCGGTGGCGGACCTCGTGCGCGCGGGCAAGGAGGTCGTCCTCGTTTCCCCAATTCCAACCGCGAACATGGATGTACCGCGGCTGCTCGCCCACAAGATGCTGACCGACGGGACCGCCCAGCAGGTCAGCATCAGCCGGGCGACGTTCGACCGGGACAGCCAGCACGCTTTCTCCTACCTCGCCCAGCTTCAGCAGGAGTATGGCATCCCCGCGGTGCGGCCCGACCAGGCGCTGTGTGACCAGACCTCATGCGGCGTCGCGCGTGACGGCAAGTCTCTCTACTTCGACGACATTCATCCCAGCCTGACCGGTGCGCGGTACATCGCGAACCTGTTCGTGCCCTACCTCATCCGGTAGCGGAACGGCGGTGCCATTCCGCGAGCACCGCGCCACCGGCCAGCACCGCCCCGCCCACGAGGAACAGGAGGGCCATGTGCCCGGTCGCGTCGATCAGGCGAGCCATCAGCACGGCGCCCACCGCCTGGACCACGGCGAACAGCATGGTCAGCCGCGCCCAGGCCTGCTGGCGGCGGTCCGCTCGAAGCAATTCCGTCGTGCGCCCGGCCGCCAGGGACGCGGTGGCCGGACTCAAGGCGCCGACCATCAGGGAGGAGATCACCAAGCCCGGAATGGAGGTCCAGACGACCGGGAGAACCACGACGATGGCCTTGACCGACAGTGCCAGCACGAAGGCGCCGCCAAAGCCGATGCGCTGGGCGATGAGCCCCATGATCGCAGGCCCGGCTGCAGCGCCCAGGCCGAACAGCGTCCACTGGATACCGCCCATCCCGATGCCATAGCCAAGCTCCCGCGCCACGAAATCCACCCAGTAGACGGTATGAGGCACAAAGCCGATCGCGTCGCTGCCATAGGCCATGCCGAGGAGAAGGAGTCGTGGCCGCCCCGGTCGCAATGGCCCCGGCGCCAGCGGAACTGCGGCGGGGACGACCGGACGCTCGGGCCAGAAGCGCCAGGTCACCACCGTCAGGATCCCAGCCAGCGCTGCCAGCCCGGCCCAGGCAGGCCCCGGGCCGATGCCCGCCAGCAGCGGGACGACAACGCCGGAAAAAACGATCCCCAGGCCCACGCCGGTGAACATGATGCCGCCGGCGATGCCCCTGCGCTCCGCTGGGACTCCGGCCAGCACGGAGGGCGCCGCCAGCACCATCAGGTAGCCGCCAGTCACGCCAGCCGCGAAGCGGGCCAGGATCAGCCAGAGGAGCGAGAACGGCATGGCGCAGGCAAGGAGGGCCAGGGTCGTGCCGATCATGGCACCGCGCAGGGCATTCCCCACTCCCAGCCACTGCCCCACCCTTCCGCCGGTAGCAGCGCCGAGCAGATAGCCGGCGACGTTGGCAGCCGCGAGATAGCCGGCCCCGACCACGTCCACCTGCCCGGCGCCGATCATCCCCGGGACCAATGCTGCGTAGGCGAACCGACCGAGCCCAATGCCGGTCAGGAGCGCGGCCAGCCCCGCGAAGATCAGCGCCCGCATGCTCGGTGCAGGCGGGTCGTCACACAGCTGAGGCATCAGGTTCGGGGGCCGCTCGGTTTGCTGCCGCCGGCACCTTGCCGCGGCGCAACCCGCGTACCACGATCCATCGATCCTCGCCGCCTCGGAGAACCTGTTGCCCCGCGACCTGGACGCCCTGTCCAAGACCGATGCCGCCCAGCCTCGCCATGTTCCCTCAATCTACCAGTTGCTCGCAGTGTTCTGGCCGAAGGACATGGGCGGCTTCAGACTGCGCTTCGGGGCGACGATCGTCCTTTTGGCCAGTGCGGCTGCCATCAATGCGCTGGTGCCGCTGCTCTTTGCGAACTTGGTCGACGGGCTGGCTGGCGAGAAGGCGGCGATCGCCGCACCGGCCGCCATCCTGGCGGGCTACATCGTCCTGCAATGGTTCTCGCGGCTGGGCAACGAGCTTCGCTGGATGTTCTACGGGCCGCTGGAGCAGCGGCTGCGGCGGCGCTTCGGCCTGAAGGCGCTGGAGCACCTGCATGGCCTTTCGCTGCGGTTCCACCTCAACAGGCGGACCGGGCAGATCTCCAACGTCCTGGCGAACGGTTTGAGCGGGCTTCGCGAGATCCTGTTCAACGTCGTGTTCCTGATCCTGCCGCTCCTGATCGAGATCCTGTTCGTGGCGGCCGTGATGCTGGTCCGGGTCGAGGCGTTCTTCGCGCTGGTCCTGTTCGTCACGCTTGCCGTCTATCTGGTCGTGCTGGTGGCTGGCTCGGAATGGCTGCGAAGCCACCAGAAGCTGGCGGCCAGCCGCAGTGCCGCCGCCTACGGAGAAGCCCTGGACAGCCTGCTGAACTACGAGACGGTCAAGTATTTCGGCAACGAGGAGCATGTCGCGCGGCGCTACGACTCCAGCCTTGCCGAAGTGGAACAATTGACGGTCAGGGCGCTGACCTTCCGCAGCCTGACAGGCATCGCGCTGGTCACGATCCTGGCCATCGGCATGGCGGTCATCCTGTTCTCGGCGGCAGGACGGGTTCAGTCGGGTACGATGACCGTGGGTGGGCTGGTGCTGGTCAACACCTACCTCCTGCAGCTGATCCGCCCCATGGAACGGCTGGGTCAGCTCTACCGCTCGATCAAGCAGTCCCTGGTCGACCTGGAGCTGCTCCTGGAGTTGATGGCCGAGGTGCCGGAGATCACCGACCGTGAGGGAGCACGGTCCCTGCGGCCGGGGCCGGGCGAGGTACGCTTCGAGAACGTATGGTTCTCCTATGGCGACGAGCGCAGCGTTCTCGGCGGCGTTGATTTCACCGTGCCTGCCGGCTGGAAGGTGGCCCTGGTAGGGCCGACCGGTTCCGGCAAGTCCACGATCACCCGGCTGTTGTTCCGGTTCTATGACCCGACGGGTGGACGGATCCTGCTGGACGGGCAGGACATCTCGGCGGTGACGCAGGACAGCCTGCGCTCGGCGATTGCGGTCGTCCCGCAGGACACGGTGCTGTTCAACGACAGCATCGCCTACAACATCGCCTTCGGCCGGCCTGGCGCCACCCAGGCAGAGATCGAGGCGGCGACGCAGGCCGCCGAACTGGACGCGTTCATTCGCACCCTGCCCGAGGGCTATGACACGCTCGTGGGCGAGCGCGGGCTGAAGCTGTCCGGCGGCGAGAAGCAGCGCGTCGCGATCGCCCGCGCGGTGCTCAAGCGGCCGCGGATTGTCATCCTGGACGAGGCTACCTCGGCCCTCGATGCCGCCACCGAAGAGGCCGTGCAGGCCAACCTTGCTGCCCTGTGCAGGGGCGTGACCTCGCTGGTCGTCGCCCACCGCTTGTCGACGGTCGTTGATGCCGACCTGATCCTGGTGCTGGACGGCGGCCGCATCGTGGAGCGGGGCAATCATGCCGAGCTGCTGAAGCACAATGGCATGTATGCCGATCTCTGGGCACGCCAGGCACAAGGTGAGGCCGGGGTGCCTGTTTGACCTTGCCGTTCCGCCTCAAGGGAATGCAGCGACCGGAGCCCAAAGAGTGTGCTCGATCGTAGGCGCACCTGTCGCGAGCATGACCAGACGGTCGAATCCCAGCGCGATGCCTGCGCACGCCGGTAGCAGCGGCAGGGCGGCCAGGAACTCCTCGTCCAATGGGTAGGCATACCCGTAGACCCGTTGCATTTCGGCCATCTCGGCTTGGAAGCGCCGCCGCTGCTCCAACGGCTCGGTCAGCTCGCCGAACCCGTTGGCCAGTTCAACGCCGCAGGCATAGAGCTCGAAACGCTCGGCCACCCGCGGGTCATTTGTGCTCTTCCGGGCAAGGGCAGCCTCGGCGATCGGATACTCATAGAGGATTGTGGCCCGCCCTCGACCCAGCTCCGGCTCGACCCGTTCGACCAGCACGCGGGAGAAGATGTCGGACCAGCTGTCGTCGGGTGCAACCCGCAGGCCGGCCTCCTTGGCGGCCGCAGCCAGCGCTGCCTTGTCGGTGACGCCGCTGGGCTCGATCGTGGCGAGCAGGTCGATCCCGTGCCGCGCGAAGGCCTCGGCCACTGTTAGGCGTTCCGGGTCTACCAAGGGATCGACTTCGGCACCCTTCCAGCAAAGATGGCGTGCACCCGCCGCCTCGGCCGCCAACGCCATGAGCTGCGCGCAGTCCTCCATGAGGACGGTGTAGTCGGCACCGGTCCGGTACCACTCCACCATGGTGAACTCTGGGTGGTGCAGCGAACCGCGCTCGCGGTTGCGGAAGACATGCGCGAACGCGACGATCCGCTGCTCGCCGGCCGCCAGCAGCTTCTTCATCGCGAACTCTGGCGAGGTGTGCAGGTAGAGTTGTGCCACCTTGCTTCCGTCCGTCGCTAGGGCCTCGGTGGCGAAGGCGTGCAGATGGGCCTCGTTGCCCGGCGAGACCTGCAGGCAGGACGGATCGACCTCCTCGAAGCCCTGGCCGGCGAACCAGGCGCGCATCGCGTTGCGGATGCGGTTGCGGCCCTGAAGGAACGGACGGCGATCGGCATGGACGTCCGGTTTCCACCAGACCGGCGAGGATGACATGGGCAGGCTGAACTCTCGTGGATGACGGGAAGCTGGACCGGAAGCCGGCTTGCGGCTAATCGCGAGGCAATTCGCGCGGCGATCGGCCGGCGCGACCCGTCAACATTGGGAATTAGGACGCGTCATGGTCAAGGTCCTGGCGAGCAGCCTGCGCAAGGGCACCGTCGTGGAGATCGACGGCAAGCTCTACACGGTGCTCACCGCCCAGAACATCCATCCGGGCAAGGGCACACCCGTCACGCAGCTCGACCTGCGCCGCATCGCCGACGGCGTGAAGATCTCCGAGCGCTACCGGACCACCGAACAGGTCGAGCGGGCCTATGTCGAGGACCGGCCGTACAACTATCTGTACGAGGACGCCGACGGGTATCATTTCATGAACCCGGAGAACTACGAGCAGGTCCAGGTGTCCAAGGACATCATCGGCGACAGCGCGGCCTACCTGCAGGAGAACATGGTCGTCTCGCTCAGTGTTCATGAAGGCATTCCGATTGCCTTCGAACTGCCGAGCCGCGTGACCCTGGAGGTGGTCGAGACCGAACCGACGGTGAAGGGCCAGACCGCGTCGTCCTCGTACAAGCCGGCCGTGCTCTCGAACGGCGTGAAGACATCCGTGCCGCCGCATATCGCCGCCGGGACCCGCGTCGTCATCAGCACCGAGGACGGCAGCTACCTGGAACGTGCGAAGGACTGAACGGTCCGGGTACCGGGCAACGGCACGCCTCAAGGATCCCGGTACCAGTTCTGCCGCAGGCGCTCGCCAATTCCGCAATCGATCCGCGAGGCACGTGCCGCCGCGCGGTACAGTTTGGGCTGGTTGGCGGCGATCTCGAGGGTGAGCTTCTGGCGGATCGCCTCGCCGAAGTTCTCCAGCGTTTCGACCGGCACTACGAATGCGCCTGGCCCGGTAATGACGCAGTCCTCGTAATAGACGTCCAGGTCGAAGCCCGTCACCGTGTTGAGGTTGGAATCCTTCAGCATGATCGGCAGGCCGTTCACGATGATGCCCTGGTCGGCCAACTCGTCGCGGACCGGCAGGACGGGCGGGCCGGCATTGTTCGGCCCGTCGCCCGAGATGTCGATGACCTGCCGGTCGGCCGAGAACCCGTTGGCGGCGAACAGGCCAGAGGTGAACAGCAGGGCCGCCGAGATCGACGTGTGCCGGATGCGGGAGAATGGTGCCTTGGCCAGTTCCGCCGCGAACTGCTCCGCCGCCGCAGGACCGTCGATCAGCCGCCATGGCACCGCCACGGACTGCGCGGCTACCCCGGCCCACTCCACATAGGTCAACGCGATCCGCTGGTTGGGTCCTGACAGGATGGCGTTCAGGACCTGCTCGTGGGCCAGCGCGTCGAGATACCCTGCCCGCTGGAGCCGTTGCTCCTCGTAGTCCATCGATCCCGACACATCGACGGCCAGGATTAGTTCCAGGTCGACCGGCACGTCCTCGGCCTTCGCCGGCAGGACGGCCAGTGCCGCCGACAGGTAGCCCACGATCCAAGACAAGCGCGCCATGACCGGACCTCGTCTTCCTCAAATGGATTCGAGAAAACTGCGCTCGGGAAGCGGGCAGATCAACTCGCGACGGAAAATCTTACTGCAGGAAGGGATTGCTCCGCCGCTCGGCGCCGATGGTCGAGCCAGGGCCGTGGCCGCAGATGAACGCGACCTCGTCAGGCAAGCACAGGAGCTTGGTGCGGATCGACCGCAGCAACGCATCCGTGTCGCCGTACTCGAAGTCGGTCCGGCCGACCGAACCACGGAACAGCACGTCGCCAACCAGCGCGAAGTTCAGGTCGGGCGAAACGAACACCAGATGGCCGGGGGTGTGGCCAGGGCAGTGGAGAACATCGAAGTCAACGCCTGCAATCGCGGCCTTGTCACCCTCGACCAGCCAGCGATCGGGGATCAGGTCGCGCGCTCCCTCGATGCCGAACTGCTGGGCCTGCCTGGCGAGGTTCTGCAGGAGGAAGGCATCGCGCCGGTCCGGTCCCACAATCGGGGTAGGCATGCCGCCGTCGGGCCGGCCATTGTCCAGCTGGTCGCGCAGGGAGGCGGCCCCGGCGGCATGATCCACATGCCCATGGGTGAGGAGGATCTGCTCGACCTTGACCCCATGGCGAGAGACGGCAGCCATGATCATGGGGACATCCCCGCCTGGATCGACAATCGTACCCGCACCGGTTACGTCGTCGAACAGGATCGTGCAGTTCTGGCGAAAGGGCGTGACGGGCACGACGACCGCCTTCAGTGCACACATTTGATGGAATTCTCCGAAGCATTCGACGCGAGCAGACTGGCGTGACCGAACTATGACAGCAAGCCCCGAAGCTGCTGAAAGATCCCGATTGCCTTACAGAGAAACTTCGTAAAATCTGCGAGGAGCCAGGAGGAGAACGGCACGGTGCGACATGCTTCAGTGATGGTGGCGACCGTCTTGCTGATGTCCCCGGCCTGCATGGCCGCCGTCCTCGCCCAGAGCAGCAATGGCACCTCGGCACAGGCCACGAACAGCGCTCCGGCGGCCTTGGATCTTCTCACGCCTTCGGATCTGGACAAGCTGGTCGGGCCGGTGGCGCTCTATCCCGACCCGCTCCTGTCCCTGATCCTACAGGCGTCCACGCAGCCCCTGGAGATCGTCCAGGCCGACCGGTTCCTGGACAAGCGAAAGACCGACCCGAACGCCCAGCCCCCTTCGACTTGGGACTCCTCGGTCCTCGGGCTCTTGAACTATCCCCCCGTCGTCAAGAGCATGAGCGACCAGCTCGACTGGACCCAGAAGCTGGGCGATGCGGTGCTCAACCAGCTCGGCGACGTGCAGGCTTCCATCCAGCAGGTCCGCTCGGACGTGCGCGCCCGGGGCGGTCTCTTGAGCGACGACAAGAATTCGGTGGTCGTGCAGAACGGCCTGATCGAGATCCTGCCGACCGACCCGGACAAGATCTACATCCCCCAGTATGACGCCGCGTCCCTTGAGCCTCCTCCCTCGCCGCCTGCCAGACCGCCGGCCACTCAGGTGACTGCCTCCACGTCCTCGTCGACGACGACGGTGCAGGCAAAGCCTGCGGGCACGACAGTCGTGGAGACGACCACGCCGACGACGGTGGTCGTCCAGGAGCCGGCCTATGCCTACGCCTATCCACCCCCTCCAGTGACCTATGCGGAACCTTACCCCAGCTATACATCGTCGGCTGCCACCTTTCTCGGCGGGGCAGTTGTCGGTGGTCTACTCGGCTATGCCATCGGCGACAGCGACCATGATGTGGACGTCAACGTGAACCGTAGCTGGAACGGCTACGATCATGGCTACTATGGAGCGCCTGCCGGAGGTTGGAACAATGGCAACCGCACGAACATCTCGGGCAACACGATCAACGTGGTCGGCAGTGGCGACCGGATCTCGGCTACATCCGTCCAGTCGGAGCTCCAGCAACGGGTCGGAGGCGGCACCACCGTCGCTGCCAGCCGCCAAGCCGTCTCTGTCAGGAGCCCGAGCCCCGTCCGCCCGACCATTTCGGCCGTAGCTGGCGAAGCGAGCGACATCAACCCGAGCAAGAGCCGCTCCGGCGGGTTCGGCGACGTCACCAGTGCCCGCGAGGCCAACGCAACCCGCACCCGGACCGCAACCACCCGCGCGACCTGGAGCAGATCGACGGCAGACGCTGGCCAGACGACCCCGACGGCAGGGAATAGCGGAGCCGGGCGAAGCTACGCGAGCGAAACCGATACCTCCCTGTCGACCGAGCGGATGGGTAGCGCCAGTGTGTTCTCGAGGTCGAGCGCCGGCAGTCGGGATGGGATTGCCGGATCACGTGGGGCCAAATCGCGTTTGGGCAGCAGGTCCGGGGGCAGGTTCCGTGGCTGAGCAAGGCGACATGACAGGGACGCGCAACGTGGTTCGATTCGGATCAGCGGCAGGCAGGGTTCTGCTGGTGGCGACATTCCTGATATCGGCAGCGCCGGCCGATGCCTTGGCCCCCAGGCAGTTTCAGGATCCAGAGGCGGCGGCAGCAGCCCTGAAGGACGCCGTGGCGGCCGACGGTGCCGAGGCCTTGATCCAGTTGTTGGGCGACGGTCACCCGGAGATCTTTCCGAACGAGCCCGCCGTGGCCGCGGCCGAGCGGGCCCAGGTCCTGGATGCCATGGACCGCCTGGTCCACCTTGAATTCTACGGCGATGACCGGGTGATCCTCGTGCTGGGTCCGAATGCCTGGCCGTTCCCGATCCCGCTGGTCCATCAGGCAGGCGGCTGGGAGTTCGACACGGCCGCCGGCGCGCAGGAGGTCGTCGACCGGCGGATCGGCCGGAACGAACTGGCAGCCATCCAGGTCTGCAATGATTATGTCCGTGCACAGGTCGAGTATGCATCAGCCGATCACGATGACGATGGCGTGCTCGAATATGCTCAGCGCCTCTTGAGCACGCCGGGTCGCAAGGATGGGCTCTACTGGAATGCGGAGCCCGACGAGCCCGCGAGTCCCTTCGGCGCGGAGATCGCCGCCGCCACCCCCTTCCTGCAGGGCCGCGAGCCGGGCGATCCTTATCTGGGCTACTTCTATCGGGTGCTGACCCGCCAGGGCCCAAATGCTCCGGGCGGCGCCCATGACTTCGTCATCAACGGCAACATGATAGCCAGGTTCGCACTGGTTGCCTGGCCCGCCCAGTACGACGCGAGCGGCATCACCACCTTCATCTGTTCCAATGAGGGAGACGTGCTGGAAACCGACTTGGGTCCGGAGACGGCACAGCTGGGTGCCCTCATCGACAGCTACGATCCCGATCCGGGTTGGATCCCGGTCGACCAGTGATCAGCCCGTCGCCGCCTGGGCTCGCGCGGCAATCAGTGTATTGTCGAGCAGGCAGGCGACGGTCATCGGACCGACCCCGCCCGGGACCGGCGTGATCGCCGCGGCACGTTCGGCTGCCCCGGCAAAGGCCACGTCGCCAACCAGCCTTCCCTTACCGTCGGGTCCGTCGACGCGGTTGATCCCGACATCGACGACCACGGATCCCTCGCCGATCCACTCGCCCTGAATGAATTCCGGCCGCCCGACTGCCGCCACCAGGATCTCCGCCGAACGGCACAAGGCTGGCAGGTCGCGTGTGCGGGAGTGCGCGATCGTCACCGTACAGTCGGCCGCGAGCAGCAGCGCAGCAACGGGCTTGCCGACGATGTTGGACCGGCCGACCACGACAGCACGGCGCCCGCGCAGGTCGTCGAGCGCGTCGCGCAGCAGGATCATGCAGCCCTTGGGCGTGCAGGGCACCAGAAGATCGTCCGGCAGGTCACCGGATGCAGAGAACAGCCTGCCGACATTCACCGGATGGAACCCATCCACATCCTTGTCGGGCCGGATCGCGTTCAGGACCCTCCCAGCGTCGATTTGGTCCGGCAGTGGCAGCTGGACCAGGATTCCGTGCACTGCGGCATCCTTGTTCAGCCGGTCGATCGTCGCCAGCAGGTCCGTGGTCGACGTCTGCTCGGGCAGCTCCAGGAGCTGCCCGCTCATGCCGACCTCCTCGGCCATCTTCGTCTTGGTCGACACGTAGGCAAGGCTGGCCGGATGTCGGCCGACCAGCACGACCGCCAAGCCGGGCATCGGCCCGCCGCCGCGCACGAATGCGTCGACCTCTCTGCCGATCCGGGCGCGCAGGTTCTGCGCGGCGGCCTTCCCGTCGATGATCCTGGTCATGACGTTGGTTCTCCTGCTGGGCAGCGGGCCGGATCATGCCCTAGCCGAGCGTCGCGCTCCGCTCCGGTCACGACGTGAGTTTCGCCAGATCGGACAGGATCACATCCGGATCCCCCGCGATCCTGAACCGCTTGCGCCTGGCGCTTTGCCCTGCGACCAGCGTCACCGCAGACCTGCTCAAGCCCACAAGGCGAGCGATCTCCGCCTGGACCGCCGCATTGGCTCGCCCTTCTTCTGCCGGTGCGGTTACTCGTACGACCAGCCATTCCGAGCCGTCCGCTTCCTTAACCACGGCGTCGATGCCGACACGTGCCGAACGTGGCTTGGCGCGGACTGCCAGTTCCACGCCGCCGTCGAGCGCACGCCAGGCCGGCACCGATCGTCAGCCGCCGGGGACGACAGGAACTTCGCTTCGATAGGCCAGCGGCAGCAGGACATCATAGATGATCAGGTTGCGCGCGAAGTGCAGGAGCAGGATGAGGATCACCGGGCTGATGTCGATGCCACCCAGATTGGGCAGGAAGCGCCGGATCGGTGCCAGCAGCGGTTCGGTGATACGGTAGAGGAACGTGCCGATCTGGTGGACCAGTGGCTGGCGCGGATTGACGATGTTGAACTGGACGAGCCAGGTAAGGATCACCGACGCGAACAGCAAGGTAAGGTAGATGCTGACCGCTGTGTCGATCAGGTTCGCGAGCGCGTACATCGTTTCATCAGGTCCGTTGTCATCCGAGGCACCCCGAGCAGCGCCGGGCGGGACTATATCCATTCGCCCTACGCTGACCAGCCCTACGCAGCCCAGCACTGCTTGACAGCCCTCCCTACATGCCCGATATCCCGCGCCCGGTGCGGGGCCGTAGCTCAGCTGGGAGAGCGCTAGAATCGCACTCTAGAGGTCGTCGGTTCGATCCCGATCGGCTCCACCACCGAAGCCAGCGAATTCAATTGCTTACTCAAGGCCATCAGAGCCTTAGACGCGCACGGCCAAGAAGTGGAAGCCCCGTGGAAGCCCCAGGCGGAAGACAGGGTAATCGTTAGCGATCAGTCGGTGCTGGTGCGTGATCCTCACGGCTTTGAACCCACCGTCTCTTGCATTGCTCGCGAGCTTCTATCGTGGCCATGCGGCCGTCACCCCTCCTAGGATCACTCAATCTATTCGGGAGGAAGTACCATCCATGCCGTTGCGTCACCTGACCGAAGCGAACGTTCGCGAGATCATCCGGCTCGCAAATGCCTGGAACACCACATCGCCGTACCTAGGCGGATCGTTCACCATGGACGAGGCCGCCGATCTCCTAGTTGAGGAACTCCGCTCGCCATCGCCTCCTGACCGGATCGCACTGCACGACTATATCGACGGCCTCCACGAGGAGGCACGTCACGAGCTCACAACCTTGATGTACTTCGGACGGGACAAGCCTGAAGAGCAGGAGAGAGACGGGTCGGACTTCGGCCTGTATCTGGACGAGGCGCGAGAGATCTCTGATCAGTATGACGTCGACCACATTGCCGCTAAGTCGCCGAACCTTCCACGGTACCTGACCCGCGGCCTCGCGATCCTGAAAGGGACAACGGCCGTCTGAAACAACGAAGCCCGCCGGGTGGCGGGTCATGATCGGTGGCGGAGGGAGCAAGACCATCGCTAAGACGTCACCAGTCAGGGGGCTCTCGCCTGCTGTGTTGCGGTGGGCGCGCGAGAGTGCGAACATGACGACAGCCGATGTGGCCGGCCGGATCAAGAAGACGGCCGAATTGATAGAAGGCTAGGAGTCTGATGACGATGCGCCGAGCTACCCTCAGCTAGAGACGCTGGCGTATGACATTTACAAGCGCCGCTAGCGCTGTTCTTCATGTCGGAGCCGCCTGAAGAACCGCGCTTGCGGGCAGAGTTCCGTTCGCTGCCTGACGCCGATCTCGACCACCTTTCACGCAACACGATGCTGCTGCTGAGGAAGGCGCGTGCGTTCCAGGCTGCCCTCATCGAACTGTATGGTGACCGCAATCCCGTGCCAGTCCCGATCTGGCGGCAGGCGCGGTTGAACCCGCGCAACAACGTGGTGGAGCAGGCGGCGCACGTTCGCGAGGCTTTGCGCGTTGATGCGGACGACGTTCGTCAGCAACCGGACGCAGATGCAGCCCTGAAGCTCTGGCGGCGGGCGGTGGAAGGCGGCGGCGTCCACGTCTTCAAGGACACGTTCAAGCAACGGGAATTCTCAGGGTTTTGCCTCTGGCATCCTGAGTTCCCGGTGATCCTGATCAACAACAGCACGACCAAGACGCGCCAGGTGTTCAGCCTCGTGCACGAACTGGCGCACGTGCTCTGCGATCGAAGCGGGATTAGCCGATTCGACGATCGCGGGATCGAGGACCTTCCGCCGCTCGATCGGGCGATCGAGCGCTTCTGCAACGCGATCTCCGCAGAGATATTGGTACCGACAGCAGACTTCGAGGCTGCAGCAAGCGAGATCGACCCTGAGAACGCCACCGATCAGCAGTTCTCAGCGGTGGCCGGCCGCTTTCACGTCAGCCGGAGCGTGATCCTTCGACGCTTCCTTGATCGAGGCGACGTGACGCTGGATCGCTACCTTGCCAAGGATCGTGAATGGGCGGATCAGCAACAGAAGCAGGACAGCAAGGGCGGTAGCTACTACACCACGCAAGGCGCTTACGTGAGCGAACAGTTCCTGCGCGAGGTCGTGTCCCGCTACTCCCGGCGGCTGCGTCGAGCTGGGGGCAGGCCAGCAGGTGATTGCGGCCCGGCCCGTCTGGCCCGAGGCTTTCCCAGGTTCAGCAAGGGCCACTATGCTGGGGTGGAGCAGCCTCAGGCACAAGCGCTGCCCGGACTGGGCTACGGTCGCCCGGGCCAGTGCCCCGCTCAGTTGCCCTCGTCGTTCTTGAGCGGGTTGTCCGCTTCCCGGTCCTTGTCCTCGGCACCAAACAGCAGCAGCAGTTCCTCCAGAAGCCAGACCGGCACCGCTGTCCGGATCTGGACAACCGGGCGGCCCTGTGCCGACCGCACCTCGACCTGCCTCAGCTTCGCTACGATCTCTTCCGGCTTATGTCTATTCTGGGGCATTCCGACTCCCTCCGTGACCAAAGCCATCAAGCGGCACGGATGGCGTGTTCCACGCGGCCAATCCGGCATGAACGTTGATCCTGGGCTGGGGCGCGGACGAGTTCGTCGGCCACAGCTACCTCAACCGCATCCACTCTCGCCTCATAGAAAGCTCACGCAGGAGGATCGCAAGAAGACGACGACTGGCTGGGTGATTTAATCCGGCTCGTTGGGTGCCTGCCCTAGACTTTTCACCCTCTCCGATCTTATCGTGTTTCTATGGGCCTAGATCCGGGAGCGATCGACTTAAAGGCTGTGGGGGAGTTAGCGTGAGAAACTGCGAGAGCGGGTTTTCTCTCACAATAGGACGATGGACGCGAAATCGAGGCAGTAACGCCGCACCTTGATGACCTGGACCCTTGATCACTGCCAGAAGCGGCTCGAAGAGCACTTCGCCTCATTATCTGCCGTGCGGCGTAGGCGGGATCTTCCGCTTTTCGCACTTGAGCACGGCCTTGATCACGTCGAGCGCTCCCGCATTGCGTCGCTCCTCCACGAGAGTCTTCGCTCCGGCGGTCGGCTTGGCAGATATTGGCTCGTCTGGGTGGTCTACGCTGCAGAGCAAGGCTACAACTACGATGGGGAGGAATTCTGGCCAACTTTCGAGGCTAGAACATGCGGTGCCAGATGCCACGACGCTTTCCCGGTTCGACCTGGCCGAGGCGGGCTTGACGGAGATGGTCTTCGACGCCTTGAACCGGCAGCTTGAGCAGCGCGGCCTCTTCATCAAGGCTGGCACGATGATCGATGCGACCTTGGTCGAGGCTGATGTGAAGCGGCCGCCGATGATGGCGAGGTATCGGAGCGCGATCCAACAGTCGGCTTCACCCGGCGAGGGCAACGCAGCTTCTTCGGCTACAAGGCCCATCTGGCCGTCGACCAAGGCAGCGACCTGATCCGCAAGGCGATCCTGACCAGCGCCGACATCGGCGAGAGCATCGCAGCCGATGCCTTGATCTGCGGCGATGAGCAGGCCGTGCTGGCCGACAAGGCCTACGAGTCGATGGAAAGACGGGAGGCCTTGGCCGCAATCGGCATCAC
>JAESGR010000389.1_pt1 | contig 39006 bp, 39 predicted proteins | sample 9269771 | NCBI WGS metagenome assembly JAESGR01 (sample SAMN15739572, study PRJNA653492) | algae metagenome | isolation source: Chroococcus sp. CMT-3BRIN-NPC107 and co-occurring heterotrophs from well... | place: USA: Clark Mountains Wilderness, California | collected 2010-04-18 | reverse complement strand
TGGGCCTACCGACTGGTCCGCATCCTCGCCGGGAACTAGACGGGGCATTCTCCGCGTTGATGGCCGCATGACCCTGTTCTTCACCAGCGACACCCATTTCAACGACCCGCGTGTCCTGCGCATTGACCGCCGGCCGTTCCCGTCGGTGGCGGCCCATGACGAAGCGCTGGTGCGCCTTTGGAACGAGACCGTGCAGCCCGAAGACGAGATCTGGCATCTCGGGGACTTCGCCCGCGGCGATCAAGCCAGGGTGGACCGGTTGTTGGCGGCCCTCCACGGCCGCAAGCACCTGATCATTGGGAACAATGACGGGCCTGCAACCCTGGCAGCCCAAGGCTGGTCCAGCATCCAGCACTACGCGGAGATGGTAATCGACGGGAAGCTGTTCGTGATCTGCCACTATCCGTTCCGCACCTGGAACCAGATGGGAAAGGGCTCGATCGACCTGCACGGCCACTCGCATGGCAAGCTGAAGCCGGCACCGCGCCAGTACGACCTAGGCGTCGATGCCTGGGAGTACCGGCCAGTCACGCTGGAGCATGTGCTGGCCAGGCGCCGGCGATGCTGAGGCTCTTCAGGCTTCCTGCGGAGCCGGGCGATTCTCCTCACCGCCCGGCTGCGGCTGCGGCCGCCTGCGGGTCACTAGACGGAAGAACAGCGGCACGAAGAAGATCGCGAGAAAGGTTGCCGCCAGCATGCCGCCGATGACGCCGGTGCCCACCGAGTGCCGGCTGGCCGAGCCGGCACCCGTGCTGATCGCCAGCGGCACCACGCCGAGAATGAACGCCAGCGAGGTCATCACGATCGGTCGGAAGCGCAGGCGGGCGGCTTCCATGGCCGCATCCATGACAGAGGCGCCGGCGCGGTACTTCTCGCTCGCGAACTCGACGATCAGGATCGCGTTCTTGGCGGACAGGCCGATCAGCGTCACCAGGCCTACCTGGAAGTAGACGTCGTTCTCGATGCCGCGCAGGAAGATCGCGAGGATCGCGCCGAACACGGCGAACGGGACGGCGGTGATGACGGCGATCGGCAGCGACCAGCGCTCGTACTGGGCGGCCAGGATGAGGAAAACCATCACCAGACCGAACAGAAAGCCCTGATTGCCCGTCCCGGCGGTCTGCAACTCCTGATAGGCGGAGCCGGTCCAGCCCACCGTGTAGTCGGCGGAAAGGGTCTGAGAGACGACGTCCTGGATGGCGGCGATGGCCTGGCCCGACGAATAGCCTGGGGCGGGACTGCCCTGGATGCGCGCGGCCGGGAAGACGTTGAACCGGTCCACCACGTCGGCCCCGATGATACGGGTGACCGACACCAGCACGTTGAGAGGTACCATCGTGTCGTTCGAGGAGCGCACGAAGACGTGGCGCAGGTCGTCGGGCGATTGCCGGAACTCGCCCTCGGAGGAGAGGCTCACGCGATAGGTCCGGCCGAACAGGGTGAAGTCGTTGACGTAAAGGCTGCCGAACGTGCTCTGCATCGTCTCGAAGATCGTCGAGATAGGCACCCCCAGCGCCTTGGCCTTCTCCTGGTCCACGCCGATCTGGTACTGCGGCACGCCTGTGCTGAACGTGGTGCTGACACCGGCAAGCTCGGGGCGCTGGTTGGCTGCCTGGATCACACGTTGGGCCGCCTGTGATAGGCTCTCCAGCGTGCCGCCGGAACGGTCCTGCAGGTAGAACTCGAAGCCGCCGGTCGTGCTGATGCCCTGGATGGGCGGCGGGTTGAACCCGATGACCACGCCGTCACGGAACCCGGCATTCAGCGCCATCATGGCAGGCGCCAGGGCACGCGCGTCCTGGCGCGGATCAGTTCGTTCCGACCAGTCCTTCAGCGATACGAACGAAACGCCTGCGTTCGTCTTCTGGGCACCCGACAGGAAGTCGAACCCCGCCAGGGTGACGACGTTCTCCACGGCGGGATTCTGCATCGCCCCTTCGGTCACCTTGGCAGTGATGTCGAGGGTGCGGTCGAGGGCAGCCGCTGGCGGAAGCTGGGTGACGAGGAACACGTAGCCCTGGTCTTCCTGGGGAACCAGGCCACCCGGCACCCGGGTGTACAGCCACCACGTGCTCCCCAGCATGGCCGCCACCAGGACAAGGGCGACCAGGGCATGGCGGAGGAAGAAGCGGACGCCGCCGGTATAGCCGCGGGTGACCGCGTCGAAACCGCGGTTGAACAGGCGGAATGGCAGCCATGGCTGCCGGTGGACCGGCTTGAGGAAGATCGCGCACAAGGCCGGCGTCAGGGTGAGCGCCACGATGCCGGAGATCACCACCGAGACGGCGATCGTCACCGCAAACTGGCGATAGAGCTCACCAGCGAGGCCGCCCAGGAACGAGACGGGGATGAACACCGCGCAGAGCACCAGCACGATGGCGATTACCGGGCCGCTCACCTCCTCCATCGCCTGGATGGCGGCGTCGCGTGGGCTCTTGCCTTCACTCGACATGATCCGCTCGACGTTCTCCAGCACCACGATGGCATCGTCGACCACGATGCCGATCGCGAGGATCAGGCCGAACAGGGTCAGCAGGTTGATGGAGAAACCAAGAAGGTACATGCCGGCAAAGGCGCCGATGATCGAGACCGGCACGGCCAGGATCGGGATGAGGGTCGCCCGCACGTTCTGCAGGAACAGGAACACCACGATCACAACCAGGACGATGGCCTCGACGAAGGTCGTGATCACCTCCTCCACCGACACTTCGATGAAGCGCGTCGTGTTGAACGGGACGTCGTAGGTGATCCCATCGGGAAAACGCTGGGCCAGCCGGTCCATGGTCGCACGGACGGCACTGGCCACCTCCAATGCATTGGCGCCCGGCTGGAGATATACGCCGATCGGCACGGCGGGCGCGCCGTTCAGGGTCGCGACGGTGCTGTAGTTCTGCGAGCCCAGCTGGACAGTCGCCACGTCCTTCAGGCGCAGGGCGGCACCGTTCTCGTCCGAGCGCAGGATGATGTTCTCGAATTCCCTGGGATCGGCCAGCCGTCCAGGAGTCGTGACGGAATAGGTGAAGGCCTGCTCGCCCCTCATGGGCTCCTCGCCGAAGCGTCCGGCGGCGAACTGAGCGTTCTGCTCGCGGATGGAGGCGGCGATGTCGCTGGGCGTGAGGTTGTACTGTGCGACCTTGTCCGGCCGGAGCCAGATCCGCATCGAGTAGTCCGACGCGCCGAACAGGGAGGCATCACCCACGCCGGGCGTGCGCCGGAGTTCGTCGATCACGTTGATGAGGGCATAGTTGGAGATGAAGATCGTGTCGTAGCGCCGGTCCGGCGACGACATGGTCAGCACCTGCAGGATCGAGCTCGACCGCTTGGCGACGGTCACGCCCTGCCGACGGACCTCCTCCGGCAGCACGGCATTGGCCCGCTGCACGCGGTTGTTGACGTTGATCGTGGCCTGATCGGGATCGGTGCCGATCTGGAAGAACACGGACAGGTTGAGCGTGCCCGACCCGGTCGAGGTCGAGCGCATATAGATCATGTCCTCGACACCGTTAATCTGCTGCTCCAAGGGTGCAGCGACGGTCTCGGCGATCGTCTCAGCATTGGCGCCGGGATAGGTCGCACTCACGACCACCTCGGTAGGCACGATCTCGGGATACTGGGCGATCGGCAGGGCGCGCATCGCGACGAGGCCGGCCAGCACGATGACGATCGACAGGACGGCGGCGAAGACCGGCCGGTCGATGAAGAACCTGGAGATCACGGGCCTGCTCCACCCATGGCGGGAGCCGCCAGCGGACCGGCATTGGCCTGCGTGTTCTCCTGCGCTGGTGCTGCTGGCACCGGACGGACGGGAGCCCCAGGTCGCACCCGAATCACGCCATCCACGACGACCTGCTCGCCGCCTTCGAGCCCTTCCTGCACGATCCAGCCGTCCGCCACTTCCTGGCCCAGGCGGATCGGCCGCGCCTGGGCGGTGCCGTTGCCGTCGATCACGAAGATGGACGGCCCCTGCGGGCCCTGGGAGACCGCGCGATTGGGGACGACAATGCCATCGGGAAGAGTGACGCCCCGGATGACGACCCGGACGAATTGGCCGGGCAACAGCGCGCCGTCCGGGTTCGGGAAGATCGCACGCGCTTCGATCGTACCGGTTTGCTGGTCGACCCGCTGGGCAGCCGTATCGATCCTGCCGGGAGCAGGATAGACGGTGCCGTTGCCGTAATGCAGCTCGACGGTGAGGTCCTTTTCGGAGATCGGCTCCGCCCGCCGCTCGTTGAGTTCGCGGAAAGCCTGGCCCTCCTCATCGGTGAACGAGAAGCTCACATAGGCCGGATCCAGCTGGTTGATCGTCGTCAGCAAGGTCTGCTGGGCCTGGACCAGCGTTCCCTCGGGCGGTGATTCCAGGGCGGTGACACCGGCAAGCGGTGCCGTCACCGTGGTATAGCCAAGGTTCAGGCGGGCACTGTCGATCTCGGCCTGCGCCAGCTGAACGGCGGCACGCGCCTGATCCCGTTGCGCGAGCGCTTCGTCCAGCTGGCGGGCAGTGGCGACCTGGGTACGCGACAGCTCCTCGATCCGTCGGTAGTTCCCCTCGGCCTGACGCAGCGTCGCCTGCGCCTGCAAGAGGTCTGCCTGTCCGCGGTCGAGGGCGACCTGATAGGTGGCGGGGTCAATCCGGAAGAGGACCTGTCCTTGCTTGACGGTGGCGCCTTCCTCGAACGCGCGCTCCAGCAGGATACCTCCGACCTGCGCCCGTACCTCGACGTGTCGGAAGGCAGCGACGCGTCCCGCATATTCGACGGGCAGCGGCACTTCTTCCGGCTCCACGACCACGACACCTACTTCGGGCGGCGGTGGTGCCGGTGCCGGCGGCGGGGCTGCCTCGGATCCCGCCAACCAGCTGCGGACCGGCTCCAGGAAGCTTGGCATCCAGCCCCCATGGAGGGACAGATAGCCACCCACTACCAGGGCCAGACAAATGACAACGGACAGCAGCGTAAGGCGTCTCGACACGTCGTCCAACCCCAGTTCGGGTCATGGCAAGGCAGGGAGCGAGGCCTCGGGAACATTCCAGGTCAGGTTCGGTGCCACCTGAGGTCAGGAAATGGTCGGCGCTCGCTCCCTCGTAGTCATGATCACGAGCCACGGACGGCATGAAGAAAGCAGGGTGAGGTCCCGTGCGCGAAGATCCCTGGGCGGGGGTAGCTCCAGCCGCCTCAGAACGCGACCTGGACGCGGAACTGGAAGATGTCGGCGCTGACGTCGTCGCCTTCGGCATCCGGGGCGTCCTCGGCCTCGGCCCGGACATAGTTCGCCATCAAACGGACATTCGTGTCAGGATACCAGTTGACGCCGAGGGTGAGGTCGCCCTGGCGCCCGCCTTCCACGTCCTCGTCGTTCAGGTCGATGCCGCTTAGTCGCGCAGCGAGCTCGAACACGCCGTAGCCGCCCTGAGTGACACGCTGCGTGTCCTCCAGCTCGAAGGCCTCGAACGTACCTGATTCGGTTCCGTAGGCCGGAAGCTCCGTGCTGTATGGCCGACCGACCTTGTTCACGACCCATGCCACCTGCAGGTACGCCCCCTGAAACAGCGGATCGCCTTGGCCACCGTCACGCTCGACGCTGGTCAGGATGTATTCTCCCTGCACCCGGACGGGTCCGCGTTGCCAGGCAGCTTCCAGCCCGAGCCGGCCCAGGTCCTGCGCGTCCTCGACTGTGCCAGTATCCACGAGCGATGCGCCGAACAGGTCGGACTCCGGAGAGGTGCCGAACGATAGCTCCTCACCGTCAAGATCGCGGTAGCTGGCGGACGCGCCGAGATGGAGAAGGTCAGTCTCAGTGCGAATCGGCGCGTAAGTCACCCTTCCAGTGGCACCGATGCCGCCGTCGCTGATGCTGTCGTTGATCTCGCCCCCGTAGATGCCGAATGCGGCTGTCCAGCGGTCGCCGGTCGTGGATACGGCGACGCCGATATCGCGGCCAGGAGAGAACGTGTTGGCGAGCGAGCGCTCCATGAAGGTGATGTCATTGTCGCTGATCAATTCCTCCAGGCTGAACGGCTCCTTGAAATTGCCGCCGGTGATGACGAATGGCTCCTTCTTCAAGCCGAGCGCCACGTCCTTGAGCGGAGAGTCGTCGTCAGCGAGATCGTACTGATAGACGGCGGTCAGCCAATCCTCGAACTTGCCTGTCAGCTCGATCCTCGCCTGGCTGAAGTCGATATTGCGATCGAAGATGTCATAGGCATCGTCGTCGCTGACATTGCCGTCGGCGATGTCGAGATAGAGGCGGCCGCCCAGGTTCAGCGATGCCTGGCCTTCCATGAAACGCAGGGTGGCGCCGTCCTCGTCGAAGGTAAGGCCGTCGGTCTTCTCCTGAGCGGCAGCCATCATGGTGGTGCTGCCAAACAGCAAGGTGCCGAGGAGAATTCGGTAGCAAGTGGCATGCTTGATCACGTTGTGGACCGTCCTTCGCTGTTGCACGACCTTGCCTGAAGAACGCGGCCAGCGTTCAACCTGCGACTTGGGCTGCCGGTGCCGTGGCACCTTCGCCCCGGTCCGAGATGACGCGGCAGAGCATCACTGCGGCCAATGGTGTAAAGCCGATGAACAGCAGCGCTCCGGCGACGTTGAACGCGACATGGGCGTTGGCGATCTGCTGCCCGACCTCGCTACTCCACATCTGTGCGAATGCTGTGATCTGGTCGATGAACAGCGCGCCCAGGGCGACGGTCACGATGTTGAAGACCAGATGGAACACGCCGGCGCGCACGGCGGACCGAGATCGCCCGAGAGTTGCCAAGAGCGTATCGGCGCATGTGCCGATCTCTGCACCGAGCATGATAGCGATGCCTGCAGGCAGCCCGATGAGGCCCTCACCTGCCAACGTGATGACGATGCCCATCATAGCAGAGGAGGACTGGATGGCGACGGTCGCGGCCGCGCCGGCCAGGACGCCATAGAGCGGGTTCTCGAAGTTCTTCAGCCAGTCGATGATCTGCTGGTTGCCTTCCAGCGGTTCTGCCGCGGTGCCGATGGTGTGCAGGCCGAACAGCACCAGGCCAATGCCCAACGCGATGGTGCCATAGGTCTTCATGGTCTCAGACCGGCCAAGCGTGTGCAGGAGAAAGCCGGTCAGCATGAGCATCGGCGCGTACTCGTCGATGTCCAGCGCGAAGATCTGGCTGGAAATGGTCGTGCCGATGTTGCTGCCGAGGATGACCGGAATCGCATGGACGAAAGACAGGAGGCCCGCATCGACGAGCGTGATCAGAAGAATGATCGTGACCGAGGACGAATCGAGCGCAATCGTCGCGACGGTCCCGGACAAGAGGCCACGGAAACGATGGCCAGCAGCCTTGGCCAACCAGTCGCGCGCGCGGTCGCTCCCAACCTTCTTCAACGCGCCGGAGAGCCGGCTGACACCGTAAAGAAACAGCACCAACCCTGCGATGCTGCCCATCGCGAGCTCGAGCCAGTCGACTTCGGCTGGCGGAGTGCCTTCACCCTGCTGCGCCAGGCCCATTCCTGGGCTCAGCAGCATGACGATCAGGACAAGGATGAGGATTCTCGCGGAACGCCAGACGGTGGTCATCGCTGCAGCCCCATGGTTCGCCGACGGTCGACGATGAACTGTCTTGGCTGCAGAATGATGACGAGTATTATAATCCCGAGATGAAGCGAATCAACATAATGCAGACGATAATTGCATAAATTAGCTAGGTAGTTATTGCTTCAAGGAATTTCTTGCGGCTATCAGGCTTTCTTGAGTGACTCGGGCTTGTGTGCTGCCTCTTTCCCCGATTTGTCGCTCTTGACGATGTACTCGGGATTATCTTTCGACGCTGCCACCTTGTGTCCCTTGATCTGCGTTGGTGTCGTCTGCTTCTTCACGACCGTTCCGACGCTGTGCCCGCCGGATGAATCCCAGGCGACCTTGTCGCCCTTCTTTAGTTCCTTCGTCACTACAACCTCCGTGCCTGCGATGCCTCGGGAACGGCCTGACGGACTGCTCGTTCCGCAGGAGCAGACAGCAGGAGCGACAGAGATGGCGAGCGATCCGGACCGCGAGCAGACGTGGAAGGAGTTCAACGAGGCCGTCAACATGACGCCTGCCGCCCTGGACAAGTTCCTGGCGAGCGAGGAGAGCAAGTCGGTCGGCTGGACCCATGAGGGCGAGAGCGAAACGGTCGGCCACCAGTCGGGCCGGCGGATCGTCGAGATCAAGCGGAAGAGGCGCTCAGACCTCACCGACGACGACTTCGCCCACATGCGCAAAGTCATCGGTTATGTTCACCGCCACCTGGCCCAGGGAGGGCCGAAGGATGACATGGAGCATTCGCGCTGGCGCTACTCCCTCATGAACTGGGGCCACGATCCCAAGAAGGGCTGACATGAGCCCGTGCCGTGCCTTCCTGAGCAGAAACAAGGGATATTTGCGACGTCGGTCGGGTGAAATGATCCCCTTCCAGATCGTCTCCCGCGTGCAGCGCCACGAACGTGGCCGGTCCCGGCGAGACGAACAAAGCCTCGCAAGATCGGCGACAGCAACCAGAACACGCTGACCGGCACCGATGGCTAGGACTGGCTGCAGGCTTGGTCGATACCGACTTTTCGGTCGGCGGCGGCGGCAGGCGACAGCGACAACCTGCTGCACGGCGACACTAACGACGACACGATCTATGCCGGTCCCTGGAGAAAGGATACGAGGGCCGCAAAGAATGGCTCGGGTGCTTCCACGTGCGGCCAGTGTGCTGCTTCGGGGATCGGCACGACCTTGAGCTTCGGAAAGAGGCGACGGAACTCCGGCAAGCTCTCCTCGCGTACGTAGGAAGAAAGTGCGCCCCTTAGCGCCAAGGCTGGTCCTGGATATGGCCGAACTCCTGCGGGTTCCGACCAGCCCACCAACTCCGGCAACGAGTTCGCCAGCAGTTCCAGGTCGACCCGCCACCGGAAGCCGTGATGGTGATCGCTTTCCAGGTTCTGCAGGAGGAAGCCGCGCATCCCGACATCGTCGATCGAAGTCGCGAGCAGCGTATCGGCATCGCCCCGCCGCTGGATGGCCGCAAGATCGACGGCGCGCATCGCCTCGATATAGTCGGCGAACGAACGATGACTGTAGGCGACCGGTGCGATGTCCACGAGGATCAAGCGCGCCAGCAGTTCGGGCTGACGGAGCGCCAGGTTCATCGCAGCCTTGCCGCCCATGCTGTGGCCGAGCAGATCCACCGGCCCTGCGCCGAGGCGTCCGATCAATTCGATCACATCGTCCGCCATCGCCTCATAGGTCATCGGACGGCCCCAGGGGCTTTGCCCGTGGTTGCGCATGTCGGCCATGACGACGCGCCGCCCAGATCCGTTCAGCTTGCGTGCCGGTCCCAGCCAGTTGCGACCACTGCCGAGCAGTCCGTGGAGGATGACGAGTGGCCGACCCTCGCCGGGCAGGTCGTTGATCGCGAGTTCCATCTGCGCCTATGCCGTCCCTGGTTGAATGGCGGGGTGGTTGCGATGTCGGCGGAAGATAATGTGGTCGGGAAGGACCGTCTTGTCGCGGTCACCGAGTTCCTGATGTTTGTCGACCGGCTGAAGACCATCGAGCGCAAGGGCGTCGTGCCGGGGATGAACCGCAGGGAAACGGTGGCGGAGCATTGCTGGCACATGGCGCTGGCGGCGTTGCTTCTCCAGCGGGAGATCTCGTTCAAGGCCGATCTCGGCCGCACGCTGGCGCTGGTGGCCGTCCACGACCTGGTCGAGATCGAGGCTGGCGACACCTACGCCTATGATGTGTCTGGCGTGGCCGGCCAAGCCGAGCGCGAGGAGGCGGCCGCCGCCAAGCTGTTCGGCATGCTACCGCCGGACCTGGGTGCCGATCTCGATGCGATGTGGCGCGAGTTCGAAGCTGGTGTCACGCCGGAAGCCCGGCTGGCTAAGGCCTGCGACCGGCTGCAGGGTTTCATGCAGAATATCATCGCAAAGGGTGTGGTGTGGAAGGAGAACCGGATCGACCGGGCGCGGACGGCGCTCCGCACGGACTTCCCCCGCTCCGTCGATCCTGCCATCGCCGAAGTGATCGAAATCCTCTACGCGCAGGCCGACGAGCAGGAGATGTGGGGCTGAAGCTGCCGGCTCAGCGCGGCTTCTGCGGCATGCGGTAGCCTCCCTGCCGCTCCAGCATCCAGCCGGGATATTCCTTCGGCAACTGGCTGTTCGCATCCAGTGCTGCCAGATCGTCGGGCGATAGCTCGATGTCCACAGCCCCGATGTTCTCCTTGAGCTGCTCGACCCTCTTCGCGCCGACGATCACGCTCGTGACGACGGGTTGGTGAAGAAGCCAGGCCAGCGCCACCTGGGCCACGGTGCAATCCTTGGACGCGGCGATGGCTCGCATGGCGTCGATGACATTGTAGGCGCGCTCGCGGTCGACCGGCGGGAAGTCGAAGGTGGCGCGGCGGCCGTCGCCCGATGCCTCGTCATTGCAGTCGTACTTGCCACTGAGCAGTCCGCCCGCCAGCGGGCTCCAGACCATGAGGCCGACCTTCTCGGAGGCCAGCATCGGAACGATCTCGCGTTCGAGATCGCGGCCGGCGAGGGTGTAGTAAGCCTGCAGCGAGCGGATTGGGGCGAGGTTGCGCCGCTCGGCAATACCGAGCGCCTTCGCGATCTGCCAGGCTGCCCAGTTCGACACGCCGACATAGCGGACATGGCCGTGCCGGACGAGGATGTCGAGCGCTTCCAGGGTCTCCTCGATCGGCGTCGCATTGTCGAAGCCGTGGATCTGGTAGAGGTCGACATGGTCGAGCTGCAGGCGCTTCAGGCTGGCCTTGGCGGCGTCGAGGATATGGTAGCGGGTGGCGCCAAGATTGTTCGGACCTTCGCCCATGCGGCCAAAGCCCTTGGTCGCGACCACGACCTGCTGGCGGGGAATGCCGAGGTTGCGCAGCGCCTGGCCGGTGATTTCCTCGGATACGCCGTGCGCATAGACGTCGGCCGTGTCGATGAAGTTGATGCCGGCATCAAGGGCTGCCGTGACAAGCGCGTCCGCTTCCTGCTGGCGGAGGTTGCCAATCTGTCCCCAGATCCCTTCGCTACCACCGAACGTCATGGTGCCGAGGCAGAGTTCGGAAACGAACAGGCCGGTCTGTCCCAGCGGATTGTAGCGCATCATCGAACCTTCGGGCGTGGCATGGATAGGAGGGAGCTTGAGAGTGACGGGCTCATATTCAAGCGGCGGCTCGTGCGATCCTGTGTCAATTCGTGGAACGCACAGCTTCGACCTCGACAACGTCAGTCATCCGAGGAATGCTGAGTAGGGGGTCCGATCCACAGCACGACGGCGGCGCCGATGAGGCAGTGGGCATCCGCACAAGAATGATGGGAGGGGGTTCGACATGAAATTGTCGACGTGGAATTACCTGAATGCATTGCAGGCCAGCCGGCGCGGTGTCCTCAAGGGTGCCGCCGGCATGGGCGCGGCAGCCCTGGCTTCGTCGACCGCACTCGGAACCTTTGTGCCACGTGCCTCCGCCCAGGGCAGCATCCGCGCCGATCTCCTGAAGATCCCTGGCGTCGGTGCCGGCTCGCCGACGGATGCGGACTGGCAGCAGGTGGGCGAGCTTTGCCTGGGCGCCACCAAGGCGAACGTGCAGGAAGGCGAGTTCGCGGACGTCGAGCTGACCTTCATGGGACTCAACAACCAGAACCTGCATAACCTGCTGTTCCGCGGCTTCCTGAAGCCCTGGGAAACCTACACAGGCGCCACGATCACCTGGATCGACCTGGCACAGGCCGACTACAACCCGCGCCTCCAGCAGGCGATCGCAACCGGTACGGTCGACTTCGACATCCTGGAGATGGGGGCTCCCTTCGAAGGCGACGTCTGCGGGAAGGGACTGGCGTCAGAGATGCCGGACTGGGTGAAGGCCCAGATCGAGATGGACGACTATGTCGACTATCTGAAGGCGCCGGTCGGCACCTGGGACGGCAAGACCTACCGCATCTCCATCGACGGCGACTGCCACAACTTCAACTACCGGACGGACTACTTCTCCGATCCAGATCTCGCAGAAGCCTGGAAAGCCGAGGGCGGGCAGGGCGAGTGGGGCGTGCCGCGGACCTGGCAGCAGGTCCAGGCCGTCACGAAGTTCCTGAAGGGCAAGACCGTCGGCGGCATGGAAGCCTATGGCTACCTGGACGCACCAAAGCCCTGGGGCGGATTCGGCTTCTATTTCCTGGCCAGCCGGGCCACCGCCTATGCCAAGCATCCCGAGGACAAGGCTTGGCTGTTCGATGTCGACACGATGAAGCCGCGCATCAACAACCCGGCCTGGGTGCGTGCCATCCAGGACGTGATCGACGCGCTGCCATCCGAGCCTGCCGACCAGCTGAACGCCGATCCTAACACGACCGGGTTCCAGCAATTCCTGTCCGGCACCGGCTCAATGCTCGCCTGGTGGGGCGATATCGGCTCGAACGCCAAGACCAGCGACTCCTCGGTGATCGGCGAGAGCTGCGGCTTCGATATCCTTCCCGGCTCGGACGATGTCTTCAACGCCAAGACCGGCCAGTGGGACAAGCTGGCCGGTGGGCCGAACTTCGCGCCGAACATGGCCTATATCGGCTGGGGCGTTTACGTCATGGCTCGGGTCGACGGCGACGAGAAGAAGCACAAGGCGGCCTGGAGTGCCGCGGCCCACCTGGGCGGCAAGGACCTGTCGCTCTGGACGGCGGCCTATCCGTCGGGATTCCAGCCCTACCGGAAGAGCCACTTCAACATCCCGGAATGGGTCGAGGCGGGCTATGACGGGGCGTTCATCACTTCATACCTGAACTCACAGTCGAACTCCTACAACCACCCGAACGTCGCGATCGAGCCGCGCATTCCCGGCATCTTCCAGTATTACAGCGTGGCCGAGGACGAGCTGGCGAAGATCTTCTCCGGCCCGTCGGACGCCCAGACCGGTGCCGACAACATTGCGGCGGCCTGGGAGAAGATCACCGACCAGATCGGTCGCGAGAAGCAGATCGAACTCTACAAGGCTTCGCTTGGTCTCTGATCGCCACCGGCTCCCTTCGGGGAGCCGGCTCTTGCTGGATAGAACCCTCGGAAGGACGTGAGGCGGAACTCGATGCAGCATTCGGCGCAACTGGCAGGCGCGCGACAGGATTACGCCTCTACGTCTTGGAGCAGCCGCAGCAAGCTGGGCAGAGCATTGTTCCTGCTGGCCTCGGCCGTGCTGGTGCTGACCTTGCTCGTCCAGACCCTCTACAAGGCGGGCATCACCCCCTACGGATTCGAGAACTGGCGGCCCGTCCTCTACGCCTATGTCGCCTGGTCGGTGGCCCTCTGCGTATTCCAGGTCCTGACCCGAGGACAGCGTGGTCATCAGGCCGTATTCGTGCTGCCGGCCGTGCTGTTCACCCTGGCGATGGTGATCTTCCCGACCTTCTTCGGGCTGTTCATCGCCTTTTCCGACTGGAACCTCAGCTCGTTCGAGGGGCGGAAGTTCAACGGCATCGACAATCTCGTCACGCTGATGAACGACCCCTATTACTGGAACGCGCTGCGCAACATGGTCTACTACGTGCTGGCCGTCCTGGTGCAGTACGCGATCGCCTTCGGGCTGGCCCTTCTGCTCAACGCCGACATCAGGGCACGCAAGTTCTTCCGGGTCGCCTTCCTTTTGCCGTTCATGCTGAGCCCGGTCGCGGTCAGCTGGATGATCGGCAAGTCGATCATGGAGTACCGGTTCGGGCCGGCTGCCACCTTCGCGCGCATGCTCGGCTGGGACACGCCGGCCTTCTTCGCCACGCCATGGATGGCGCGGGTGAGCATCATGGCGCTGGATGCCTGGGTCTCCATCCCGTTCATCATGATCCTCCTGCTGGCGGGCCTGCAGGCGCTGCCCAAGGAAGTGATGGAATCCGCCAAGATCGACGGGGCGACCACCTGGCAGTCCTTCTGGAAGATCACCTTCCCCCTGATGCTGCCGGTGAGCGTCACGGCCATCATCCTTCGGATCATCTTCGAGCTGAAGCTGGCCGACATCGTCATCAACACGACGGCCGGGGGACCGGGCGGTGCGACCGATACGGTGACCAGCTTCATCTACCGCGAGTATCGAGACCGGTCGAACGTAGGTTACGGGACGATGCTGGCGGAGTTCTATTTCATCCTGATCGTCATTGCGCTCACGATCATCCTGAGCCTGATCAGCCGCTGGATGCGGCGGGTCACCTGAGGGACGTCAGTTACCCGACGACACATGTCAGGAGTCGATCGATTGGCCACTTACGCGCCGGCACAAGCTCAAGCCGTTCAGGGACGAATTGCACGTCGTGCCAAGCCGGTTGCCGGAAAGGTGATCGTCTATGCGCTCCTGCTGTTCTGGACGTTCATCTCCCTGTTCCCGATCTATTGGACGGTCACGACCTCGTTCAAGACGGCGGTCAACGTCACCCAGGGCCACCTGATCCCCTGGGTCGATTTCTGGCCGGACTGGCGCGGCTGGCGGTCGCTGGGCCTGTCGCCGGACACGATCGGCAAGACCTCCACGGTTCGCGACGAGTTCAGCAAGCGGTTCCAGAACAGCGTGATCGTGTCGGTCGGCGCGTCGCTTCTGGCCGTCGTGATCGGATCGCTCGCGGCCTACGGGCTCAGCCGGTTCCAGTACAAGTTCGGCCGGATGAGCAACAAGGACATCGCGTTCTTCTTCCTGTCGCAACTGGTGCTGCCACCGGTCGTCCTCGCGATGCCCTTCTTGGTGCTCTACAAGGAACTGGCCCTGCTCGACAGCAAGGTCGGCCTGATCCTGCTCTATGCCCTGACGGTGCTGCCGATCGTCATCTGGATCATGCGCGACCAGTTCGCGACGATTCCGATCGAGCTGGAAGAAGCCGCCGCGATCGATGGCGCCTCGGTCTGGGGCGCCTTCCTGCGGATCGTGCTGCCGATCGCCCTGCCGGGCATGGTCGCAGCCTTCATCCTGTCGCTGGTACTCTGCTGGAACGAGTATTTCTTCGCAGCCCTGCTCACGAGCACCAATGCCACCACCATCCCGGTCATGGTCGCCAGCCAGACCGGCTCCCAGGGCATCAACTGGTGGTCGATGGCGGCCCTCTCGACGGCGGCGATCGCACCGCTCGCCATCATCGGCATCTTTTTGGAGCGCTACATCATCAAGGGGCTGACGGCCGGCGCCATCAAGTAGGCGCGCTTTGCATGAACCGGACGAGGTCGGCATTCACGCGTTCGGCATGCGTCAGGAACAGGCCGTGCGGAGCACCCTCGTACAGTTCGATCCTGGCGTTCGGCATGAGGGCCGCGGTCGGCTGGGCGGTCAGGGCCAGAGGGCTAGTGATATCCAGGTCGCCATGCAGGAGCAGGGTCGGCAGCTCGATCTGCCGCAGCTCCGCCCGGAAATCGGCCGTAGTAATGGCGACGTTGCACTCGTACAGGGCCTGCAACGATGCCTGCAGGCACATGCCGCGGACCCAGTCGATCATGTGCGGCGTCGTCTCAGGCGTCACGAACGGGCCGGCATTGTCCTCGATCCATGCCGGAAAGTCGCGGATCAGTTGCTCATCGCGGAACGCCTGGAAGACAGACGGCGGCACGCCGTGCGGGTTGTCCTCTGCCTGCTGGATCATCGGCGTGATCGTGCCGATCATGGCGATGCGGCCAGTCCGCCTGATGCCATGGCGGCTCAGGTAGCGGACGATCTCGCCCGGGCCCATCGAGTGGCCGACCAGGGTCACGCCGGTCAGGTCGAGCGTGTCGAGCAGCGCGGCGAGATCGTCGGCCAGCGTGTCGTAGTCGTAGCCACCGCCGGGATCGTCGGAACGGCCGTGGCCGCGCCGATCGTAGGCGATGCACCGAAAGCCCCGCCGGACCAGCGGCAGCATCTGGTAGGCCCAGGAGTCCGACGTGAGCGACCAGCTGGCGACGAAGACCACCGGAGGACCCTTGCCCCAATCGCGATAGTACAGCTCAAGGCCGTCGCCCGTGCGGATCGTGGGCATCAGGCGACTCCCTGGTCCAGGAACCCGGTCACGGCCTGCAACCGACCGTCCTCGGCAATGGTGGCGAAATCGGTACCATGAGCGACGGCGGTGCCGTCCTCGGTGGTCAGCGACCAGGAGAAGCGGATACGGTCATGGTGGCTCTCCGGCCGGCCGCGAAGGGAGCACTGCATGCAGGGTACCTGCGCCTGGATGGCAGCGATCATCGCATCCAGCGCATCGTGCCCTTCGCCTTCCATCAGCGGATCGAGATAGCTGCCGGTCTCGCTCCAGGCTTTGGCCACGGCAGCTCGCCGCACGGCGGGATCCTTGGCGTTCCAAGCCGCAAGGTAGGCAGCGGCAATCGCGTCGGCATCGAACATGCATGGTCTCCTCGTGAACGGTGCGAGGAGACCATGCCGCGGGAGATGCTCTCTGGTCGATTACGCGCGAGGTAATGCTACTTGGTCCAGATCTCCTCGCAGACCGCGAAGGTTGGCGGCCCGTCCAGCAGGTGGCCGACCGCGTCGAAGAAGCGCTTGCCGGTGGTCGCGTTGTGCAGGTCCATGGCGGCCTTATCGGTGAAGCGCTCATAGGTCGTAAAGGTCAGGGGATCCTCCACCGCGCGGCCGACATGATAACCGACTGTGCCCGGTTCCTTCGCCGAGCCTTCCATGCCGGAGACAAGGAGGGCCTGGTGGACCTCCTCCTCGTGACCGACCTTTGCCTTGATGATCGCGGTGATCGTGATCATGCCGTGATGCCCTTCCAGTCGATCTTCTGCTCGAAGGCGTGGGCGGCCGTGTAGATCGTGCTCTCGTCGTAGAGCTTGCCGACCAGCATCAGGCCGACTGGCAGGCCGTCGACGGTGCCGCAGGGCAGGCTCATCGCCGGGTGATGCGTGCAGTCGAACGGCGCCGTGTTCGACAGCATCTCGAAGGCGCGCTGCAGGATCTCGGCGATCGGCGCGTTGGCGTCCGGCAACGGCGTAGCCGTCAGTGGCAGGGTCGGCATGGCGATCAGATCATAGTCCGCCAGCACCGCATCGTAGGCACCGCGCAGGCGGCGGACCAGGTTCTGCGCCTTGGCGTAGTAATGGCCCCGATGCTTCCTCACCATGTATTCACCGAGCATCATCGTGTTCTTCAGCGTATCGGCGATCTCGTCGGCGCGCTGGCGCCAATTAGCGTGGTAGTCGATCAGGCTGTTGACGTAGAGGCCTTGCCAGTTGAAGCCGAAGCCGTTGCCATGCATCATCTGCATGGTGGCACCCTCGGCGGCCACTGGCAGCCAGATATTGTGGCCGTGGCGGTGCAGCGGGATGGATACCTCCTCGACCTCGGCGCCCAGGTTCGCCAGTTGCTTGATGGCCTCGCGAACGATCTGGTCGGATTCGGCCTGGGACTGCGGATGGCCGAAGCCTTCGCGCACCATGGCGATCTTCAGGCCGCGGACGCCTTTGCCCAATGCGTCCGTGTAGCGCGGAACCTCGATCGGGCCGTACTGGCGCGGATCCAGGCCATCAGGGCCGGCAAGAACCTCCAGCATGAGGGCGTTGTCTTCGACGGTCGCTGTCATCGGGCCGGTGTGGTCGATGGTGAGCTCGATCGGCATGATGCCGGTGTAGGGCACCAGGCCATGGGTCGGCTTCATCCCATAGATACCGCAATAGGATGCAGGCATGCGGATCGAGCCGCCCTGGTCGCCACCGATGGCCATCGGCACCTCGCCGGCTGCCACGAGCGCTGCCGACCCGGACGATGAGCCGCCCGCCGAATAGCCCATGCGATGCGGGTTGTGGACCGGGCCAGACGACGAAGTATGGCTCCCGCCGGAGAAGCAGAAGTATTCGCAGACCGACTTGCCGACGATGGTGGCGCCTGCGTCGAGCAGCCGCGTCACGATGGTGGCGTCGACATCCGGCACATAGCCTTCCAGCGTGGAAGCGCCGTTCATCATGGGCACGCCAGCCAGGAGCACGTTGTCCTTCAGAACGACGCTCTTGCCTTTCAGCTTGCCACTGGACGCGCCCTCGATCGTGGTCTTGACGTACCAGGCACCGTACCGGTTCTCCTCGCCGGTCGGGCGGTAGCCGGGCGTGCGCGGATATTTCACGGCCGGCAGCTCGTCCGTCATCTTGTCGATGTCGTTGTAGGCCTCGATGCTGGACGCGAAGGCCGTCAGATGGGCCGCAAGGTCGTCGTTGCTGAAGGTCATGCCGAGCCCTCGGGCGATCTCCCGCAAGGCATCGGGCGTCGGCATCTTGACGGTGTTGAGCGTCATGACTGGGCTTTCCTGGTGATGGACGGAGAGGTGATCGTCGACGCCTCGGCGTGCCGGCGGCGAGCGCCTGACCGGCGGGCACGGGCGCGCTTCGAGAGGTGAGGGAGTGCATGGCCGCCCATTCGAACAGGTTCGAGTTCTGGAGCGGCGCAGCGCGAACGCTGCCGTTGATCATCGCCATCGCACCGTTCGGGATCCTGTTCGGGGCGCTCGCGGTAGATAACGGCTTTACGGTGGCCGAAGCGGTGCTGATGAGCGCGGCCGTCTATGGAGGGGCCAGCCAGATGGTCGGGATCGAGCTGTTCGGGCAGCGGGTGGCCCCCTGGCTGATCGTGCTCTCGATCTTCATCGTGAACGCCCGCTCGATCCTGTACTCGGCGGCCGGTGGGCGGCTGATCGGCCACTGGTCGGCCGTGCAGAAAGCGCTGGGCTTCTTCCTGATGGTTGATCCGCAGTATGCCGAGACGGAGCGGCGCGCGGAGCGGGGCCGGTCCATTTCGTTCGCCTGGTACATGGGCCTTGCGCTGCCGATCTATGGCTGCTGGATCGCCGAGACGCTTTTGGGTGCGCTGTTCGGCCGGCTGATCGGGAACACGCATGCGCTGGGTCTCGACTTCCTCGTTCCGATCTATTTCTTGAGCCTGGTGATGGGCTTCCGGCAGCGGGCCAACTGGCTGCCGGTTGTCGTCATCAGTGCCGTCGGCTCCATGCTGGTCTATCAGATCCTGGGCTCTCCCTGGCATGTCACCGTCGGCGCGCTGGTGGGCGTCCTTCTTGCGGCGGCCCTGCCGGTGCGGGCGGCATGAGCACGACGTTCTGGATCATCGTGGCGGCGGCGGTTCTGACCTACTTCACCAGGATCGGCGGCCATCTCGTGCTGTCGCGCTTCGCTTCCGTGCATCCGCGCGTGCAGGCCGGGTTGAACGCCGTACCGGCCGCGGTGCTGACAACGCTGGTGGCACCGGCGGCGATGAGCGGTGGCTTGGCGGAGTGGGCGGCACTCGCGGCAACGGCGCTCGTATCGTTGCAAGGTGGCGTCATGGCGATGATCGTGGCCGGGACCGCAGTCCTGATCTTGCTCCGCCACCTGACGGGCTGAGCAGCGCTCAGACACCCGTAAACTCGCCGATCAGGTCGTGGTCGTCCAGCTGTGAGGGATCCAGCTCGCGCGCGATCCTGCCCTTCTGGATCGTGAAGATCCGCTGCGACAGGCCACGGATGAACTCCAGGTTCTGCTCCACCAGGAGCAGGGTGAGTTCACGCTTGGCGCGGATGGCGTGGAGGCGCTCGACGATTTCCTGGAGGATCGACGGCTGGATGCCCTCGGTGGGCTCGTCCAGCAGGATCACCGACGGGTTGCCGCACAGGCAGCGTGCCAGCGCCAGCAACTGCTGCTCACCGCCGGACAAGGCGCCGCCAGGGCGGTCCAGGAGGCGCTTGAGCTGCGGGAAGTCGTCAACGATCGCGTCGATGCCGTCGTCGGGAAGGCCCTTGGCTGCGCAACCCATGCGCAGATTGTCCAGTACGCTGAGGATCGGGAAGATCTGGCGGCCCTGGGGGACGTAGCCGATACCCTTCTTCGCCCGGGCATGGGCGGGCAGTCTGGTGACGTCCTCGCCGGCCAGCTCGATCTTTCCCGCTGAAGCGGGCAGGTGGCCCATGATCGTCTTCAGGAGGGTCGACTTGCCCATGCCGTTATGGCCGAGGATGCCGGTGAAGCTGCCACGCGGCACGTGGAGGTCGATACCGTTGAGGACCTGGATGCGGCCATAGCCGGAGGTGACGTCCTGGACGCGGATCATGCCATTACCCTTCCGGCGGCCGGGCGAATCGGGTCCTTGCCCAGATAGACGTCACGTACCGTAGGATCATTCATGACCACCTCGACGCGATCCTCGATCAGGATCCGTCCCTGATGAAAGACGGTCACCGTCTTTGCGATCGAGCGGATGAACTGCATGTCGTGCTCCACGACCACGATCGCATGGCGCTCGTTGAGCTGGCGGATCAGCGACGCTGTGCGGCTGGTCTCCTCGGCGGTCATGCCAGCAGTGGGCTCGTCCAGGATGATGAGGTCGGGTTCTGAGGCCACCACTGTCGCCAGTTCGACCAGCTGGCGCGAGCCGTGGGACAACAGGCCGATCGGCTTGCCCGCGATGTCCTGGATGCCGATCCGGTTCAGGACATCGTCGGTGCGTGATCTGGCAAGGGCTGCTCCGTAGCGGCGACGGGCCGAAATCAGGACGCTGTCGCGCACGGAGATCCCGTCGAACACCGAAGGAACCTGGGTCTTGATGCCGACGCCGCGCCTGGCAATGGCGAAACTGTCCCAGCCGGTCACGTCCTGGTCGCGCAGGCGGATGGTACCGGCCGTCGGCTTGTACTGCCCTGTCAGGCACTTGAAGAACGTGCTCTTGCCGGCGCCGTTCGGACCGATCAGGCAGCGCAACTCGCCCTCGTTGATCTTCATGTCGACCCGGTCGACCGCCACCACACCGCCAAAGCGCATGGTGAGGCCCGACGTCTCCAGCATTGCGCTCATCGGTCGTGCCCTCGCCTGATCAGGCCGGTGATGGTGGGCAGGAGGCCTTTGGGCAGGACCAGCACGGCGATCACCAGGATGGCGCCCAGCACTAGGTTCGGGTCGACACCTTCCAGCGTCCCGGCCCAGTTGGTCAGCATCTGCAGGAGGATGCAGCCGATGACAGGCCCCACGAGCGTGCCGAGGCCACCGACGATCACCCAGATGATGATCTGGCCGGAATAGCTCAGGCTGAACATGGTGGGGCTGACGAACACGCAGTTCGCGAAGAACATGCCGGCCAGACCCGCCATGGCACCGCCGATCGTGAAGATGATCAGCTTGTAGAGGCGGACGTCGTAGCCGAGCAGCTCGGCGCGCAGCTCGTTCTCCTTCACTGCTACCACGACCCGTCCGAAGTGGCTGGCCAGGATCAGCTTCGCGACGATGTAGCAGAGGAGCAGGCCGATCACCGCCAGGATGAAGATCTGGTCAGGCATGAGCATCGCCGTCATGTCACCGGGTACATTCAAGGGTGGCGTCATCGGGATGCCGTTGAAACCGCCGAGCGGCGCCTGGCCGATCGTCCACATGTCGCCGGCCGTGCTGTTGATGAACTTGAACAGGATCAGCGTGACCGTGAGCGTGATGACACCCAGATAGACGTCGCTGATCCGCCCATAGAACAGGAAGTAGCCCAGCAGCAGCGCGAAGCAGGCCGGCACCAGGATTGCGAGCGGCACCGCACCGGTCGTATCGCCCAGATTGATGGCGGCCACCGCATAGGTGTAGCCGCCGAGGCCGAAGAAGGCCGCCTGGCCAAAACACAGGATCCCGCCATAGCCCCAGACCAGGGCCAGACTAAGCGCCAGGATCGCCATGCTGACGAACACGGTCGCGTTGATGAGCGCGAACAGCTCCATCGCTGTCGGCAGGTACCAGCAGGCGGCAAGGGCGGCGACCACAGCGAGCGCGATGGGACCCCAGGTCGACTTCAGCGCGTCGTTCATAGGGATCCCCGCAGGAAACGCCCGGTGATGCCGCGCGGCAGGAGGCGCAGCAGGACAATGGCGGCGGCCAGCAGTGCCACTTCGCCCAGGACCGGGGTGGTCAGGAAGCTGCCAAGCGTGTTGACCGTGCCGAGCAGGCCCGACGCAGACAGCGTCCCAGCCAGGATGGACGCCCCGCCGGTGATCACCGTGATGAAGGCCTTGGCAATATAGGCCGTGCCCATGGTGGGCACGACGCCGGACAGCGGCGCGATCAGGGCACCGGCCAGACCGGACAGGGCTGCGCCGATGGCAAACGTGACAGCGTAGACCTTGGACGGATCGATGCCCAGGGCGGCTGCCATGTCCGGGTTCTGCATGGTGCCGCGCGCGATCAGGCCTAACCGGGTGAAGCGGATCACGGCGTACACGGCCGCCAGCAGGGCAAGAGTAAAGACGATTAGGAACAGCTCGTAGCCGGACACGCGAAAGCCGCCGATGGCGACGCTGCCGAGCGGCGCCGAGAAGCCGCTGTTCGTGTTGCCGAAGATCATGGTGACGAGGCCGATCAGCGCCAGCGACAGACCCCATGTCGCCAGCATGGTGTCGATCATGCGGCCGTAGAGCCGGCGGATGATCAGCCGCTCGACCACCACGCCGATGATTGCCACCGACACCGGTGCCACGATCAGCATGGAGATCCAAAGATTGATCCCGCGGCTGGTCGCGAGGATGGCCGCGTAGGCGCCCAGCATCAGGAATTCACCGTGGGCGAGATTGATGACGCGCATCATGCCGAAGATGACGGCGAGCCCCAGGCTGATGAGCGCCAGCATCGCGACGCTCGTCACGATCTGGAGGAGGATGACGAGAACGAGGTCCATGACCGTTCCTGCACAGGCTGAGGAAGGGCGCCCGCCGGCGATGGACGTGCCGGCAGGCGGGGGCGGTCAGATGTCGATGACGTACTGCTTGTTCTCGTTCGGGTTCGCGGCGAGGTCGCAGACCGCCTGCGTGTCGGCTGGCGGCTGCTGCGGAAAGCTTTCCAGCACTTCGAACCCCTGGTTCTTCACCTGCGCGATATGCACATCGAGCGTCGCGTGGTGGGTTTTGGGATCCACCACGGTGGTGCCGGCCGGACCCTGGTAGGAAACGCCCGATTCCAGTGCCTCGATCACCGCCATCCGGTCGATCGAGCCCGCCTTCCTCACGCCGTCCGCCCAGATGTTGAAGCCATGGTAGGTCATCATGGCGAGTTCGGCGCCCAGGTAGGGCGCATTTGGACCAAGCTTGGCGTGGAATTTCTCCAGGAAGGCCTTGTTCGCCGGCGTGGCGATCTCCTGGAAATAAGCGAACGCCGCCGTGATGCCGTCACCCTCTTCCGGCGAAAGGAGCTTGCTCTCGTTGCCGCCGCCGAACGTGGTCGAGGCCATCGGGATTTCCTTGTTCATCCCGGCCGCCGCCCACTGGCGGTAGAAGGAGACATGCGCGCCGCCGACCAGCAGTGACATGACGATATCCGGCTTGGCCGCCTGGATCTTGCGGATGGTCGGCCCGAAGTCGGTCACGTCGAGCGGAAAATACTCATCAGCGAGGATCTCGCCGCCATTCTCCGTCGTGTACTTCTTGACCCACTTTGCCGTGATCTGCCCGTAATTGTAGTCGGCCGCCAGGACATAGATCTTCTTGCCCCATTTATTCATCACGTAGGGCACGAGCTTGGTCACGTTCTGCGCCGGGCCCGAGCCCATGCAGAAGATGTTGCGGTCGCAGACGCCGCCTTCATACTGGGTATTGTAGAAGTAGAGCGTCTGGAACCGCTTGAGGATCGGGCGAATAGCTTCACGGGAGGCGGAGGTGATGCCGCCATGCACGACGGCGACCTTGTCGCGCGTGGCCGCCTGCGTCGCGAACTGGGTGTAGAGCTGGATGTTCGACTGAGGATCGTAGTTGATCAGTTGCACCTGCTTGCCGAGCAGGCCGCCCGCCGCGTTCAGTTCCTCGACCGCGAAATTCAGCGTCGCAATCATCGGCTGGCCGTAGATGTCGAGGCCGCCCGAGGCATCGTGGATGCCGGCGACCTTGATTACCTCTTCCTGGGCCCGGGCCTCGCGGTGAATGATGGCCGGTGCCGCGACCGTGCCCAGGGCAAGCGCCGAATTGCGCAGCAGGCTACGCCGATCGAACTGCATATTGTTCATTCCCAACGTTGGCCCAGCCGAACCATCTGGCGGGCGCTCTGCCCCCGCACTGCAGCAATGCTCGTGCCAGTGCAGGAATTGCGGGAACTTATCGACGGAAGTTCGGCAGGCTCCTGTTCACCTGCCGAACATTGACGCAGTCTGCTCCAGGTAACGGCATCCCGCTCACGCCGCCTTGCGGCCGCCAACCGTCCGGATATTGGCCGAGCGATCCGCACAGCGCCAAGCGCGCTCGGTGTCCACCATGTAGTCGCGGGTCAGCGGCACGGCGTTCCGGTCCTTGGCCAACTGGATCTGGAACACCATTCCACCCTGCCGCCGGAAGAACAGCTCCGAGCCGATCAGGTAGATTTCCCACATCCGGCAGAAGCGCTCGTCATAGAGCGCCTTGGCCTCGTCGCGGCGGGCCATGAAGCGCTCGCGCCAGTGGCGGAGCGTATCTGCGTAGTGGAGACGCAGGATCTCGATATCCGTGACCCACAAACCTGCCCGTTCGATTGAGGGAAGTACCTCGGACAACGCGGGGATGTAGCCACCTGGGAAGATGTACTTGCGGATGAAGGAAGACGTCCAGCTCGGGCCTTCCATGCGGCCGATAGAGTGGACGAGCATCACGCCGTCAGATGCCAGAAGATCTCCCGCCTTCTGGAAGTACTCGTCATAGTGATGGACGCCGACATGCTCGAACATGCCGACCGACACGATCCGGTCGAAACGCTCGCGCAGGTGACGGTAGTCCTGCAGAAGGAACCTGACGCGATCGGTCACGCCCCTGTTGCGGGCACGCTCGTTGCTGATTTCGTGCTGCCGCTCCGACAGCGTGACGCCGGTGACGTCGACCTCGGCCAACTCGGCTATCGTCAGGCCCAGGCCGCCCCAGCCGGAACCGATGTCGAGCACCTTCTGCCCGGGCTGGAGTAGAAGCTTAGCTGCGATGTGCCGCTTCTTGAGGATCTGACTCTCTTCGAGGCTCAAGTCGGGCGAGGGGAAATAGGAACAGGAGTACTGCTGGTCTTCGTCGAGGAAGAGCCGGTAGAACTCGTCGGTCAGATCATAGTGATGGGCGACGTTCTTCTGCGCCTTGCCGATCGGATTGTGCTGCTGGATCTTGCGAAGAGTGAGCCTCGCCCTCTCCAGGAGCGTACCACGCGCGGCTGCATACTGGATCTCGGCGTTGATCACGCAGAAGTCGAAAAACCCGTAGAGCGTGCCGTCAATGATCTCGATCCGGTCGTCCATGTAGGCTTCGCAGATGCCCAGTTCCGGATCCATCAGGAGATCGCGCTCCACCCTGGGATCCTTAAAGCGAATCTTGACGACAGGTCCCTGCTCGGCACCTCGCCAGCGCCTATGGCTGCCGGCAGCATCGACGATCGTAAGCTCGCCGACCTTCACAAACCGCTGCAACATGGTATCGAGAAGCATCGCGCGCTCTCCACCTCAAGTTGAGCAACCCATTGAACGGGCTCATCTTCTTGCCGGTAGAGTATGCGCTGTAACAATTGCCGCAACTGGGATTCGACTGTCTGGATACATATTGTTACGAAGTGCGTGCTGCTTTCGTGCCGCGCAGGGCGTCCGTGGTGTAGCAGGCCAGGGCAAGCCAGATCGCGGCAAAGCCGATGAGGCGGCCGCCATCCGTCGGTTCGTCGAACGCAAAGGCGCCGAACAGGAACAGCAAGGTCGGCGCGATGTACTGGAGCATGCCGATCGTCGCGAGCGGCAGGCGCTTAGCGGCCACGTTGAACAGCCAGAGCGGTCCCACCGTGACGAAGCCAGCGAGCAGGATCAGAAGATCGGTGAACCATCCGTTCCGGAGGAAGGCGATTCCTTCTTGGCTCTGCGTGTACCAGAACAGGACGGCGGCCAGGGGCGTCGCGAACAGGCATTCCAGGAACAGCCCTGCGATCGGGCCGACCGGCAGGCGTTTGCGCAGGAGGCCATAGACCGAGAACGAGATACCCAGGAACAGGGCGATCTTCGGTACAACCCCGGCATGGATGATCATCCAAAGCACACCTGCAGCGGCGATGCCAACGGCCAGCCACTGCAGCGGGCGGAGGCGTTCGCGCAGGACGATCAGGGCCAGCACGATGAAGGTCAGTGGCGACAGGAAATAGCCAAGGCTCGCCTCCAGCACATGGCCACCTTGGACGGCCAGCACATAGACCAGCCAGTTGCTGGAGATGATCAGGGTCGACACGACCATGCCGAGCAGCAGCTTGGGCGTGCCGAGCACCCTGCGCACATCGGTACGGACGTCGTTCATGAGCAGGAATGGCGCCAGCATCGCCAGCGACCATACGATGCGGTGGGCGAGGATCTCGACGCTGGAGACGTCGTGCAGCGCCTTGAAGTAGAACGGATAGAGGCCCCAGAGCGAATAGGCCAGCAGGCCCGCCAGGAAACCGGTGCGGTCGGCCTTCAACAGATTTGTCCGGGGAGGTTGGTAGCGGCGGAGGGATTTGAACCCCCGACCCAAGGCTTATGAGTCCTTTGCTCTACCACTGAGCTACGCCGCCACGCGGGCTGCAGGTAGGAGCGACGGGCGATGCTGTCAAGCCGGCCTGGATGTCGACAGGCCGCCGGGCACTGCGCCAGGCAGCCGCAGCGTCGCCGCAAGGCCACCGCTTGGCGATCGACCAAGGACCAAGCCGCCGCCATAGGCCTCGACGAGATCGCCCACGATGGACAGGCCGAGGCCGGTGCCGGGCGTCTGCTCGTCGAGTCGGGTACCCCGCTCCAGGATGCGAGCCGCATCTCCCTCGGAAAGACCGGGTCCGTCATCGGCGACCGTCAGCAGGATGACGTCTCCGTCCCGGCTACCCCGGATCTTCACGCTGCTGCGGGCCCACTTGACCGCGTTCTCCATGAGGTTGCCCAGCATCTCCTCCAGGTCTTCCCTGGCACCGCCGAACATCAGCCCGGCCTGCACGTCCTGGACCAGGAGCAGGTTGCGCCTAGCCGCGAGCGGGCGCAGCACCTGGATCAGCCCCGCCACCAGCGGGGCCACCTCGGCCTCGTTGCCCTGCCGGGCGCGGGCATGGGCGCGGGCGGCCGCCAGCTGCTGGTCGATTCGCCGCCGCATCCGCTCCACCTGCGCCTGCAATCGCTCACCCCACTCCACTTGGCCAGCATCTGCCAATGCCTCCGCCTCGTGGCCCAGGATGGTCAGCGGCGTTTTCAGGCCATGGGCAAGGTCACCCGCATCCTTCTGCGCACGCTCGACCATCGCCCGGTTGTCGGCCAGCAGTCCGTTCAGTTCGTCCACCAGAGGAGCGACCTCAGCCGGCACGTCAGTCCCGACCTGCTCGGCCTCCCGCTTGCGGATCCGCGCCACTTCCCGTCCCAGGCGGTCGAGCGGCAGCACCCCGACGGCGGCAGACAGTGAGGCTGCCGCGACCAGGAGGACCGCCAGGATCAGCAGGCTGGTGATCAGGAAGCGGGTGAACTCGGCAACATCGCTCACGATGGGACCGATGCTCCCGGCCACGGCAAGCCTTGCCGTCCCCTCCACGTCGTAGAGACGTATCGTGCGATCCACGACGCGGATCGGCCCCGCCCCATTGGCGATCAGGTTGTAGCCAACCGTTTCGCCTTCACGCGGCGCCGTTTCCGGCAGGACGATCTCCGTGTCCCATAAGGAGCGCGACCGGAGAACGGTGCCGTCACGGTCCACCACGACATAATAGAGACCCGAGAACGGCGTGCCAAACCGTGGGTCGCTCAGGGGGATGCTCAGGCGCACCTTGCCCTTCTCGTCCAGCGCAATGCGGCCGGTCAGCTGGTTGAGGTGGCGGACAAGCTCTTCTTCCAGGCGCCGCTCCGCCACGTCGCGGAAGAACCACTGCAAGGCGATGCCGGCTGCCACCAGCGCAATGGCAATCCAGATCGCCGAGCCCAGGATCAGGCGGAGCTTCAGCGAGTGGCGGATCAAGCCTGCCCGCTTTCGGTCTCGATCACGTACCCCTGGCCGCGACGCGTCCGGATCGCCTCGTCGCCGACCTTGCGCCGCAGGCGGCCGATCAGGACCTCCAGCGTGTTCGACTCGCGTTCCTCGTGCTCGGCATAGAGCTGGTCGGCCAGTTCCTGCCGGCTCATCACCCGGCCGGCATTCTGCATGAGCAGGTGCAAGAGGCGGTACTCTGATGCGGTCAGCGCAACGGCGCCGCCATCGACAGTGACGGTCCGGGTACGGGTGTCGAGGTCGATGCCGTGGACGGACAGAACCGGATGGAAATGGCCGTGGGCGCGCCGCACCAGGGCGCGGACCCGCGCCACCACCTCCTCCATGCGGAACGGCTTTCCCAGATAGTCGTCCGCACCGGCGTCGATGCCTTCGACCCGCTCGCTCCAGCTCCCGCGGGCACTCACGACCAGGACCGGCGTGGCCCGGCCGGCGGCGCGCAGGCGGCGCAGGAGCGAGAGGCCGTCCAGGACCGGCAGGCCCAGGTCCAGGACAATGGCCGCGAAATCCTCCTCGGTCGCCCGGAACAATGCGTCCTCACCGTCGGCGGCACGTTCCACCACATAGCCCGCTCCCTGCAGGCCACGCTCGAGCCGGCTGGCGATGGCATCTTCATCTTCGATCACCAGGATCTTCAAGATGGTCTCCTAGCGGCCCGAGCCCACCAGCTCGCCCGTAGCGGCATCCGCCCACACCCGGACGAGCCGTCCGTCCGCTCGCAGCACCTGAAACTCATAGAGCCAGCGTCCGCTCCGGCGGGTGATGTCGGTGGCAACCACCTGCCCACGCAGTTCGGGCCCCAACCGATGGATCACTTCCCACATCGGCAGGATCTGGCCTGCCCGGCGGGCCTCGCCAGCTTCGCTCTGGTCGAAAGGATTGCGGCTATTGCCGTCGAGGAGGTCGTCGACGCCTCTGGCAGGGCCAGCGAACGGCTGGATCAGGTCGCTCGACTGCGCATGGGCGTGCGAGCCCAGGTCCAGGGCTGCCATCAAGACGGAGCTCGCCACGATCTGCTTCCAGCGCATGGCGGCAGCTTATGCAACTCCGAAGCTGAACACATGCTGACAATGCCGTTCAGAAGCCGGTCAGGGCACGCATGCTAGACAGTCTCCTCATGAATGACCGGCTCCTGTGGCCGGAGGAGGACGAGATGAAGGCCATCAAGCCAACCGCTCTGGCGCTCCTGGCGCTGCTGATGGCGGCGCCAGCATTCGCCGACGGACGAGAGCGATCGCACGATCGCGGGTGGAGAGGCGACGACCGCGGCTCCGTTGGAACACGCCGCGGCGTCGACCCACGGGTCTGGGACCGCGATGAGCGCGGCCGCGGCTGGAACCGCGACCGCCGTTCCCGGCGCGAGCATTTCCGTGATCATCCGCGGTCCCGGCTCCACGGTCACCGTGACCGAGATCGCGGATGGAGCCGGCATGACCGTCGGGAGTGGCGCAGACAGCAGCGCCGTTGGTCCCGCAAGCACCACCAAGACCGACGCGACGTCATCATCATCAGCCCGTTTGGCGGCATCCTCGGCCGAATCTTCGACTAGAGCGTCGATCCGGGCCGTTGCCCCTGTCGGCGCCACATGCCAGCCTTTTGCCCACACGGTTCGAGTGGGAGGCAGGCATGGCGGTGGCGCCGACGCCGGAGATGGCGGCAATCTTGAACATGGTGGAGCAGGAGAACCTGCCGCCTTGGGAGAACTACCCCCACGCCGAGGCGCGGCGGCTGTCGGTCGAGCGCAACGCCTTCTGGAACGAAGGCAATCCGCCGGTAGCGAAGGTGGAGGACATCGTACTGGAGGCCAGCCCCAGGCCTGTGCCGGTCCGGCTCTACGTCCCCGAAGGTGCGGCCGAGACGGGGCCCGCGATCATCTACCTGCATGGCGGCGGCTGGGTGATCTGCTCCCTGGACACGCATGACGGCGTCTGTCGCAGGCTGGCGAACGCCAGCGGTCTGCGGGTCGTGAGCGTGGACTATGTCATGGCCCCGGAGTTTCCGTTCCCAGCACCGCTCGAGGATTGCGTGGCGGCCGTGCGCGCCATTCATGCGCAGGCTGAGCGGTTCGGCATCGACCCGGAGCGCATGGCAGTGGCCGGCGACAGCGCCGGTGCCAATCTCTCCCTGGCCACTCTGCTGAAGCTGCGCGACGAGGGTGGACCCAGGCTGAAGGCTGGCGGCCTGATCTATGGGGTCTATGCGGACGACCACACCACCGAGTCGCACCGGGCCTGGGGAGGTGGCGCCTACCTCTTGTCCACCGCCACCATGGAGTGGTTCTGGAACGCGTATGTGCCCGACATGAGCCAGCGGCAAAATCCCTATGCGGCGCCCCTGCATGCGAAGGACTTCAGCGGCCTGCCGCCGCTCTACCTATCCGCGGCGGAGCTGGACTGCCTGAAGGACGACACCGATCAGATCGTCCCGAAGCTCAAGACCACCGGGGTGGAGGTGGAGTACAGCCTATGGAAGGGCGTCACCCACGCCTGCATCATGTTCAGCCGGATGCTGCCGGACGCGGACCGGCAGATCGCGGAGGTGGCGGACTTCCTGAAGCGGAAGCTCGTCTGATCATCACGATGGCAGGTGTCAGAGGATCCTGCGGAATAGGCCGGGATAGGTGACGACGAGTCCGTCGCCGTCAACCTCGATCTCGCGGGTGAAGTCGGAATCGCGCGAGTCGTAGCGCCACCGCCTGCCTCGCTCCAGGCAGGTGTAGCGCTGCGGGTCGGCGTGGATGGAAAGGTCCGGGAAGGACACCCACGCCGTGACGATCTCGGTGCCTTGGCCCGGGGACGTGTCCAGGCGGCGGATGGGCAGGGTGTTGGTGAACGGGGAGATCGACAGATCCGGATCGATGGCACCGGCCAGGTCTTCCATGGGCCGGCCGGCCTCGTCCCACCAGCTGCCCGCCCCATCGGCCGTCAGCCGCCGCCCGCCCCCGCCAGCCAGCCCGCACTCCAGCTCTCGGGTGCGCCAGTCCGGGCTGCAGGCGATCCGGTAACGGGCAGCATAGGCTTGGGCTGGTGCACTCACATGCATGCCCTCGGCGACAACGCCATCCTCGCCGATCGTCAGCACCAGATGCTCGATCGAGCCGTCGTCCCAGCCCTGCCAGCGCGCGACGACCGTGCGGGCGGCCCTGCTCATCCAGCGGGTTCGGCCTTGCAGTGGAGCTCGCTCGCGATCCACAGGATCTGCGCCTCCTCGCCGTCGCTGGCGAACAGCACATCCTCGGCTTCGAAGCGCATCCCGCTCTCGGTGGGGACCTCGTAGGCTTCGAGCATGGCGCCATCCCGCTCCAGCCGGACCGTGAGCGGCTGGGTCTCGTAGATCGTCGCCGTCAAGGGCAGGCTGGGGTCGTCGTCGCAGCGAAAGGTCATGGGCGCCCTGGTCTGCACGAGCGCATAGGCCGTCTGAAGCTCGCTCAGCCGGTCGGCATACATGGACGCCACGCAGGCGCGCGTCTCCTCCTCCACGGCGCAGCCGTCGCGCGCTTCGACGACCCAGCGCTGCTGGTTCCTCTGCAGCCACTCGGACTCGGTCGGGTCATCCTTCACCTTGGCAAGGGCGGCTGCGTAGGTCGCCTGCAGTTCCACGTCGGCGGCCAGCAACGCCTGCTCGCTGCAGATCAGGTTCTCGATGGGTCCGTCGGGGGCGGCACAGTCGAGCGGGTTGTCCGCCGCCATGGCCGCGCTGGCGCCGAGCACGAGCAGGCAGCAGGTTCCGAGCAGGTTCAGCCTGATGTGGAGGCGCATGCTGACAACAGTCTCCGATGCCGATGACAAGGCGGGCAGGACGCGCACGCGGCTGAGTGGATAGCTTCCGCAGGATGCTGCGGCAACCGGCGGGTCCGTGGAGGCGGCTCGACATCGACACGGGCAGGCTCGCGCGCTACCTCGGCGCCGGCCGGAAATGGCGCACCCGAGAGGATGAAGCTGGGCACAGTTATGTGATTGTCTGCAACATGTAATTTCGGAAGCGCCATACGATTTGCGCCTGCGGCGGCCATCATCAGCCATCGGCCACGCGCTACTTTTACGAAAGGCCGCCATTCCGCTTTCCACCATCGCTACCGTTCAGCGCCGCAAAGCACACCGTGACCGGAATTTGGCAGGAGTCGACCTCATCTACTGCGTTTCGATGCCTCTGGCGTCTTCCGAAGCGGTCATTCGAACGGCAGAGATACTTCCGTGTCTCCATCTCGGCTCAGCCATTTCGGAATGCCGTCCCGTTGGGGTTTGTTTCTGGGAAGCGCCCGAGAATCACTGCTGGGATCGAGCAATCACCTCCCTTGCCGGCGCCTTGATCTGTCGCGTCAGCCGCGATCGGCGGACTGGGCGATCTCCTGCCGCAATCGGTCGACCTTCGCGCCGGCCCACTGCCGGGCGTCGTCGCCGAACACAAACCGCGCTGGCGTCTCGCCCTGCGAAGCCAGCGCTACGATCCGCGCGGCGAGCAGCTTCGGATCGCCCGGCTGTTTGCCGTTGGCCCCTCCACGAACGCGCGATACTGCGCGATCGCCTCTGCATAGTCTGGAATGTCGATGCTGCCGAAGCTCGCCGACTTCCGATCCATGAAGTCGGTGCGCAGCATCCCCGGCTCGACCAGGAGCGAGCGGACGCCCAATGGGGCGAGTTCCTGCGCAAAGCCCTCCATCCATCCCTCGACCGCGAACTTCGACGCGGAGTAGACCGCCCCCCCGCTGTTGGAGACCAGCCCGCTGACAGACGAGATGGTGACGATGAGGCCTGAGCGACGCTCACGCATGTGGGGGGCGACCGCGCGCACGACGTTCATCGTGCCGAACAGGTTGACCTCAAACTGACGCCGCACTGCCGCATCGGTGAAGGTCTCGAAGAAACCCAGTTCGGCATAGCCGGCATTGTTGACCAGCACGTCGATCGCACCGAACCGCTCGGTGGTCTCGGCGGCGACCGAGTTCGCGGCTTCGGCGTCGGTGATATCGAGCGCGAGGACGTGCAGGCGATCGTGTTCGCCCCCGCAGGCATCGCGCACTGCGTCGGCGGATCGCGCCGTTGCCACTACCGTTTCGCCCGCATCGAGCGCCGCGTGCGTGATCTCGCGTCCAAGTCCACGGCTTGCGCCCGTCACTAGCCAAACCTTGCCCATCGTCTGCTCCAGGTTCATTCCACTGTGACTGGCTAGTTAGTCATGCTAACTTATCAGGATAATGGTCTAATTAGTAATAGGCCCCAGTAGCGGGATCATCAATGCGTCCAGATCAGTTCGGCGACCTCGCCGTGTTCGCGGCGATCGCCTCCGACCGCAGCTTCACGCGTGCCGCGAGGCGGCTGGGAGTCACGCAGTCGGCGTTGAGCCAGACCATGAAGCGGCTGGAACGCCAACTCGGTTTTCGCCTACTCTCCCGCACGACGCGCAGCGTTGCCCCGACCGCTGCCGGCGAGCGTTTGCTCGCCACCCTGTCGCCGGCACTGGCCGGGCTGGACGACGAGATCGAGGCGCTGTCCCAGGCACGCGGGGCGGCGATCGGTACCGTCCGGATCACGACGGGCAAACACGCCGCCGACACGTTGCTGTGGCCGATGCTCCCGTCCTTCATGCGGCGCTACCCCGGCATCGAGGTGGAGGTGTGCGTGGAGGGCGGGATGACCGACGTCGTGGCGGGCCGCTACGATGCGGGCATCCGGCTCGGCGAGCGATTGGAGAAGGATATGATCGCGCTGGCGGTCGGGCCTCCGCTTCGCGTCGCAGTGGTGGCCGCTCCCGGCTATCTGAGCGACCATCCGGCGCCGATGGAGCCCGCCGACCTCACGGCGCATCGCTGTCTCGCGTACCGCGACGCGCAGGGCGACCTGTCTCCCTGGTCGTTCGAGCGCGACGGCCATGCTGTGACGGTCACGCCAGGCCGTGGGCCTGTGTTCAACGACGGTGATCTGCTGGTGGCCGCCGCTCTTGAGGGTTTCGGCATCCTCTACATCCTGGAGGATCTGGTGGCGGCGCCGATTGCCGATGGCCGTCTCACCCGCCTGCTGGAGCAGTGGTGCGAGCCGTTCGCCGGCTACCACCTCTATTACCCCGGCCGGAGGGGGACGACGGCCTTCGAACTGTTCAAGGAGACGCTTCGGAAAAGCAGGGCCGTATGAAGGTTTGGCCAAGCGTCGGCGCCGATTCTCGAAACGCGATCCAAATCCGGAAAGCCGGCGGAACTCCGCCAACGGCGGCTTTTTCCAATATCAAGCCCGAAGCGGACAGGAAGCCGTCCACCCCGCGTCGGACGTAGCCGGCTCGTTCTCAGTTTCATTCTGGAGTGATGGAGATTTGGCGCGCCCTGCAGGGATCGAACCTGCGACCTACCGCTTAGAAGGCGGTTGCTCTATCCGCTGAGCTAAGGACGCGACCCGCCCATCCTAGCGGCTGGGGCAGATGGAGGCGAGAGCCGGAGGAGTGCTAGGACGTGATCGAGTTGTTGCTGGGCATGTGGATCGCGGTGATGGGGGCCGGCATCTCCATGCAGCCGCTCTTGAACGCCCACGTGGCGTCGCGTGCCGGCCATCCCATCTATGGCGCCCTGATCTCGGTGTTCGTCAGCACCTGCCTGATGCTCGTCCTGGTGGTGGCCGGCCGGCTGCCGGCGCCGAGTTTCAGGGACCTGGCCGCCGGTCCCGCCTGGATGTGGATCGGCGGCGTGATCGGCGCCCTCTACGTCCTGGCCGCGCTGATCGCGACGCCGCGGCTGGGCGCCGCCACAACGGTCGCGATCTTCATTGCGGGCCAGCTCGTCGCCTCGATCGTGATCGACCATTACGGCCTGCTGGGCGTGCCCGTGCACAGCATCGGGATCGCCCGGCTCCTGGGCGTGGCCATGCTGGCCGGCGGCGTGGCGCTGATCCGCTTCACCTGAGGATCAGGCGGCGCGCTGGTGCCGACCTTCGCCCACTTCCTCGATGATCTTCGACACGAAGGCATCGAGGTCCTTGGGCGAGCGGCTCGTGATGATGCCGTTGTCGACCACGACTTCCAGGTCGACCCACTGGCCGCCGGCATTGGCGACGTCGGTATTGATCGACTGGAACGAGGTCACCTTGCGGCCGCGCAGGGCATCGGCCTCCACCAGCAGCCACGGGCCATGGCAGATGGCGGCCACAATCTTGCCGGATGCAAGGAACTGCTTCACGACGTTCACCGCACCCTGGTCGGTGCGCAGCTTGTCGGGGTTGATCTGGCCGCCTGGCAGGACCAGCGCGTCGTACTGGTCGATGTTGGCGTCGCTGATCTTCAGGTCGCTCGGCACGCTCTGGCCCCAGTCCTTCTCGTCCCAGCCGCGGATGTCGCTGCCGTCGGGCGAGGCGACATCCACGGTGGCGCCGGCCTCGCGCAGCCGGTCGCGCGGCACCAGCAGCTCGGACTGCTCGAACCCGTCGGTCGCCATGATCAGGATGCGGGCGTCTTGAATGGCGGTCATGAAAACTCCTTGGATGGACAGACTGAGCGCTGAACCAGACCGCTCCGAGGAGGTTCCGCCGCTCCTAAGCCCGGCGAAGGTCCGGCCTTGCCGCCAGGGCGGCATCGAGGGCGCCGCTCGGCCATACCGGGTCCTCGAGGAGGCGGTAGCCGCGCAGGAACGCGTCGGTGAACCGGTCGAGGCCGTGGGTGCCGCCGTTGACGATCCGGCGGATCCGGACGAGGTCGCCGTCCAGGACGGCTTCCTTGATGGCGCGCTCGTGCGGCTTCAGGAAGGCGGCCAGGATCCGCGCCGCGATCTCCGGCTCCAGCGCCCGCGCCGGCTCCTGGACGAGCTGCAGGCCAAGGCCCAGCGCCTTGCCGATCTGCGTGTAGTTCGCCCGGCCGGTCAGCTGCACGAAGCCGCGGCCGCGATAGCGCTCGCCATCGGGCCGGCCACGATTGCCGAGGTCGGCGCGGTGGTCGTACAGGTCGAACGGTGCACCATTCGGCGAGGTGTTGAAGCGCGACACCTGCTCAGCGATGGGCGCGAAGCCTTCGCTCTCCGCGCGGATCGTGGCCAGCGCCGTCAGCAGCATCGGCTTGTCGCCGAGCCCCGCCGCCTTGAGTGCCGCCAGGATCATCGGGAGGAAGCGCGCGATCGTGCCAACCGGGGTGGCAGGGAACATCGCGGCGACGAGGTCGGCGGTGATGAACAGCAGCGGCTCCGCCTTGCGGATCACCGAGGCGGGGTCGAGGCGCAGCTTGGTCCTCGGGCCATAGACGCCGTCGGGCAGCAGGCCCTGGGCGCGCTGGAAGGCCAGCAGGGCCGCCTCGGTACGGGCGCCGAAGAGGCCATCGGTCCGGCCGGGCTGGAAGCCGCGCAGCGCCAGGCGCTCCTGCAGGCGCTTCACCTCCGGCTCCTTGGCGCCCAGGCGGAGAGCTTCGGACATGGCTTTGCTCCGGATCATCATTTTTAAGATGATAACCCTAATAACTGACCATAGTCCGGATTGCAATCGCGCTGACCGGGTGCCTTAACCCCGGCGAGCCGACCGGCACCCCACGGGCGAGAGCAAGATGCGTATCAACGGCAGACCCTACCGCACGATCTGGACGGGCAAGAACCGGCACGACGTCGAGATCATCGACCAGACGGCCCTTCCGCACCGATTCGAGACGGCGGTGCTGGACGATGTCGAGGATGCGGCACGCGCGATCGAGGTCATGCTCGTCCGCGGCGCGCCCTTGATCGGCGGGACGGCCGCCTACGGCATGGCGCTGGCCATGCTGGCCGATCCGTCCGATGCGGGCGTGGAGGAGGCCTACCAGCGGCTGATGTGCACGCGGCCGACCGCGGTCAACCTGCGCTGGGGCCTGGAGCGCATGCGCCGGGTGCTGCTGGCCGAGCCGGCCTCGTCCCGGGCCGACCGGGCCTATGCCGAGGCGGCGGCTATCTGCGACGAGGATGTCGGCCTTTGCGAGCAGATCGGCCGGCACGGGCTGGCGCTGATCGAGGAAGCTGCGCGCCGCAAGGGCGGCGGGCGCGTCGACATGCTCACCCACTGTAACGCCGGCTGGCTCGCCACCATCGACCGCGGCACCGCGACCGCGCCGATCTATGCCGCGCGCGAGCAGGGCATCGACGTCCATGTCTGGGTCGACGAGACCAGGCCGCGCAACCAGGGCGCGTCGCTCACCGCGTTCGAGCTCCTTCACGAGGAGGTGCCGCACACCATCATCGCCGACAATGTCGGCGGCCACCTGATGCAGCACGGCAAGGTCGACCTTTGCATCGTCGGCACCGACCGGACGACCCGCAAGGGCGACGTGGCCAACAAGATCGGCACCTATCTCAAGGCCCTTGCGGCGCACGACAACGGAGTGCCGTTCTACGTGGCGCTGCCGTCCACCACGATCGACTGGCGGATCGCGGACGGGGTGAAGGAGATCGAGATCGAGGAGCGGGGTGCTGCCGAACTCACCCATGTGACCGGGCGCGACGCACAGGGGCAGATCCACACCGTCCAGATCACCAACCCCGGCAGCCCCGGCGGCAACTGGGCGTTCGACGTCACCCCGGCCAAGTACGTGACCGGCCTGATCACCGAGCGCGGCGTGAGCGACGCCAGCGAGGAGGGACTGCGCAAGCTGTTCCCGGAGGAGTCCGAGCTGGCGCGCTGAGCGGGAAGCCAACTGCCTGAAAACGGCCGTGTTCTCGGGTTCGTTCATGCAGAATGAGATTCGCGTGGCGGCCGGCATTCCTGCCTTTCCCGACAGTCCAACGGGCATGATAGCAGGAATGGTGGCGGTGGGTGAATCGAACCTGGCGGCCGTACCCTTTGCCGCTTTCGCAGCTTTGGGCGGGCCTCTCGCAATCTTTGCGTCAGGTCTGGAAACTGGACGCCGCATACTTTGCGCGGCCCAGCGCGATCCGCTTGTTGTGACGGACACGGGATTCGGCGAGGTGGCGGTGCCGATGCGTCGGGACGCCGCGCTGGCAGGTGACCGTATCGATGAACCGCCTTACCCGCCGGCCTCGATGATTGCCAGGTTGTCGAAGGTGAACCGGCCCTTGCTCACGCCGACGATCCCGACGGCGGAGCCGGGCAGGTTGGCGATCCTGACCCGGCCGATGGGCTGGCCGTCGATCTCGAGCACGAGGTTCTCGCCGTCCGGCTGGATGCGCAGGCGCCGCGCCGGGTTCTTGCCCCGCGGCAGCTCGCCGCTCAGCCTCGGCCGCATGCCCTCGACGCCGCGCTGGTAGAGGGTCCAGCGGCGGCTGCCGATGACGAATGCGAGATAGGAGCGGGTCGCCTGGTCGTGCTGGTAGAGGATGCCGGCTCCGGAATTGCGGGTCGGGAACTCGCCAGCCACGTCCACCGCCACGGCAGCGCCGGCCGGCGAGGCACCGCCCCGCAGCTTTTCCACGCGGTAGAACTTGATCGCGTTCGGGTCCGTGGCGTTCTCGAGGCTGGCCATGCCGTCCTCGATGGAGAGCGTCCAGGGGCCGTCCTGGCCGGGCGTGAGGATCCCGTCGAGCGCGCCGCCCGGGTTGTCGAACGTCTCGACGATGTTGTCGGCCAAGGCGACGTTGGCGCCGGCCAGCGCCACCATGCCTGCGACGATCCAGGTAAGCCGCATGTCGCTCCTCACTCCTTCGCCGACAGTCCTGCCGGCCCGACGACGGTTGGCCCGGCCCCAAGACGGCCCTTACCGCTTGAGCTAGGACGCCCGCTCCCGTTCGGCCAGATCAGAAGCCCTGGTCCGGGATCGGCGTGGTCGGCAGATGCGGGTCGTTGGCGCAGCCCATCACGATCTGGTCGAAGTCGATGTTCGAGCCGGTCATCAGGCCGCTCTCGTCGGAACTGAGGTAGGCGATCATGCGCGCCACCTCCTTGGGATCGAGCAGGCGGCCGAACGGACGCTGCTTCACTGCCTTCTCCAGCCAGTCGGCCGGCGCATCATGGTACTTCGCCTGAATGTCGTGCTCGCCGGGCGTGTTCATCCAGCCGATGTTCAGGCCGTTCACCCGGATGCGGTCGGGGAGGAGCGAATAGGCGACGTTGCGGGTGAGAATCGCGAGCGCCCCCTTGCTCGTGGAGTACGCGGTCAGGAAGGACTGGCCGCCATGGCCCGACATGGACTGGATCGACACGATCGTGCCGGC
>JAESGR010000388.1_pt1 | contig 39081 bp, 36 predicted proteins | sample 9269771 | NCBI WGS metagenome assembly JAESGR01 (sample SAMN15739572, study PRJNA653492) | algae metagenome | isolation source: Chroococcus sp. CMT-3BRIN-NPC107 and co-occurring heterotrophs from well... | place: USA: Clark Mountains Wilderness, California | collected 2010-04-18 | reverse complement strand
GCCTCAGGAAGGGCGACTGCTTCATCTTCGCCGGCCGAAACCTCGAGTTCGTCCGCGCCGAGGAGATGACCGCCTACGTCAAGCGCAACGAGACCAAGAAGGCGGCGATGATCAGCTGGGCCGGCGCCAAGATGCCGCTGTCGAGCGAGCTCGCCGACGCGGTGCTCGACGTCCTCGCCGGCGCAGCGCAGGGCGACTTCCTCGAGCCCGAGCTCGAGGCGGCGCGGCCGATGCTGGAGACGCAGGCGCACCTCTCGCGCCTGCCGACGCCCAGGCTGCTGCTGATCGAGCGGCTGCAGTCGCGCGAAGGCCAGCACCTGTTCCTCTACCCGTTCGCCGGCCGCAACGCGCACATCGGCCTCGGCAGCCTGCTCGCCTGGCGCCTGGCGCGCGACGCGCCCAACACCTTCAGCATCTCGATCAACGACTACGGCCTCGAGCTGCTCAGCGCGCTGCCGGTCGACCCGGCGCCGCTGCGCGACCAGAGCCTGTTCGAGGAAGGCGACCTGCTCCACGACGTGCTCGCGAGCCTCAACTCGAGCGAGCTGGCGCGGCGGCGCTTCCGCGAGATCGCGCGCGTCTCGGGACTCATCTCGACCGGCTATCCGGGCCAGCCCAAGAGCACCCGCCAGCTGCAGGCGTCGAGCTCGCTGTTCTACGAGGTCTTCCGCAAGTACGACGCATCGAACATGCTGCTCACGCAGGCGCAGAGCGAGGTGCTGAGCCAGGAGCTCGACATCCGTCGCCTGGCCGAGGTGCTGAAGCGCATGCGCCGGCAGAAGGTGGCCTACGTCGACCTCGAGGTGCCGAGCCCCTTCGCCCTGCCGCTGATGGTCGAGCGCTTCCGCGAGAAGCTCACGACCGAAAAGCTCAAGGACCGTCTCGAGCGGATGCTGAAGGACATGGAACGGGCGGCGGGCGGCGAGGCCACGGCGGTTCGCGTCAGCGACCTTTCGGACGAACCTCCAGCTTCAGCGCCGACACCGCGTCGCCCGTCGCGCCGACGTTGACGTTCCGTAGGCAGCGTCGGCTCGCCGCGAGGGCGGCGGCGTTGCGCTAGCTCATGAGGAAGTCGACGGCGAGCCGTGCGATCCGCTCCGGGATCTCGTGGCCGCCGTCGAACTCGTGGTACTCGACGGGCCGCCCGGCTTTCCTGAGCGTCGGGACGATGCGGCGGCTGCAGTGGACGATCGGCAGCACCGTGTCGCGCGTGCCGTGCGAGATGAAGAAGCGCGCGCCGCCGCGCGGCGACGTCGGCGCGACGAAGCCGGGGGAGAGCGCGAGGACATGGCTGAAGAGGTCGCCGTTGTCGACGCCCAGGCTGAGCGCGTAGGAGGCCCCGTCGGAGAAGCCGCCGACGGCGAGGCGCCGGCCGTCGATGGCGTAGCGCTCGAAGATCCAGCTCAGGGCCCGGTCGATGATCGCGAGGTCGGGTCCGGGCCGGTGCAGGACGGCGTCCCAGGTGGTGTCGGTCGATGCCGGCGCGACGACGGCGACGCCGGACTCGGCGGCGAAGGGCTCGAGCAGGCGAAGCGCGTCCTCCGGCCTGCCGCCCGCGCCGTGCAGCATGAGCGCGAACGGCAGGGGCCGATCGACGTCGCGGCCGACCCGCGCCCACACCGGACGCTCGGCGCCGACCTCGATGCGGAACAGCCCGCTCGGCGGCGCGATGCCGAGGGCAGGCCGGAGGGCGGGCCGAGCCGAAAGGTGGGGCGAGGCGCTCATGCCCTCCCCGACGGCAGCCGCCATGCCCGGGCAGCGTCGCCATCGAGTGCCCCGTCGACGAGTCGCTCCCCGGCCGCTGCCTTCGAGCGACCCGCGCTCATCCGGGCTCGAGGCTCTTCACCAGTTGCAGGCAGGGGTTCTGCGGCGCCCAGAGCAGGGGGAAGACCTCCAGCGGGGTGAAGCCGAGCCGCGCGTAGAACTCGCGCGTCTCGGCGTAGGCCGGACTGGGCGAGGTGGCGGCGACGGTCTTGACCTGCAGCAGGCGCGCGCCTCGGTCGAGGAGCCACCGCTCGGCGTGGGCCATGAGCGCGCGGCCGTGGCCGCCGTTGCGTGCCTCCGCCCGCACGGCGATGCAATGGATCTCCCAGGCGTGCGGAAAGTGCTCCATGAGCGAGACGAAGCCCAGGACCCTCGCGTCGACGGCGGCGAAGGTGGGCAGGCGCACCGTGTCGTCGGCGTACATCAGGAGCGCGTCCTCGATGCCGAACCACATGGGCAGCGACCGCAGCACCTCCTCGCACTGCGCTCGCTCGTTCAGCTCGGGCCCGACGATCTGCATCGGACCATGCTGGCGAGGCGGTGCGGTCGCGTCAAGCGGCGGGCAGGGGCGGATCGCGGCGCGCGAACGGCGGCGAACGCGGCCGCGGCGGCGCCAGGTCGGGCGGCGGAACGAAGCGGTCGGCGGCGTCGAGCCCGGTCGGCACGCCGAGCCGCGCCGCCAGATGCGCCGCGTCGTACGGCGCATGCACCTTGACGTCGTTGTCGAAGTAGCAGAAGACGTCGCGGCGGGCGCGGCGCGGCGCCGCGCGCGGGGACGCGAGGCGGGCGTCGCCGACCTGCGCGCCGCGGCGCCAGGCATCGATGCGTTCGGCCCAGCGATCGAGCGCGGCGTCGCTGTAGCCGCTCGCGTACAGCTCGACGTCGCCGTGCAGGCGGATGTAGACGAAGTCGGCGGTCAGGTCCTCGAGCAGCGGCCAGCGCCCCGCGGTGTCGGCAACGACCAGGGCGATGCGGTGCCGGCGCAGCAGGGCGACGAAGGCCGGGTCGATGAAGCTCGGATGGCGGATCTCGACCGCATGCCGCAGGGGCCGGCGCCGATCGATCTCCAGCCAGGCCCGTCCTTCGAGACGCTCGTCGTGCTCGCGCGCGAGGGCCAGCGCCGATTCCGTGTCGCGCGGCAGGAGCGCGAAGAAGGCCTCGAAGCGCTCCGGCTGGAACGCGAACTGCGGGGGAAACTGCCAGAGAAACGGGCCGGTCTTCTCGCGCAGCCGCAGCACGCCCGAGGCGAAGAAGTTGGCGAGCGGCGCGCGCACCTCCTTCAGCTTCAGCATGTGCGTGAGGTAGCGCGAGCCCTTGATGGCGAAGACGAAGTCATCCGGCGTGTCGTCGTACCAGGCGGCGTAGAGCTCCGGACGCTGCAGCGAGTAGAAGGAGCCGTTGATCTCGATGGTCGGCAGCATCCGCGACGCGAACGCCAGCTCGCGACGCTGGGCCAGCTTCGGCGGATAGAACACGCCGCGCCACGGCGTGTAGCGCCAGCCGGAGATGCCGATGCGGACCTCGCCGAGTGCGGAGGGCATGCCCGCCGTACGGCAAACGGAGCGCCCGCGGGCCGGATCAGCCCGCCTCTTCCGCGTCTGCCAGATAGCGTCGGCGCAGCGCCGCCCAGCCCTCGTTGCCGAGGGCGCGCAGGGTCCGCACATTGGCCTCGACGATGGCGTCGGGGTCGGGGACGGCGGCGAGGGCGCGCTCGACGCTGTCCTCGCGCAGCAGGTGCAGCATCGGCCACGGCGACCGGCTGGTGGCGTGGGTCACGTCGTCCGGGTCGCTGTCGGCGAAGCGGTAGTCGGGATGGAAGCTCGCCACCTGGATCACGCCTTCGAGGTCCATCTCGCGCAGCAGGGCGTCGGCTTCATCGAGGAAGTCGTTGTAGTCGTCGAAGTCGGGCAGGGCGCTCGGGCAGATGAGGAGGGTGGTGTCGATCTCGGCCGGGTCGGCGGCGGCGAGCAGCGCCAGCTCCTCGCGCAGGCTGATCACGAGGGCGGCCTCGTCGCTCGCCGCGGTCACCGCGCAGCGCACCTGGCCCTTGGCGACGACCGCCTTCGCGAACGGGCAGAGGTTGAGGCCGATGACGACGTGCTCGAGCCAGGCCCGCGTCTCGGCGATGGCACGTCGTTCGAGGCCGGGATCGAGCCGGGGCGGGTCCATGCACCCAGCCTACATCGTCGGCGGTGGCCTCATGCGCGCGAGGGCGGGCGTGTAGAAGCGCTGCAGCGCCAGCGCCAGGACGATCAGCGAGAAGCCGACCACGTCGGCCACCCGGCCCGGGTACACGAGGGCGAAGCCGGCGACAATGAACATCGTCCGCTCGAGCACGGTGGCCTTGCGCAGCGCCCAGCCCTGAAAGCCGGCGGCGAGGGCGGCGATGCCGACGGCGGCGGTCAGCGTGACCTCGGCGATCGCCCAGCCGTTCGCCGCCGCCAGCGCCTTCGTCGATCCCATCAGCAACAGGCCCTGGCCGGCCGGGTCGAGCACGAACATGAACGGCAGCAGGAAGGCCGGCACGGTGTACTTCCAGGACTGCAGGGTCGTCTTGTACGGATCGCCGCCGGTGATGGCGGCGGCGGCGAACGGCGACAGGGCCGTCGGCGGCGACACCTCGGACAGCACGGCGTAATAGAAGATGAACATGTGCGCCGCGAAGTCGGGCACGCCGAGCTTGGTGAGCGCCGGCGCGGCGATGACGGCGCAGATGATGTAGGACGCCGTCACCGGCACGGCGAGGCCGACGATCCAGACCACCAGCGAGGTGAAGATGGCCGTGAGCAGCAGCGAGCCGCCGGCGTAGTCGATCACGATCGAGCTGAACTTGAGGCCGAGCCCGGTCAAGGTGACGACGCCGACGATGATCCCGGCCCCGGCGCAGGTCGCGCCGACGTTGAGCATGCCGAGGGCGCCTCCTTCCATCGCCTGCGTGAACCGCGACTTCAGCAGGCCGTCCTTCACCGACTGCCTGCCGCCGAAGAAGTCGTAGTCGATCAGCGCGGTGTCGCGGCGGAGGAAGCTGGTGACGAAGGCCACCACGGTCGCCCAGAACACCGAGAGCACAGGCGAGAAGCCCCACATCATGAAGAACACGATGGAGACCAGCGACAGGAAGTGGAACCAGTACTTGCGCGTCAGGTTCCAGACCGAATCGACCTTCCCGAAGGCGACGTCGCGCATGCCGTACTTGCGCGCATCGATCTCGACCATGAGAAACAGCGCCAGGTAGAACAGCACCGTCGGGATGACGGCCATCAGCAGCACGTCGAGGTACGAGATCTTCAGGAACTCGGCGATCAGGAAGGCGGCCGCGCCGAGCACCGGCGGCGAGATGATGGCGCCGAGGCCGCCGGCGGCGAGCAGGCCGCCGGCCGCGTTCTTCTCGTAGCCGACCTTCTCGAGCATCGGGTAGGCGACCGCGCCGAGCGTCACCGTCGTGGCGACGCCGGAACCCGACGGGCCGCCGAGCAGGAAGGACGCCAGCACCACCGTCCGCCCGGCGCCCGTGGGCTTGCCGCCCATCGCCGAGAACGAGAAGTCGATGTAGAACTTTCCGGCGCCCGAGTACTGCAGGAAGGCGCCGTAGATCGTGAACAGGATGATCAGCGACGAGGCAACGTCGACGGCGACGCCGAAGATGCCCTCGAGCGTCATGTACATGACGCCGACGAGCCGGCCGATCTCGTAGCCCTTGTGCGTCCACGGCGCCGGCAGCCACGGGCCGGCGAGGGCGTACAGCAGGAAGCAGGTGGTGATCACCGGCATCACCCAGCCGGTGGTCCGCCGCATCGCCTCCAGCACGAGGAGGATGAGGCCGATGCCGAAGGCGATGTCCCACGGCAGCGGCGAGGTGTTGCGGTCGGTGAAGTCGTCGCCGCCCCGGATGGCGTAGACGACGATGGCGATCGAGAGGGCGGCGGCCAGCCAGTCCCACCACATGATGCGGTGGCGGAAGCGCCGGGCGACCGGAAAGACCAGGAAGCAGAGGAAGAGGACGAAGGCGACGTGCACCGGCCTGAGCGTCTGCGTCGGCACGATCGCGTAGGCGGTGTACAGGTGGAAGGCCGCCATGACGAAGGCGGCCAGGCGCACGAAGGCGCCGAGCCAGCCCTTCAGCTTGTTGGCGGCGCCCTCCTCTTCCTCGACGAAGTGTTCCGCGCGTCGCAGCGCCTCTTCGCTGACGCCCGGGGTGGGGGCCCGGACGACCGGGCCGGCCTCGGCTTCGATGACGGTGCCCTGTCGCCGCGTCCTAGTCGACCTTCACGCCCTTCTCGGCGAAGTACTTGACGGCGCCCGGGTGATACGGGATCGGCGTCGCCGAGGCCTTCTGGCTCTCGAGCTTGAAGTTCGTCGCCTCCTTGTGCACGGCGACGATGTCGTCCTTCTTGTCGAAGATCGTCTTGACGATGTTGTAGGCCGTCTTCTCGTCCATGCTCTCGTGCGTGACGAGGATGTTCTGCACCGTCGCCTGCCTGTTGTCGGCGTCCATGCCCTTGTAGGTGTCCTTGGGGATGGTGTCCGGCACGTACAGGTTGCCGTACTTCTTGTTCATCGCCGGCACAACGTCGGCGTGGTCGATCATCTTGATCTTGGTGTTCGGCGTGTTGGCGAGGTCGGTGACGGCGGCGGTCGGCAGGCCGCCGACCCAGAAGAAGGCGTCGATCTTGCCGTCCTTGAGGGCGTTGACCGATTCGGCGACGCCGAGCCGCTCGCGCTTCATGTCGCTGTCCTTGTCGAGGCCGGCGGCCTCGATGACGCGAAAGGCCATCACCTCGGTGGCGCTGCCGGGCGAGCCGGTCGACACGCGCTTGCCCTTCAGGTCGGCCATCCGGTTGATGCCCTTGCCCTCCACGCTCACCACGTGCATGCGGTTCGGGTAGAGGACCATCAGCGTCCTCAGCGGCACCTTGCTGCCCTTGAACTTGTCCTCGCCGCGGTACGCGTCCAGGCTGGCGTCGCTCATCGCCATGCCGATGTAGGGCTTGCCGCTGCCGATCAGCTTCAGGTTGTCGACGGAGCCGCCGGTGACCTCGGCGGTCGCCTGCATGCCGGGGACGTGCTTCGACAGCACCGCCGCGATGCCGCCGCCCATCGGGTAGTAGACGCCGCCGGTGCCGCCAGTGGCGATAGAAATGTTCTGCGCCGACGCGGTGCAGGCGAAGGCGAGGCCGGCGAGCAGGACGCCGAGGCGCGAGGTCAGACGGTTCATGGTGTCTCCTGGAGGAAGGATGTCGCCGCCGGGCCCTGCGTACGGCAGGGCCTGGCGGTCCTGCGCCGATTCTGCAATCGGGCCGGGCCCTGCGCCCTCGGGGTTCTCGCCAGTGCAGACCCCCTCAATCGCCGGCGACCAGCTCGTCGATCGCGCGCTCGAACAGGTCGCAGGCGAACTCGGCGGTGCCGAAGTTCAGGGCGGCGTTGGCGCCGCTGGCCAGCCCCTTCTGCATCGACGCGGCGAGGGCGAAGTCCTCGTCGATGGCGTCCCAGAAGATCGACCAGTTGCGGCTCCAGTGCCCCGGCGCGCGGCGCGCATGCCCGGCCGCGGGGACGAGCATCCAGCTGGCGGCGTCGCAGCTCGCGGCCGTCTTCGGCGTGACGCAGAAGCCGTTCACGTGGTCGCCCTCCCACAGCAGGAAGGTGCCCGGGAAGAAGAAGTGGATGATGTTGCTGTGCCGGCCGAGCAGCTCCCAGCCGGGATCGCCTGCCGCCGCGGCCAGCGAGCGCTTCGGCAGCACGATGCGCTGGTGCCGGCCGAACGATTCCTGCTGCACCAGGTTGTCGTGGAACAGGTGCGCGATGGTGTCGCGGTGCGCGTACTGGAAGTGATAGCTCTCGAGGTTGGCGTCGAGCACCAGCTTCCAGTTCGAGGGCTGGACGAAGCGCCGCTCGTGCGGGCTGACGCTGCGCCCGTCGTAGCCGAGGCCTTCGAGCGTCGCGGCCATCGGTCCGAAGTAGTCGTTCCAGTCGAAGGCTTGCACCGCTTCCGGGACGACCCATACCAGGCCGCAGCGCAGCGCCACGGGCAGCGCAGCCAGCGACGCCGAGGCGCGCGGCACGTGCGGGAAATCGGCCTCGTGCGGCCGCCCGACGAGGGCGCCGCGGCTGTCGTAGGTCCAGCTGTGGTACGGGCAGACGAAGCGCCCGCGGCCGGACCCGCAGGCCGGGCTCGCCGCGACGAGGGCGCCGCGGTGCCGGCAGACGTTGACGAAGGCGCGCACCACGTCGTCCTCGCCGCGCACGACGAGCACCGGCACGTCGAGCAGCTCGGCCGTCATCCAGTCGCCCGGCGACGCCAGGCGCGACGCCGGTCCGACCGCATGCGGCAGGCGGCGCAGCGCGGCCACCTCGCGCCGATGCCGGTCGGGGTCGAGGTAGCGGCCGACCGGGCTGATCGAGGGCGCGCCGCGCTGCAGCTCGGTGTGCGCGACCGTGCGCTCCGAGCGCGCCCAGAGGATCCGCGCCTCGTCCGGGCCCGTCATGCCACGCTCCGTGTCCACGCCGTCAGCCGATCCAGCATGTCGCCAAGCGCTTCGGCGTCCGTGCGGCCCGAACGGGCGCGCACGTGGAACGAGTGGTCGGCGTCGTCGACGAGATGCAGGGTCGCCCGCGTGCCGAGACGATCGAGCACCGGCCGCAGCAGCGACAGCTCGGCGAGCTCGTCGCGCGTGCCTTGCAGGAAGAGCATCGGCACCTGCACGGCGTCGAGGTGGGCGGCACGTTCCACCGAGGACTTGCCGGCGGGATGGAGCGGAAAGCCGAGGAAGACGAGGCCCTGCACGCCCGGCAGCGGCGCCGCCGCCTGCGCCTGCGACGTCATGCGCCCGCCGAAGGATTTGCCGCCGGCGAGCAGCCTCAGGCCGGGGCAGCGCCGCGCGGCCTCGGCCGCCGCCGCGCGGACGGTCGCCTGCGCGAGCGCCGGCGCATCGGGTCGCTTCGAGCCGCGCTCCATGAAGGGGAACTGGTAGCGCAGCGTCGCGACGCCGCGCTCGCCGAGGCCGCCCGCCACCGCCGCCATGAACGGGTGCGTCATGCCCGCGCCGGCGCCGTGGCCGAGCACGAGGCAGACCGATGCGTCGGGCGGCGAGGTCAGCAGCGCCGAGACACGCTCGCCCTCGCGCACCGTCACGCCGATCGGCTCTTCGGCTGCGCCGCCCATCTCAGTCATCGAGGAAGCCGCCTTTGAAGAAGCTCCAGGCGCTGCCGTCGTGCAGGTAGAACGCGCCGTCGGCGCACAGGTCCTTGCCCTGGAAGAACTCGCGGTAGGCACGCGGCACGAGCCGCGCCAGCTGCTCGTCGCTCAGCTCCTCGAACTGCTCCGGAGAGATCGGCTGGCCGACCTTGAGGCGGGGTGTCGTCATTCGGATCGGTGATCGTTTCCGGCGCCGGCGGCACGCATCGTCCTACCCGATGCGCCGCCGTGCGGTGCGACGATTCTGGCCCGCCCTCGAAGGAGCCGCCATGGACCTCGCCCAGAAAGCCAGTCGCGTCAAGAAGCACCTGCAGGCGGCGGTGGCCAAGCCCGAGTCGACCAGCATCCGCCATGCGGTGGAGTCCTTCGACGCCTTCGTCGACGGCGTGGTCGAGGAGATCGCGGCCTTGAAGAAGGGCATGTCGACGGCGCTCACACCGTCGCCAACGCCCGCCGAGACCTTCACGCCCGCCGAAGGCTCGGCCGAGCCGGCATCGACGGCGGAGGAGGCGCGCGCTCCGGCCTGATCGCCTCCCGCCGCATCGGTTCAGGCGGTTCAGGCGGCGAAGGCGCGCAGCGCGCGCTGCAGGACGTCGAAGTCGGTCAGCACCACGAAGGCCACGCCGGCCACCGCACCGGAGAGATGGGCGTCGTGGTTGACCCGGCCGCGGCCCCGCCGCGACGCGAACCACGTGTAGGCGAGATAGGCCAGCGCGAACAGCGGCGCCGGGATCGGCACCGGCAGCGGCAGGATGTAGATCGACGCCGTGGGGAAGTAGAGGATGGACGCGAACAGCACGGCGAGGATCGCGCCCGAGGCGCCGAGCGTCGCGTAGGTTTCGTCGTGGCGATGGCGGATCCACGTGCCGACGTCGCTCGCCACCAGGCCGATCGCGTAGAGCGCGAGGAAACGGCCGCTGCCGATGGCGCGCTCGAGATCGAAGGCGAAGGCCCAGAAGGTGAAGGCGTTGAACAGCAGGTGGGCGACGTCGGCGTGCATGAAGGCGCTCGTCACCGGCGTCCAGAGCTCGCCCCGGCGCAGGAACCAGTACGGGCGGAACACGCTGCGATCCAGCCACGACGGCGCCGCGGCGAGGCCGATCGCGCTGGCGACCATGATCACCGCGAGCAGCACGGCCGAGGCCGGCGCGCCGTGGCTGATCGCGATCAGGTCGGCCATCCAACCGGCCGGCTCAGGCGCCGTGATGGAGCTTCAGGCCGGGCACCGGCCAGTCGTCGATGGCCACCAGGCGGCCGCTGCCGGACAAGGTGACGTACGCGGTGCGCCGGTCCTTGCCGCCGAAGCAGAGATTGGTCGTGAAGCGGTCGGGGAGCGGCACGTGGCTGGCCAGGCGGCCGTCCGGCGAGACGACCGTGATGCCGCCGTGGATGAGCGTGGCGATGCACACGTTGCCGAAGGCGTCGACGGCGATGGAGTCGAAGCGCTGGTAGTGGCCGCCGGGGCAGGCGGCGACCATCCGCGCCCCGTGCGGCGACGGCCACGGCTCGCGCCGCGCCTCGCCCGGCGCCGCGAGGTCGAAGGCCCACAGGCGCGCGCCTTCGGTCTCGGCGAAGTACAGCGTCCGGTCGTCGGGCGAGAGGGCGATGCCGTTCGGCGTGAGCACCGGCCGCGCGATCACGCCCACGGCCGTGCCGTCGCTGCGGCCGTAGAAGACGCCGCCCCGGTCCATCTCGGTGGGCCGCACCTTGCCGAGGTCGGTGAAGTAGAAGCCGCCCTGGGCGTCGAAGACGATGTCGTTGGGCCCGCGCAGGGCCAGGCCGTCGACGCTGTCGTACAGGCGCTCGAAGCGGCCGGTGTTCAGGTCGACGCGCTCGATGCGCCCGCCGGAGTAGTCCTCGGCCTGGCCGATCGGGCGATGGCAGCCGTCGATCTCGGTCTGCCAGCGAAAGCCCCCGTTGTTGCACACGTAGACGGCGCCGTCCGGCCCGATCGCCGCGCCGTTCGGGCCGCCGCCGAAGTCGGCGACGACGCGCACCGTGCCGTCGGGCGTCACCCGGCTCAGCGTGCCGCGGGCGATCTCGACGAGCAGCACGGAGCCGTCGTCGAGCGCGACCGGCCCCTCCGGGAACTGCAGGCCGCTGGCGATTTCCCGGATCTTCATGGCGCTCTCCACAGGGACGATTCGATCGGCTGGCCGTCGCCGCCGCAGGCGAGCGCCGCCTCGATGGCGGCGCCGGCGCGCAGCAGGACGGCGTCGTTGCCGCGCCCGGCGACGAGCTGGATGCCGATCGGCAGCCCGGTCGGGCCGCGGAAGGCGGGCAGCGTCAGGGTCGGGACGCCGAGCAGCGTCCAGGCGCGGCTGAACAGCGGATCGCCGGTCGCCTCCAGGCCGGCCGGTGCTTCGCCGTGGACGGCGGGCGTGATCAGCACGTCGAAGGACTGGAGCAGGCGAGCCAGGTCGTCGCCGCGCGCCCGGGCGGCGTCGAGCTCCTGCCGGTAGCGGGCCTCGGGGATCTGCGCGCCGGCCGCGAGCAGGGCCTGCAGCGGCGCGCTGAGGCGGTCCCGGTGCTCGCCGTACTCGATGCGGAGGCTGGTCGCCGCCTCGAAGGCCATGACCGACTTCTGCAACTCGGCGAGCGCCGCGAAGCCGTCCGGCAGCGTCGCCTCGCCGACGGCCATGCCCATGGCGATCACTCGCGCGCAGACCTTCTCGATGCCGGCCTGCACGGCCTCGCTCGCGTCGCTCCACCACGGCGTGCGGCAGAGCGCCAGGCGCGGCGCTCCGGAGGGGGCGGGCGGCATCGCGCCGAGCGGCAGGAGCACGCTGCGGACGAGGGCGGCGTCCTCGACGCTGCGCGCGAGCACGCCGAGGGTGTCGAGCGACGGCGCGAACGGCAGGACGCCGTCGAGGCTGAAGTCGCCGTGGCTCGGCTTGTAGCCGACGATGCCGCAGAACGACGCCGGCCGGTTGATCGAGCCGGCCGTCTGGGTGCCGAGGGCGACGGGCACCATCGCGTCCGCGACCGCCGCCGCCGAGCCGCTCGACGAGCCGCCGGGCGTGTGGCCGAGGCGATGCGGGTTGGCCGTCTTGCCGGGATGGAAATAGGCCAGCTCGGTGGTCACCGTCTTGCCGATCACGATCGCGCCGGCGCCGCGCAGGCGGGCGACGCATTCGGCGTCGTGCGCCGGCCGCCGTCCGGCGTCGATCGCCGAGCCGCGCTCGGTCGGGAAGTCGGCGGTGTCGATGATGTCCTTGACGCCGATCGGCACGCCGTGCAGTGCGCCGCGCCACGGCTCGGCATCGCGACGCCCGGCTTCGCTTCGCGCCGCCTCGGCGCCGACGCACTGCCAGGCACCGACGCTCGGCTCGCGTTCGGCGATGCGGCCGAGGCACGCATCGACCAGCTCGGCGGCGCGAAGCCGGCCGGCCCGCATCGCGGCGGTCGCCGCGGCAGCGGTGAGCTCGTGGGCGGAGGGCGGGTCGATGGGCGGCATGGCGGCGGAGTGACACTAGCATTCTGGCGCGCCCATGAAGATCGCCACCTGGAACATCAACAACGTCCGGCGCCGCCTGCCGCTGCTGCTGGCGTGGCTCGAGGCGGCCAAGCCCGACGTGGTTGCGCTGCAGGAGCTGAAGGCGACCGACGCGGAGTTCCCGCATGAGGCCCTGGCGGCCGTGGGCTATGGCTCGGTGTGCGTGGGCCAGCGCACCTGGAACGGCGTCGCGCTGCTCGCGCGCGGCGCCGAGCCGGTGCTGATCCGGCGCACCTTGCCGGGCGATGGCGCCGACACGCAGAGCCGCTACGTCGAGGCTGCGGTGGCCGGCTGCATCGTCGCCTCGATCTACCTGCCCAACGGCAACCCGCAGCCGGGCCCGAAGTTCGACTACAAGCTGGCCTGGTTCGAGCGCCTGAAGGCGCATGCCGCCTCGCTGCACGCGAGCGGCCATCCGGTCGCGCTGCTCGGCGACTTCAACGTCGTGCCGACCGACGACGACATCTACTCGCCGGCCTCCTGGCTCGACAACGCGCTGCTCCGGCCGGAGCCGCGCGCGGCCTTCCGCGAGCTGCTCGCGCAGGGCTGGACCGACGCCCTGCGGGCCCGACATCCGACCGACCGCATCTACACCTTCTGGGACTACAAGCGCAACCGCTGGGCGCGCGACGCGGGCCTGCGCATCGACCACCTGCTGCTGAGCCGCAGCCTGGCCGAGCGGCTCCTGGACGCCGGCGTCGACCGCGCGGTGCGCGGCATGGACGACGCGAGCGACCACGCCCCGGCGTGGGCCGAGCTGGCGGACGCCTAGCGCGCGGCGGACGCTGCGCCGATCACCCGGGCACAGGTGGCGACGATGCGCCCCGGCTCGGCCGGCTTGGCGAGGTAGGCGACGAAGCCGCTCTCGAGCGCGCGCTGGCAGTCCTCGTCGCGCGCGAACGCCGTGAGGGCGATCGCCGGCACCTGGCTCACCTGGCGGATGCGGCGCAGCAGCTCGTAGCCGTCGACGTGCGGCAGGCCGATGTCGCACAGGACCAGCCGGGGCGCCTGCCGCGCCAGCTCGGCGAGGGCGTCGTGGGCGCTTCGCGCCGGGGCGACGATGGCGCCGTACTGGCGCAGCACCGAGCCGACGACCTCCAGGCCCTCCTCGTCGTCGTCGACGACGAGGATGCGCGCGCCGCGCAGCGCCAGTGCCTCGTCGCCGCTCGGCAGCGTCTTCTCGCCGAGCACGCCCCAGGCCGAAACCGGCCGGTCGCCGAGGTGCTCCTGGCGCAGCGGCAGATGCACCGTGAAGGTCGAGCCGCGGTTCGGGCCGTCGCTGTGCGCCTCGATGCGGCCGCCGTGCATCTCGACGAGGCTCTTGGTGATCGACAGGCCGAGGCCGAGGCCGCCGTGGCGGCGCGTCGTCGAGCTGTCGGCCTGCGAGAAGCGCTGGAACATGCGTGGCAGGAACTCGGCCTGCATGCCGATGCCGGTGTCGATCACCCGCACCTCGGCCTCGGCCGGGTCGGAGGCGACCTCGACGCGCACGGTGCCGCCGGCCGGCGTGAACTTGACCGCGTTCGACAGCAGGTTCCAGAACACCTGCTGCAGCCGGCCGGGATCGCCGTCGACGAGGAAGGCCGGCGCCGGTGCCGGCGCATGCAGGGCGACCTTCTTCTTCAGCGCGTCCATCTTCACGGCATCGATCGCGGCGTCGAGCGGCCTCGACAGCGGCACGCGCTGGATCTCGAGGCGGACCTTGCCGGACATCACGCCGTTCATGTCGAGCAGGTCGGCGATCAGCTGCGCCTGGGTGCGCGCGCTGCGCACGATGCGCTCGGCGGCCTCGACGATCGCCTCGCCTTCGAGCCGGCCGCTGCGCAGGAGCTCGGACCAGCCGAGGATGGCGTTGAGCGGCGTGCGCAGCTCGTGGCTGAGCGTGGCCAGGAACTCGTCCTTCAGGCGCGCCGCCCGCTCGACCTCGGCGCGTGCGGCGCGCTCCGACTCGCTCAGCACCGCCAGGCGGGCCTCGGCCTCGGCGCGGGCGCTGACGTTGCGCGTGGAGCCGACGACGGTGTTCACCGCCCCGTCGGCATCGGGCACCGGGTTGAAGATGTACTCGAACCAGCCCTTGTGCCCGGTGGGACTCTCGTAGAAGGTCTCGCCGCGCACCTGGGCGCGCGTCTCCAGCACCTCGCCGACCTGGGCGTCGAGTCGCTGCGCCAGCTCCGCGGGGTAGGGCAGCTCGAGGAAGGTCCTGCCGACGAGCTCGTCGAGCCGAAGCCCGAGCAGGTCGAGCAGCGGCTTGTTGGCGTAGGTGAAGCGGTGCTCGCGGTCGAAGACGTAGGCGAAGTCCTCGATCGACGAGAGCACGGTCTCGAAGACGCGTCGCTGCGCGTCGCGGCGGTCGCTCTCGAGGCGGGCCCGCTGCTCGGACTCGATGTGCTCGGTGACGTCGTTGCCCTCCACGAAGATGCCGAGCGTGCGGCCGGCCGTGTCGAGCACCGGCTGATAGACGAAGTCGAGGTAGCGCTGCTCGGCGGCGCCGTCCTCGCCGCGCTGCAGCAGCACCGGCACGCGCCGGCCGACGTACGGCTGGCCGCTCGCGAAGACCCGGTCCAGGACGGCGACGAAGCCCTGGGCGCCGGTCTCCGGCAGCGCTTCGGCGACGGGGCGGTCGACCACCTCGCGGCCGCCGATCAGCCGCTCGTAGGCCGGGTTGACGAGCTTGAAGCGATGCTCGGGCCCTTCGAGCACGGCCATGAAACCGGGCGCCTGGTCGAAGAGGAGGCGGAGCAGGGCTTCCGGCGGAGAGGGCAGGCGCGAGCCGGAACGCAGCATGGCGCCATTCTCGTAGGACTTCGCCGTGTCGCGGCGTCCCGCGGCTTTACGCGCAAGCCCGGCTGCCGCATCGTCCCGGCCCATGTCACACCAGCGTTCCCGGTTCGTGCGCGTGCGCGGAGCCCGCGAGCACAACCTCAAGAACGTCGACGTCGACATCCCGCGCGACGCGCTTGTCGTCTTTTCCGGCGTGTCCGGGTCGGGCAAGTCCTCGCTCGCCTTCGGGACCCTGTTCGCGGAAGCGCAGCGTCGCTACTTCGAATCGGTGGCGCCCTACGTCCGTCGCCTGATCGACCAGGTCGGCGTGCCGCAGGTCGACTCGATCGACGGCCTGCCCCCCGCGGTCGCCCTGCAGCAGCAGCGCGGCAGCCCGAGCGTGCGCTCGTCCGTCGGCAGCGTCACGACGCTGTCGAGCCTGGTGCGGATGCTGTATTCGCGCGCCGGCAGCTACCCGGCGCGCCAGCCGATGCTGTACGCCGAGGACTTCTCGCCGAACACGGCGCAGGGCGCCTGCCCGGAGTGCCACGGCCTCGGCCGCGTCTACGCGGTCACCGAGAAGTCGCTGGTGCCGGATCCGTCGCTAACGATCCGCGAGCGCGCCATCGCCGCCTGGCCGCCTGCCTGGCACGGTCAGAACCTGCGCGACATCCTGGTCAGCCTCGGCTACGACGTCGACACGCCGTGGCGACAGCTGCCGAAGAAGGACCGCGACTGGCTCCTGTTCACCGACGAGCAGCCGACGGTTCCCGTCTACGCCGGCTTCACGCCGGCCGAGACGCGCGCTGCCCTGCGCCGCAGGACGGAGCCGAGCTACCAGGGCACGTTCACCGGTGCGCGCCGCTACGTGCTGCACACCTTCGCGACGACCCAGAGCGCGCTGATGAAGAAGCGCGTGTCACGGTTCATGGTCGGCAGCGCGTGTCCGGCCTGCGACGGCAAGCGGCTCAAGCGCGAGGCGCTGTCGGTCACCTTCGCCGGCGTCGACATCGGCACGCTCTCGCAGATGCCGCTCGACCACGCGGCGGCGCTGCTCGCGCCGGCGGCGGCCGGCCGCTTGGACGGCGACGGCGCAGCCGGCTCCACCCTCAGCCGGGCTGCGGCGCAGCGCGACACGTCGCGTCGCGTGGCCGCCGGCGGCTCGGCCCACGACGCGGCCTTCGACGTGCGGCGCACCCCGAACCTCTCCGAGGAGAAGCGCATCGCCGCGCAGCGCCTCGCCGCCGACCTCGCGGCCCGCATCGCGACCCTGCAGGCGCTCGGCCTCGGCTACCTGTCGCTCGATCGCAGCACGCCGACCCTCTCGCCCGGCGAGCTGCAGCGGCTGCGCCTGGCAACGCAGATCCGCTCCAACCTGTTCGGCGTCGTCTACGTCCTCGACGAGCCGTCGGCGGGCCTGCATCCCGCCGACGGCGAGGCCCTGCTGCACGCGCTCGACGAGCTCAAGCGATCGGGCAACTCGGTCTTCGTGGTCGAGCACGACCTCGAGATCATGCGGCGCGCCGACTGGCTGGTCGACGTCGGCCCGGCCGCCGGCGAGCAGGGCGGACAGGTCCTCTACAGCGGCCCGCCGTCCGGGCTGCAGGCGGTGCCGGCATCGCGGACGGCGGCCCATCTGTTCGCCGCGAAGCCCGAAGGGCGTCGGCCGGAGCGCGAACCGCACGGCTGGCTCGAGCTGCACGGCGTCACGCGCAACAACCTGCTCGACCTCGACGCGCGCTTCCCGCTCGGCGTGTTCACGTCGGTGACCGGGGTCTCGGGATCGGGCAAGTCGAGCCTCGTCAGCCAGGCGCTGGTGGAGCTGGTCTGCCGCCACCTGGGCCACGAGCCGGCGGATGCCGAGGACGACGAGGGCGAGGCCGACGCGCCGACCGTCGCGCAGGAGACCCGCGGTCGCATCGCCGCCGGCATGGACGGCCTGCGGCGCCTCGCCCGCGTCGACCAGAAGCCGATCGGCCGGACGCCGCGCTCGAACCTCGCCACCTACACCGGACTGTTCGACCACGTGCGCCGCCTGTTCGCGGCCACCAAGGCAGCGCGGGCGCGCCGCTACGACGCCGGCCGCTTCTCCTTCAACGTCGCCAAGGGCCGCTGCGACACCTGCGAAGGCGAGGGCTTCGTCAGCGTCGAGATGCTGTTCATGCCGAGCGTCTACGCGCCGTGCCCCTCCTGCCACGGCGCGCGCTACAACGAGGCGACGCTGGCCGTCGAGTGGAACGGCCGCCACATCGCCGACGTGCTGCGCATGACCGTCGACGAAGCGGCCGCGTTCTTCGCCGAGGAGCCGGCGGTGCGCCGGCCGCTGGCCGTGCTGAGCGACATCGGACTCGGCTACCTGCGCCTCGGCCAGCCGGCGACCGAGCTGTCGGGCGGCGAGGCGCAGCGCATCAAGCTCGCGACCGAGCTGCAGCGGGCGCAGCGCGGGCAGACGCTCTACGTGCTCGACGAGCCGACCACCGGCCTGCACGCCGACGACGTCGACAAGCTCCTGGCGCAGCTGCACGGCCTCGTCGATGCCGGCAACACGGTCATCGTCGTCGAGCACGACATGCGCGTCGTCGCCGGCAGCGACTGGGTCGTCGACATCGGCCCGAGCGCCGGCGCCGACGGCGGGCGCATCGTCGCGACCGGGCGACCGCGCGAGGTCGCGTCGGTCGCCGAGAGCCGGACGGCACCGTACCTTCGGCGCTACCTCTGAGCCGAGCTCGGCGTCGCCGTCGGCGCCTCGGCCGCCGCCGCCGGCACCGATGCGCGCGACGGGATCGCGGACGAGACGGCCGGCTGCCGCGGCAGGGTCACCTTGAACACCGTGCCGCGGTCGGGCTCGGACGAGACGTCGACCTTCCCGCCATGCGCGAGCACGATCTGCTGCACGATGTAGAGGCCGATGCCCAGGCCGGCGTCGACGCCGGCCTGCAGCCGCCCGCTGCGGAAGGGATCGAAGATGTGCGGCAGGACGTCCGGCGGGATGGTCCCGGCATTGCCGACCGACAGCACGACAGCGGACGGGGCGGCGCCGTCGAGCCGGACCCGGATCGGCTCGCTCGCCTCGCCGTGGCGCAGGGCGTTGCCGATGAGGTTCGATGCCACCTGCGCGAGCCGGTCGGCGTCCCACTCGCCGTCGGCGCTGCCTTCCTGCTGCCACTCCACCTCTCGCTCGGGCGACGAGCTGCGGCATTCGTGCACGACGCGCTGGACCACGGCGCCGAGGTCGGCTGGCTGGCGATGGACGGCGATGCCGCCGGCGAGCCGGGCCCGCGCCAGGTCGAGCAGGTCGCCGATCATGCGGCTCATGCGCTTGCCGCTCTGCAGGATGCGGCCCGCCGCTTCGCGCGAGGCGTCGCTCTCGGCTCGCCGCTCGAGCACCATCGCCGACATCAGCATCGCGCTGAGCGGCCCGCGCAGGTCGTGCCCCAGCATCGCCATCAGCATCTCGCTGAGGCGCAGCGTCTCGGTCCGTTCCAGCAGCTGCTGGGCGAGCTGCTGCTTCTGCTGGTGCAGCTGGAAGAACACCTCGGCCTTGTTGGTCAGGACCCGCGGCTCGATGGGCTTGTGCAGGAAGTCGACCGCGCCGCTATCGTAGCCCTTGAAGACGCGCCGCTGGTCGTGCTCGCCGGCGGTGACGAAGATGATGGGGACATGACGAGTGCGCTCGCTGCCCCGCATCAGCTCGGCCAGCTCGAAGCCGTCCATGTCGGGCATGTGCACGTCGAGAAACGCCAGCGCGACATCGTGCTGCAGCAGCAGCTCGAGGGCTTCCGGGCCGGAGCGGGCGAGCAGCAGCTCCAGGCCGGGCCGGCGGAGCAGGGCGGCGAGAACCAGCAGGTTCTCGTCGAGGTCGTCGACGAGCAGGCACTTCACCGGCGCCGGCGGCGGCAGTTCGGCCGGCGGCAGGCGGACCGTGCTCATGCGCCTCGCCCTCCGAGCGTGCGCAGCAGCTCGGCGATGCCGGCGAGCGGGAGCACGTGGTCGGCCTTCACCCGCTGCAGCGCGGATGCGGGCATCAGGGGCACCTGCGCGCTCTGCGGGTCCTGCACCACCGTCGTCCCGCCGCGTCTTTGCACCGCCTGGAGGCCCGCCGCGCCGTCCTGGTTGCCGCCCGTCAGGACCATGCCGAGCAGGCGCCCCCGGTACAGGTCGGCGGCCGACTCGAAGAGGACGTCGATGGCGGGGCGGGAGTAGTTGACGGGTTCATCGGTGGACAGGGCAAGCACGGGGCCGTCGTCGAGGAGCAGATGATAGTCAGGGGGTGCGATGTAGACCGTCCCGGGGGCGACGGGTTCCTTGTCCTGGGCCTCCAGGACCGGCAGGAGGCACTTGCCCTGGAAGATCGAGGCGAGGCGGCTCGGCCGGTCGCGGGGCAGGTGCACGACGACGAAGACCGAGGCGCGCAAGTCCTTCGGCAAGGCCGGCAGCAGGGCCGACAGCGCGTCGACGCCGCCGGCCGACGTGCCGATCGCGATGGCATCGATCCGGCCGGGCCGTCCGGCGGCAGCGTTCACGCCGCGTCCCGCTTCTGGTAGATGCGGTCCTCGCGCACCAGCTCGTCGAAGGCGTCGGCATGCGCCGAGAAGCGCACCGATTCCTTGGCGCCGATGCCGAGGATGCCCTTGCGGCACAGCGCCTCGCGGAACAGGCCCAGGGCGCGGTCCTGCAGCTCGCGGTCGAAGTAGATCATCACGTTGCGGCAGGAGACCAGCTGGACCTCGGCGAAGACGCTGTCGGTGGCCAGGCTGTGGTCGGAGAACACGATGTGCTTGCGCAGCGACTTGTCGAAGACCGCCTTGCCGTAGCGCGCGGTGTAGTAGTCCGAGAGCGACGATCGGGCGCCGGCGCGCCGGTGGTTCTCGGTGAAGCCGGCCACCCGGTCGAGCTCGTAGACGCCGGCCTCGGCCTTCTGCAGCGCCGAGGCGTTGATGTCGGTCGCGTAGATGAGGGTGCGCGGCAGGAGCTCTTCCTCGCGGAGCAGGATCGCCAGCGAGTACACCTCCTCGCCCGAGCTGCAGCCGGCGACCCACACCTTCAGGGACGGGTAGGTGCGCAGGAGCGGCAGCACGGTCGTGCGCAGCGACAGGAAGTACGACGGGTCGCGGAACATGTCGCTCACCTGCACCGTCAGGAATTCGAGCAGGCGCGCGAAGGCGCCCGGCTCGTCGAGGATGCGGTCCTGCAGCTGCGACAGGCTGTCGCAGCCGAAGCGCGCCATCGCCGTGCCGAGGCGCCGCTTCAGCGACGCCCGCGCGTAGGCGCGGAAGTCGTAGTGGTACTTGAGGTAGATGGCCTCGACGAGCAGCTGAAGCTCGATGTCGGAGTCGCCGGCGGTCACCGCGGGTCCCATGGCTCGACTCGGCTAGGCGGGCATCCAGACCCGCACCAGGGAGAGCAGCTTGTCGACGTCGAGCGGCTTGGCGATGTAGTCGTTGGCCCCGGCGTCGAGGCACTTCTCCTGGTCGTCGCGCATCGCCTTCGCCGTCAGGGCGATGATCGGCAGCTTCTTCCACTCGGCGCGTTTCCTGATCTCTCGCATCGCCGTCAGGCCGTCCATCTCCGGCATCATGACGTCCATCAGGACGAGGTCGATCGGCGAGCCGGCGCCGTTGGCATGGTGGGCCAGGGCCTCGAGGGCCTCGCGTCCGTTGCGCGCGATCTCGACCTTCACGCCCTTCGGCTCGAGGATGCTCGACAGGGCGAAGACGTTGCGCACGTCGTCCTCGACGATGAGGATGCGCCGGCCGTCGAAGGCCGATTCGCGGTCGCGCGCCGCCTTCAGCATGCGCTGGCTCGCCGGCGGCAGCTCCGTCTCGACCTGGTGCAGGAAGAGGGTGACCTCGTCGAGCAGGCGCTCGGGCGAGTGCGCGCCCTTGACGATGATGGACTTGGAGTAGCGGCCGAGCGCCAGCTCCTCGTCGCGGGTCAGGGCCCGGCCGGTGTAGACGATCACCGGCGGGAACGCGACCTCGTCCTGCTCGGCCATCTTCTCGAGCAATTCGTAGCCGCTCAGGTCCGGCAGGTTGAGGTCCATGACCATGCAGTCGAAGGTGGTCCGGCGCAAGTGCTCGAGCGCCTCGACAGCATTCTCGGCCGTCGTGATCTCGGTGCGCGCGTTGGCGAGCAGCTGCTTCATGGCGCCGCGCTGATCGGGATCGTCCTCGACGATCAGCAGGCGGCGCAGGCCCTGCGTGAACTTGGCCTCGAGGCGCTTCAGCGCCTCAACCAGGTCCTCGCGCTTGACCGGCTTCAGCGCGTAGCCGACGGCGCCGCGCTCCATCGCCTGCTGCGCGTAGTCGGCGACCGAGGCGACATGGACCGGGATGTGCCGGGTGAGCGGATTGCGCTTGAGCTGATCGAGGACGCCGAGGCCCGAGTGGTCGGGCAGGTTCATGTCGAGCAGGATCGCGCTCGGCCGGTACTCGGTCGCGGCCGCCAGGCCTTCGCGCGCCGAGTGCGCGACCACGCACTGGAAGCCGAGCTCGTGCGCCAGGTCGCGCAGGATCGCGGCGAAGCGGACGTCGTCCTCGATGACCAGGATCAGGCGCGCCGCCGACGCGAGATGACCGCGGTCGTCGGGGACGTGGCTCGCCGCAGGGGCCGGGCACGACGTCGGCCGCGGCGCGCCGCGGGCCGGGCGCGGCGGGCGCGCGGCGGCGCCCGGGGGCAGCGCGATCGCGCCAGGGCCCGACGACGGCGCCGGCAGCGGCGGCGCCGCGTCGGGGGCAGGCGTCGGCCTCGGCTCCGCCGACTTCGCAGCAGCCCGCAGCATTGACGCCGGTCGCCGCGGCTCGGCGCTCGACGGCGCCGCACCGGCGTAGACGCGCGGCAGGGTCAGCGTGAACACGCTCCCCTTGCCGGGGCTGCTCTGCAGCGCGAGCTCGCCGCCCAGCAACTCGGTCAGGTCGCGCGAGATCGACAGGCCGAGGCCGGTGCCGCCGTAGCGCCGGTGCGTGCTGCCGTCGCCCTGCTGGAACGCCTCGAAGACGAGCTCGTGCTTGTCCTCCGGGATGCCGATGCCGGTGTCGTGCACCGCGAAGGCGATGCGGTCGGGACCTGCGGCCGAGACCTGGAGGGAGACCTCGCCGCGATCGGTGAACTTGATGGCGTTGGAGAGCAGGTTGCGGAGGATCTGGCCGAGGCGCTGGCCGTCGGTCTCGATGCGCTCCGGCGTGCCCGGCGCGATCTCGACGCGGAGGGCCAGCCCCTTGTCGCGTGCCTGCGGCTCGAAGCTCTTCAGCAGACCGTCGACCAGGCGCACCAGGGTGACCCGCTCCGGCGCGATGTCGGCCTTGCCGGCCTCGATCTTCGACAGGTCGAGCACGTCGTTGATGAGCTCGAGCAGGTCGTTGCCGGCCGAGCAGATGGTCTCGGCGAAGCGGACCTGCTCGGGAGTGAGATTGCCGTCCTTGTTGTCGGCCAGGAGCTTGGCCAGGATCAGGGTCGAGTTGAGCGGCGTCCGCAGCTCGTGGCTCATGTTGGCCAGGAACTCGCTCTTGTAGAGGCTGGCGCGCTCGAGGTCGGCCGCCTTCTCGGTCAGCGCCGCCTGCGACCGGGACAGCTCCTCCTTCTGCTCCTCGAGGAGCCGCGCGTGCGCCTCCAGCTGCGAGTTGCTCGCCTCGAGCTCGGTCTGCTGCGCCTCCAAAGTCGCCTGCGACTCCTTGAGAGCGCGGCCCTGCTCCTCGAGCTCCTCGTTGCTGACACGAAGCTCTTCCTGCTGCGCCTGCAGCTCCTCGGCCTGGCGCTGCGTCTCCTCGAGCAGCTCCTCGAGGCGGGTGCGGTCGCGAGAGGCGCGGATGGCGACGGCGACCGCCTCCGACACCTGGCCCAGGAAGTCGTGCTCGAGCGCCGTCACGCGGCGCAGGAAGCCGAGCTCGATCACCGCCTGCACGCGCCCGTCGACCGAGGCCGGCACGATCAGCACCTCCTGCGCCGTCGCGCTGCCGAGGCTCGAGCTCACCACCAGGTAGCCCGGCGGCACGTCGCGCACGTGCAGGGCCCGGTTGTCCTTCGCCGCCTGGCCGAGCAGGCCGGTGCCGGCCTCGACTACCTCGCGCAGCTGCGGGTCGATCGCGTAGGCGGCGATGCGGCGCAGGTGCTGCGGGGTCTCCTTGACGTAGAGCGCGGCGACCTGCGCATCGAGGAAGTCGACCAGGAAGTCGAGCACCTTGGCGCCGAGGGCGTCGAGGCGCTGGTCGCCCTGCATCCGCTCGACGAGCGCGCTCTGGCCCGAGCGCAGCCACACCTGCTCCTCGCCGAGGCGGTGGTTGCGCCAGGCCGACCAGGCCGCGACACCGATCAGCACGAGAAGGAGCGCCGAGCCGCCGAAGGTGACGAGGAACGAGGCTCGTGCCGCCTCCTGCCACTCGAGGTGGCGCGCGGCCAGCTCCAGGCCGCCCGCGCTCTCCATCTCGCCGACCAGCGAGCGGACCCGATTCATGGCGGCGCGGCCACGGTCGGTGCGGACGATGGCCAGGGCCGCCTCGAGGTCGCCGGCGCGGCGCAGGGCGATGGTCTGCTCGACCTCGTCGAGCTTCTCCTTGGCTGCCGCGGCGAGCGCATCGATGCGGGTCGTCTGCTCGGGCTTGCCGGCCAGCAGCCCGCGCAGTCCGGCGATCTGCTCCGGCACGGCCGCGCGCGCCTGGTTGTACGGCTCGAGGTAGGCCTCGTTGCCCGTGAGCAGGTAGCCGCGCTGGCCGGTCTCGGCGTCCTTCACCAGCGACAGCACGTTCTGGATGCGCCCGAGCAGCTCGTAGGCCTTCGTCGTGCGCTCGGCCGTCGCCGAGCGATCGGTGAGCGAGGCATAGGCGAGGAAGGCCGTGACGAGGACGGCGGCCACCGCCACCAGGAAGCCGGCGAAGACGCCGGTGGGCAAGGGCGCGAGGGGGCGCCGGGCGCGTCCCGGACCGGCGCGGGGATGTGGGTTCATGGGGCCGCTTGAGCGGGGCGGGGAGGGCGGCGATGATACGGCGCGACCCCGTCGTCTTCATCCACTCCTGGGACCCGCCGCGATGATCGACCTGCGCTCCGACACCGTCACCCGGCCCTCTGCCGCCATGCGTCAGGCGATGGCGGCGGCACCGGTGGGCGACGACCAGTACGGCGACGACCCGAGCGTCAATGCGCTGCAGGAGCGCGTCGCCGGCCTGCTCGGCAAAGAAGCGGCCCTCTGGCTGCCCACCGGCACGATGGCCAACCAGGTGGCGCTGCGCGTTCTGACGCGGCCGGGCGACGACGTCATCGTCGGCCGCGAGAGCCATGCGGTGTGGCACGAGACCGGCGGCTCGGCGGCGAACGCCGGGGTGCAGTTCACCGAAGTCGGCGAGGGCGGCCTGTTCGACGCCGAGCAGTTCGTCGCGGCGGTGAAGCCGCGCGAGCACGGCATCTACCCGCCGACGACGCTCGTCGAGATCGAGAACACGCACAACCGCGGCGGCGGCCTGGTCTTCCCCCAGGAGGCGGCCGAGGCGGTCTGCGTCGCGGCGCGGCGGCTCGGCATCGCCACGTTCCTCGACGGCGCCCGGCTCTGGAACGCGGCGGTCGCCAGCCGGCGCTCGGTCGAGAGCCTGGCGGCGCCGTTCGACCTCGTCGCCGTGTCGCTGTCCAAGGGGCTCGGCGCACCGAGCGGCTCCCTGCTCGCCGGCAGCCGCGAGGTGATCGCGCGCGCCGTGCGGCACCGGCGCATGCTCGGCGGGGCCATGCGCCAGGTCGGCATCTTCGCCGCCGCGGGCACGCATGCGCTCGACCACCACCTGCCCGATCTCGAGGTCGACCACGCCAACGCCCGGCTCATCGGCGAACGGCTGGCCGAGACCGATGGCGTCGAGCTCGACCTCGCCCGGGTGCAGACCAACATCATCGTCTTCGCCCTGCGCGCCGGCGCGCCCGATGCGGCGCGCGTCGTCGCCGCGGCACGCGAGCGCGGCGTGCTCGTCAACGCGCTCGGCGCGCGGCGGGTCCGCGTCCTCACGCACCGCGACGTGACGCGCGCGCAGTGCCTGCAGGCGGCGGGGATCCTGGCGGCCGCGGCGGACGAAGGCTAGGCCTGGTCGCTGAGCAGGACCCAGGCCGGCGCGTGGTCGCTCGGCTTTTCCTGGGCGCGCACCGCCCGGTCGACGCCGGCCTGCTCCAGGCGCGCCCGCGCCGCTGCGTTGAGCAGGAGGTGGTCGATGCGGAGGCCGGCATCGCGGGCGAAGCGGTTGCGGAAGTAGTCCCAGTAGCTGTAGATGGGCTCGCCGTGGTGCAGCGCGTCGATGGCGTCGGTCCAGCCCTGCTCGAGCAGGCGCCGCCAGGCCGCGCGCGTTTCCGGCTGAAGCAGGGCGTCGTCCTTGTAGGAGCGCGGCGAGTAGATGTCGCCGACCTCGTCGCTGGCGACGACGTTGTAGTCGCCGGCGAGCACCACCGTCCGCGGCTCGCCGAACAGGGTGGCCGCGTGCTCCGTCAGGCGCTCGAACCAGGCGAGCTTGTAGTCGAACTTCGGGCCCGGCTGCGGATTGCCGTTGGGCAGGTAGATCGAGCCCACCAGGACGCCGTGCGCCTCGGCCTCGATGTAGCGGCTGTGCGTGTCGTCGGGGTCGCCCGGTAGGCCGCGCCGCCGTTCCTGCGGCGGCTCGCCCCGGGCCAGGATGGCGACGCCGTTGAAGCCCTTCTGGCCGTGCCACACCGCGCCGTAGCCGGCCGCGCGCAAGGCCTCGACGGGGAAGGTCTCGTCGGAGGTCTTCAGCTCCTGCAGGCAGACGATGTCCGGCCGTGCCGAAGCCAGCCATTCGAGCAGGCGCGGCAGGCGGGCGGTGATGCCGTTGACGTTGAAGGTCGCGATCTTCATGGGCATGGGGCGGGGTAGGGCGACGCCGACGCGCGGACGGGCCGGCGTCGGCCAGGATCATCAGGCCTTGTGTCGTTGCCCGCGGCGCGAGCGCGTTCGACACTGCCTGCGGACGGCGCTCGATCGCAGCGCCTCGTGTCGTCAATCGCCAGGGGCCACTCATGAAACAACTGCATCGACTCATTCTCGCCTGCGCCGCCTTCGCCACCTGCGGCGTCGCCACCGCGCAGACCTACGACGCAGCGGCGGACCAGGAGCGCCGCGCCCGCAACCGCGAGGAAGCGATCGCCAAGCACAACGCGATGCAGTCGCGCAGCACGTCGTCGTCTCGCGTCGCCGAACGCAGCGACGCCGGCGGCGGCCCGACGCTGGGCGACCGCGCCCGCAAGGCCGGGAAGTCGGTCCGCAACTTCACGCACCGCCAGGCCGAGAAGGCACGCAACTTCTCGGACCGCCAGGACCGCCGCTGGGGCAAGCGCGGCGCGCCGGGCCCGAACCGCAACCGCACGGGCGGCACGCCCGACTGACCACGCGGGACGGCGCAGCGCGCTCTCGGCCGGCGCGGCCGCGCTCGGCGGTTCATGCGCGCTGGGTCGCGCCGATCCCGTGCGTGCTCGGTCGCGCGCATAGGACGCGCTCAGTCGCGCGGATCGATGCCCCGGAGCGCTTCCTCGATGGGCGCGGGCTCGCGCGGCCGGACCAGCCGGGCGAGCTCCTTTCCGTCGCGCAGGAAGATCAGCGTCGGCCAGAGCCTGACGGCGAACGAGCGCCCGAGGGCGCGGCCGCTGCCGTCCTCGACCTTCACGTGCCGCACCGAAGGATGGGCGGCCATCGCCACGGCGATGGCCGGCTCCGCCGCGCGACAGAACCCGCACCACGGCGTGCCGAACTCGAGCAGGCAGGGCCCGTCCATTGCATCGATCTCCGCCCGCGTGGGCTCGTCGGCCTGGTAGGGGAGCGGCGGGCTCATGGCACGGTGCTGGCGGAGGGCGGTCGCGGACGCGTGGGCGCCCGCCTCAGCGGCCGCCCTTCTTCGCCGGATCGGGCGGATCGTCCACGGAGCCGGTCAGCGCCTCGCCGATGGACTTGCCGAAGGACTTCAGCGGGCTCTCGTCGACGGCGGGCCGCGGCTCGTGCCGCCACTCGTCCTCGTCCTCGTCGTCGACCGCGCCGCTGCCTGTCGGTTCGGCCCCACCCACGCCGCCGGCGCCCGCAGCGCGGCCCGACGATGCCGGTGCACCCGACGCCTGCCGGTCCGCGGCCGGTCGGCGCGTGCTCTCGGTGGTACCGGGCACAGAGCCGGGCTCGGCCTTGCCGCCCATGTCGATGCGGGGCGTCTGCGCGCCGCCGCTGGCATGACCGGTCGATGCCGGTGCGACCGGGTCGCTCTCGGCGTGCTCGGTCGAGCGCTGCGTCGCGCGGCCGAGGCCGGCGTCGGCGGTGGAGGCCATGCCGCCGACGTCGGCACCTTCCGGCGCCGGGCGGGGCTCGGCCATCTGCCGCTTTTCGAGGGAGTTCGGATTGGTCATGGGGGTGATCGCAGTGCGCGGAACCTCGCCGTCGAGCAAATGGCGCGCCCATTGTGGCCACGCGGTCACTCGCGAGCGGCCCTTTCGAGTCCGCCGCTTACGATGGGCCGATGCCCGCCGCCGAGCCCAGCGCAGAAGTCCACGCTGACGCGCCCAGGCGGTGGAGCGCGTGGCGCGTGGCCGGGTGGCTGCTGCTGGCGCTCGTGGTCGTCGGCGCGGTGGTCGTCGCGACGCATCCGTGGTGGCTCGGCCCGGCGGCCTCGCGCTACCTGACGGCCACCTCGGGCCGTCCCGTCCACTTCGATTCGATCCGGCTCGGCATCGGGCCGCAGCTCGCGCCGCGGCTCGCGATGCGCGGCGTGCGCATCGCCAACGCCCCGTGGTCCGAGAGCACGCGTCCCTTCGCCGACTTCGAGGAGGTCGACTTCGAGTTCACCGGGCGGCGCAGCGAGGGGCGCTGGGTGATCTCGCGCGTCCGGCTGAAGAACGGCGAGGTGAACCTGGAGCGGCGGCCGGACGGGCTGCGCAACTGGCGCCTGCGCCGACCCGACGATCGCGGGCTCGGCCGCTACTGGTTCACGGTCCTGGAAGCGGAGCGCACGTCGCTGACCTTCGTCAACCGCGGGATCGACCTCGTGCTGCGCGCGAAGTCGAGCCCGGCCGATGCCGCCGCCGAGCAGGCGCGCGACGCCGCGGCGGCGCTGCCGAGCCGCGTCGACTTCGACGGCTCGTACCGCCGCGTCGATTTCCGCGGCAGCACGCTGACCGGCGCGGCGATCAGCCTGCTGAAGAGCGGCGCGTGGTTTCCCCTTCGCGGTCACGCCGAGGTCGAGGGCGCGCGCATCGAGCTCGACGGTCGTGCCGCCGACCTCCTGCTCCAGCCGCGCATCGAGGCGCGCATGCTCCTCGCCGGCCGATCACTGGCCACCCTGGGCCCGTGGATCGGCGAGCGCTACCGCACAGCCAAGGCGCTGCGCGCCGTCGGCCAGCTCAGCGTCGCGCCCGGCCGCCTCGCACTCGCCGACGCCACCGCTCGGATCGGCGCCACCGATCTCGCGGGCAGCGTCGAGTGGACGCGGGACGAGCAGAAGCATCGCCTTCGCGCCGAGCTGCGCAGCGATTCGACCGACGCCGCGGACCTGGCCTGGATCGCCGGCCGCGCCGCGCCGGCCGCGGCGCGAGCGGCCTCGGCAGTGCGGCCCGTGCTCCGTGCCGCGAGCGCCGTCCCGGCGCCGGCCGCGAGCGCGCCGAACGGCACGCCGAGGCTGCGCGGCTGGGACGCCCAGCTGAGCTTCGCGGCGCGACGGCTGCACGTCGCCGACGCCAGGCCCGTGCAGAGCCTGACGCTGCAGGCGAAGCTGCTCGACGGCGTGCTCGAGGTGTCGTCGATCGACCTCGGCGTCGCCGGCGGCCACGCGACCGGAAGCGTGAAGGCCGACCTGCGCGACGAGCTGCCGGCCGGCGAGGCGCGCCTCGCCTGGCGGGGTGTGCGCCTCGAGTCGCTGCTGCCCGCGCAGGACCCGACGCGGCGCCTGTCGGGTGCGCTGCAGGGCCGTGCGGTTCTGACGGCGAAGGGCTCCGGGCTCGACGAGATGCTCGCCAGCGTCGCCGGCAACGCCTCGTTCCGGCTCGCCGACGGAACGATCCCCAGCATGCTGGACGCGAAGATGGGCCTGCAGGCCGGCAAGGTGGTCCGCACCTTCCTCGGCGGCAACGAGCCCTTGCCCTTGCCGTGCGCGGCGGCGAACGTCGACATCGCCGCCGGCAGGGCGCGCATCCGCAGCCTGGTGATCGACAGCGCCAACACGCGCACCACCGGCAGCGGCGGCGTCCACTTCGGGCAGCGAACGATCGACCTCGTCCTGACGCCGACGGCGAAGAAGCCCGGCCTGCTCGACATGGGCAAGTCGATCCGTCTGTACGGCCGGCTCGACAAGCCCGAGCGCGAGCTCGTCGACCGCGTCGGCCAGGACGCCGGCGGCGGCGCCTGCTAGGCGCGCGGCGGCTAGCGCCGCATGAGCGTGCTCTTTCCGAACAGGCTCTCGATCAGGTCGACGGCGATCTCCGCCGTGCGGTTGCGGACGTCGAGCGCCGGGTTCAGCTCCATGACGTCGAGCGAGGCGAGGGCGCCGGTGTCAGCGATCATCTCCATGCAGAGCTGCGCCTCGCGGTAGGTCGGGCCGCCCTTGACCGTGGTGCCCACGCCCGGCGCGATGTCGGCGTCGAGGAAGTCGACGTCGAAGCTCACGTGCAGGTGGGTGTTGGCGTCGATCGTCGCCAGCGCCAGCTCCATCGTGTGGCGCATGCCCATCTCGTCGATGTAGCGCATGTCGAAGACCTCGAGGCCGGCGCCGTGCACGAGGCGCTTCTCGCCCGCGTCGACGCTGCGGATGCCGATCTGCCGCACCCACTTGGCGCTGATCGCCGGGACCTTGCCGCCGATCTCGACGAGCTCCTTCGGCCCGTAGCCGCACAGGCACGCGACCGGCATGCCGTGGATGTTGCCGCTCGGGGTCAGGTTGTTGGTGTTGAAGTCGGCGTGCGCGTCGAGCCAGAGCACGCGCAGCTTCTTGCCGGCCTCGCGGCAGTGCCGGGCGACGGCGCTGATCGAGCCGATGCCGAGCGAGTGGTCGCCGCCGAGCAGGATCGGCATGCGGCCGCCGGCGAGCTCGGCATGGACGGCGTCGTGAACGATGCGGTTCCATTCGGCGACGGCCTCGAGATGGCGGTAGCCGTCGGTCGGCGGCTGCCACGGGTTCGGCGGACCGCTCAGGTTGCCGCGGTCGAGCACCTCGAGCCCGTGACCTTCGAGGACCCGGCCGATGTCGGCGACGCGCAGCGCCTCGGGCCCCATGCTCGAGCCGCGGCTGCCCGCGCCGATGTCGGTGGGGGCGCCGATCAGGCTGACGAGGTTGTGCGTGCGCGCCATGCGCCGAAGGGCCTAGATGTCGAGGGCGAGATCGCCCGTGGTCGTTTCCGGCAGGTCGTAGCCGTACTGCGCCGCGAGGAGGTCCCACGCCTCCTCGGCGGTCTCGACGAAGTGGAACAGGTTCACGTCGCCCGGAGAGATCATGCCGGTCTCGATCAGCAGGTCGAAGTCGATCAGGCGGGTCCAGAACTCGCGGCCGAAGAGCAGGATCGGGCGCATCCGCGACTTGCCGGTCTGCACCAGGGTCAGCACCTCGAACATCTCGTCGAGCGTGCCGAAGCCGCCGGGGAAGCAGACCAGGGCCACGGCGCGCATCAGGAAGTGCATCTTGCGCAGCGCGAAGTAGTGGAACTGGAAGCACAGCTCCGGCGTGATGAAGCGGTTCGGCACCTGCTCGTGCGTGAGGACGATGTTGAGGCCCACGCTCTTGCCGCCGACCTCGAAGGCACCGCGGTTGCCGGCCTCCATGATCCCGGGCCCGCCGCCGGTGACGACGTAGAGCGGCTTCGCGAAGGAGGCCGAGCGCCGGGTGACGATGCCGGCGAAGCGGCGCGCCTCCTCGTAGTAGCGCGACATCGCGACGCGCGTCTCGGCCACGCGCTGCGACCGCGCGTCGCCGCTCTCGCGGGCAGCGGCCAGCGCTCGCTCGGCCACTTCGGGCGCCAGGATGCGGGCGCTGCCGAAGAAGACGATGGTCGCCTCGATGCCCTGCTCGTCCTGGATCAGCTGCGGCTTGAGGAGCTCGAGCTGCAGCCGAATCGGCCGCAGCTCTTCGCGGAGCAGGAAGTCGACGTCGGTGAAGGCCAGGCGGTACGCGCTCTCGGGCCCTTCGTACAAGGGCTGCGCGGCGACGATCTCCTTCTCGGCGTCCTCCTGCGCGGTGGGGAAGGTGCGCTCGGGCAGCGCGGCGGGCTTTTCCATGAGCCAAGCCTAACGGGTTTTGCCACGGTCCCCGGGCCGGCGGAGATGCATCAAGTCCGTTCGGGCGAGCGTTTCCGACGATGCCGCACCAGTCGCACGACGTAGGCCACGACGATGATGGCGAGGATCGCCGTCGACACTGGATTCAGCCAGCCCGCGATGCGCTCGTACTGCGCCTCCAGGACGTAGCCCGTGGCCGTGAGAAGGGAGCACCACAGGACCGACCCGAGCAGGGTCCAGACGAGGAAGGAGCGCAGCGGCAGCTTCGCGAGACCGGCGGGCAAGGACACGACTGTCCGCAGGGCAGGGACGAGGCGGCCGACGACGAGCACGATCGGCCCTCGCCTGGCGAACCACTTCAGCGCTCCATCGATCTCCTCGGCGGAGACGGTGAGCCATTGCCCGTGTCGATCGGCGAAGCGCATGACGCGGTCGCAGCCGAGCGCACGGCCCGCGAAGTACCAGGGGAGCGCACCGATGAGGGCTCCGAGCGCGCCCGCCGCCACGACGAGCTCGGGACGCAGATCGCCGCGCGCGGCGAGGAAGCCGGCGAACGGCATGATCAGCTCGGAGGGCATCGGCGGGAACAGGTTCTCGGCGAGCATCAGCAAGGCGATGCCGAGATAGCCGTGGTCCTCGATGAAGCGCATGACCCACTCGGCCATTGGCGCCCCGTCAGACGTCCGTCGACAGCGTGTGCACGTGGCCATTGTCGACGAGGCGGCGTTGCGCCCGGGGCCATGTCGATGGCAGGCGCTAGGATCGCCCGTTCGCAAACCGATCCGGGGCTCTGGAATGATTCATTGTGTGCTGCACGACGCCGCCGACACCGTCGCCGTCGTCGTCGTGGAAGGCGTCACGGCGGGGACGCCGATGACGGGCTGGGTGATGGACGACGACCGGCTCATCGAGCTGCAGGCGCGCCAGGACATCCCGATCGGCCACAAGGTGGCGCTGAAGGACATGGCCGTCGGCGACACGGTCGTCAAGTACGGCATCGACATGGGCAAGGTGGTCGCGCCGATTCGCAAAGGCGAGCACGCCCACGTCCAGAACATCAAGACCAAGAGGTGGTAGCCATGAGCGTCGTCACGAACGAATCCACCTTCCTCGGCTATCGCCGCGAGAACGGCCGGGTCGGGGTGCGGAACCACGTCATCGTCCTGCCGCTCGACGACCTGTCGAACTCGGCGGCCGAGGCGGTGGCGCACAACATCAAGGGCGCGATGGCGATCCCGCATCCGTACGGGCGGCTGCAGTTCGGCGCCGACCTCGAGCTGCACTTCCGCACGCTCATCGGCGCCGGCTGCAACCCGAACGTCGCCGCCGTGGTGGTGATCGGCATCGAGGAGGGCTGGACGAAGCGCGTCGTCGACGGCATCGCCGCGACCGGCAAGCCGGTGGTCGGCTTCGGCATCGAGGGCCACGGCGACCACGCGACCATCATGCGCGCCTCGAAGGCGGCGCGCGAGTTCGTGCAGCAGGCGAGCGAGAAGCATCGCGAGCCGTGCCCGATCTCGGAGCTGTGGGTCTCGACCAAGTGCGGCGAGAGCGACACCACCTCCGGGTGCGGCTCGAACCCGACCGTCGGCAACGCCTTCGACAAGCTGCACGCGCTCGGCACGACGCTCTGCTTCGGCGAGACCACCGAGCTCACCGGCGGGGAGGACATCGTCAAGGCACGCTGCGCCAGCGACGCGGTGCGCGAGCGCTTCCAGTTCATGTTCGACCGCTACCAGGAGGTCATCAACCGGCACAAGACGAGCGACCTCTCCGACTCGCAGCCGACCAAGGGCAACATCGCCGGCGGGCTGACGACGATCGAGGAGAAGGCGCTCGGCAACATCCAGAAGATCGGCAAGCACTGCACCGTCGACGGCGTCCTCGACAAGGCCGAGATCCCGAGCCATCCGGGGCTCTGGTTCATGGATTCGTCGAGCGCGGCGGCGGAGATGGTGACGCTCTGCGCCGCCTCCGGCTACGCCGTGCACTTCTTTCCGACGGGCCAGGGCAACGTCATCGGCAACCCGATCCTGCCGGTCATCAAGATCTGCGCCAATCCGCGCACGGTGCGCCTGATGAGCGAGCACGTCGACGTCGACACCTCGGGCCTGCTGCAGCGCGAGATCAACCTCGACCAGGCCGGCGACCGGCTGCTCGAATGCATGCTGCGCACCGCCAACGGAAGGCTCACGGCCGCCGAGGCGCTCGGCCACCGCGAGTTCGTGCTGACCCGGCTGTACGAGAGCGCCTGAGCCGGCGCTCGCCGATGCGCATCGTCATCCCCGAGTTCATGGACCAGCGGGCCGTCGCGCGGCTCGCCGATGCGCACGACGTGCTCTACGACCCGGCCCTCGTCGACGACCCGCCGCGCCTGCTCGCCGAGGCGGCCGGCGCCGACGCGCTGATCGTCCGCAACCGCACGCAGGTCCGCGGCGAGCTGCTCGAGGCGCTGGTCCGCTGCGAGGTGATCGGCCGTCTCGGCGTCGGGCTCGACAACATCGACGTGGACGCCTGCCGGGGCCGCAGCATGACGGTCATCCCGGCGACCGGCGCGAACGCGCAGTCAGTGGCCGAGTACGTCATCGCCGCCGCCTTGCTGCTCCTGCGCGGCGCCTACCTGTCATCGGGCGAGGTCGCCGCCGGCTGGTGGCCCCGCAACAAGCTCGCCGAGGGTCGCGAAGCGGCGGGGCAGACGCTGGGGCTGGTCGGCTTCGGCTCGATCGGTCGCGTCACCGGCGGGTTGGCGCGAGGCCTGGGGATGAACGTCGTCGCCTTCGACGCGGTGCTCGGCCCTGCGCATCCGTCCTTCGCGGAAGCGGGCGTGCGCGCCGTCTCGCTGGACGAGCTCTGCGCCGAGGCCGACGTCGTCAGCCTGCACGTGCCGCTGGTCGCGCCGACCCGCGACCTGTTCAACGCGGCGCGCATCGCGGCGATGAAGCCGGGCGCGATCCTCGTCAACACCGCCCGCGGCGGCATCGTCGACGAGGAGGCCGTCGCGGCCGCGCTGCGCAGCGGCCACCTTGGCGGCGCCGCGCTCGACGTGTTCGCTGTCGAGCCGCTCGCCGGTGCCAATCCGTTCGCGGGCTGTCCCAACCTGCTGCTGACGCCGCACATCGCCGGCGTCTCCGCGCAGTCGAACGCGCGCGTGTCGTTCCTGATCGCCGACAAGGTCCTCGAGGCACTGCGCTGATGGCCACGCTCTCGCTGGAGGAAGCGAGAACCCGGGTCGGCGCGGCCCTCGTGCGCGCCGGCGCCGGCAGGACGATGGCCGAGTCCACGGCGCGCGCGCTCGTGCTCGCCGAGGCGCAGGGGCTCGGCTCTCACGGCCTGAGCCGCGTCGCCCAGTACGCCGCCCATCTGCGCAACGGCCGTGTCGACGGCGCGGCGGTGCCGGCCGTCCGGTCGGCCACGGGCGGTGCAGCGATCGTCGATGCGGGCGACGGACTGGCGTTCCCCGCCTGCGAGCTGGCGGTTGGCGAGGCGGTGCGCCGCGCCGCCGGGCTCGGCTTCGCCTTCGTCGGCGTCGCCAACAGCCACCACGCCGGCGTCATCGTCGATCACCTGCGCCCTGCCGCCGCCGCGGGCATGGTCGGTCTGGGCTTCGCCAACTCGCCGGCGGCGATGCCGGCGGCGGGCGGCCGCCATCCGATCTTCGGCACCAACCCGGTCGCGGCGATCTTCCCCCGACGCGGCGAGCCGCTGCTGGTCGACCTGAGCCTCAGCGAAGTCGCGCGCGGCAAGGTCATGGTCGCGGCCAAGGAAGGCAAGCCGATCCCGCTTGGCTGGGCCCTCGACCCCGCCGGCGAGCCGACGACCGATGCCCGGGCGGCGCTGGCCGGCTCGATGCTGCCCATCGGCGCCATGTCGAGCCCCAAGGGCGCGATGCTGGCGCTGATCGTCGAGCTGCTCGTGAGCGCGCTCGTCGGAGCGAGCTTCGGCTTCGAGGCGTCGAGCTTCTTCGTCGACGAAGGCAACCGGCCGCGCATCGGCCAGGCGTTCATCGTCATCGATCCGCAGGCGCTCGTCGGAAGGGACGCCTTCCTCGACCGCATCGAGGTCCTGATCGCCGAGATGCTCTCTGACGACGGCGTGCGCCTCCCGGGAGCTCGCCGCGAGAGCCTGCGGCGCGCCGCGGAAGCGAACGGCATCGTCGTCGCCGACGCGCTGCTCGCCGCCATGGATGCCTGATCCCTCGACCACCCGACCCGCACAGCCGTCCGCACGCGGCGACTTTCCAGGAGAGACGAATGGACCGACGTGAACTGCTGCTGGCCGCGCTCGGCGCCGTGCCGGCACTGTCGATGGCGCAGGCGGCGGGCGACTACCCGAAGCCCGGCGCGACGATCCGCTACGTCGTGCCGTTCCCGCCCGGTGGGCTGACAGACGTCATGGCGCGCCTCGTCGGGCAGCAGCTGGCGGAGCGCTGGAAGGTCGGCGTGGTGATCGAGAACAAGCCGGGCAACGGCGGACAGATCGGCGCCGACGCCGTCGCCAAGTCACCGCCCGACGGCAACACCCTGCTCGCGATCACCCTCACCCACGCGGCGAACTTCACCTTGTTCCCGAAGGCGCCTTACCACTTCATGCGCGACCTGAAGCCGGTGGCGCTGCTCGCCGGCTCGCCGATGCTCGTCGTGGTGCACGCGTCGAGCCCGATCCAGAGCATGCGCGAGCTGCTCGCCGCGGCCCGGGCGAAGAAGCTGAACGCCGGCTCGAGCGGCAACGGCACGCCGCCGCACCTGACGCTGGCGCTGTTCAACGACCTCGCCAAGACCGAGATCCAGCACGTGCCCTACAAGGGCGGCGCACCGTCCATCACCGACCTGATCGGCGGCCAGCTCGACGTGATCTTCTCGAACTTCCCGGAGTCGTTCGCGCACGTGAAGAGCGGCAAGCTGCGCGCGCTCGCCTTGGCCAGCAGCGCCCGGCATCCGGCCGTGCCGGACGTGCCGACGACGGCCGAAGCGGGCATGCCGACGCTCCTCGTCGAGAACTGGACGGCGATGATGGTGCCGGCGGGAACCCCGGACGCGGTCGTCGGCAAGATCGCCGCCGAGGTCGTCAGGATCATGGGCGCGCCGGACATCGAGGAGCGGGCGCGCTCGCAGGGCTTTCGCGTCGACGCCCGCGGCCCCGATCGCTTCGCGCCCTTCCTGGCGGAGGAAGTCGCGCGCTGGGGCGCGGTCATCAAGGCCGCCAACATCACCGTGGAGTGACGAAGGGGGCGCGCCGAGGGGCCGTGCGAGGTCGCGGGCGCCGTAGCCGCTCGCTCGATCAGCCGGCGCGCAGGCGCGCGCAGACCGGGCAGGCGGGATCGCGCGGCAGGCTGAGCTCGGTCCACTCCATCGTCCTCGCCTCGAGCATCTGCAGCCGTCCGGCGAGCGAGCTGCCGATGCCGGCGAGCAGCTTCAGGGCCTCGGCAGCCTGCATGCTGCCGATGATCCCCACGAGCGGCGCGAACACGCCCATCGTCGAGCAGGCCACGTCCTCGAACCCGGCGTCGGGCGGGAAGGCGCAGGCGTAGCAGGGCGCGTCGGGCGAACGCGTGTCGTACACCGACACCTGGCCGGAGAAGCCGATCGCCGCACCGGCGACCAGGGGCCGGCGATGCGCGACGCAGGCCGCGTTGACCGCCTGGCGGGTGTCGAAGTTGTCGCTGCAGTCCAGCACCACGTCGGCGCCACCGACCAGCTCGTGCAGTCGCTGTCCGCCCAGGCGTTCCTCGATGGCGTGGACGACGATGGTCGGATTGATGGCGGTCACCGAGGCGGCCGCCGAACCCGCCTTGGGCCGGCCGACACGCGACAGGTCGTGCGCGATCTGCCGCTGCAGGTTGGTCAGGTCGACCGCGTCAGGGTCGGCGATGCTGATCCGGCCCACGCCAGCGCTGCCGAGGAAGAGGACGGCCGGCGAGCCGAGGCCGCCGGCGCCGACCACCAGCGCGTGCGCGGCGAGGAGGCGGCGCTGGCCCTCGATGCCGATCTCCTCGAGCAGGAGATGGCGCGAGTAGCGCAGCAGGTCATCGTCGTTCATGGCCGCGCCGATGTGAAAACGCCCGTGCAGGGCACGGGCGTCGGGGCGAGGGCGCGCAGCGCCACGCTCAGTTGGTCGTGCCGGCCTCGGCCTTGCGCTCGACGGCCGTCTTGCTGGCCATGACGGTCTTGCCCTTGAGCTGATTGATCGCCTGCGCGAGCTGGAAGTCCTCGGCGCTGCCGAATTCCGGCGGCGGCTTCGGAGCGCCGCCACGGGCGGCCGTCTCGGCCTCGAACTTCTTGCGCGCTTCCTCGCGGGCCTTCTCTCGCGCGGCGTCCTTCGCCTCCGCGCCCTGGCCGCTCTGCAGGTGCTTCTCGAGGTCGGCCTCGCGGGTGCGCAGCGCCGCGAACAGGTTGCCCTCGGCCGTCTCGTCGAGCAGCACGTCGGGAACGATCCCCTTGGCCTGGATCGATGCACCGCTCGGCGTGTAGTAGCGCGCCGTCGTGATCTTGAGTGCCGTATCGGGCGAGAGCTGGCGGACAGTCTGCACCGAGCCCTTGCCGAAGGTCTGCGCGCCCATGATGGTGGCCCGCTTGTAGTCCTGCAGCGCGCCGGCGACGATCTCGCTGGCCGAAGCCGAGCCTTCGTTGACGAGCACGACCAGCGGCACCTTCTTGACTGCCTCGGGCAGGCGCTTCAGCGGATCGGCACCGCCGCGGCGCTGGTAGAACTCGGGCGACGCCTTGAAGGTGGCGCGCGAGTCGGCGAGCTGGCCGTTGGTGGTGACGACCACCGAGCCTTCCGGCAGGAACGCCGCCGAGACGGCGATCGCCCCTTCCAGCAGCCCGCCCGGGTCGTTGCGGAGGTCGAGCACCAGGCCCTTGAGGCTCGGGTCCTGCTTGTACAGATCCTGCAGCTTGTTCGTGAAGTCCTCGACGGTGCGGTCCTGGAACTGGCTCACGCGCAGCCAGGCGTAGCCGGGCTCGACCATCTTGGCGCGAACGCTCTGGGTTCGGATCTCCTCGCGGACGATGTTGACCGGGAAGGTGCGGCCCTCGTTCTTGCGGAACACGGTCAGCACGACCTTCGTGTTCGGCTCGCCGCGCATGCGCTTTACCGCCTGGTCGACCGTCAGGCCCTTGACCAGCGTGTCGTCGATCTTGGTGATCAGGTCGCCGCTCTTCAGGCCGGCGCGGAACGCGGGCGAGCCCTCGATCGGGCTGATGACCTTCACGAGGCCGTCTTCCATGCCCATCTCGATGCCGATGCCGACGAAGCGGCCGGTGGTGCCTTCGCGGAATTCCTTGAAGGTCTTCTTGTCGAAATACTGGGAGTGCGGGTCGAGCCCGGCGACCATGCCGCCGATGGCGTCGCTGATCAGCTTCTTCTCGTCGACCGGTTCGACATAGTCGCTCTTGACCATCCCGAAGACGGCGGCGAGCTGCTGCAGCTCCTCGATGGGCAGGCGGGCGACGGTGTTGCGCGCCGTGGCTTCGAGCTGCATGGTGGCGAGCGCGCCGGCGACGGCACCCAGCGCAAGCCAGCCAGCAACCTTCAGTTTCACACCCATGAACGACCCCTCGCGCCTGCCCGCGGGGGCAGGCGATTTCGATGATGAACCAAGCAACCTGTCACTCTCAGTATATTGCGCCAAGCAATTTTGGAGCCCGCCGTCCCGGC
>JAESGR010000387.1_pt1 | contig 39303 bp, 38 predicted proteins | sample 9269771 | NCBI WGS metagenome assembly JAESGR01 (sample SAMN15739572, study PRJNA653492) | algae metagenome | isolation source: Chroococcus sp. CMT-3BRIN-NPC107 and co-occurring heterotrophs from well... | place: USA: Clark Mountains Wilderness, California | collected 2010-04-18 | reverse complement strand
GCGGTGCTCAAGCAAGCCGGTGTCACCACCATCATCGTCAGCCACCGCCCTTATGCGCTCCAGCGCGCCGACCATGTGCTCGTGCTGGAGGATGGCGCCGTCAGGCGCTTCGGCCCTCGCCAAGAGGTGATGGCCCAGCTCGTCCGTCCCGCCCGCGCCGCCTGACCACTGCCAGCCAAGGATGACCTCCATGTCCGAGAACAAGCTCGCCTCCCTGGCCGGGCAGACGTCGCTGCGCACGCCGCTGCTGGCCGGTGCTGCCATCGCACTCGCCTTCTTCGGCGGCCTGGGCGGCTGGCGGCGACCGCCCCCTTGGCCGGCGGTGCCATGGCCCCGGCCGTGATCGTGCCGGAAGGCAGCCGCAAGACGGTGCAGCACCTGGAAGGCGGCATCGTGCAGGCGATCCGGGTGAGCGACGGCAGCCATGTACGGCCGGGCCAGGTGCTGGTGGAGTTGGACGACACCCGCGCCAGGGCCGAGCACGCCGCGAGCTTCAGCGAATGGCAGGCGCTGACGGCCACCGAGGCCCGGCTCCTGGCCGAGCAGACGAGCGAGGACATGCCGGTCTTCCCGCCGCACCTGACGGACGCCGCCGCGGGCGATGCCGCGCTGGCGAGCCTGCTCTCGACCGAGGCGGCCCGGTTCCGCACCCGGAAAGAGGCCCTGGCCGACGGGCTGGCCGTGCTGGACAAGCGGATCCGGCAGGGCCAGGCGGAGATCGCCGGCTACGAGCAGGCGATCGTCAGTGCGGAGCGGCAGCTGGAACTGGTCGCCGAAGAGTTCGTGAGCGTGAAGGAGCTGTTCGACAAGGGCCTGGAGCGCAAGCCGCGCCTGCTGGCCTTGCAGCGCGCCCAGGCCCAGATCGAGGGCATGCGGGCACAGAGCGTGTCGGCCATCGCGCAGGCCCGGCAGGCGATCGCCGAGGCGCAGCGCCAGAAGGAGGCCATGCTCAGCGAGCGCGCGGAGCAGGTGGCGGGCGAGCTGGCGGCTGTCCGCCGTGCCCTCGCGACCAGCGGCGAGAAGCTGCGCGTGGCGGCCGACCGCCTGGAGCGCGCCGTCATCCGGGCGACGGTCGAGGGCACGGTCGTCGACCTGCGGGTGAAGACCATCGGCGGCATCATCGGCCCTGGCGAGCCCGTGCTCGACATCGTGCCGCAAGGCGACGCGCTCGTCCTGGAAGCGCGGGTGGCACCGGTGGATGTCGACGAGGTCCATGGCGGGCTGGAGGCGCGGGTGCATCTCCTGGCCTACAAGAGCCGCAACCTGCCGCAGATCATGGGCCGGGTCAGCGCCGTTTCGGCCGACCGGCTGACCGACGAGAAGACCGGGCAGCCCTACTACAGGGCCCGGATCAGCGTGGCGCCTGGCAGCCTGCCGGACGGCGTGACCATGACGGCCGGCATGCCGGCGGAAGTGATGATCGTCACAGGCGAAAGAACCGCCCTTCAATATCTTCTGCAACCGGTACGGGACCTCTGGCGGCGCGGCCTGAACGAAAGCTGAGAGCGCCGCCAGCGCACCGTATCTCGACGCCATTGAAACACGGGACGCGCCTTGCGGCCGTCAAACGGAAACATCCGTGGTTCAGAAGGACGTGTCACCGGCGGCCGGGAGGTCCGGCAGCCGCAACGAGGGAAAGGTTGCAGACGATGAGTACGATGATGATGACGAGCAGTGCCAGCCAGGCCACGAGTAGTTCCAGCTCGTTCAGCCAGATGCTGATGCGGCCCATCCAGTTCTACGCGGTGATCGCCGACCGCATCCGTCAGCGGAAGATGCTGGCCGAACTCAGCGACGAGATGCTCAAGGACATCGGCCTGAGCCGGATGGACGTGCGCGGCGAGTGCCGCAAGAACTTCTGGCAGGCTTGATGATTGACCACGCAGGATGCCGGAACGGGCGCCCTCGGGCGCCCGTTTTGATTCGTGGCGTTTCCTGGCTCGCGCCAGCGCCTTAGCGTCCGCCGCTGATATATTCCCGCATCGCGTCGGCCTCGGTCTGGATCTCGTCGATCCGGTACTTGACCACGTCGCCGATGCTGATGAGGCCGCAGAGCTGCCCGTCCTTGACGACCTGGATGTGGCGGATCCGCCGGTTGGTCATGGTGCCCATGATGGCGCTCAGGTCGTCCTGCAGGCTGCAGGTGATGACTTCCCTGGTCATGACACGCTCGACCGGCTCGCTCATCACACCAACGCCGCGCTCGGCGATCAGGTTCATGATCCCCCGGTCCGAAATGATGCCCTGGATTTCGCGCCCGTCCCTCGACACGACGAGAGAACTGATCCGGGACCGATGCAACGTCTGCATCGCCTCTTCCACGGTCACATCCGGTCCGATGGTGCGGACTTCCCTGCCCTTGACGCCCAGGATCGCATCGACATGCATGATGGGGCCTCCCTGCTTGGTTCTGCGGATCTTCCCGGAAGATCACAGTGTGACCGTCCAACGGCAAGATCGGCAAGCATGTTGCATCGGTCGCCGGCCCGCCACGCCTTCAGCCCGATGGCGCTTTGCGGGAGGACGCATCGTCGCGGGCACCCTTGAGCATCTCCGTCAGCCAGGTGACGAGAAGGCTGGTGTAGGCCTGCTGGCATGAGGGCTCGGACAGCCCGTGGTCCGCTCCCTGGATCAGCCGGTAGGTCAGCGAGCGGACATTCGTGAAGGCGGCCCGGTAGTTGGCGAACACCGGATGAGGAATGATGTCGTCGTGCTCGGATTCCACCAGGAGCACGTCGCCCTCGAACATCGCGCAGGCACCGAGCGCCCGGTTCTCGTCCGGGCTGACAAATCCCCGGCGATAGGCGGCAAGCTCGTACTTCTTGAGGTCTTCCTTGGGCCGTGCCCAGTCCTCGTCCTTGTAGAGGGCGGGCACGCGCAGTCCCAGGAGCCGGACCGGGCGCAGCGAGCTCAGGATGGCCGCGAGGTAGCCGCCATAGCTGCTGCCGACCACCGCGATGGTCGAGCGGTCGACATGCGGCTGCTCGACCAGCTTGTCGTAGGCGGCCATGACGTCGCGCAGATTGTCCTCCCGCGTCACCGCCTCCTGCCGGTTGCCTGAGCCGCCATGGCCGCGCAGGTCGATGGTCAGGCAGACACAGCCGAGCTTGGCGATCTCCCGCGCCCGCGTCAGGTACTGCTCCTGCGTACCGCCCCAGCCGTGGACGAACAGCACGCCCGGCACCATGGTCGCCGGGTTGACCAGCGTGCCCACGATATGCTCGCGGTCGACATCGATCCGGATCGTGCTGTCCCGCGTCGTCATGACGGCTCGACCACCGTGTATTTGAGGATCTGGCCCAACTCCGGGTCGACGCCGTCGAACGAGACAATAGCGCCAGCCGGCGCCTTCGTGCCGCCATAGCACTCGAAGGTCGAGGCTTGCACCGACGACAGGCGCGGATCGGCCTGGAATGCCTCGAGTGCGGCCACCTCGGCACCACTGGCGCCGCCAATTCGCCAGGACTGCTCCAGCACGCCGGACCGCCACTCGCCCCGTCCGTTCAGGCCCTGCGCCACGTCGTAGTTGCGCCTCGACGCGAAGAAGCCAGCGAACAGGTGGTCGGCGGCCGTGTCGTAGCGACGGGCCTGCACGATCGCGAGCCGGACATGCTCCGGCAGGTCCACGGCGAGAAGCGTGTCGAACCCGCCGCGCACGACATGGAGGTCCGATCCGCCATAGACGAGTTCACCGCGGTGGTCGCGGGTCAGGCGCTGCGATCCATGATAGCTGGCCGTCATGCCGCCGACCTGGACTTGGCCGACGCTGAGGGTGACGACGTCCACCAGGTTTTCTTCCAGGACGAGCCCATGACCGGCGATCTCCTGGGGGTCGATGGCCGCCAGCGCGGCATCCAGCGCGCTCGCGTCCCTGACCGTGACCTGGCCTCTGCCGCCTACGCCCAGCACGGACTTGAGGCGCACCGGTCCGTCCTCCAGGAGGAGGAGGCCGGCCCTGCGTGCGTCGTCCAGGCTGAAGGCGGCAAGGCCGGACAGGACCGCGTCCCGGACCTGCTCGGCAAAGGCAGCGATCCAGCCATCGGGTGCCACGGCATCCGGGCTGATGATCGGGTGGGTGATCGCCTTGGTCGCGATGAAGCTGTGCGGGACAACCGCGCCGAACAGATCGTCCGCGGAAAAGACGCCGAGCGCCTGGGCCCGCTCGATGTCCACCAGCGTATCACTGGGTACGAGATAGCAGCCGGTTGCTGGCCGATCGCGGAGATCCGGATGGTCCAGGTAGTCCAGCCCGAGCAGAGCACCCAGTCGCCTGGCGATTGCTGCGTGGGTAGTGCCTTCATGCCCGAGGGCATGGGCGCGGCCGCGCTCGGTATAGTTGGCGATCGAGCCCTGCCGGCGGGAAGTGGCCGTCGCACTCGGTTCCGCCGGCTGCAACGGCACCGAAACCGCCACGCTGCACGACAAGGAGTCGATGATGGCAGCTGTCGTCACGCCATTCTCTTCGTCTGGCCGCACTGCTGCAGCAAGCGAGCAAGGGCGCTGGAGGTTCCTGCCCGTTGGCGAGCCTACCTGTTCACTTGGCGGCTGTCCCGGTATGGTCCGTTTCTGATGCTCAGAACGACATGGCAACCAGCGATCACATGACGGCCGACGCCGACAAGACCGGGCAGGTCGACCACCTGCTCTCGACGCCGAACCTGGCGGGTGCGCTGGAGAGCGAGCAGTTCCGTCGCTTCCTGGACCAGATCCCGATTGCCATCATCGTCGCGGAGCTCAAGGACGAGGAGCGGATCGTCTACGTCAACCCTGAATGGGAGGAGCTGTCCGGCCAGGCCGTGACGGAGCTCGAGGGCCAGAGCTGGACGGCCCTGCGCGGCGAGGACTGCTCGGACCCGACCCGCAAGCTGGGCGATGCGGTCACCGAGATGGAAGACCGGGTGGGCGCGTTCCGTATCGAGCGGGCCGGACGCGAGCCGGCCGTGGTGGACGCCTATTCGAACCTGATCGAGGACGATCACGGCAAGGCCGCCTTCCGCCTTGCCGCCTTGGTGGACGTGCAGACGCACGCGCAGGAACAGCGGCAGGAGCTGGAGAGCCGCATCCTGGAGAAGGACACGCTTCTCAAGGAATTGCAGCACCGGGTACGCAACAACCTGCAGATGATCACGGCGCTGATCCGGCTGGAAGCGCACCAGGCGGGCGGCGTCCAGGACGAACGTCTCGCGCGGGTGGCCGGGCGCATCGATGCACTGAAGTACCTCTACCAGTCGCTGTCCGAGGACGCGCAGGGCGATGCCATCGATCTCGGCATCTATCTCAGCCAGATCGCATCCGCCGTGATGCGCGCCCACGCCACCGAAGGGGTGCGGCTGGACCTGAAGGTCGACAGCTTTCCCGTTTCCGTCAACGTGGCGATGCCTGCCGGGCTCGTGGTCAACGAGCTGCTAACCAACGCGCTCAAGCATGCCTTCGCCGACCGCGACGGCGGCGAGATCACCTTGCACAGCCTGGTGGACGACACTGGCTGCCGCGTCGTGGTCGCCGACAACGGTGCCGGCCTTCCCGAGGGCATGGAGTGGCCGCAGCCCGGCAAGCTCGGCGCCCTCATGGTCAAGTCCCTGCAGACCAATGCCAAGGCGACGTTCGAGCTGGAATCCGGTCCGAACGGGGGGACCAGGGCGATCATCTGCTTCGCCCGCAAGGCCGCAGCTCCGGGCAACGCCTGAGCCGAGGCCAGGTCGGCTCAGGCCTGGACAGACCCACGCCTGCCGGGCTCCGCGTCCGACTGGAACTCGTCCAGGCGGGCCTGTGCGATCAGCGCGAAGTTGCCATCCGGATACTTGGTCAGATAGGCCTCGAACAGTGCTGGATTGTCCGTGTCCTTCACGCTCTCCCAGAACGTGATCTCCACGACTGTCTCCTTGTCCATGGCGGGTGGCGACGCCACCGGTGCCTGGGACAGATGAGCGATCCGCGCGCGGGCCAGGGCGGCGAACTCTCCTTCCGGAAATCGTTCCAAGTAATGGAGGAAGTCCTCGACGTGCTCGCTGTTGGCGATAGCCTGCCACATCACCAGGTCGACGGCGATCGTCTCGGCGACAAGTTGCTCGGTGGACACGGCCGGGGGTTCCTCCACCGCTGGCTGCACGACCGCAGGCTGCGAGCCGTCCATGACGATCCTAAAGGCGCGGACCGGCCGGTCGATGTTCTTGACCTGCTGCTCGCCAAGATCCTCGAAGCGGAACGTGCCGAGATGGCGGATATGGTCGCGCACGCCGCGCGACACGCAGATCGCCCCCCCGCCGACCAGGCTCTGCAGCCGGGCCGCAATGTTCACGCCGTCGCCGAAGATGTCGCCGTCCTTGGCCATGACATCGCCGACATTGATGCCGATGCGGAACTGCATGCGCTGCGGGTCGGGCAGTGCGCCGTTCCTGGCCGCGATGGCCTGCTGGATCTCGATGGAACAGCGCACGGCATCGACGACGCTCGAAAATTCCGCCAGCACGCTGTCACCGGCCGTGTTCGCGATACGGCCGTGATAGCTGACGATCAGGTCGTCCACCACCTTGCGATGCGCGGACAGAACGGCCAGCGCCGCCTCCTCGTCCGCCGCCATGGCGCGGCTGTAGGCTTCTACATCCGCTGCGAGAATGGCCACCAGCCGGCGGTCGAGAGGAGGTGCTTCCATGTCATCCGGTCGCGCGTCGGGGATGGCCTGCGTCTTCACCGGAGTAAACACAGATCCAGCGACACGGTTGCCGGTCGATGCACCGATCCTCCATGCCCTCTACAGGGCATGGCCACGCCAGCACCTCCCAGGATCCCGGCATCCTAAAGGATCGAGGCGATGGCGTAGCTGCCGCGTGGCCCCTGGGTCAGCCCTGCGGTGCGAGCGGAGCCGCGCTGCGGCGGCGTCCACCGACCTTGATGTTGGGGACGAGACCAGGACCATTCAGCTTGCGCGGCCGGCCGGGGCCACGCTTGGGCGCCGTCTCGGCTGGGGCAGGCGTGGCTTCGCTCGTCTCCGCCGGATCTTCCGACGGCATGGCGGCCATTGCCTTCGGCAGGCGGGCCGGGCGCAGAACAAGCGCGCCGTCGACCATTTCCACGTCCAAGCGATCGCCAGTAGAAACTCCCAGCGTCTGGCGCGCATCTGCCGGGAGGCTGAGCCAGCCGTCGTAGTGAACTTGTATGGTAGTCATGCGTGAGGGCTTTATTGTTAGAGTTGTGACCGAGCACGGCCACAAAGCCATGTCGGAAGATGCCGGAGAGCGCAGGCGGGGCAGGTAAGCAGCCTGTCGGTCCACGCAATAGCATGAACCGCCACCCCACATCTAGCCGATCATCAATGCGCTTCAAGTCGTCATCGATACTGAATAGTTGGTTTTCGAGCATGCATGGGTTTTTCGGAAATCCATATCCTGGAAAATCACGTTAATAGGTTTATATTCCTATATATCCACCTGTTGTCGGGCTGACGTGTGCCTGCCGGCCGGTGAATTTCGTCGCGGCCCCTGGACTACCGGATCATTGCAAGGCAGGTCAGGCGCGCCAGGTCATGAGGATCGAGCGCATGGGCTTTCTTGATTGGGTTGGCATCCTCTGCGCCGTCGCGCTGCTCGCCAACTTCGTCAGCCTCGTCATTGCCATGGTCCGCTGCCGGCCGCGCATGGCATTCCTGCCAGCACCTGCCGACGCACCTGCCGTTTCCGTGGTGCGCCCGCTCTGCGGTCTGGACAATTTCTGCGAAGAAACACTGCGCTCGACCTACGAGCTCGACTATCCCGTCTATGAGGTCATCTTCTGCGTGGCGAGCGGATCCGACCCGGTCGTGCCGTTGGCGCGGCGCCTGATGGACGCCCACCCGCAAATCCCTTCCCGCCTGATCATCGGCGACGAGCCGGTGAGCGCCAACCCAAAGCTCAACAATTGCGTGCGGGGCTGGGACGCAGCCCGCCATGACTGGATCGTACTGGCGGATGCGAACGTCCTGATGCCGAGGGACTATCTGCAGCGCCTGCTGGCCAGCTGGCGGCCGGATACCGGGCTTGTCTGCTCCACGCCGATCGGTGCCAGGCCCGCAGGCTTCTGGGCCGAGGTCGAGTGCGCCTTCCTCAACACGCTGCAGGCACGCTGGCAGTATGTAGGCGAAGCGGTCGGGCTGGGTTTCGCCCAGGGCAAGACAATGCTCTGGCATCGCGACCTCCTGGAGCGGCACGGCGGCATCCGGGCGCTCGCGGCTGAGTTGGCCGAGGACGCGGCCGCCACCAAGCTGGTGCGGCAGGCCGGACGGCACGTGCACCTGGTCGACATGCCGTTCGAGCAGCCCTTGGGCTACCGGCCGGTCCAGGAGGTCTGGGCCCGGCAACTGCGCTGGGCACGCCTGCGGCGGGCGACGTTCCCACTGTTCTTCTTCCCGGAGATCTTCTCGGGTCCCCTCGTCATCGCACTGGCCGCCTCCCTGGCCGCCACCTCCTGGGGCTGGAGTCCGCTTACCACCGCAGCCGCCGTGTTCATGGCCTGGTACGTCCCGGAAGCCGTGCTCGCCCGGACGACCGGATGGCATTTTTCCTGGCGCATGCCCCTTGCCTTCCTGGCCCGCGACTTGGCGCTGCCGGTCTTGTGGACCGCCGCCTGGCTCGGTCACGATTTCGTGTGGCGCGGCAGCGCGATGACGGTTCGCGAAGCCCGCTCCTGATGCCGGGCCATTGATTGGCCCTCTCCGCTGCACGCCGTGGCGCCGGAACCGGGGGCGGGGCCGCCGGGTTCGTGCTGGTACTCGATATCCAGCGGACGGGAAGCTGACGACATGGCAGAGAAAGACCTGAAGGCGCTGTTCCTTCACCAGTTGAAGGACACGTATTACGCCGAGAACGCGATCGTGAAGGCGCTGCCGAAGATGGCGCAGGCGGCGCAGACCGAAGAGCTGCGTGGCGCGTTTGCCGTGCACCTCGAAGAGACCAAGAACCAGATCAAGCGGCTGGACCAGGTGTTCCAGAAGCTCGGCGAGCAGCCCCAGGGCGTCGAGTGCAAGGCGATCATGGGCATCATCGCGGAAGGCGACGAGGTCAGCGAAGAATTCGGCGGCAGCGCTGCGCTGGATGCCGGCCTGATCGCGGCCGCGCAGGCGGTCGAGCACTACGAGATCACCCGCTACGGTACCATGATTGCCTGGGCCAACCAGCTCGGCATGACGGACGTCCAGGATCTCCTCAAGGAGACGCTGGCGGAAGAGGAAAGCACCGACGAGCTCCTGTCCGAGCTCGCCGAGGATGCAATCAATCCGAAGGCGGCCTGATCTGCCAATGGGCCAGGACCTCGGGGTCCTGGCCTTATCTTCGCCGTCCATCGACCGCTAAGGGGCCACAGTGAGAGTACGTGACGTCATGACGGCCCAGGTGGTGACCGGCCGTCCCACCGACCCGGTGCAGCAGATCGCCCGGATCATGTCGGAGATCGACAGCGGGGTCGTGCCGGTCTGCGAGGGTGACAAGGTGGTGGGCCTCGTCACCGACCGCGACATCGTCCTGCGCGTGGTTGCCGAGGGGCGCGAGCTCGGCACGCCGGTGGCCGAGATCATGACCGAGGGCGTGCAGACCTGCCGGGACGACGACGACGTCGCTTCGGCCGCCGAGCAGATGGCCAGGCTGCAGATGCGCCGGCTGGTCGTGCTGGACGGCAACGACAAGCTGGCCGGCATCCTGTCGCTGGGCGACATCGCCGGCGAGGACCGCTCCAAGCATGTCGGGCGTGTCCTGGAAGAGATCTCCGACCCTGGCGACGAGCGGCGCTGACGGTTCAGACCAGGAGCGGCCGAAAGTACATGCCGGCTTCCACCCCGACCGTCCCGCCCATGCCGAACTTGAACCTGGACAGGCCGGGTGCGCGATCAGTCGCCACCCCGCCCAGATCGAGCCATTGGACACCGCGCTCGCGCAGCGCCAGCATGCCCTGCCACAGCAGCAGCCGCATGGCGTCGGTGCGCCGGCCGGCGTCGTCGGCATAGCCGATCAGGTAGGTCGCCGACCCATGGTGGACCTGCAGCCAGATGCCTGCCACCGGCACTCCCTTGCAGGCTGCCACCAGAACGAGCCGGTCGCGGCATCCCGGGCTCGCCTGCGCCATGCGTTCCAGGAACGGCACGGGCAGCGCCCGGTAGCCCACCTCACGGCGGTGGATGTCATGGCGCTGGGCCAGCCAGCGCACCGCCGAACCCCCATGCACCTGCCGGACCTGGAGGCCTTGCGCCTCTGCACGCACGAGCTGGTTGCGCCACTTGCCGTCCAGTCGCCGGCGCAGCTGGACATGGTCGGGCCGAAGGTCGATCCAGACGGTCGCATAGCCGGTCACGACCGGCCGAACCAGGCCGGCTGCGGGCTGCATCGGGCTCCACAGCAGAAGGCTGCGGCCCAGACTGGCACGAACGCTGCGATAGAGCTGGTCCTGCGCCGGTAGCAGATCGCCCGCGATGGGCAGCGGACCACGGGCAAGCAGCACCAGCCCGGCCCGGCCTGGCAACCGGCGCGCGGCGGCCTGCGCGACATGGTCCGGTCCCACCTTGAACCGCCTCACCAGCCGCCCGGCGGCCGCCATCGCCTGACCATAGGCGAAGGATTGCTGCAGCGGCACGCGCCCAGCCTCCCTCAGCAGCGCATGGAAGGAGGCGTCGTCGATCTCGCGCGAGTGATCGCCTTGCTCATTCATCCACCGGTTGATAGACGGGTGCCATGAGCGTTCGCAAGCCCCACGCCATTGCCGGTCGTGTCGTGCCGTCGCCGCGGCTGACGCTGCATGGCGCGATCATGATCGCCCTTTATGGCGGAACGCCGGTCCTGGCGCTGGGCCTGCTCCTGGACCTGCTGTTCTCGCTGATCGACTAGGCCGTCCGGCTCAGCCTGCCGCCTGCAGGGCGGCCGCCCACATCCTGCCGATCTCGCCCGATCCGCCCCCGACCGGATCGGTGGGGGGCAAGGGCACCGCGGCGATGCGGGCACGCGTGGCGGCATCGTCCGTCGCGTCGCGCAGCAGGTCGACCTCGGCACCCGGCGGATAGGCGCCCACGACCAGCAGGTCGGCCGAGGCATCCAGGTTCTGGTGCCCCACGCCCGCCGGAATCAGCACGGCATCGCCGCCCTGCAGATCGGCGTCCACGCCCGTGGCACCGCCCAGCCTCACCCGGACGCAGCCCCGGGCAATGCCTAGGACCTCGTGGCTGGTCGAGTGGAAGTGGGCGTAGGTGAAGATCCCGTTGCGCCAGGTCTGTCCCCAGCCGTTGCGCGTGAACAGCGCCTCGAACGCCTCGGGGCCGGGATCGGCGGGAAGCGCACCGCGCCACCAGAGGAGCGGCAGGCGGGGATGGTTCGGGATGGCGCCGGCATCGGTGAACTGGATGGCGTGAAAGCGGTCGCTGTCCTCGATCATGCCACTGCTCTCCTGGCGCACCGGTTGTACTGGATCCTTTTTACTTGCCGGCCACGGCGCAAACTCCATCCGCTGCACGTCGGTTCCATGTCGCTGCGGCATCCTTGATCAGGATCAATGTATCCGCCTGCATATCCGCTAATCTGTTCGACAGTAGCCGTCCAGCCAGGGAGCATCGCGGCCATGTCGACTTTCGTGGGTACTGCAGGCAACGACCAGCTCACTGGCACCGCGTCCAAGGACACGATCTTTGGCCGCACCGGCAACGATCTGCTGATCGGCGGTCTCAACAACGACGCCATCTACGGCGAAAAGGGCAACGATACCCTCTGGGGCCAGGACGGCGACGACCGGCTGTATGGCCAGACTGGCAACGATCTCCTGCGCGGCGGCAACGGCAATGACCAATTGCACGGCAATGACGGCAATGACCGCGTCTATGGCGCCGCCGGCAACGACCTCCTTTACGGGGACGCGGGCAACGACTTCCTGGATGGCGGGAGCGGCCGGGACACCCTCCTGGGCAACGCCGGTAACGACACGCTGTACGGCGGCAGCGGACGCGACCTGATCCGCGGCGGCGACGGCAACGACATCCTCGACGGCGGCGAAGGGATCTTCACCGACATCGGCAGTCCCGGGGATGACGATAAGATCTATGGGGATGGCGGCAACGACCGCATCATCGCCAGCTGGGGATCCGACCAGGTTTGGGGAGGTACCGGGAACGATTTCATCAGCGGCGATCTGGAGCCGCTCGTCGGCTACTACGACAACTTCGGCAACGATCTTCTCCATGGCGATGCTGGCCATGACGAGATGCTGGGGCAGGACGGCCAGGACCAGCTTTGGGGCGACGATGGCAATGACCGCCTTGACGGCGGTGGCGGCGAGGATGCGCTTCGAGGCGGCACAGGCAACGACCTGCTGGAAGGCGATGGCGTCTATTACGGCCACGACGACCTCCTGACCGGCGGCGCTGGCAGCGATGTCTTTCAGATGCGCGTCGCCTTCTTCGACGACCTGTTCATTGCCGACGATACGCAAGGCGGCGGCGTCGACCTCATGACCGACTTCGTGCGCGGGACCGACAAGCTGCGCATCGTCCAGGAAGACCTGGGAGGCATCCAGGAGTTCACGATCTCGGCGTTCGACAGCAATCGTGACGGCCGCGTGGACGGAGCTGACAAGGGCGTCGACCTCGTGCAACGGACCGTGGACGGCGTGACCAAGGCCTCCCTCTCGATCGACCTCGCCAGGGTCGATGCCATCACCGTGGATTCCGAGTACGTTTTTGATCCGTTCGTTGCGAAGATGCAGCTTTTCGACGTCACCAGACTGACGGCGGGCGACTTCGCCCCGCCTGCATGAGGGGAGTTCGATGACATCCTGCGCGCCGCTTGCTCTTATCCTGGTACTGCTCGCCGGATCGGCAGCGGCACAGGACCTCCCGGGCGACCCGGTCGAGGGCCTGGAATTCGCGCAAGGTTGGTGCAGCGAGTGCCATGCGGTGCTGCCCGACGACGTGGGTCCGCCGGACAGCGCGGCCCCCTCGTTCCTGGAGGTCGCCGACGATCCGGCCGTGACGGAGGCGGCCCTGCGGGCCTTCCTGCAGAGCTCGCACGAGAACATGCCGAACATCCGCCTGTCGCACGACCAGGCGGCGGACGTCATCGCCTACATCATGAGCCTGCGCGGCGAGGCGTACGCGCCTTGATCGCAGCAGCTGCGAGCTGAGCCAGGGGGCGCCGCTCAGTTCTCCGGCAGCGGCAGCATGATCCGGCCCTGCGCGTTGCTGGGGCCGAGCCCATAGGTCCGCTCGCGCAGCCAGTCGGCGAACATCTGCCGGTCGTCGAAGGCCGGCAGGTCGTCGAAGGGAACGGGCGTGCCGATGCGGACGCCGAGATCGGTGCCGATCCGTGCCGCGACCTCCTTGAACAGGAGGGACAGGCGCAGCGTCGCCGAGATCTGGCTGGCCAGCTGGAACAGCCGCGAGTTCTGGCCCTCGAAGAAGACCGGCACCACCGTGGCGCGGGTGGACTGCACGAGCTGGGCCGTGAACGGCTTCCAGCGCGGATCGACCGCCGGCAGGAAGGGCTTCTCCGACGTGCTGACCGTGCCGCCCGGGAACACGGCGACGCAGCCGCCATCCTTCACGAAAGCGCGGGCCGCGTTGCGCGAGGCGAGGTTGGTGCGCAGCGCCGCTTCCGTCGCCGTGAAGTCGATCGGGAGGAGGAAGTCGCGGATGTCCTCGACCCGGTAGAGCACGCTGTTGACCAGGATCTTGAAGCGCTGGCGCCGCTTGGCCAGGAGCCAGCCCATCACCAGCCCATCCAGCACGCCATAGGGATGGTTCGCGACGACGATCAGCGGGCCCACCGCAGAGACCTCCCGCAGCGCCGCCTCGTCGTAGCGCACCCGCAGCTCCAGCCGGCGGATGGCGCCGTGCCAGAAGTCCTCGCCCATGGTGGGCCGGTTGCGCTGGTCCTCGTAGATCCGCTTCAGTCGCGGCTGGCCGGTCAGGCGCTCGATGCCCCTGATCGCCAGGCGCTTGACCGGGTAATGGCCGCTATCGGCATAGGAGAACTGCTCGACGGGCGGCATCCTGGCTATCCCGACATGGTGGACCCGTCGCGGGACTTGCACCCGACCCATGACAGGGACATGGCGGACTGGTGCGTGCGCGGTGCTCAGCGAATGTTCAGGTCGCGCCGTGCGGTCGAGATCGAGACGGTGAAGCCGGCGATGACGTCGACGAGGGTGAGGCAGAGGATCATCGCGTAGGTGGTCGTGGCGAATCGCTGGAACAGCAGGAACTCGATCAGCACGACCACGAACAGGCCCATCGACAGCAGATGGTCCAGGACCGAGCTGTTGCCGATCCGGGTGCTCTTCCAGATCTCCAGGTAGAGGAGGATGATCCCGAGCATGACCAGCAGGTCGCCGAGATGGAAGGTCAGGAGCGCGCCGGACGGCATGGCAAAGCTGGCGAGCTGCCAGTGGATGTCGATGCCGGTGATGGCCATGAAGTTGTAGGCGCCCACGACCAGCACGAGCAAAGGTACTGCAGCCAGCATCGGATCCGCCCGGCGGTTCAGGAATGCCCGCGCTCTTAGAGCAGTGCCTTGCCCGGCGAAAGGGGACCGGCAAGGCAAGTGAGCGGCAGACGCCCCTTGCGAGCGTACCCCCCGCCCTGGGATGATGGGCCGACAAGCTGATCGCAGGGAGTAGTACGCGATGAATCGGATCGACCTCGCCGGCCGGCGCGCCGTCGTCACCGGCGGTGCCCAGGGGATCGGCCGCGCGGTCGTCGAGCGCCTTCTCGACAGCGGCGCTTCTGTCTCCATCTGGGACCGGGACGACAACACCCTGCAACTGACGATCCACGAGCTGCACCAGCGCGGCAAGGTGCACGGCGCCTGCGTGGACCAGACCTCGCTCGAAACGGTCGAGGCCGCCACCAAGGCCACCGTGGCGGCACTGGGCGGCATCGACATCCTCGTGAACAATGCCGGAATCGCCGGCCCGGCCGCTCCTTTGTGGGAGTACCCCGTCGATGCGCTGCGCCAGGTGATCGACGTCGATCTCACCGGCGTGTTCTGGTGCTGCCGCTGCGTGGTGCCGCTGATGATCCAGCAGAACTACGGGCGGATCGTGAGCGTCGCCTCGGTCGCGGGCAAGGAAGGCAACCCGAACGCGGCACCCTACAGCGCCGCCAAGGCCGGCGTGATCGCGCTCACCAAATCGCTGGGCAAGGAGCTGGCGGGCTACAACATCGCGGTGAACTGCGTGACCCCCTCGCCCGCCAAGACCAGGATCCTCGACCAGATCACCGAGGAGCAGGTGAAGTACATGCTGGCCAAGGTGCCGCGTGGCCGGTTCGTGGACGTGAACGAGGCAGCCGCGATGATCGCGTGGCTGGTCTCCGAGGATAACAGCTTCACCACGGCCGCCACTTTCGACCTGTCGGGCGGCCGCACCACCTACTGACGATCAAGGCGATGCAGGGGCGGTGGTGATGTCGGATCTTCTCGGGACCTACGCCACCGCCCTGGTCGCCTTCCTCGTCATCGTCGACCCGCTGGGCCTCGTGCCGATCTTCATCGCGCTCACGCGGGGTGCCGGTCAGGCCGCTCGCCAGCGCATGGCGCTCAAGGCCGTGCTGATCGCAGCCGGCGTGCTGGTCGCGTTCGCGCTGCTGGGCGAGGAGCTGCTGACGTCGATCGGCATCGGGATCCCGGCCTTCCGCATCGCGGGCGGGATCCTCCTCTTCCTCGTGGCGCTGGAGATGGTGTTCGAGCGCCGTGCCCAGCGCCGGGAGACCACGGCGGAGCACGTGGCCGACGAGCGCCATGCCGTCCCGCACCACGTGACCGACATCTCCGTCTTCCCGATGGCGATCCCGCTCCTGGCCGGGCCCGGCGCCATCACCACCGTCATCCTGCAGATGGGTGCTCGCGAAGGCTCCTGGCCGGACCAGCTGAGCGTGCTGGCCGCCCTGCTCACCACCTTCGTGGTCGTCGGCATCGCGCTGTTCCTGGCCAGCCGGCTCGAGCGCTATCTCGGTCCCACCCTGATCAGCGTGTTCTCCCGCCTGCTCGGCCTCCTGCTGGCGGCGTTGGCCGTCCAGTTCATCATCGACGGGATCAAGCGCGCCTTCGGCGTCTGACTGTTCCTGTTGCGACGAAGCCTCATCTCCGGCCGTTGTCGAAACTTCTCGATAACAAAAATTGCTTTTTGTTCATGTTGAGCTATGCTGTCACGTCATCGAAAGATGACCCGCAATCGCGGGACGTGGCGGCTGCATACACACACATGCCGGCGCTGACGTCTCCAAGAAAAGCATTCATTGTAGGATTACAGAGCCTGCTCAGCATGAGAAAGTTTGGCACGGCAGACTGCTAGTCCTTCACCTTTTCTTTTCCGACTAGAATTCCGCCTATGCCTTCGATTACCGGAGGATCAGGTCATGGCAACTATTATAGGCGCGTCAAAGAGCGACGATTTGTTGGGCAGCTCGTCGAAAGACACGATCTACGGCAGAGCAGGCAACGACGAAGTCCATGGCGGCCTGGGTGACGATGCCCTGTTCGGCGAAGGAGGCGGCGACCGCCTCTTCGGCGGGGGTGGCAACGACCGACTGTACGGCCAGGTGGGCAACGACCTGCTCGAAGGCGGTCTCGGCAACGATCTCCTGGCAGGCGGCGCCGACGACGACACGCTGAACGGTGGCCGCGGGATCGACGTCCTCCATGGCGATGCGGGCAACGACGTCCTCATCGGCGGCGACGGGGATCTTCTCTACGGCGATGCCGGCAACGACATCGCCTGGGGCCGCACCGGCCTGATGACCTTCTCCGGCGGCGATGGCGACGACCAGTACTGGGCGAACGACTTCAGCTCGGGCTACCTGTCGCGCAGCATCGTCAGCGGCGGCGGCGGCAACGACCTGGTCATCGGCGGAACCGGCAACGATGTGCTGCGCGGCGATGCGGGCAACGACATCATCGACGGCAATGACGGCGACGACCGGCTCGAAGGCGGGAGCGGCGACGATTCGCTGGACGGCCTTGCGGGCGACGACATCATCCTGGGCGGCGGTGGCAACGACGTCATCGTCGGCCGGGACGGCAAGGACCTCTTCGTCGGCGGCAGCGGCAACGACCGGTTCGCCTACTTCCTTGTCGAAGCAGACAGCTTCCCGGAGGCCTGGAACCGCGAGGCCAACGACGTCGTCGCGGACTTCAAGCGCGGCGAGGACAAGCTGCAGGTGCGTGTCACCTACGACATGCCCGGCGACTTCCGCGTCCATTTTCTGTCCTTCGACGACCTCGACACGAACGGCAACGACGTCCTGGACGAGGCGGACGATGCGGTGGCCCTCGTCGACCACACGCTGGACGGCAGCAGCAGGGAGTCGACCGTCATCGACATCGGAGCGGTGCCGGAGATGACGGCGGTCCTGCCCGTGTTCGGCACCATCACGCTTCATGGCGTCACCGGCATGACGGCGACGGACTTCGCCTGAGCAAGGCAGCGGCTCCTTGCCAGCAAAGGCAGCTCATCATCCAGCCGTCTTTCGGGCCAACCAGACCACAGGGAGAAGATCATGGCGACGATCACCGGAACGTCGGGTGACGACACCCGCATCGGCACCGGGGGAAAGGATACGATCTACGGCAGGAGCGGGAATGACCGCCTGTACGGCCGGCTCGGCGACGATGCGATCTATGGAGAGGGCGGCAACGACTTTCTCTATGGCGAGGGAGGCAATGACCACCTGTACGGTCAGAGCGGCGACGATTTCGCAGATGGCGGCACGGGCAACGACACGATCCATGGCGGAATCGGGAACGATACCCTGTTCGGCAGAGCCGGCGCCGACCTGCTGTACGGCAATGCCGGCGCCGACCATATCAGGGGCATGGAAGACAACGACGTCGTGTCGGGTGGCGACGGCAACGACAACATCAATGGCGACGAAGGTTTCGATCGACTTTGGGGCGACGCCAACAACGACTCTCTCTTCGGGGATGAAGGCAACGACAGGCTGTGGGGCGGGACCGGCAACGACACGCTGAATGGCGGCGCCGGCACCGACAACCTGCACGGCGATGCAGGCGACGACCTGCTTTTCGGCGGCCATGAGGATGTCCTCTATGGCGACGATGGCAACGACACCCTTTTCTCGCTTGGCGGGCTAGGGATCATCCATGGTGGTGCCGGCAATGACCTGTTCCAGGGACACACCTTCGAGCAGGAGACGCCCCGCCCACGCAGCGAGGGATGGAGCATCGTCCACGGGGGCGATGGCGACGACGAGATGCTGGCGGGCGGTTCGCATGACGAACTCTTCGGCGACAAGGGACACGACTATATCTGGGGCGACTGGGGCAACGACCTCATCCAGGGTGGCGACGGCAACGACGAGCTGATCGGCAATTTCGGCGACGACGTGATCCGTGGCGGTATCGGCAACGATCTGATCCGCGGCGAGGACGGCTTCGACATGCTCACCGGCAATGCCGGCAATGACATCTTCCGCTACAATTTTAACGAAGGCGATGGCCTCACCTGGCTGCGCGTCCACGAAGCAAACGACGTGATCACCGACTTCGTGCGCGGCCAGGACAAGCTCAGTGTCCATGCCAGCTACAACTCCATCGACGGCGACGAGATTGTCACCCGATCGCACCGCCTGGTCTTCGCCGACCTCGACACCAACAAGAACAGCGTGCTGGACGACGCGGACAGGGCCGTCGAGATCGAGAACCATACGCTGAACGGCAGCACCAGGCAGTCGACCGTAATCGACATCGCCGCCGTGCCGCCGTTGACGGCCGTGTTCGACGTCTTCGGCAAGATCACGCTGCATGGCACGACCGGCATGACCAGCGCCGATATTGCCTAAACCCGCGTCGGACCGTGGAGCTTGAATGCCCTGCATCGGCTGGGCCAACCTGACCGGAACCGCCGCGTGCGTAGGAAAGGGAGGCACAGTCCGATGCAGGTCGTCGATCCGCATATGCATCTCTGGGATCTGGAGACACACCGCTATCCATGGCTGCAGCCGCCGGGCGACATGTTCATCGGCGACTACCACGCCATCGCGAAGACGCACCTGCTCGAGGACTTCCTGGCGGATGCCGGGTCGATCCAGGTGCAGAAGATCGTGCACATCGATGCCGGCCATGACCCGTCCGACCCGCTGGGCGAGACGCGCTGGCTGCAGGCCATCGCCGACGATCCCACGTCCAACGGGATGCCCAACGCGATCGTGGCCGGCGCCGACCTGTCCAAGCCGGACGTCGAGCGGCTGCTGGCGGCCCATGCGGAGCACCGCAACATGCGCGGCATCCGCCAGATCCTGAACGTCCATCCCGACAAGCGCCTGGATTTCGTCGGCCGGCAGCTCATGGCCGATGACGGCTGGCGGAAGAACTTCAAGCTCCTGGCGAAGTACGGCCTGTCCTTCGACCTGCAGATCTATCCCGACCAGATGGCGGCCGCAGCCGGGCTGGCGGCGGGGAACCCGGACATCCCGATCATCCTCAACCACACCGGCATGTTCGCCGACCGCAACAGCGTCCAGGGCTGGCGGATCTGGCGCGACGGGATGCGCCTGCTGGCCGGGCAAGCGAACGTGTCGGTGAAGCTCTCCGGGCTGGGCATGCTCGACCACCATTGGACGGTGGAAAGCCTGCGGCCCTACGTGCTGGAGGCGGTCGACGCGTTCGGCACGGAGCGCGCCATGTTCGCCTCCAACTTCCCGGTGGACCGGCTGTTCAGCAGCTACGAGCAGCTCTGGCAGGCATTCGCGACGATCGTGGCCGACATGTCGGAGGCCGAGAAGGCGGCGCTGTTTCGGACCAATGCCGAGCGGGTCTACCGGATCTAGGCAGGGGCAACCCCGATCGTGAGGCTGGCGCGAAAGCCGTCCGGCTCCGCCGTGACGGTGCAAAAGCCGAGATGATCGGGGTCGTCCGCCTGCACGATGCGATCATTGCTATTGTCGACGTTGCGGCGCGCCCGGCGGCCGCCATAGGCGGCTGCATCGGCATAGATCTGCTCGCTCACCGCATCGGGAAAGTAGATCTGGCCAGTCGCGACGTCCCGCTCGCCCAGGAACAGCTTGAAGTGGATGTGCGTGGCACGGCCGGGATACCAGCCGGGCCAGATCGTCTCGAACATCAGAGCGCCGGATGCGTCGGCGAACTGGGTGCCGCGCAGGAACTGCTCTCCGCTCGTGTCGATGTCGCGACCGTCCCCTTGTCGAGGGTAGCCGGAATAACGACCCTGGGCATCCGCATGCCACACGTCCACTCGTGCACCCGGCATGGGCTGACAGCTCGCGGCGTCGACGACGCGCAGGACGAGACGCAGCGGCGCGCCAGGACAGCCGTCGGCGATCGTCCGGCGGACGAGCTTCGGGTCGAAGAAGAACGGACCTTCCGTCGATTGCGGCGTCAGGACGCACATTGCTTCTTGCGCCTGGGCGGAGGAAAGAGCGGCCTTTGCCTGGCCGATGCGCAACGTGCCGGCGGCAAGGCCAGCCAAGGGCACCGCGAGGGCCAGGCGGCGCGGCAGGCGGACAGGAACATCGGTCATCGACTTGGCCTGCGAAGGGTGAACCTGCGGCCATCATGGAACGGCACTGTCTCTGCCGCATGTCGTCCCGCTTGCGATCCGTAACAGCGTGGGAACGGAATGGGGGCACCGCATCCTGCCGCGGCAGGATGCGGTCAACGACGACGAAGGACATGACCATGGAACGCGTCTGCTTTCTCCTCGAGGTCCGGGCGGACCGGCTGGCCGAGTACAGGGAAGCCCATCGCAAGGTCTGGCCGGAGATGCTCGACGCCTTGTCCCGGACCGGCTGGCGGAACTACTCGCTGTTCCTGCGCGAGGACGGCCTGCTCGTGGGATATCTCGAGACCGACGACTTCCAGGCAGCCCTGGCCGGCATGGCCGCCACCGAGGTGAACACACGCTGGCAGGCCACCATGCAGCCCTTCTTCGAGGCACTGGATGGCCGGCGCCCGGACGAGGGCATGGTCCCGCTGGAGGAAGTCTTCCACTTGGCGTGATATCGGTCACAGCGGCGCCGACGTTTTCCGTCTTGGCTCCTTGGCGTTCCAGCAGTATTCAGAATGGTGCGGATATACGCTGCAGTAGCGCCCGAGTGACAATGCGCCGGGGCAGTGGACGCGCCGGCGAAGATGATCCGGCGAGTGCATGTCGTGGGCTGACCATGACATGGGTGTGCTGTTTGGCGTTTTGATGAATATTGCGGTGGTTGTTCAGGAGTAGCCGTAGCCGAGCGGCAAGGCGGCATATTGCCGTCGGAGTGGCGTCGTGGCGCAAGGCCCGCTGACCGGTGCGTTGCGCGGGAAGAATGACATGGCGTACGTGCTGGAGTTCGTGCGGACGACCGGCCTCCTGGCGGTCCTGCTGCTGGTTGCCTGGTGCGGGCCGGCCGGGGCGCAGGGCGTGCCCGACGAGGCGATGCAGGCCGGACGTACGGCCGAGTCCCTGCCGCCCGCCGACGAGGACTATTTCCGCGACATGGATGGCGGGATCGCGCTCACGCCGGACGAGGTCAAGGGCCGCAACATGTGGCTGGTCTGGACCGGCGGGAACGACCGGTTCTGGGACATCATGTCCCAGCGCACGTTTGGCGCCTTCGACCTCCTCAAGACGATCTCGTCCCACCCTTCGCTCAAGAACAACCGCGGCAATCGCTGGAACTATCTGGGGCTCGTGAACGAGCCGTGCTTCGAGAAGGCCACAGGCCCGGATCCCAAGCATTTCGGCTTGTGGATCGACCAGCGAACCGGCGACTGCGCGCCCGACCCGTTCGCGAACGAGCAGAAGTACCCGGGCGTCGCCATCGGCGCGCGTGGCAGGAACATGCTGGTCGGATCGCTCTACGGTGAGCCCACCGGCATCATCGGCCTGCGCCTGTTCCCCAACCCCGCCTTCGACGAGGAGGCCCAGCGGCGCTGGGATCCCGTGCGCTTCTACGAGGATCCGTCCTACTACCTGCAGAAGGACCTGGTCCGGCCCTACCGGGTCGGCATGTCCTGCGCCTTCTGCCATGTCGGGCCGATCCCGACCAGGCCGCCGGCTGATCCGGAGAACCCCGCGTTCGAGAACCTGAGCTCGACGGTGGGTGCCCAGTATTTCTGGATCGACCGGATCTTCGCCTGGGAGGCAGATCCCAGGAACTACATGTACCAGCTCGTCCATACCTCGCGGCCGGGCACGCTCGACACCTCGCTCGTGTCGACCGACTACATCAACAACCCGCGCACGATGAACGCGATCTACCTGCTCGGTGCGCGAATGGAACTGGCCAAGCGCTTCGGCAAGGAGACGCTGAAGGGCGAGGAACTGGACAACAAGCAGTTCAACGACTTCGACCCGGACGGCCCGCTCGCTTCCTTCTTCCAGCCGCCGGACATCTCGTTCTCTCCGCGCGTGCTCAAGGATGGTTCGGACTCGGTGGGTGCGCTGGGTGCGCTGAACCGCGTCTACCTGAACATCGGCCTCTACAGCGAGGAATGGCTCCGGCACTTCAACCCGCTGGTCGGCGGCAAGACGATCACGCCGATCCCGATCAATTTCGCGCAGGCAAAGTCGCCCTACTGGCAGGCGACCGAACAGCAGACCCCGTTCATGGCGAAGTTCTTCCTGAAGGCGGGCCAGCCCGACCGGCTGAAGGACGCGCCCGGCGGCCAGGCCTACCTCACGAACGACCCGGCCGTGCTGGAGCGGGGCAAGGTCGTGTTCGCCGAGCGCTGCGCCCGCTGCCATTCGAGCAAGCTGCCGGCCAGCGTTCCCGGGCTCGATCCCGGCGGCTGCTCCGGCCCGAACTACCTCCAGTGCTGGAACCGCTACTGGGAAGCCACCAAGACCGAGGACTTCAAGGCGCAGATGCGCGAGATCGTCCTGGCCCCCGACTTCCTCGACGACAACTACCTGTCCCACGACCAGCGCGTGCCGGTCACGCTCCTGGAAACCAACATCTGCAGCCCGCTCGCGACCAACGCGATCGAAGGCAACATCTGGGACAACTTCTCCTCGCGCACCTACAAGGACCTGCCCTCGGTCGGCACGGTGACCGTGCATCACCCCATTACCGGCGAGCCCAGGCCCTACCAGATGCCGGCGAACGGCCGGGGCTATACGAGGCCGCCGACGCTGGTCAGCCTCTGGTCGACCGCACCCTTCCTCATCAACAACTCGCTGGGCCGCTTCGATCCCAGCCCCTCGGTCGAGGCGCGCATGCGCTCGTTCCAGGACAGCATCGAGCAGCTGCTCTGGCCGGAGCGGCGCCAGAAGGACCCGATCCTGGGCGACAAGGTGCCGGGCCTGATCGACCGCACCACGGCGCGCTCCTACGTGACCATTCCCGTGGGCTTCCAGCCGGACCTGGTCGAGTGGCTGCTCCGGCCCTTCCGCGACGACCTGCCAAAGCTGCTGACACCCGAGGGCGACTTCCAGCTGGGGCCGATCCCGGCCGGCACGCCGATCGGCCTGATCTCCAACCTCGACCTCCGGCCGGACCGGATGGAGCTGCTGGACCGGGTCCGGCACGACTTCAAGCTGGCGGAGGTCGCGATCAAGGCCAAGCGGGACCTGCTGGCGCTGCCGGCCGATGCCGATGACGAGCGGGCCCGCAAGGTCTTCGCCGACCTGGTCGACCCGCTGCTCGAGCTCAGCAAGTGCCCGGACTACGTGGTCAATCGCGGCCACTACTTCGGCACGGACCGCTTTGCCGAGGAGCCGGGCCTGAGCGACCAGCAGAAGCTCGACCTAGTCGAGTTCCTGAAGACGTTCTGAGAGCGGGCATGGCGGAGGCAGGCCAAACGGAAGCGGAGTACGTGATCGTCGGTTCGGGTGCCGGCGGCGGGACGCTGGCGGCCCGGCTGGCCGAGGCGGGCAGGACGGTGCTGCTGCTTGAGGCAGGAAGCGATCCACGGGAGACGGCGGGCGGCGTGCCGGGCGCACCTGGCAATCGCATGCCCGACGACTACGACGTGCCGGCCTTCCACCCCTTCGCGTCGGAGAACGATGCGATCAGCTGGGACTTCTTCGTCCGCCATTACGCCGACGACGAACTGCAGCGCCGCGACCCCAAGTACCGGCCGGATCAAGGAGGCGTGCTCTATCCGCGCGCCGGCACGCTCGGCGGCTGCACGGCCCACAACGCGATGATCCTGGTCTGCCCGCACGATGCGGACTGGGACGCGATCGCCAGCCTGACCGGCGACCCGTCCTGGGGTGCCGGTCCCATGCAGGCCTATTTCCAGCGCCTGGAGGACTGCCGGCACCGGCCGCTCCAGCGCCAGCTTGCCCGGATCGGCATCGATCGGACCGGCCATGGCTGGGATGGGTGGCTCACGACTGAAAAGTGCCTGCCGCGCAGCGTGCTGGGCGACGAGCGGCTCCTGCGGACCATCCTCGCGTCTGCCCGCATCGCCTTCGACCGCAGCGGCGACCTGATCGAGCGCCTCAAGCGGCTGATCCAAGGTGCGGCGGATCCGAACGACAAGGACCTGGTGCGGTCGAATGCCGAGGGCGTACGCTACACGCCGCTGACGACCCGGGACCACCGCCGCATCGGGTCGCGCGAGCGCGTCCTGGACGTTGCCGCCCGCTTTCCGGACCGCCTGCGCCTGGAGCTGAACGCGCTGGTCACCCGCGTCCTGTTCGACGACGGCAACCGGGCTGTCGGCGTGGAATACCTGAAGGGCGAGCGCCTCTACCGCGCCCATCGCCGACCGAATGACGAGCCGGGCGAGCGACTCGTGGCACGGGCGTCCCGCGAGGTCGTGCTGTCCGGTGGCGCCTTCAACACGCCGCAGCTCCTGATGCTGTCCGGAATCGGCGCGCGTACCGACTTGGAGAAGCATGGCATCGACGTCCGAGTCGACCTGCCCGGCGTGGGCCGGAACCTGCAGGACCGCTACGAGGTCTGCGTGGTCAGCCGCATGAACTTCGACCATTGGGAAGCCCTGGCCGATGCGCGCTTCTCCACCGACGACCGGCTCTACAAGGAATGGGCAGCCGGCAGGGGCGGCCTCTATGCCACCAACGGCGCCGGCCTCGCCGTCATCCAGCGCTCCAAGCCGGAGCGGCCGATCCCCGACCTGTTCTTGATGGCGCTGCTCGGGCGCTTCGCCGGCTACTTCCCAGGTTATGCCCGCCATCTGGCCGAGAACCTGAACTACCTGAGCTGGGCGATCCTGAAGGCGCACACCGAGAACCGCGCCGGCACGATCACCTTGCGCTCGGCCGATCCCTGCGACCCGCCATCCGTCAACTTCCACTTCTTCGAGGAAGGTGACGATAAGGGCGGCAGCGACCTCGACGCGGTGGTCGAGGGGATCCGCTCCGTGCGGCGGATCACCGACAGGCTCAGGGAAGAAGAGCTGATCGCGCAGGAGGAGATGCCGGGACCCGACCTGCAGTCCGACGCGCAGCTCAAGGATTACGTGCGCGCCAACGCCTGGGGCCACCATGCCTCCTGCTCGTGCGCCATCGGCGATCGAAGCGCTGGCGGCGTCCTGGACGGGCGGCTTCGCGTGCACGGTGTGCAGGGACTGCGGGTCGTCGATGCCTCGGTGTTCCCGCGCATCCCCGGATTCTTCATCGCAAGTGCGGTCTACATGGTCGGCGAGAAGGCTGCGGACATGATCCTGGCCGACGCCGCCAAGCAGGGAGTCGATTGATCATGGCCTACGACGTTCAGCAGCTCTTGAAGATGTCGCAGGAAGAGCTGGATGCGCTGTTCACGCAGAGCCCGGCCGGGCCGATCCCGACCGGGGAGGCGACCGGCACCGCGATCATCGCGCCCGGCACGCGCTTCAGCCCGGACATCGCCGAGTTCATCAGCAACTTCGCCTGGCAGGGCAAGGTCTTCGACGACAAGCACAACGTGCTGCGCAACAAGATCCTGCCGTTCGGGCTGAACGCGATCATCGCCAAGGTCTACAAGGGCGAAAGCTGGCTGGACAAGAAGGAGTGCATCGTCCTCGACTATTCCGAGACGTCGCTCATCGCCCGCTGGATCCGCGACGAGATCCGCGAGATCCAGCCCAGGCTTTATCTCGGCAAGGTCTATTGGGGCAGCCAGCGGCTGATCGACTTCGCGCTGCAGTTCTGACGTGACCGACCAACGGCCATGATGCCGCAATCGACCTTCCTGGTGCTTGCCGAGGTGATCCCGGAGAGGGAACAGTCGCTCCGCGACCTCCTGGCGACGATGAATGTCGAGCCCGGCATGGCCGACCCGGCCAACGCGCTGGTCCCGTTCGAACGATTCGAACAGCTTCACGTGGCGCGCTTCACGTTCCTCCAGCCGCCGGCCGAAGGCGACATCGAAGTCTATGGCCTCCGCCCGACGCCCTGGCCCCTGACCCTGGCCTTTCTCGGCGACTGCGACGGTCCCGCCGAGACCTTCCTGGCCGAACTGGTCCGCGAAGCGGGACCCGGGCTTTGCCGGATCTTCTCCTGCTGCCGCGGCTTCGCACCGGATGGCGACATCCTGGCCTGGTTGTGCGCCCGCGAGCAGCCGTCCGCCGCGACCTATGTCAACTGGATCGGCCGCACCGTCGTGCAGATCCGCGAGGAAGCGGCGCTGCGCAAGGCGCTGGTCGAGTATGTGGATCAGAGCCGCAGGATCGAGCCGGTCGATGCCGCAACCCTGCGCAATCGCATCCTGACCTTCGTCGCCGCCGAGCGCCGGGCCGGCCGGCTGACGCTGACCCCGCCGCCGACGACGCCACTGGACTGGCGCCTGCGCAACGCCGTCCATGCGGTGGGCGTGCCGGTCATCCTGCTGGTCCTGGCGCCTTTCCTGCTGGTGGCCTCGCCGGTCCTGATCTTCATGCTGCGCTCCCGGGAAACGTCCGATCCCGAGCTCGCGCCACCGCCCGATCCCGCGCATGTCCGGCAGCTGGAGGACCTCGAGGACCACGACGTCACCAACCAGTTCAGCGCCATGGGCGACATCAAGCCCGGCCGCTTCCGCCGCTGGCTGGTGGTCTTCCTCCTTTGGCTCCTGGACTATGCCTCCCGCCACATCTTCCGGCGCGGCTACCTGACCAGGGTCCAGACGATCCATTTCGCCCGCTGGGTCTTCCTGGACGACCGCAGGCGGCTGTTCTTCGCCAGCAACTATGACGGCAGCCTCGAAAGCTACATGGACGACTTCATCAACAAGGTCGCCTGGGGCATCAACCTCGTCTTCGGCAACGGCATCGGCTTTCCGCGCGTCTCCTGGCTGATCAAGGGCGGCGCCAGGTTCGAGGGCAAGTACAAGCGCTACCTGCGCCGCCACCAGATCCCGACCGCCGTCTGGTACAAGGCCTACCCGGACCTGTCGGTGGTCGACCTCAACCGCAACAGCCAGATCCGCCTGGGCCTGGAGCGGCAGATGGCAAGCGAGCGGGAGGTGAGGGAATGGCTGAGCCTCCTGTGAGCACGGGCGAGCTGCCGGACCTGGCGGACATCCAGGGCATCGTCCGCTTCGGCCATGGCCGGCTGACGGAGGCGTCCTTCTTTCTCCTCCGGATCGCCGACGCCGGGGCCGCCCGTGCCTGGCTCCGCGATGCCCCGGTCACCACCGCCGTCACCAGCACGCCGCCGCCAGCCACCGCGCTGCAGGTCGCGTTCACGCGGCAGGGCCTCGAAGCGATGGGCCTTCGGCCGGAGGTCATCCAGGGATTCTCGCCCGAGTTCGTCGCCGGCATGAGCGAGCCCAACCGCGCGCGCCGCCTGGGCGACGTCGAGGCGAACGATCCCGCCGGATGGGACTGGGGCGGCAAGGAGGGGGCCGTTCCGCACCTCGTCGTCATGGCCTATGCAAGGGAGGGCGGGCTTGCCGCCTGGGAGGAGGCCGTCCAGGCCGAGCCCTGGCCGACGGCCTTCGAGCTGCTGGCCCGGCTTGCGACCTTCGACATCGGCGACATCGAGCCGTTCGGCTTTCCCGACGGCATCAGCCAGCCCCATCTCGACTGGCAGCGCAAGCTGCCGGTGGGCGAGAAGGAGCGGCTCACCTACAGCAACATGCTTGCCCTGGGCGAGGTGCTGCTGGGCTATCCCAACGAGTACGGCCTCTACACGGAGCGGCCGCTGATCAATCCTAGCACCGACGACAGGGCCGCTGGCCTGCCGCTGGCCGAGGACGTGCCGGAGCGGTGCGATCTGGGCCGCAACGGCAGCTACCTCGTCTTCCGGCAGCTGCACCAGGACGTGCGCGGCTTCTGGCAGTTCCTCGACCATGCGGCCGGCTCCGATCCGGTGCGCCGGACGGAACTGGCCGAATCCATGGTCGGCCGCCGCATCACGGGCGAGCCGCTGGCACCGCCTACGAGCGAGACCATTCCTGGAAACGGTTCGCCACCCGGCGCCCTGAACGACTTCACCTATGCGGGCGGTCCGGACGGCACGCATTGCCCGTTCGGCGCCCATATCCGCCGTGCCAACCCGCGCACCGCCGATCTGCCGGGAGGGCAGCAGGACCTCTGGTCACGCCTGCTGCGCACGCTCGGCTTCAAGCGCGCCGGATTTCGCGAGGACTTCGTCGCCTCGACCCGCTTCCATCGCCTGCTGCGCCGCGGCCGCGAGTACGGTACCGAACTCCTGCCCGACGATGCGCTGGAGCCGGGACCTTCGGACGAGCCGCGGGGCATCCATTTCATCTGCCTTTGCGCCAACATCGCCCGGCAGTTCGAGTTCGTGCAGAACGCCTGGATGACGAGCGCGAAGTTCGACGGCCTGCCGGACGAGGCGGACCCGCTCCTCGGCAACAGGGTGCCGCTGCGCGGCGGCACGAGCACGAACCGGTTCAGCATGCCCAGGCATGACGGTCCGCCCCAGCGCATCGAGGGCCTGCCTCGCTTCGTGACCGTGCGCGGCGGCGCCTACTTCTTCCTGCCGGGCATCCGGGCACTTCGCTATATCGCGGGAGGCTTGCCATGAGCACGCAGATTGCCGGACGACCGGGTGCTGGCGCCGACCGCGACGCCTTTCTCAAGGCCCTGCACCGGTCACTCCAGGCTGGCCTGCGGGTGGAGCGCCGGCTGGAGCCGTTCTTCCGGCCCGCCTTCAACCGGGCGTTCCGCGAGCCGCTGGCGGGCTTCCTGCAATACCTGATCAACCGTCGCCGCCCAGACGAGGGACTGGGCTTGGCCGAGGAGCGGGTCGCCCCGGACGAGGAAGCGAGCCTGGATTCCATCATCGCCAGCTTTGCCGACTATCTCCGCCGGACCTACCAGCCCGGGCAGTTCGAGCGCGGCGGCAACACCAAGACCCACGGCATCGTCCGTGCGGAACTCATCGTCCGCGACGGCCTGCCCTCCCACCTCCGCCACGGCCTCTTCGCCACGCCTGCGCGCTATCCCGCCTATGTCCGCTTCTCCGGCCCAGGCCCCGACATGCCGCCGGACATCGAGGACGTCGGCTTCGTCAGCATGACCGTGAAGGTGATGGGCGTGCCTGGCCCGAAGCTGATGGAGGACGAGAAGTTCACGCAGGATTTCCTGGCCGTCTGCACGCCAACCTTCGTGACGCCGAACACGCGCGAGAACGCCAAGCTGCAGCTCTGGAGCTTCCGCGACCTGCCGGTCTTCTATTTCCTGAACCCGCTCGACACGCACCTGCTCGACTTCTTCATGCAGTCCCTGTGGAACGAGACACAGTACAACCCGCTGGGCGCTCGCTACTGGAGCTGCGTGCCCTACCTGCTGGGCCATGGGCAGGCGATGATGTACTCGTTCATCCCGACGTCGCAGGTCGTCACGGACATCCCGGGCGTGCCGTTCGGCAAGGTGCCGCCCAACTACCTGCGCGACAACATGGTGGCGACGCTGGAACGGCAGGACGTCGAGTTCGACCTGATGGTTCAGGTGCAGACCGATCCGCACGCGATGCCGATCGAGAATGCTGCGGTGCGCTGGCCGGAGCGGCTGTCGCCGTTTATCCCGGTCGCCACGATCCATATCCCCAGGCAGGTGTTCGATACGCCGGCGCATCGCGAACTTGGCAAGCGGCTGTCGCTCAACCCCTGGCATTGCCTGCCCGAGCACCGGCCGCTCGGCAACCAGAGCCGGGCGCGGCGTCGGATGTATGCGGAGCTGTCCCGCCTGCGGCAGGAACGGAATGGTACGCCGCATGTCGAACCGACCGGCAACGAACTCCTGGGATGAACGGAGCGGTCCGGGCTATTCTGCCGCCTCCGGAACCGCCGTACGCTGCCAGTTGAAGCAGGCATCGTGCAGGAAGCGCCTGAGAGCGTTCTCGTTGCTCGGCAGCAGCCTGCCCCGCGCAGAGGCCAGCTGCACCGGTGGCCGGACCGCCTGCGGGTCGTACAGGACCGGCCTGAACCGGCGGCCCGCCTCCTCCGCAAGGCGCTCGGCCACCACGTGCCAGGACACGGTGCCCTCGTTGACCAGGTGCCAGTATCCGTCCTCGCCGTCGACCAGCAGGTCGAGGGCCATATGGATCAGGTCCGGCAGATAGCTGAAGGCGGCGGGATCGCCGGGCTGCCCGTGATAATGCTGGTCCTGCTCGATCGAGGCGAAGGCGCGGTGAATCGGGTGATGACGGCTGCGCCGGCACAGGGGCGAACTGGCGCGGACGATCAGCGCCGACGGGTGCCCGTCCAGGGCCGCCCGCTCCGCATCGGCCCATCCCCACCCGTTCGCGAGGTCGAGGCCCACCTGATCCGTCTCGACATAGGCACGCCCCAGCCGCCCGTCGAAGACCTGCTCGGAAGAGAACATCAGGAACGGGATGCGCCGGCCGGCAGCCGTCGCCGCCAGGAGATGCGTGAATTCCTGCTCGTCGGACATGCCTGCCGAATGGCCGACATGGCTTCCATGGCCTGCCAGATCGATCATCGCCCAGGGCTCTGCCTGATCCAGCGCCTGGGCCAAGCCATCGGCATCCCGCGCCACCACGATCTGCTCAAGGCCACGCTGGCGGCAGATCTCGGCCAGATTGGCAGCGAACAGCCCCTCATCGCCAGCGATCAGCAGGCGACGTGGCCTGTCCGGCGATCGTCCGAGGAAGCGTGACGTCACCGCCGCATAGCCGCGCTCGGCGCGATGCCACCAGCCCTGGCTGTCCAGGACGGGGTGGTCCATCGGCTTGCCTTGCGCCAGCGCCGCGATCGCATGGCCAAGGGCGGTGCGGCGAGGCGGCGTGGACCGGACGTCGAACGCACCGGCCTCGTAGAAACCCTCCTCGCGCAGCAGTAAGGAGCGCCAGTCGACCACGCCGAGCAGGGCCCAGGGCGTCACGGCCCGGACGTCGGCTCCCGCCGCCTTGAGCTCGACCGCCGCCCGATGGACCTCGACGAGCCAGCGCAGCTGCTCCTCGCGGGTGCAACCGTGATGGACCTCGGTGACCGCGACCGGGAGCCGGTAGCGCTCCCATAGCTCCTGCAATCTGGCTCCGGCGCCCGTCATTCCTTCGGGCATGTCCATCCGGACGGCCTCGACATCCGCATAGGCATGCCGCCCGTTGCCCCCGCGGAACCAGCTCGGGTAGCGCTCGACGTCCTCGTCCAGGAACCGCTCGCTGGTCAGGTAGTGGTTCATGCCGAGCAGGTCGGGCGGGCGATCGTTCTCCAGGAAGAAGGCGAGGTCGCGCTCGGTAACCCCGTTCTCGACCAGATAGCCGAACAGCGGATGATGACGGTCGATCCGGCCGGTCAGGAGGTCGAAGGAGAGCCAGCGCCGGTGGTTCTCGTAGTCCGCCTGGTACTGGAGGAGCGGCGTGCTGAAGACCTTGCCCAGATCCTCGGTCTGGACGAGGCGGGCGGACGGAATGACCTCGCGGACGGCACGCATGGCGAGCACGACCGCGCGGCACTGGTTCAGCAGCGCCTGCAGGAAGCTGCGGTGGTCGCGCCGGTGCGGGTACCAGTGGCCGTAGAGCGCGCTGAACCGGGCCGTGGTGAGCGGCTCGTTGACCGGCGTGAACATTTCGATCCAGGGATAGCGTTCGGCTACCGCCCTGGCATGCACGGCCAGCTTCTCGCCGAACGACGGATCGAGCAGGTTCGTGTAGTGCGGACCACTGCCGTGATGGACCAGGCCGGCGATCGGCCGCACGCCCAGCTGACGCAGCCGCGCCAGCCTCTCGTCATGCCACTGCCAGTTCCGCTTCTCTGGATGATCGGGAGCCACCGATTCCCACAAGATCGGATAGCGCAGCGTCCTGATGCCGAGCCCGGCTATGGCGTCCAGGTCACAAATGCGACCGCGATGACCAGTCTCCGTGACCTGATCACGCCAGCGATCGCCGACCCGGACAATGGTAGCTTCGATCCCTCCCCAGATCTCGACAGACATCGATCCAGGCAGAGCAGAGTCGGCAAGTGCTGCGACCGGATGATTTGCATCATCATGCAGTCGCTCGGAGTAGAGTTCCGCCGGCTCGTCGATCCGATTTTTCAGCAAAGAGCAGGTCCGCCACAAGATGTCACGCGCCCAGGCTAACGCCGCATCAGGGTAGAGGATCCTTTTCACATCACGATCTGCCCAATGACCAACGGCGAATCGCGCCATTGCGAGGACATGCCCGCCGAGCCGGGGAAGCCTGATCGCACCAACGTGTCTGACAGAGCACATATTCAACGGTAGGTTGAATATCCGCTATTGCCAATCGCGTTGCCTTGTTGTTCAGATGGGCTGCCCACCGCGTGCGCCAGAGCAGGATTTCCCATGCGCGAACCAGAAGCAGCCGTTTCCAGCGACCCTGGGAGCATGACGCTCCCGCTTCCTTCAGAGCTTGCCGCCGACGCCGTCAGGCTGCCGGAAAATACGGGCGACATCTGTAATGGTGGCCGAGCGGCGGGACGGAGTCGAGTGTCCCATTGGACACGGGACGAAGCGGCACGGTGGTATGCGCAGCAACCGTGGCTTGTCGACAGCAACTTTACGCCCGCAAGCGCCGTCAACCAGCTCGAGATGTGGCAGGCGGAGACCTTCAACCCGGTCGAGATCGACCGCGAGCTCGGCTGGGCGGCTGCCATCGGCATGAACACCATGCGGGTGTACCTGCACGACCTCCTGTGGCTGCAGGACTCGGCCGGGTTCGTCGGGCGCATCGACACATACCTCACGATCGCGGCACGCCACGGGATCCGCACGACCTTCGTGCTGTTCGATTCCTACTGGAACCCGGAGCCGGTTCTGGGCCCGCAGAACCCACCCATGCCGGGTATCCACAATTCCGGGTGGGTACAGTCGCCCGGCGCCGCCGCGCTGATCGACACGACCCAGCACGCGCGGCTGCAAGCCTATGTGCATGATATCGTCGGTGCGTTCGCCGACGACGAACGGGTACTGGCCTGGGACATCTGGAACGAGCCGGACAATGGACGGCTGGTGAATACCTGGAGCCCGGAGAGCCTGGCGGAGAAGGCGGCGCTGGTGACGCCCCTGCTCCTTAAGGCGTTCGACTGGGCGCGGGAAGCGGGCCCGACCCAGCCGCTCACCTCCGGGATCTGGATCGGCGACTGGTCGGCGGACGAGAACTTCACCCCGCTCCAGCGCATCCAGCTCGACCACTCGGACGTGATCTCCTTCCACACCTATGGCGACGGCGACGACTTCGCGCAGCGCGCCCGCTGGCTGGAGCGGTTCGGGCGGCCGCTGCTCTGCACGGAGTACCTGGCGCGTGCCACCGGCAGCACGTTCCATTCGGTGCTCCCCTTCGCCAAGGCGCACAAGATCGGCGTGTTCAACTGGGGGCTGGTGTGCGGCAAGACCCAGACGCATCTGCCCTGGGAGTCCTGGACCTCTCCCGCCAGCGCCGAGGCCGCCGACCTCTGGTTCCACGACATCTTCCACGCCGACGGAACGCCGTATCTGGAGGAGGAGACGAGCTTCATCCGCGCCATGACGCTCGGCACCGCTCCCTCCGAGCAGCCCCTCTTCGTCCAGCCGGCCATGTTGGAGAACCCGGCCCAGGCCGCCTAGCTGGTCGCAGTCGTAGCCGGTCAGCCCTGCTGGCTAGTCGGCTCCGCTTCCTGTTGCCCGGCCAGGTCCGGATGCTGCAGGAAACGGAAGTCGCAGCCTTCGTCTGCCTGGAGGATCTGCTCCTGGTAGAGCCGTGCATAGCCGCGCGGGGCGGCAGGCACCGCCGGCTGCCGGGCCGCCCGCCTTCTCGCCAGCTCGTCCTCTGCCACCAGCAGCTCGATCCGCCGCTCTTCGACCGACAGCCTGATCCGGTCGCCATTCCTGACCAGCCCCAGCGTCCCGCCCGACGCGGCGTCGGGCGAAACGTGCAGCACGATCGTGCCGAACGCGGTGCCGCTCATCCGCGCATCCGAGATCCGGACCATGTCTTTCACCCCGGCCCGGGCCAGCTTGGAGGGAATCGGAAGGTATCCGGCCTCCGGCATGGCCGCGTCGCTGCAGGGCCCGGCATTCTGCAGCACCAGGAAATCGTCGGCCGCCACGTCCAGGTCCGGGTCGTCGATCCGGCGCGCCAGATCCTCCAGCGAGGAGAAGACGACCGCCCGGCCGGTTCGCTCGAACAGGCTGGAATCGGCCGCCGAGCGCTTCAGGATCGCACCGCGCGGTGCCAGGTTCCCATAAAGCGCGACCAGTCCGCCGAGCTTCGTCACCGGCTCGTTCCTCGCCCGGATCACCGACCGGTCCACCCAGGAGGAGCGCCGCTCGATCCGCTCGCCGATCGTTTCCCCGGTCACGGTCGCACAGTCGAGGTGGAGGAGGTCGCGCAGCTCGGCCAGGAGCGCCGGCACGCCACCGGCCGCGTCGAAATCTTCCATGTAGTGGCTGCCGGTCGGCTTCAGGTCGACCAGGACCGGCGTGGTGTCGCTCAGCTCGTTCAGTCGCTTCAGGTCCACGGACAGCCCTGCCCGCCCCGCGATCGCGGTCAGATGCACGATGGCATTGGTGGACCCGCCGATCGCGAGGAGCACGCGTAGCGCGTTCTCGATCGCCTGCGAGGTGATGATGGCGGCCGGCGACAGGTCGGATCCGATCAGCTGGACGGCAACGCGCCCCGACTCTTCCGCAATCCGGAGCCGTTCGGCATCCACCGCCGGCACGCTCGCAGCTCCGGCGGGCATGAGCCCCAGCGTCTCGGCGATGATCGCCATGGTGCTGGCCGTTCCCATCACCGCGCAGGTGCCGGCGGTGGTGGCAAGGCGCCCCTCCACCTCACGGATCTGGGCCTGGTCGACGTCGCCCGCCCGGTAGCGCCCCCAAAAGCGCCGGCAGTCGGTGCAGGCTCCCAGGCGCTCGCCGCGATGGCGGCTGGTCGACATGGGCCCTGCGACCAGCTGAACGGCCGGCAGCCCCGCGGATACGGCACCCATCAGCTGTGCCGGCACCGTCTTGTCACATCCGCCCACGAGCACGACCGAATCCATCGGCTGCGCCCGGATCATCTCCTCCGTGTCGATCGACATCAGGTTGCGGAACTTCAGGCTGGTCGGGTGGAGGAAGACCTCGCCCAGCGAGATGGTGGGGAACGCGATCGGCAGCCCCCCTGCAGTCAGCACGCCCCGCTTGACCGCCTCGATCAGCTCCGGGAAGTGCCGGTGGCAATTGTTGAAGCCGCTGCGCGTGTCGACGATGCCGACGATGGGCCGGTCGAGCATCGCACCGCTATAGCCCATCGAGCTGGCGAACGAGCGGCGCAGATAGAGGCTGAACTCCCGATCGCCGTAATTGGTGAGCCCGCGCGCGAAGCCCTTGCCGGTCGTCATGCTTGGCTCCTCACCTCAGCCCCAGAGTTCAGGCAGGGGCGCTGCCAGCACGCCGGGCGATACCGCCATCGATGGTGCCCGGTCCGTCTTCAGGAGGAATGGCGCGTCCAGGTCGACCAGCGCGGCATGGGCTGCCAGGAGGCTCGCCGGGGCCATGGCCAGCGACGTGCCGAGCATGCAGCCGACCATCAGCGTCAGCCCATGGTCGCGGGCCGCCTTCGCCACCGCCAGCGCCTCGGTCAACCCGCCGCTCTTGTCGAGCTTGACGTTCACGCCGTGGTAGCGGTCCGCCAGCGAAGCGACGTCAGCGCCGACATGGCAGGCTTCGTCCGCAATGATCGGCACCCGGCTGCCCAGGCCGCGCAGGCCGTCGTCCGCACCGGCCGGCAGGGGCTGCTCGATCGCGACCACACCGAGATCGGCGAGCCTGCCATGCACCGCCCACAGCAGATCCACCGACCAGGCCTCGTTGGCATCCACGATCATCCGCGCGCCGAGCACGGCGTCGGCAATGGCGCGCACCCGCTCCACGACCAACTCGCTGTCGAGCTTCACCTTGATGAGCTGCCCTGGCCCGAGCTTGTCGGCCGCGTCCGCCATCCGGTCGGGCGTGTCGATGCTAAGGGTGAGCGCCGTCCGGAAGGTGGCCGGCACCTGCACCGCCGCCCGCGTCGCCGCCGGGACACCCGTCAGCTTGGCTTCCAGGTCCCATAAGGCGCAGTCGAGGCCGTTGCGAGCCGAGCCGGCATGGAGACATCCCTGCAGGCGCGCCCGCCCGGCCGAATTGGCCGTGAGCCCGTCCATCTGGCATGCCTTCAGCTCCGCCAACGTCGTCTCGGGGGTCTCATCATAGCGCCTGTTCGGGGCGCACTCGCCGCGGCCGATGAGGCCGTCCTGGTGGAGCGTGACCACCACCACGTCCGTGGCCGTCCGGCTGCTGCGCGAGATCCGGAACTCGGCTGCCAGTTCGTGCCGCTCGACGGCGACCTCGAGTTCCATCGATCCTCAGCCCGGCAGGTTGTCGACGATCCTGGCCGTCCCATGCCGTACGGGATCGACGCAGGGGAGGTGGAACTCGTGCTCCAGCACGCGGCACAGCAGGTCGGCCTCGGCCGGCTCCATGTGCTGGGTGTTGATCGCAAGGCCGATGAAGCGTGCGTCCGGATTGGTCAGCCGGGCCGCCTGGAGGTTCGCCTCCATGCAGCGGCCGAGCGGCGGCACCGGGAAATCCGGCATGTGGCGCATGTGCGGCCGGGTCGGCTCGTGGCACATGACCAGCGCATCCGCGGCCGCCCCGTGCAGCAGCCCGAGCGACACGCCCGCATAGGAGGGATGGAAGAGCGAGCCCTGCCCCTCGACCACCCACCAGTGGTCCGGGTCGCGGTCGGGCGTCAGCCATTCCACCGATCCGGAAATGAAGTCCGAAATGACCGCATCGACCGGCACGCCGCCACCGGCGATCAGGATGCCGGTCTGCCCGGTCGCGGCGAACTCGGCATCGATGCCGCGCCGCTTCATCTCCGCTTCCAGCGCCAGCGACGTGTACATCTTGCCGATCGAGCAGTCGGTCCCAACCGTCAGCAGGCGCCGGCCCGTCCGCCGCCTGCCCTTGCCGACCGGGTAGGGGCCGCCGGCATGCCGCACATCGTGCAGCTGGCGGCCGAGTTCCTCCGCCCGGCGCCGTATCGGCTCCTGGTCCGACAGCCGGGCATGCAGGCCGTTGGCCACGTCCATGCCGAGTTCCAGCGCCTGCAGGATCGCCGGGAACCAGGCCTGGTCGATATAGCCGCCATGGTTGGCGATCCCCAGCACCAGCGTCCTGGCACCCTTGGCTGCCGCCTCCTCCAGCCCGACATCCGGCAGCCCGACCGAGAGCGGGCAGCCCGGCAGCCGGTACTGCCCGACACAGAGTTCCGGGCGGAAGAAGGCGATTCCCCGAGCGGTCTTGGCGCTGATCGGGTCGGTGACGTCGCCGAGATAGAGGAGGTAGGGACTGGCGAGCTTGGTCATCGAACCCTGGGCATCGGCATTGGCAGGCACGCCGACATGGTAGGTCGCCGGCGTCCCAAGGCAAGGACGCCGGGGCTCCCCGCCGTCGGTCAGACCAGCCCGTCGGTCCCGGAGCCGCAGACCAGGACGCAGACCTTGTCGCTCCTGCTCACCTTCACCTTGCCCATGCGCAAGGCAGCCGCGGCGGCGGCGCCGCTGGAATCGGTTGCCAGGCCGAACTCGAACCAGAGCCATTTGGCGGCGTCGGCCATCTCCTGGTCTTCGAGCAGCACGACCTCGTCGACGTGCTTGGCGACGATCTGGTAGATGCCCTCGGAGGTCCGGCCGCAGCCCATGGTCGGGATTGACGTGGTGACCTTCGGCAGGGTGACGACCTCGCCGGCTGCCAAGCTGGCCTGCAGCGTGGGCGAGCCGGTGGGCTCGATGCCGATGATGCGGGCGTCGGGCTTGATCGCGCGGATCGCGGTCGACATGCCTGAAATCAGTCCGCCGCCGCCGATCGCGATCAGGAAGACGTTGGTGTCCGGGTGCTCTTCCAGGACCTCCAGGGCGACGGTGCCCTGCCCCGCCACCACGTCCTTGTCCGCGAAGGGATGGAAATAGGTGCCGCCGGTCTCCTCAGCGAACTTGTGCGCGGCGATGTTCGACTGGTCCCACTGGTCGCCGACCACACGGGCGTCGGCACCCCAGGCGGCGATCTTGGCGCGCTTGGCGGGCGAGGAATTGCCGGGCAGGAACACGGTGGTGCGCACGCCGGCGAGCCGGCCGGCCCGTGCCACGGCCAGGCCGTGATTGCCGCCGGACGCGGTGACGATGCCGTTCTTCAGCTTTTCCGGCGGCGTCTGCAGGAGGCGGTTGGTGGCACCGCGCGCCTTGAAGGAGCCGGTGACCTGCAGGCATTCCAGCTTCATCCACAAGGCCGCCTCGGCCGGCGTCTCGAGGAGCTGGTCCGCGATGACCATGGGCGTGCGGCGGACCTTGTCCTTCAGCCTGGCGGCGGCGGCGCGGACGTCCTCGATGTCGATCAGCATGGCAGGATCAAAGCCTTTCGAGCGGCTGCGGAAAGCCGCCGGGGTGCAGGCAGGTCTTGGCTGCGGCGTCCCGTCCGGCGGCGAGGCTGGCCTGGACATTCTTGCCCGAGAGATGGGCGTCGAGGAAGCCCGCGATGAAGCTGTCGCCGGCACCGGTCGTGTCGACCGGCGTGAGCGGAAGGGCGTCGATGGCCAGGATCGGGCCGCCGTCGCCGGCAATTGCACCGAGCGCACCCATGGTGATCACGGCGAGCCTGGCGCCACCGGCCAGCGCGCGCGCCAGCAGCTGCTCGGCACGCGCCCGGTCCTCGCCTGCCGAATCGAACGCGATGTCGATCGGTCCGTCCCCCTTGTTGACGGCCAGATCCTGGGAGACGGGGACCGCGGCTTCGCGCAGCAGGTTCTTCCAGCGAGGGGCTAGCGGGAACCAGCCGATATGCACGTGCCTCGCCCGCGCCAGGACCTCCATGTCGGCCTCGGTGGGCTCGTAGACGGCGCAGGCGCCGAACTCCTCGAAACCAATCCGCCGCTCGCCGTTCGCATCGACCTCGATGATCGTATAGGCGGTGACCCTGGGCAGGACCTGGACATGGTCGGTGATGACGCCGGCACGTCCCA
>JAESGR010000386.1_pt1 | contig 39461 bp, 39 predicted proteins | sample 9269771 | NCBI WGS metagenome assembly JAESGR01 (sample SAMN15739572, study PRJNA653492) | algae metagenome | isolation source: Chroococcus sp. CMT-3BRIN-NPC107 and co-occurring heterotrophs from well... | place: USA: Clark Mountains Wilderness, California | collected 2010-04-18 | reverse complement strand
ATATCCAGAATGGAATGCCAATCTTTTTGCTCATATATCCTGATTTTCATAGTATTAATTCTTCTAACAGTACACTCAAAGATTGTACATAGGCTATGTAGTGGATATTTGTAACGTATATCTCACAAGAATAAGACATATACGCCAGAACAGCTCGAAGTGATCTGATTAGGTAAGTTGCATTGTGTAAAGTAGGGCGAAAGGAAAAATAATAATATTGAAACTTAACTTTTTCCTTTTCTGATAAGTTACCCAGAAGGGGCAGTTAAATTAACTCCCTATTCCATTTACAGGCGATGATTAAGAGACAGTTTCAATATAGACTTTTATAATGAGGGCAGATAGCCAAAATGCTGACTTAACCCAAGTATAGGTTCTATGATAGATTCATGTGCACCAACCGCCTTGATAAGCCCATCAAATTGCGCTTTGTCTGGCGTGTTTCCTTCTTGAATGGCTTTTTTAATTTGAGTTAAATAAAGAGCAATTTCTTGTTTCTGCTGCTCTTTGATGTTTGGCTCATCAGCTAACGCATCCAGCAAATAAGTGACTCTATCTAGGGGTTGTTGCATATACGATGCAATATAAAAGGGTAAAACAAATAGGTGTACTGAAAGCTTGCCAAGAAAGTTGCTTATAAAGGTGGAGGATAAGTTAGCTACTTACTGAGTATAAGCCTAAGTTTAAATTTAATATCAATAAATAGATGTAGTTATAATATTTACCCCTTTGCTGAAACTAGAAAAAGATTTATCCATTGGATGTATAAAAGCCTTTCAATTAATACCCTATGTTCTCATCTGTAGCTATTTTTACTATATTGGCAGATATATGATATAGGGTTTATATCCATCAACAGATATATTAATTAGATTTACATCACTCCTAAAGCATGCATATAAGCGAAAATCAAATAAATGTAGAACTCAATCACCTTATTATTCTAGCCAGAGAAAAGCAGCAAACTGCCCATTTTTTGACCTCTCTGCTTGGTTTACCTGATGCTACCCCTGCTGATGGACCTGTTCCCGGGTTTTTTCTTTGTATTGAGTTGAAAAATGCGATTACTCTACTCATTGCTCAAGCCAACGAGCATAGTATTGGCCACTATGCATTTAAAGTGCCTGAGAGTACCTTTGAGCAAGTAGTGCAAAGATTAAAGGAAAACAACATAGACCATTGGGCAGATCCTCGTATGCAGCGGCCAGGAGAATGTTATGAGGAAAATGGTAACAAAGGATTTTATGTAATCGATCCTTCAGGACATGGAATTGAGATTCTTACCAGTATCCAAGCCTTTTAATAGGCTTACTAAATAAAGTGAAAGGGGCGGTTAAATTAACTATACTTAAATTAAATATAAAGCCATTCTCTGCATTGTTCTAATCCGGACACATACTGTTCGCAGATAAAACAATACCTACTTGTCAAAATACCAATTAATTTGTAAATTCCTGATATGTAAATAGTTATAAATGTGGCTTGCTGTTTGTACGACAAAATAGAGACTTATACTTACACTATGTATGGCACACACTCAGGAGAGATTGAAGAAGTTGTTTTGCCCTTGGCGGCTTTCCCAGTTACAAATGTCTGTTGCGTAACTGTAAGTAGGGAACTAGAAACACAAACAGACAGGCAAGTCACTGTTGGCAGGGTACATAATACATTATTCCGATTAGAAGAGAAGGGCTTTGTTAGTTCTCATTTGGGAAGGACTACTGATGATCGTGGCAGCGGGTGCAAACATCTGTACACGCCCACCTCGGCCGATAGCAGGGCCTTACAAGACATTCAAGAGTTACACAGGCAACGCTGGCAACAGCTACCTGCTCATCTAATCAAACCTGTCGGCATATGACTTCTTCTAAAGAATTTCGGCAACCACCAAAATGGGTAACACGGCTCCTGCGCTGGTTGCATCCTTCAGATACTCTAGAAGAAGTAGAAGGGGATTTGGTTCAACTCTATGCTTACTGGTATGTAGAAGATGGTAAACGAAAAGCTACTATGCGCTATCTATGGAGTGTCCTCTCAGTGCTGCCGCCATTCGTGCGCCGCCGCAAGCAGAAAAAAGAATCCAATCAACTATCCCACCATATGATGCTAAGAAGTTATTTAACACAATTCGCCAGAAGTACAGCAAAAGATAAGACGTATGCCTTTTTGAATATTATTGGTCTATCTGCAGGACTCACTTGCTTTGCTTTTATTGCCCTCTGGGTAAAAGATGAGCTAAGTTATGATAAATTTAATCAGAATTATGATCGCATTGTCCGGTTAACTCAACTAACAAAAACCGAAACTGGCTTTTCTCATTCTGCAGGCTCAGGTGCAGCTTTGGCAAAGGTACTCAAAGAGGATCATGCAGAGGTAGAAAACACCTTAAGACTAGATATGAAAAAAGAAGAGATGATGCAGTATAAAAGCAAGCAATGGCTGCAACCTAGTATTTTACTGGCAGATCCTTCTTTCTTTGATGTCTTTAGTTACCCTTTAACAAGAGGTAATGTAGAGACTGCCTTACAGGAACCCTATCAGGTTGTACTGACAGAGTCAACTGCGAAGAAATACTTTGGGGATGAGGACCCAATAGGGCAAGCACTTACTATTTATATGTATGACCGGGAAGGGAATGGAGCGAGTTATACAGTAACTGGCATTACTCCAGACCCTCCAAAGAATGCCCATTTTAGCTTTAACCTGATTGCTTCATTTAAAACAATTGAGGTAGCCAATCCAGATGTACTTTCAGCAGAGGGATGGGGGGATAATGATTTTTATACCTATTTATTACTGAAAAAAGGCGTAGTTTATGAAACCTTCTCGGCTAAAATAGAAAAGCTTACTGCAAAAAATCCCGGTGAGAAGTCTGCAAACCTTCGTTCCACCTATTCTTACCAGTTGCAGCCCTTGTCGGATATTCATCTGTTTTCTCATCTCAAAGATGAAATAGCTCCTACAGGTAATATTAATCAGGTATATATCTTTTCTACCATAGGCATTTTTATTTTACTTCTAGCAGGTATAAACTATACTAATTTTGCCACGGCACGTTCAGCACGTAGGGCCAAAGAAGTGGGTATCAAGAAGGTAGTAGGTGCAGATAAAACACAATTGATCGTGCAGTATCTACTAGAATCTGTGCTGATTTCCATCTTGGCGCTGTTATTTTCATGGCTTCTATCATTTCTCCTCCAGCCCTTTTTCTATGAACTTACCGGTAAAGATCTTTCCCTGTTTTCATCTCCCCAACTGCTCTTGTTCTTAACGGGAATAAGTATTCTTTTAGGGGTTCTGTCAGGCCTTTATCCGGCTTTTGTTCTTTCAGCTTTCAAGCCTGTAAGTATTTTGAAAGGCTCGTTCCAATCGAGTACTAAAGGAGTGTGGTTGCGCCAATCTCTGGTGATTTCACAATTTGTCATTACCCTTATATTGATTACAGGTATTGTGATTATTTATGCACAAATGAGCTATATCAAGCACAAAGACTTAGGGTACGATAAAGATGCATTGCTTTTTTTACAAGCACATGGCAATATGGAGGTGATTAATGGGTATGGTGCTTTCAAAAATGAGCTGTCATCAAACCCGCTTATTTCCGGTGTGGCTACTTCCAGGGGGTTTGATGATGGCAGCTCTCAAACAATCGATAGCCAAGGTAAGCCTATAGAAGTAAGTACTAGTATTCTGGGTGTAAATGCCAGTTATTTTGATGTGTACGGCATAAAATTAGCAGCCGGAAGAAACTTTAGGCCAGGGGCATCAGGTGAGAGTCTCCCAGAGTTCATTGTCAATGAGCGTGCGGTGAAAGAATTTGGTTGGATAGATGCAGCAGATGCCATAGGCAAACCTTTCATACTAGATGGAAAGCAAGGAAGGGTGATAGGCGTAATCAAAGATTTTCACTTTGAAGTATTACATCAACCTATTACCCCACTGGCTATTTACCTTTGGGACCAGCACTTTTCAAGGATTACTTTAAAGATTGATATGGGGCAAGCTAGCCAGAGCCTTGCATTTATAGAAAAAGTATGGGCTAAGCACTTTCCGGCTGCTTTATTTGATTTTCATTTTGCAGATTTGCAACTGGAAGCGCAATACCAGTCTGAAGAACGTTTTTCCAGAATAATTTTATACTTTTCAATCTTATCGCTCTTGATTGCCTGTTTGGGGCTATATGGCCTGATTGCTTATTCAGCAGCTCAAAAAACCAAAGAGATCAGTATCCGGAAAGTACTTGGTGCAACAGTAGATGGAATAGCTATGCTATTAACTAAAGAGTTTGTAAAACCTCTTATGGTAGCCTGCCTGATTGCCATCCCTATAGCCTGGTATGTAATGAATGAGTGGCTGCAAGATTTTGCCTACCGGATAGACATTAAGTGGTGGATGTTTGCAGCTTCAGTAGTACCTGTTTTACTTACGGCATTACTTACAATAAGCTACCAAGCCATCAAAGCAGCTCTAGTTAATCCCATTAAGACCTTACGTAGCGAATAAACGATGATATCCGCACTTTTTTCATAGTCTATGGATTAAGAAAAGCAATAATTTGTAAATGACTACAATGAATGGCAGAAGATATCATTGAAAAACGTGTAGGACCCCCTATTTTCAGACAGATTGCAGAGAGACACAGTAGTTTCAGTGACCTCCTCCCAATAAATCAGACACAATAGAAGTAAAGCCAAAGGGGGAATAAATTTAACTATCCCCTTTGTAGGCCAATCTGTAAAAAAATGAGCAAGAGGGAAAAGATCATTTTTAACGTAGCAATAGAAGCACTATCTATAAGCTTATTACTTCGATTAATGTCTTTAGCCTTTCTAACAGCATTGCCTTTTGCTTTTGTATGCTTATTTTCTTGTTTGTCAAAGAGGAGTATTCCTTTGACCGTTTATGTTCTGTTCAACTTTTGTTGAAATTCCCTAGAGAAAAAATACACTAATTTGGTGGTAACCATCCATGTACTGATACGCTACCCTTAACCGATTGGTCTCACAAATAGCTTTGACAATAGCTAATCCTAAACCAAGGGATTTTGACTTTGAATCGGATTTTACAAAGCGGTCAAAAAAACTCGAAGTTGGTTTACTAGGAGGCTGCCCAGTATTTCGGATGCAAAGTTTTTGAGCATCTACCTCTATTTTTACCTGGCCACCAGGGTTAGTATATTTAATGGCATTGCTTACTAGATTATCTACCAGTATTTCAGCTAGGGCAGGGTTTATAAGCAATTCTACCTGCTTATCTAGTTGTATACTCACGTGAATACCTTTCATTTCTATTAGTTCCTCAAAATAAGCAAGCCGTGAAGTCACTAGATCAGCTATTTTTATATACTCAGCATCGGGGTATTGATTATTCTTGATACGTACCAATAGCAGCAGCGCTCCTTTTAATTTAGCAAGCCTGCTTACAGCCTGGTTAGCGGCATGTACCAAGTGTAGTTGATCGATTGGAAGGTCTTTTTCCTGTAACAACTCTAGTTTGCTTTGGATGATAGCTAGTGGGGTTTGTATTTCATGGGTTGTATTTTCAGTGTATTCTTTTAAGTTGCTATAGTCCTGGCGTATCCGCTCTATCAGGCGTGAAAGTGTGCCGGTTAGTTCATTGAATTCTCGAACGTTTGTCGAGGGAAATTGGGGTTCAATGCGCTCATCTAACTGATAATCCTTCAGTTTAGCAAGCGTCAGGTAGAAAGGCTGCCAAAGTTTTTTTGACACCAGTCTGTTTGCATAAAAAAGGGCAATTCCAAGCGCAATAGCCAATAATAACAAAGAAACAATAATGCCACGCAGGATCTCCTCATCATCAATCAAGGGCCGCCGGACAGTAATTTGGAAAGGTTGTCCACGCAGATTATCTGTAAAGGTAAGCTGTCTGTAGAGCGACGTTTCATTTCGGAGCGGATCAAAAATGGCCGTATCCCTTAGTTGCTCAGAGACAGAAAATGGATAGTTTTTCGGAAGGCGTTTAATTGAAAAAATATGATGGGAAAAGTTCTGATAAATATATAAACTGTCAGAAACATGTAGCTTCGCACGCGCAAAGTCTCTTCGCTGAATTAAGTTTTTATAAATATTGCGGTCAATTATATAATTAAACAAGCCATAGAACAAGATGCCGCCCAGCAGGAGGATAAGCAGGTTTGTTAACAGAATGTAGCGACTATGTTTATAGAGCAGCCTCACGTATTTGTAAATTTATAGCCAACCCCATAGATGGTTTTTAAATAATCTTTCCCTCCCTTTTCCACGATCTTTTTCCTCAAATTCTTTATATGGGTATAGACAAAATCAAAAGACCCCACCTCATCTATATAATCTCCCCATAAATGTTCTGCCAAGTTTTCTTTTGGTATTACCCGGTTGCGGTTATTGATCAGATAGAGCAGCAGCTCAAATTCCTTCTTAGTCAGTTGCAGTAATTGCTCATGGACATACACCTCGAAAGTATTGGGAACAATTTTAATTTCCTCAAAACCAATGACTATATTACCCTGCTGCATCCTTCTCCTAAAAACAGATTTTAAACGGGCATTGAGTTCCTGCAAATGAAAAGGTTTAATTAGGTAATCGTCAGCACCCATATCTAATCCTTTAATTTTGTCATCCAGCGAATGGCGAGCAGATATAATGATGGTACCTGTATGAGGGTGATACTGCTTTAATTTTTCAATCAGTTTCAATCCATTTCCATCCGGCAGACCAATATCAATCAAGCAACAATCATAAGAGTATACGATTATTTTCTCATTAGCTGTCCTGTAGTTAGAAGCCCGCTCACATAGATATCCTTCGCTAGACAGATAGGTACAAATAGAATCGAGCAATTCTTCTTCGTCTTCAACAACAAGTACTTTCATAAAGCTGAGATCACTTCTAGCGTATGTATTTATTCTAAATAGGTGTTAATATAATTTGTATTTTACTATACTAGCTCTTCCTTGTGCCCGAATGATACATTGCCTAACGTGAAGGCATGCCTCTTCTCATCAATAGAATGTATAGTCTGACTATATTGGCTTGCTAACCTGAACCCTTCTTCCCATCACCCTTATAATAGCTTATATGTAGCAAGCCACAGATGCTTACGATCTTTGTTTTATTAGGTTCACTTAAGCAAATTTTATGGGAGGGTATAAAATTTTTATCAAAAAATGATAAAAAACTCAAATTCCAGAGCTCAACTACAGAATTTCTACAGAATCAGTGCGTAAGGGCTAGTATGCGAGCTTGAATAGAAAGTATGAACAATGCTGAGAAAGCTGAGAAAACAGCTAAGCTTCAATAAGCAGTTCTTACTCCTCATCAGACTCAGTAAAGCACAAGTAGTTTGTATGTTAAATTAATTTAAAAGGAGGAAAAGATGAAAAAAATGAATTTTGTGGTGGTAGGTATGTTAGTATTCATTGCAGCTTGCTCAAGCAAGTCTTACAAAGTTGATGGAGCAGGAAATGCAGATGCCAATATGGAAGAGTACAACACCTATGCCTTTGCTTCACAGGTGGATAGTAAACTGGATGCAGGGGTATTCTTTTTAAATGATCTCATACTAAAAGCAGAGGTAAGAGATGCCGTCAAACATGAGATGGACTCAAGAGGCTATAGATATGACCCAACTTCAGCGGATCTAGTAGTAAATTTTAGGGTGTTCGATAAAGCCACCACGGTGCAAGGCTTACAAGGATTAGGAGATGGCTATTGGAGCTCAGGGGAAGCTGACAGCTTCAATACACCTGAAACGGTAAATCTAAAAGAAGGAAGTGTGATCATTCACCTGGTAGACAGAAAAACCGGAGAACTAGTATGGCAAGGGTATGCTTCTGGATTAATGGATGGCAATGTATTTAAAAAAGAAAAGAACAAAATCACTGAGGCGGTTTCAATGATCTTTGATAGCTATATTCATCGAGCCGATAACTTATAAGAAATACTTTTTCATAGCCATTGGTGTACTTTGTTTACCGAAAAGGTTTAAGCCATGGCTTAAACCTTTTTTAAAAGCATCAGTATGATTACACTACCTAGACTTGCTTTTTGGCTATCCTGCCTTCGCTAGACAGTTGCTGTATAAAAATTCTTTAACTTTCCCTTCTTGTCCACATATACAGTTACAAGAAAGGGGGAATTAAACTTACTACCTCTTTATTTCAACAACTACTATAACTTGGGCACCAAGGGAAATAAACAGATTCAGTTACCTCTCTATTTTTCCCTTCTAAGCCAATCTTTCTATCTCCTTTTCAAAACTTCTTGATTAATTTATTATACTCTTTAATAGCAGTCTTTTTCGACAAAGACTAATCCACACAGTGAACTAGGTAGCAAGGAGCTAACTAGTTTTACCTTTTCTTCTGTCTCCTTGCTAAGATTTAAATTTAGTCATATCTTACTAAAAACACTGTTTTGGTATGTTCAAACTCTCATTCTTCCCTTCCTTCTCTTTACTATTCTTGCTAATAAGTATAGTCAGCTGTAATCCTATCAAAGAGCTTATCAATGGCCCTACCTTTGACATTGTTCCCAAAATCACCCCTAAGCCAGGCAGGATCTATCCTAATATCATAGACTCTCAGCTAGGTAACCGGGTAGACTCGCTGATCTTGGTCTTGCATTTTGAGGATGGAGATGGTGACTTAGGCTTGAGCTCAGACGACAGAGAAACCAATCCCCGCTTTCGGCAATATAATCCGGATGGTAGCGAGAACAAATATTGGTACAACTATTTTGCAAAAGCGTACCGAAAGGTTAATGGAAAATTTGTAGAAGTGATTATCGGTGAAAAATCGGTTACCTATTCAGGGGCTTTTCCTCCCTTAAAAAAGGATGGCAAACCCGGACCCCTTGAAGGAGATTTGGAATACAGCCTATATTATCCGCTGAAAAGTACCCCTGTCAACGATACCGTCAGGTTTGAGATACAGCTAGTCGACAGAGCCTTGAACGAGAGCAACATTATTCTTACAGAGCCGATGATCGTGAATCGGAGGTAAATTTATACAATTAGATTAGCTATTTTGAGCTTAAGATAAAGCAGTTAAATTTATTCCCCCATGCTGTTAACAAATAAGTAGGATATCCTAAAATGTAGTTATTCCTCTCAAGCTAGCAGGAAGTAATAATTTTCCGACATAGGCAAGCATTGTCCACTATTTGATAATAGATTCACAACTGCTCTAGCACAGCTTATAATCCATCAGGTGAGTCTAGAAACCATAATTGCCCTTTTAGGGTTTAACTTTGAGTGGCCTTGTCAAGGATTTTGACACACGCTGCAAAGCAAAGTAGTTGACTCTATCTCTTTCTTGCAGCCAATGTAAGGAGAAGCCAAGATAGCAGAAAGGAAATATGAGAAGGTAAATGATTTTATACTTGATTGTAAGGAGGATGGTGTTAGCCTTACTTCTCATACAAGTCTACCCTACCACCCAAGTGGGTAAGCTCCACGAAAAATTCCAAGTGCTCGTGTATCAGGCCATCACAGACTGAGCGAATCAATGATCAATTCCATGCCCTTTTGTCAAACTCATGCCTATCAGCATGGGCTTCTTTTTTGGGCTTTACAGTAACTGTCCCTTTCTCTTTACTTCTAATTTGTCTTTTTTGATGGTAAGAGCTCATCTTTAATTATACTATAGATGATGTCCTAGGATACTTTCAGCCTACAAAGCCGAGGTTAGCCGCTTGAATATCAGTCTGAAGTTGAGCTTTCAGTGCTTTGCCTAAAATTTGAAACTCGAATAATTCTTTGTTATATACAATATTGATGGCTGCTGGATAGGCTATTAGCCAATTGGCTTCAGTCACGTCCATATGGGAAACTTGGGCAAGGTAAAACTGTTTTGATTGAGCTTTGAGCAACAGGGTCAAATAGTGAATAGTTAGCGTATCATTTGTGACATAAACTGCTGTCAAGTACTTTCTCTCGTAAAAGAATAGCCGAAGGAACCATCCAAGAAAAATAACCAAACCATAGAAAAGGTTAGCGAAGGTATTGTCAATAGGAGGGTTCAAGAGAATAAGAGATGAAAGCATAAGAGGGGCAATATAGATATAAAAAACCACCCTAGTCTTGATCCTTAACAAGTTGGTTGATGGCTTTGCCGCAAAAACAACATCAATGATAGTCCCAAAGCAAAGGTATAGTAATACACTAAAAAGTAAAACATAAATCATGTCCATTTCTTATCATTAGGAGGGTATGCTATTAATCAATTTTTAGCTAGTAGGTCAACTGGTGACTTTTCAAAAACATTAGCAAAAATAAAACATTTACTTATAAATCTGCTTACTAGAAGTAGTTGAAAGTTTTCAACTACATTCTTTCCATTTCAAGCCCCTTCTATCTATTCAATAGAATCAGCACCAGATACTAAAAAAGTATCAACAGAAACCTTTTATCATTGTCTGCTCTGTCAGGCCCCGGTTTTTCGGACAAACCCATATCAGAAAAACATTTACTAGATTGAAAAAGATAAGAATGACTGAAGTTTCAAGAAAGGGGGTAATTAAGTTAACACCGGTTTAATTTATAGCAACTCGTTTAAGTTGCTTTATAAGTAACTAATATTCAGTTTATGTATTGTATTCATAGGATATATTTCTCTATATTGGGATATATCCACTATTGACCGTAAAAAGTCAAACCTTTTCCCTTTACAGCACAAGTACCTTTGTTGTAGACAAGGGCTTGTTAAGACTTGATCACCCTAACGGCTCAATAATGAATAAATCAATTTTGATAATTTCTCTCATATTATTTGCCTCTAAAGTGAATGCACAAGATGGCAATGTGGAGGCGACGATTCGACAACTTGAGAAAGCTGAAGCTCGGGCAGTAGTAGAAAATGATACACTCACGCTCTATAAATTGTGGGATAAAGAGTATGTGGTAAACTCACCGGACAATTCTGTGACTCGAGCGGGAAAAAGTGTTACAGATCGACCTGTTTTAAAAAGAACACGAAGTTCGTTGAATCGTCAGGTAGAAAGCATACTCATACAGGGAGAGGTTGTTCTTTCTATGGGAAATGAAACAGTCACTCCTAGAGGTGATCAAGCTAAAACAGGCCAAACTCTTAGAAGACGTTATACCAATGTGTGGATGAAAAAAGAGGGAAGTTGGAAACTCATTGCCCGACATGCTAACATAGTTTGTGAGTAATACTCTTTTTAAAATGTCTTTTTATTGGGCGAGTCCCATCTGTTCCTTTTCTCAAGTAATGGACAATCAGGTAAGAGATTTTTGTAAAAATCTGTAGTTAGACAAACTAAATTCTAAACATCTTTGATCTATGTTGCAGGATATACTCCATTTTATAAACTATTGATAAAAATGATGAATGGCTCAAGGTTGACCTAAATTGAATTATCTAATAAACGAGTAGAAAGGCATATTGCGCTTGAATAGCATTGTCTTTGATATACTAGCTAACTGAAATTTTGTAGACTTGGAGTTAATAGTTGACTTCCCAAAATAAAGTGGTTGTCAATAAAAAATTGGTATGGAAAAGAAACTCCTCTCCAACTCCCAAAGATAATTTTGCTTAGCAATGAGATGCTCACGCAGTTTGTGCAAATGACAAATAAATAAAAACGAGATAAAAATTATGGCTAAAGGCGATCAAATCAACTTTAAGCCTCACTTCAAGAAGGAGGGATCAACACTCCCTTGTGAAGGAGAGGTAGGCGACCTGTATGTTTTCACCCCTCTCGACGAGGGAGAGAGAGACCCTTCACCACAAGGGCTTGCAAGCCTTTGGTTCTGCATTAAGGGAGCCGAGGGCGATGGCCGCAACGCAATATGGGCACGAGTAAAGTTCGATGGAGTAACGACTTGCGCTGTGAACCCACCCCTACCCCCGCCAAATCTCCCTGACCTTAAGCAAGGTTAGACCGCCGACTATTCAAACTAACAACAGTAGTATCACAATTAAATTCACAGGAGGCCTAAATGCCCAAATTCACAAGTAAAACGCAAACTCAAGAAACAGCCATCTTTGCCTCTTCAAATGGCGAAGCTTTGCATGGAGAATCTACATCGACAGCTGTTGCCGCAATTGCAGGCATTCAAACCAATACTTCCCCCGCCACGACTGGTGCTGGCGTTTACGGCGAAAGTCGTGGTGGTGGAGCGGGTATAGTTGGCTTTAATTTGGTTGAGCCCGATCCTGGTCCAAATGGCCCTGGTGGCTCGGGCGGCCCTGGTGGTTTTTTCTTTAGCGTACAAAAAGAGGCCATCATCGCCGAAACAAAATCCCTCTCAAGTGCCGCTATAGTGGCCCGCCAACATAATAATGTAGGCACCGGAGCAGCCATCTTTGCCGAACATACAGCAGGGGGAATCGCTGCATTTTTCAAAGGCAATGTCATCGTCACCGGAGATGTCTCATTTCCAGGGGCTGATTTTGCGGAAGACTTCACAGTCGAGGATAGTGTAATGGCAGAACCAGGTACAGTAATGGTATTGAATGGTATTGGTGAGCTGGTGCCCTGCGTCAATGCATACGAAAAGAAAGTAGTTGGTGTGATTGCTGGTGCCGGATCTCACCGCACAGGCATAATCATGGACAAGCAGGAACCTAATGATCTGCGCCGCCAGCCGGTAGCACTTGTTGGGAAAGTCTTCTGCAAGGTTGATGCAACCTATGGACCTATTGAGGTAGGCGATCTGCTCACGAGCTCTGCCACCCTCGGCCATGCAATGAAGGCTAGTGACTCCTTACGTGCGTTCGGCTCAGTGCTTGGTAAGGCAATGGCATCACTAAGTGATGGCCATGGTCTGATTCCCATATTAATTTCATTACAATAAAGCCACTAACAAAAGGAGAACCAGTTTATGGAATTTGTTAAGCATCACGTGGATAGAAGCGGTAATACTAGCCTTCGCGGATTTTTCAGCTCCGATGCTGTTGATTTCGATCCACCTAGCCTTAGCCTTCGTGCAAATATCACAAAAGCTAAAGCAAAAGTAGTGTATGACCTGGCGGATGGATTTACCAGTGATAGTGAAGAAGATGAAATTCGTGACATCCTAATTCATTCAGAAAACAGTTATGAACTGATCCGCTTGGTTGATGTGATGGAGGGATGGGAAGGTATGGATGATGAACTACCTGAAGGCCATGTTGACCAAGTTGCCACCCAGCTTGCTGGGGTACTCGACCAACGGGATTATGTTGTCTACCAGCTGATTAGACGCTACCTGATTCTTCTCGACTATACTACTTGTCCCAACTTAGGAGATTGTTTTATGCGCCTATTGGCATGGCCAAAAGAGTTCCAGGCCGCCGAATTCGATCTACTCCTTAGCAGCAAAGGGCCCCTGTTGAAGGGAATTGCTAGTGCAACGATGCGTGAGCGGAAGAATATGGTAGAGGCGGCAAGAATTCATATAAATGTAATTTCACAATATCTTGTTGTTGTGCCTCATCGGGTAAACGACCTAATGGCCTTAATGTTTGAGGTTAATTACACCACGCGTATCTGTGCCTTGCTTGTAGCTTTCGATTACAGGCCGCTCTATGATGTGATTGCAGACATGGTGAACCCGGCACTGAGCAATCTCGAGCGGCAAGCTTGCAGGGATACATGTGATACTCTTTCGTTCGAATTCTCTGCTACTGCTAAAGCTGTTGAATTCTTAGGAAGCAACGAAGCCAAGAGCACGATCAATAGGTTTATGAGAACGCTTAACACAGCACTTGTTAACTTTCCGACTACCTTGCCTGCACCAACAGACGTGGGAGCAATTGTGACAGCACTTGGAGGTGTAGGGAACACGTTGGTTGACCTTCAGACAACAATTTTTAATCTGCCTGATGCATTTGGGGATATTCTTGACATCTCAAATATTTTGAATACCTCTGACGATGATAAGGCTAGAACACTCGCAAGTGAGCTCAATTCTCAAGGCTGGCTTTCGCAAACCTCATTCAACGTAAAACTCAAATTGGTAAATTCTCTGTTGTCAGGATCAACTGGTGACGATGATGAAATTGCACTTCTCAGAATCATGGAGGCGGCAAAGGTGCATGAGTTAGCCGAACTCTACCAACTAGCGGCAGCAGCAACATGGGAAGCGCTTTACTCTAGTGTCGATGGGGATGAGTACGATACATTGGAAAGTATCTTGCATCAGCCCATTTAGGGATACTACCGCAGAGTCGGTTTAGCTTGTTCTAAGCATAGTATATTTTGTCAAAGAATAGTTAATAAATTGTGTTGTTACCAAAGTATAGTGAAAGGTTATTGAGAGGAAACACTTATGACTTGTAGCAAATGTAAAAGTGAATTGACTCACAAGAATGGCATAGTCCATTTACGCCAACGATACCTTTGTAAAAGCTGTGGCTATACTTTCACTGTTGAGTGTACGTCAACCGCTTTTCCTTTAGCCATTAAACAATAGGCCTTGGAGATATATTTGGAAAGAATGGGTTTTCGAGCTATTGCTCGTCAGTTGAAGGTCTGTCATGGGAGTGTGTATGGCTAGATTCGAGCATCTGGCCAACAAGCCGCTCCTTTGCAAAGCCAGTAGTATATGGAAGTAGTAGAAATGGATGAGTTGAATACATTGGAAATAAAAAACTATTGTTGAATCTAGACAGCGGTAGATCGATATGGACATCGTTTTATTGATTTTGTGCTGGGCAATAGAGGTTTTGCAACTGATAACCAAGTCTGGAGAGGTTTGTAAGAGAAATGTATTCGCCGTGAGTTGGCTAATCACGGGAAAGTCTAATCGCAAATAATTCCTGCCGATAAACTCATGCAATCTAAAAAGGAGCCTTCTACTGTAGAAGGCTCTATTACTCGCTTGAGCAATACTTAGCACGACTCAAACGAAAGACCCTCGGTCTTGTCCGGCTATAGGTTGACAAAATAGCCCATTATAATATCTTTTAAAAGAATAGGGCAAGAGGGAAAGGATGTATAGTTACAAATTTTACTTTATAACTTTTCTTGCCCCTTTGTGCAGTTATAAAATATACCCCTTTTCTAGAAATAACAATGTAATTAAATCTGGATGTATAAGGTTGTCGTTTTATAGATGTAGTGAGTGGAGTCAATTTTTATAATGAGAGCTATTTTTAATACTACTGTTCCATCTCCTAGAAAAAGTTTCTTTATTTCCAAAGAAGGTGATTAAGGCTTGATTAGATGACTAATTTTTCTTACCCAAACCTGATTGTAACAACCCATAGTTACACCAGGTAATTAGGTGGTATTAAGCTTAAAAAATCAACCTTTAGTATGTTTTACTTAATCATTCTCATAAGTGTAATTGTTTTTATAGCAATTAAGATATATAATGCACAAGAGGAAAAACTTCAAAATGAAGCGAACAGTAACCGAAGAGAAGAAAAAGCAAAACAATATTTTGAAAAGTGGACGAAGCGATATGGCAATGAAGAGGCGCAACATATGGTAGCAGGCAAAGTGTGGATTGGAATGAGCTTAGAGCAATTATTGGCAGTAAAAGGACAACCTAACCTTAAAAGGGAAGAGCACCTGAAAACTATTTACGAATTCGGTGGGATAGTAAATGGTGTGATTGTTACAGTAGAAGATTCCAAAGTAGTCCATCTGGTAGACAGATGATCTCATTTTTTACCCTTATCAGGTGGTTAGGTATATTTAGGTTGACAAATTCATCCACCTGCTTTTCTTCGGCTTGGGTTGGTTGCGCCTGGACTTCCCTCGAAAAAGCGGTTACTACATTAAGAGCGATTGTAGTTTTGCGGGTGAATGCACATGTAAACTTATTGTGAAGTAACGCAAACAACCCCTTTGTTATTCCTATGAAAGTAGAATTGGACAAGAGTGGAAGATAATTTCGATTACTTTCCCCTCTTACCCACATATACAGTTACAAGAAAAGGGTAAAATTTGTAACTATTTTTGGGCTTTATATAATAATGGCAAAAACAGAAAATATAGATTGATAGGCACGTGACAGGAAAGCCGTGATACATTAGCGGTTATTGAATTGTGATAATCTGTTCTCAAACTTTGGCTTATTGATTTTTGCCGCAAAAGCCCTTCTAAAACGTCGCATTTACACTCTTGTTCTCCCACTTAAACTCGCCATTTTGCGACGTTAAACAAATTATGAAAAAATGAGAAAGATCATTGCAGCCATCAATATGACACTTGAAGGGTTTTGCGACCACACAGCAGGAATACCTGATGAAGAAATACATCAACATTATACCAAACTAGTAAGTGAGGCAGATGCGATTCTATACGGCAGAGTAACCTATCAACTCATGCAATATTGGCAAACGCTGATAAATAATCTTTCAGGTGAAAAATCAATGGATGACTTTGCCATGGCTATAGACAAAATTCCAAAAATTGTCTTTTCGCATACGCTAAAAAATGTAGAATGGGACAGTGCCAAATTAGCAAATCTACCTATTGAAGAAATGGTTTTACATCTTAAGCAACAACCGGGTAGAGACATTTTGGTTGGCAGCCGGAGTTTAATCATACAGTTAATGAAACTTAATTTGGTTGATGAATACCAGTTTTGTATTCACCCAGTTATAGTAGGAGAAGGGTTGCCATTATTTGAAAACATAAAGGATAGGACTATTCTTAAACTTATAAAGACTAAAACCTTTAATGGTGGGGCAGTAATACTTTACTATGAATTGAATGACGAAAAAACACCAAGCGACTAATCATGCAGACGGCCCCGCTAGCATTAACTGAGGGAGCCGTTTACATGATTTTAAAAGCTGACAAAAGGAGTTAACATAACTTCCCGTTATTTAGAACTTCAACTATCGCTATCTTTTCTGATAGAGTAAATACTTTTTTTCTATTCTATTTCTATCAGAAAAACAAGGCGCCTTATAGTATTTAGCAATAATTATATTGATGATCAATCACTAATACTGTATCTATCTAATGAAATACTAAATAGATGAGGGGGTATGCTTACTTCGTATTTTTTCTTTTCTACTTTTGATAGAGGTTTATATGGTAAATAAACCAATCCCATGAAATACTTGATCAGTGGTCTTATTCTTTTTTTTGCTTATTCTACCCTATGCTCGGCCCAGCAAAAAAAACGCAAAAACTTTACCCATGATGAGCATGGTAATCCTTCCTATTATGTTGTCACAAGTCTTAGTTCTACTTCTCGGATTGAATTACGGGTAGACTCGTTTACCAAAGCAATAGCCCCTTTTAATTATCCACCGAACCAGCCGTTAACTAATCTGGTATACCTGCAAGGTACTCAAAAAATATTTTTAACCACTCTACTCCCTACCGATAGCCTCTCTTTCTACCGATACAGTCTCTACGAAAATGACAACCAAGCAATTCTCACCGATGCCATTCCCTCTCAAATTGAATTTATATGGCCTGCCCGTAGTGCACACCCTGGGTTTGTCAGTGTAAGTCTGGGTAGCTACCCCATTGAAAACAAAAAGCTTACGCTAAAGTTTTATAAGATTACAGAAAGTAGCAAAATAAGCACGGTTATCTTCTATAATAAACCCATACAACCCGCCAAAATTCTGTTAACTTCCTTGTATAGAAAATCAGCAGCAAGCAGATCCGTTGAGATGTCCAATCTTGGACAAGCATCATCCATTACCCTAACAGAGGATTTGCAAGGAATACTACTATCTATTAAAAATACAGATATAAACTTTCTTTACCATGTCTTTCTGAAAAATACTATTTCCGGTAAAACTATTAAACTATCAAATAACTGGCTGTATGATTTTATTGAGGGAAATCCCTACCTGCTTGTGGATGCTAGTTATTTTGGGCAGAGAGGCAGCTATCAATTAGAAGTAGTGCCGGTTGTATCGGCAGGATTGAATGAAAAATTACTTACCCAAAAATCAACCCTGTTCACTTTTACCGTTAACAAAGAATTGTCTTTTACACAAAGTGAAGTCGCCTTGCTGCTATCAGCCTTTATTTTAGCTGCTTTCGTCTCTATAACTTTTGTTAGGGCAAGGAGCCATAAAAAATTGACCCAGGAAAAGCAACAGAAAGAGATTTTCCAGCTACAGGTCAGTTTAGTGCGCGCACAGTTAAATCCTCATTTTATGTTTAATGCCCTTTCAAGCATCCAGAACCTGATCAATAAGCAGGATGTGGAAAACGCAAACCGGTATCTTTCTAAATTTGCCCGATTAACGCGCCATGTACTAAGAAACCAGGAACTGATCAGTCTGCAAGAGGAACTTGACTTGCTGGAGGATTACCTGCAAATGGAAAAGCTCCGGTTTGGCTTTCACTACAGTTTATTTGCTGAGGAAACGCTTGAGGTTGCCAATTTACAGATTCCGGCCATGTTACTACAGCCTTTTGTAGAGAATGCAGTCAAACATGGCGTCTCTTCCTTAGGGGATAGGGGTGAAATCACTATCCGCTTAGAGAAAGTTAAACAGGACCTGTATATCTTTATTAGGGATAATGGAGGTGGCTATGATACTCATAGTAGCCCTTCTGGTATGGGATTGAATCTTAGCCACAAACGTATTTCATTACTGAATCAGATTTATAAAGATACTAGCATCGTACTTCAGATCACATCCGGGCAATCTGGTACAGAAATAAAACTTTCACTCATCGATTGGCTATAACATGAAAACAATAGTAGTAGATGACGAAGCGGCTAATGTAGAAAATCTACAATTTCTTTTGACTACCCATTGCCCACAGGTGGAGATTATTGGCAGTGCTCAAACAATTACAGGGGCATCCAGCTTAATTAAGCTACATCAACCAGAGCTGGTATTTTTAGATATACAGATGGGTAAACAATCTGGTTTTGATTTACTGAATTCTTTGTCAGAAAAGTTTTTTGAGGTAATTTTTGTTACCGCCTATGACCAGTATGGCATTCAAGCAGTGAAATTTGCCGCCTTAGATTATTTACTCAAACCCTTAGACATAGATGAACTAAAACTAGCAGTAAATAAGGCTGCCCAAAAATTAAGCAGTAAAAGAAAAACGCAGCAACTTGAGTTTTTGCTTGAGTATCTGAAAAAGCCTTCCTCCATTGCAGTGAAAATTGCTTTGCCTCAGCAACAGGAAATTAGATATGTAGAGGTAAATGAGGTTGTCCGCTGCGAAGCAGAAAGTTCCTATACGTTTTTTATATTGAGCAGTGGGGAGAGGATATTAATCTCCAGGCCACTGAAAGAATATGATGAACTTTTACGGAGTCAACAATTTATCCGTACCCATCAAAGCCATCTGGTGAATCAGTCTTTTGTAAAGAGCTGGTTGAGAGAAGATGGAGGCATACTTTTATTAACCAACGGTGAGCGCATACCGGTATCTAAACAAAACAGAGAACGCGTAAAAGAAGCTTTAAGAAGTAACTTCTATTAAGAATTCAATAAGTCACAAGAAAGGGGGAATTATATTAACTCAATTTTTAGTGTTCATTTTTAAGCCTTAAATCAAAAGTGAATGGCTCAAAATCCAGCACTTTCACTTGCCTAGCTTGTGGGTGTAATGGATTTAACAGAAAGTTATACTCTTTGGATATAATAGCAGAAGGCACTTGTAGCAAAAGACTTGAGTTATTTCTTGCCCATGTATCACCTAACGATTGGGTATAAGATAAATCACTTTGCCAATTACTCTTCAATGTACTGTTGGTCTGTACCGATAAGGCTACATCATCCGGCAGGTAAAGCACCAACATAGAATAGGGTTCTGCATTTCTTACTGTCACTAGATGTGCTAATGCTTCTACGACAGCTAAAGAACGGCTAGCAGCTGTGTAAAGCAGGTAAGTGCCTTTATTGTTCCAGCGGCCACCTGCCAGAAAAGCACCTGTGCCACTTAAATCATTTTCATACTTGGATTTAGTTAATCTATATAACTCCATCAGGCAAATACACTATATTCAATCCGGATGAGTTCATCTTTAACTGTTTCAATACCAGTGGCTGTTTTGAGCAAATCAACCGGAGCGATACCCAAGGCAGGATTATACAATTGCAACCATTCTTTAAAGGCTTTTCCACCCAGTGTACTTTCTCCCATTACATAGAGCTTAGCTAACTGAATCAAGTGATCACTGATATTACTGCTAAGCAGTTCATTTTTTTTATAGCCTTGAATACTGCGAAGAGTCACATTCAGATAAGCCGATAAGTCTTTCAAATTTACATCAAAATGCTCAGCAAGATGCTCAACCGCTGAACGAGGGACTCCCTTTTGGGCAAGCAAGGCCAAATCTTTTTGGGTATGGATATCCGTCTCATCTAAGCCTAATACCCGAACTACTTCTGTCACCATATATCCTGTTTATGAAAACTTTCCGCTAATATAACGAAAGATTTCATAATTAAGTTAATCTTGATCAAAACCATTTGATAGATTTGTCTTTAAGAAAAGAGCTTTTGTATGTAGAATTCAAAGTGTTGGTAATATTTATGTCCCCTTTCTTTTAACTCATATAAAGTCAGGAAACCTTAGAGTTAGGGAGTTTCTGTAACTTTTCCATTTTTCTTTATTAATAAATAAGCTCAAGAAAAATCTTACAAATATCTTGACAATACATAAGATAATTATGTATATTTGACTTATGTATTCACCCGAACTCCTCAAAGGCTCTTTACAGACTATTATACTCAAGCTACTCGCTGAACATGGCCGCATGTATGGCTATGAAATTACGCAGCGGGTAAAAGAATTGTCAGGAAGTGAAATCCAGCTAACAGAAGGAGCGTTGTATCCTACACTTCATAAGTTAGAAGCGGAAGGATTGCTGACCACAGAAATAGTGCCTTTAGGTAAACGTATCCGAAAGTATTACTCGCTTACGCCACAAGGAAAAGAACAGGCCATTACACGGGTGCAGGAGTTTATGGATTTTGTAGCTACCATGAAAATTATCTTGTCTACCAGGCCAGGTCTTCAATCTTAATTCTACTTGCCATGATTCTGCTGAAAGAAGAACAGATAGAATTTATTCGCAGCGATATGGAACGCAGAGGTTTACTTTATCCGCCTTTACGGGAGGAAATAGTAGACCATGTTTGTAATGCCATTGAATCCCAGCTAGAGAGTGGCGTGCCCTTTATGGATGCTTATAAGCAGGTACTCGCAGGCTTTGGGCCGCAGGGTTTATCAGCACTCAACAATCAAACTATAAAAGCCATTGGCACTAAGAGTATGCTGAAAAGCTATCTGATCATCGCCCTGCGGAACCTCAGGCACCGCCGCTTACATACCTCCATTAACCTTTTCGGGTTAGTAGCCGGCCTTACCAGCTTTATGCTGATTCTGCTGTTAGTAAGTCATGAGTGGAGTTATGACCGTTACCATGAGAAGGCAAACCGCATATTCAGGCTAACCACCCAGCTCTCTACGCCGGATGAAAACATGCATGCCGCTTATTCATTAGTTGCCTTACAAGAAATGCTGCCAGGGCTATTTCCCGAAGTGGAAAACACTGTGCGAATGCTGCCTTACCAAGGAAAGCTGACGGTAAATCATAAGGGTAAATTATTTAATGAAGAAAAATTCTACTTTGCGGACTCTGCCGTATTTGGAGTATTTACCTATCCCATGGTGCTTGGGAATGCCTCCACGGCCTTAGCCTTACCAAATTCCCTTGTTCTAACAGAGTCAACTGCGATAAAATATTTCGGTAAGGATTGGAAAAGTAAAGAGGTGCTTTCTAGTATACTTCAACTCAATGAGGAAAGCTATCAGATCAGCGGTGTCATGAAGGATATACCGTCCCATTCCGACATGCGGTTTGATGCCTTGCTTTCAGGGAACCCGCAGGTATTTAATGACTGGGCGTTTACCTTTGTACTCCTGAGAAAAGGAGAGGAGGCAACAAGCTTTGCCCAAAAGCTTCCGGCATTTATACAAAATGAGCTCTTGCCGATGTTTGGTGAAAGTAGCCAGTCCACAAAGGTCTCCCTGTTTGTAGAGCCGCTCACCGATGTTCACTTTAGCAGCGGAAAACTCTATGATACCCCCAAAGGCAACCGTACCTATCTGTATGTATTTATGGGAGCGGCTATCCTGCTATTGCTGCTCGTTTGTGCCAATTATATTAACATGACACTGGCGCAGGCTACTAATCGATTAAAAGAAGTGGGCATCCGCAAAACGGTAGGGGCACAAAGAATCCACATACTTATGCAGTTTACCTGTGAGTCTGCCCTGCTATGTTTTGGAGCTTTACTCCTTGCCTATGGTTTTACTATGCTACTGCTGCCTTTCTTCAATGGGGTAATCGGAAAAGAATTTACAGCTAGTGATCTGTTAAGCCCTTCTATACTTGTTATACTGCTAACTCTTTTTGTTATACTTTCCTTGCTTTCAGGGGCTTATCCGGCTTTATATCTCTCTTCCTTCAAAGCAGCAGGGGTGCTGAAAGGGAAGATAGTCAGTCATGGAAAGCCCCGTTTGCAAAGAGCCCTTACTGTACTTCAGTTTACTACTTGCCTTCTGATGCTTATTTCAACACTCGTGTTACTGCGCCAAATGCGCTACCTGCAAACATATGATACTGGCCTCACAAGTGAGCAGGTGTTAATTGTTGACATTCCGCAGGAGAAATTCTCACAGGCAAAACTGGAGGTGTTGCGCAAAGAAATAACCTCTATCTCCGGGGCAAGCCAGGTAGGGGTAGGCGGATACGGGTCCTCGCCTGGAGAAGATGTGAACAAAGACGCTTTTTATCTACAGCAAGCAGGTGCAAGCAACATGTACATCCTGGCTAATATTGTAGTAGATGAAGGATATCTGAATGTGATGGATATTGGGCTTGTAGCCGGAAGAAACTTTGATGCAGGCATTGTATCCGATACCAGAGAAGCATTTATTGTTAATGAAAGCTTTGTGAAAAGCATGGGATGGGGCCAGGCACCCCAAAAGGCATTGGGAGCTAAAATCAACTCGCCTTCGTATGGACGAGAGGGAGAGGTAGTAGGGGTAGTAGCGGATTTTCACCTTTCTTCTTTACACAACAAGGTAGAACCCCTTGTATTAATGTATGAGAAAGGAGCAGGCACCAAACTATTTGTGCGGGCAGAAGCCGGAAAGGTGAAAAGTACACTGGCAAATGTGCAAAGGCAATGGGAAACCCTGTTGGCAAGTGAGCCTTTTAGCTTTCATTTTCTGGATTCAGCTTTTGAAGCCTACTACGAGGGAGAAAAACGGCTCATGCGTATTTTTGGCTATGCTTCCCTTTTGACCATAACTATTGCCCTGCTGGGACTATTTGGCCTGGTTTCCTTTACCATGCTCAGGCGCAGAAAGGAAATAGGCATCCGTAAAGTATTGGGTGCCAGTAAAAGGGAAGTAACCTATTTACTTATCCGGGAATTTGTATGGATGGTATTGCTCTCGTTTGTAGTAGCTAGTCCACTTGCCTACTACTTAATGAGCCGGTGGCTGGAGAACTTTGCCTATCACAATGGAATAGGCTATGGTGTAATTGCGCTTAGCGGCCTTTTGGTGGTAGTTATCACACTGCTTACAGTAGGCTATCATGCCTTGCAGGCATCCAGGACAAATCCTGCCGAGTCATTGCGGGTGGAATAAAAATCAACTGTTCAAACCACAATTTTATGAAAGCAGCGCTATTCATGGGTTGCCTGTTGCTTATGTTTTTCCAAGGCCGGACCCAGCAAGTAATTACCCTGACAGGCAAAGTAGTAGACAGTGAAAGTAAAAAGTCTGTCTCCTTTGCTTCGGTAGGCATACAAGGCAAAAGCCTAGGTACCATTACCAATGAAGAGGGCGAATTTGATTTACACCTACCGGAAAGTTTACGCACGCATCGGCTGTTCATCACTTGCATGGGTTATGAAGGCTTTGCTCTACCTGTTAATCAATGGGAACAGACTGAAAGAAAAACCGTTCTATTAAAACCTGCTACCTACCAGTTAGCCGAAGTAGAAGTGCAAGCTAAAAAGCCACTCACTGCCCGGGAAATTGTGCAACAAGCCAGACACAGTATAGCAAATAACTATCCGGACAAGCCTTTTAAGATGAGTGCCTATTTCCGTACCTACCTGAAAGTAAATGACCGCTACACCTGGTTTACCGATGCGGCTTTGGATATTTATGACAAAGGGTATGGGCATGTGCCTATCGGTGAGCAAAATTTAGTGGAACAAGTAGTGCTGAAAGGGGCAGACAAAGCTACTGGCACAATCCAAAGGGCTATGTGAACGCCTTTGATGAGTTTCAGTTTGACGACTATAATCCCATTTGGCACTTACTGGTACAGAATGCCCTCCGTTACCGCAGCCAGGCACTTAACCTGAGGCAATATGAATACACCTTGGATAGCACTATCCGGCAGGATGGAAAGCAGCTTTATGTGATTACTGCAGGAATTAAACATAAAAAGTTTCTGCAATATGGCCGCATTGACAATACCAGACAACCGGCTTATCAGCTGTTTATTGATAAAAATAGCTATGCAGTCCATAAGATCATTTACAAACCCCTATCCTTGCCTATTACACGGCACGAAGAGGTGGTAGACCTGATGGTTCAGGAAGGAAACGATTCTATTGAGTCTTACCTGCTAGGCTCAAAATTTCTGCTGGTGATGGAGTATAAAGAATGGAACGGCAAAATGTATCCAAGTTATATCATTACCAGAGCAATCAAAGAAGATTACCATAAGGGGAAGGGGCAGGTGATTTACCGCGATGAGCATTCGGAAGAATTGGTAGTAAATGCCATAGAGACAGACAACTTCCAGCTACCGGAACAAGAGAAGGTAATGAAGCCCAAACAAAGTCTTATTATCCAGTCGCCTCCTTATCAAGCAGAGTTCTGGAAAAAGTATAATATGGTAAAGCTAAGCTCACTGGATAAGCAGCTATTGCAGGACTTAAGGAAAGGCAAAACCCTGGAAGAGCAGTTCAGTGAAGTAAAAAGGCCACCGGAAGAAATACATGATGTCAAGTATCATTACATTGACCGGAGCAAACCAAAGTAGGGATAGTAGCCGCTACTCCGAGCCTAACAGACTGACTTTTTTATTGAAAGATAGGCTGCAAAATATTTCCATTTAAGTATTTCAAAATTGCTTTAATCAACCTCTTCCGTCCAACTAAAACTACAGCCACTCATGCCCTCAGGCATTGTGTAGTTAGAAGAACTATAAAAGAATTTTCATCATTTTCATATGACAAAAAACAGTTTTCTGGTAATAGGTATTCTGCTCTGCTTGTCCATATTTGCAGCACCATGTTATAGTCAAAAAAAGAAAATTCTCTTCATTGGAAACAGCTATACTACCTACGATGGCTATAATATTCCCCGAAAAGTAAGGAAACTGGCAAAGGCGTCCGGCAAAAAAGTGCTGATCAGGCAGCATACCAAAAATGGATTAACACTGCAGCATCACTTGGAAAATCGTCAAGCACAAACAAAAATCAGGAGGCATACCTGGGATTATGTCATTCTGCAAGAGCAAAGTTATACCGCCATTGCTCATAGAGAGCAGGGAATGTACCCGGCAGTCAGGGCCTTCAATGACCTGATACAGAAACAAAGAAGCCAGACAGGCTTATATGTATTAATGCCTAAAGAATACAGCCCCGATGCAGTATTTACCATAAGAAACGATTCTACCATTTATTATTACCGTGTCTTCAAAGACTTTGCCCATGCACAAGATTCTCTGCAAAACATTCATCATAAAATAGCCTGCGAAATTGCTGCTCAAACCATTCCGATTGGCCAGGCTTTCCAACTTGCCCTTGCCGAAAAACCTAAGCTGATCTTATACCGGAAAGACAGGGTACATCCCTCCAGGGAAGGAGCCTACCTGATCGCTTGTGTCTTTTATACTTTTCTGTTTGGTGAATCACCAGTAGGAAATCCGTATCATGCAAATGTAGCAACTGATATAGCAGAATTTTTGCAACAAGTAGCCTTTGAAGCAGTATCCAAAAACAAGCAATAAACTAACAATGAAATTAGCCTGCAAAAGTATAGATTGGAACAAGAGGAGATTGAGGTGTAAGACTCCCTATTATTCATACAACTGAATGGAAGAAAAACCTATTGTTGATCTCAAGAACTAATACTTTGAAAGTTTCAAGAAAGGGGAAGTTAGTGTAACTACTAATTTTGTTATGTGTATCTGCCTTACTAAAATTCAGACCTTTCCACAAGCCTCACTTTTCCTTTTTCAGTTCTTTTAAGATAGATAGATGGAAACTGTTCATAGTAGTAAGATTTAAGTAAATACTATCTCTCAAGTTATAGCTATTTTTCTTAAGTTAACGGCAGTGAATCCCATATTAATTCAACAACTAGGGTGCCAATACACATACCTCCAGCCTAAACCCATTGTATGTGTTTATATTTGTTCAATTCGTTATAATGCATTCTCCACAACAAGCAAGTGAGATTAAATTCACTTGCTAACGTCAAAATGAAAGGGACTGAGTGGATTGGAAATGATGATTTTTAATAGACTGCAAATAGCTGAGATTCAACAATAAAAATTGACGTTAGTCAAGATTATAAATCCGAAATACTAAAAGTGATTACTTAAATAATAATTTTGATAATAAAGTACAGAATATGAAAAAACTAATTTTAATTATTACGCTGATAATTTTTATTCAAGGTTGTAAGAAAGATAATGACGATATAAAAGTTCAGTTAAATGAAAACTGGAAACAATTACATATTCAAACTGACGCTAACTTGACAAAAGCATTTTTTATAGATGATCAAATTGGTTTCGTAGCAAGTGTGCCTTCGATTGATTCTGTAAAACTAGTTATAAAAGAAAACCTGAATTATATGGATCTTCTCGATTCACCAACAATTATTACAGATACAAATAAATATTATTCATATAAGGCAAATATTGTTTTATCAAAAAATCATAAATATTCATTTTTTAAAACATCAGATGCAGGAAATAGCTGGACTAGCATATCTACCCCTTTTGCTTCACAGATTACTGACATGTTCTTTCTTGATGAAAATTATGGATTTGTAACTACAGCATACGAGGGAATATTTAAAACTACGGATGGAGGCAAGGGTTGGACGAAAGTTCTTGCAAGCTTTATTTTTCCAGGTAATCATAGGGTAGTTGTTAATCCTAATTATATGATTCGCTTTTTTAATAAAATGGAAGGTTTTGTTCAAATTAATGATAAGGTTGGTAATAATTATATGCTTATCCAAACGCAAGATGGAGGTCTAAGCTGGAACTTTTTTTCTAATAACGCCGAGCATTCAAAACCAATCATTATTGCTGATCGAGCAAGCATATTGCAAGACAATAAAACCGGTTTTCTCATCGACAAACAAGGGAAAATCTATAAAACAACAGATAGAGGAGCAAACTGGAACTTGATAAGGGAAAGGAACGAATTTTCAATCGATGCCTCTTTTCTTAATGAAGATATGGGATATTATCTGACTACACAGGGCATTCTTAGGACTAGCGATGGAGGAAAGAACTGGGAACAAATACAAACACATTTTCCTAATACACCTATCATCGATCCTTATAGCCAAATAGTTGGATTTGCTACTGGTGAACTTATTACAACTAATTTCTCATATGGTAAAATTTACTTATCAACAGATGGAGGTGAAAATTTTGACTTACTATTAGATAAAGGTGAAAATCAATTGAATGACGTTTGTTTTCCAAGCCACAACACAGGGTTTGCAGTAGGGAATCATGGTCAAATTTATAGATATTCAAGAAAATAACGCACTATAACAGTGCATATAAGTAATGGCGAGGTTTATAGGTTATCCAAGCGCAGTAATTCTAGTGTAGGTTCTACCTTGTGTGACAAAGACTTGCTTCGGAAATTCACCACTTCTCATATGCGTATCGTTATAGAGCACAAAAACGTATGTAATTATGGCACAACTCCTTCTTTCATTATTTTTCGTTGATTTTAATTGGCTTTGACTTTCTACGATATTTGCATATTTTTTCACAATACCGACAAGAATCGATTGATGAGCCTTCCTGACTCGCTGACGAGTAGCTTTGCTGCCGACACGATAGGGAGGCTTTTTTATCGAAGAGTGGCTTTATAAATAAAACATGGATGGCGGGGATAATCTTTTGCTTGTCCAAACTTTCTTTTCCCCTCTGGCTCCTTTTGTCTTAGTAAGTTAACTAAGTAATGAGGTGGTAACTTAACTCCTCCTTTGCTGAGACTTAAAATTTTTGATTATATAGGTGCAGTTATGGAGGATCCAATTGAGCTAGGATACGTGTGATAAATTAGTGCTTTGGAGTTAGCCTACTTGAACAACCAGGAAATCCATCGTTTTTTTACACATTTTAAGAAGACATTGGACTTTTGGCAATAGTCTTTTTGAAGAGCGTTTATAAGATCAGGGAATAATAAAAGATTTCATCATTGGTGAGCCAGGGAAGCACTGATGTTTTGATCACCCGTGTTTTTTTACGTATTGAGACAGATAAAGTACTACACCTTATTACCCAATTCAAGATTCAAAAGCGCCAATGAAAAATAATTGTATTTTAACATATTTCGTTCTTTTTATTTTAACAAGCTGCTCTACATTAAAGCCTGAACGTTTTAAAAGAAGCGGATCCACTCTTGACCCCATAAAATTTTTTGAAGGTCATACTCATTCGATAGGTGTATTAGAAGCCCGTAGCGGAAAGCCAACTGAACAGATAACCACACAAACGACCGGAGTATATGATAACCGCGTTTTACGTATTGAGCAGGACCTTTTTTATCCGGACAATGGAAAGCAAAAGCACCGCACTTTTGAATTAAAACTAATAGATGCGCATCATCTCGAAGGCACCGGAAGTGATATAACGGGCATTGCCAAGGGAGAATTATATGGTAATTACTTTGCCTGGCGTTATCGCTTAAAGATAGCTGACAAAGGAATAGTGCGGCACGTGAACATTACACAGCACATGTATCTTATGCCTGATGGTAAAACACTCATCATCCGCAGCCTTGTCAGGAAGTTTGGAATTGTTGTTAAGGAAATTACAGAACAATTTCATAAAGACGCTTGAGATCTTGAGAAGATTGAATTTGCGCAAAACACTCAAAGACCCTTTTTAATCGTTGGTCAAATACTATTTTCCCAGTATTGATATGAGCACTAGCGGATACTCATCCGCTAGTGCTGCTTGAGTTAGTATATCAAGTGCGTTGTAAACAACTGAAATCGCTTCGTCAAGTTTAACTAGTAAGGCTGACTTAGCTATATTTTTTAAGAAAACTCAAGTTCTCTATTTCTAGCGTAGGGTACCTGGCCTTTTTCCTTTCCAATGTAGGCATACCTATTTCCAATCAAATGCAAACACAAACTGCCGGCCGGATATGCAATACCTACTTTTAGCTGCACAGGGCATTTTCACGGTTGTACAAGGAAATCTCGTTGCCTAATCAATTAAGGTCTCTAGTAAATACTGCTTTTAAAGTAGGTAGTAACATCCTATGTAGTATCGTTTAAAATCTGCTTCAAATACGATTACCGCATCTGCAGAAATTACTAACACAGGTACAGCCAAGTCCAGAGTTAAATCTGCCCTTCATCAGGTAAGGCTACTACTCGTCTAGGACAGTAAGCAAACAGCTTTTGTGAAACAGCCGCTGAGTTTTTCTATAAAGAAATACGATGCATGAGCGATGACAGGGTTAAAAACAGAAAAGCTTCCTAAATAGATATACCGTATCTAGTTAGTATTGTCTTGTTTAGTGGTTTGGGTATTCTCCGGATTTTCAACCACTGTTTTGACAACAGGTTTATCTTCTTTTACACTTTCTTGAATGTCATTTTTAATTTCTTTGGTGGCTGACTGAAATTCTTTGATACCTCTTCCCAAGCCACGAGCTAATTCAGGGATCTTCTTTGCTCCAAAAAAGATTAATACAAACAGGACAATTAATATGATTTCAGGGCCACCCAGGTTTCCTAAAAAGGCAAAAATGGTTATAAAAGTTGTCATCTTTTGTTGGTAAGTGAAAATTATCTAGGAAAGGCTTCCTGTAGGTTAATTTATTCATCTCTTTCTAGCAACTTGGCTAACAGAGAAAAAGTGCGCCTACTTACATGTTTATCGCAGAATTGACAAAAACCTCCCACGTAATGTAGTATTGCCTTGAAATTTACCACACTGATCTAAGTGTATAAAAGTTGTACCAATAAGTTATATCCCTCAACAGAATACCCTTTACAGGATTAGATTGTGTAAGGGGCACAAAAATCGTTTTCTATATTTTCAAGAAAGGGAATTTAAGTTGACTAGTCCATTTTAGGTAACGTATAAGTATTACTGATTTTTTAATCAGTGTATTAGTAGACAAAGGGAACTTCAACCATGGTCTGTTCCCAGGCAATCCTCATGACTCCTTTATTTACACCTTTGGCTTCAAATTGAATGGTAAAATTTTCCACTTGATTAGTAAGATTACTGACAGGAGCCATTACTCTTACTATATCCTTGTTTGCCTTATAGCTATAAGCACCCCAATAATCCAAATCCGCATTTAAAATGATAGTCCATTCTTTTTCTCCAGGAATAGTAAAAAGGGAGTAGCTACCGGCTTTTACTCTTTTTCCATTTAGTTCAACATCCTGATAAACCTTTAGTTCCGTAGCTTCATTGGCTCCTGTGCGCCAGACTTCACCAAAGGGGACCAGTTTTCCAAAAACCTCTCGTCCATTTCGTGCAGGTCTACTGTACGTGACTTTAAAAATAACCTTTTGGCCCTCTTTTCTGTCGTGGGCAAAGTTAGGAGGAAAATAGGCGATGTCCATCGGACTTTTGTCTAACTCACTAAAGCTTTGAGCTGGGCAGGCCAAGGAAAATAAAGCAAGCAAGAGGATAGAGAGGATAAACTTTTTCATTGGTGTTTTTTTTGCAGTATACGCTAAAATAGCCGGTTAGACCATCCAGATTCAATGAATTGTCAAGCACGAAGAATCATCAAGCAGGAAAGATAAAAGAGAATAGCTACTAAAAGTGCATAGGTGGAGGTATATAGGGTAAATTTTTTTTTAGATCGGAAGGAAAAACAAATACAAAAGCCTCCCAATCCAGAGGGCTTTTGTATACGTAGGTTGACAAGCATACACTGTTTCTATCCGTGAGTATGGGCACTCTTTTTATGTACCCCTTCTCACCTTCATTTGTGAGAAAAGTCGATACCTATGGCATTCTTTCCTTTTATACGCTCCCTATTTTTCAACAGATCCCCTCTCCTCTATTGTGATATTGTCGTGCAAAAATCTGCTTTTAGCGGGTACAGCGGGTATGTAGTGCAATTCCCTTTTATAGAGATTTGGCAGCACACGCCTGAAGAAGTCACAAGGGCCATCAAAGAAAAACTCTTTATCTGGGCAAAGGAAAATAAGAAGAGATGTAAAATAAAATCTGTTGTCTATAAGCCAACTAAAATAAGCTACCTACCCATTTTAAACTAAAATTGTATGCTACCTACTTGCCGCAAAGTAATCTTAAAGAAGTCCCTCATTGCTGACTTTCTTGGGCCTGCCGGCTACCTAGCTGAGCGCAAACAGCTTCTGCCTTTCTCTATACAAAAAGGCAACTCTAGTTTCCATACCAACATTTTCTACTATTAAGATAGATAACCTGTTAACAACGCTACTCATCTATGCAGAAATGGTTTTATTGGCTGCTCCTTGTTTTAGCCGTAGTAGGCTTTACGAGCCATGATCCTTACCGGCGAATAGACAACGATAGTTTTACCGCTGGAGAAGAACTGCGCTACCGGGTACATTATGGATTTGTCAATATAGGAGAAGGTATCCTAGAAGTAAGTCCTAGCTTAGTGAAAGTTAACAACAGAAGTTGTTATCAAGTAAGCGTTCATGGAAGAACATCCGGCGCATTTGATTTAGGCTATAAAGTGCGTGACACCTGGCAATCGTATATTGATACAAGCGCCTTGATTCCTCAACAGTTCTACATGAATATTGAGGAAAACACCTACCGAAAAGAAACCACTGTTTTTTTTGATCATCTAAAAAAACAGCTACAATCGAGGGAAAAGAGCCAGAAAACAAAACAATTTACCATTCCTGAAAATGTTCAAGATTTGATTAGTGGCTACTATTTTTTACGTACGATTAATTTTAATAAGCTGCCGGAAGGGGCCATTATCCAGATTGATGCTTTTTTTGATGATCAGCTTTATGCAGTTAAAGTCCGCTACCGGGGGGAAGGAGAGATAAAGACAAAGTTTGGCAAAATCAAAGCTATTGGGCTCACACCACTCATGCCTGCCAACGGGCTTTTCAAAGATGAAAATGCGATAAAAGTATGGGTTTCAAACGACAAAAATAAAATACCTGTGAAAGTAGAAGCCAATATGTTTGTAGGTGCGATCGAGTTAGAGCTGAAAAACTTTAAAGGCTTGAAATATCAGCTTGATTTTTACTGATAAAGAAGAGGCGCACTTTTAAGAAAGAAGCTTCATTTAACCCTTCGTTACCATTTTTACGCTTCAAGCAATGCTGTTTACAAAATAAGTTAAAGCAAAGAAAGAATATCCTTTTTTACTTCTACTACTGAACTTCAATGTTGCTTTGCAGGAAAGCAACCCGGAAAAGAGTGATTTAAAATAAATATTAACACCATTCAGTACTAGTCTACGGTACTGAATGGTGCTTGTGAAGAATATATTACTTTTTTAGCTAGGGGTAGGCCAATGAAGTGTTGTATTTTACTAATTTTTTCTAAATATACTAGTAGCTGATTCCATAGATAGCCTGCAATAGTAAAAAAGCCCTGAACATTCAACTTCAAGGCTTTCTAGGTAGTATAATGCAGAAGTGTTATTTTTTTAGAAACAAACTGGCAATAGCGGTAACTTCTTCTTTCGTCAAAGGCTCATCAAAGGCGGCAGTAAATCCACCTTCATCTACCGTAGTTATTGTTTTCAGTTCAATGCCAGCTTGCTTGGACATGTTTTCTCCCTTGTACACTGGTTGTGTAGCATAGGGCATGCCTCTTCCCCGGTGATTAAAGTAGATCCAACCAAATTCATCGCGCATCATTCTTATTTTAGCCGCATGTCGGGCTTCCACTGAATGTATCTGCAAGGCAGCCGTTAATAAGGTATCATTATCCATTAAGTTAGCCGCCTGCCCTTTGTACGCCCGCACTCCGGTATCTTCAAACGCTTGCGATAATACTTTAAACTGATCATAATCACCGAAAGGCATAAAGGCACCTCCAGCAGTAAAGTCAAAGGCCGGTTTATCTATGGGCATTCCACCTAGGCTTTTTATTGTTTTTTGCAGAAACTCTACATGTTGCTTTTCGTGCTTACTAATTTGCATAAACACTTTTTCATCTTCTGTGCCTTTGGGTACAATGGTATCCAGGCCCATGATATAAAATTCACTTTCCAGGTATTCAAGTAAAAGAGCAAAATTGAGTACATCCACATTATCTTCATGGGCGGCCATGGCATTGGTAGATGATAGGGTAGCTGCGCCGAAAGGAATAGCACCCAAGGCCATTTTTTTACCCCAGTCTCCTAGTTGGCGGAACATGGCCCGTCTACCGGAGGCCATCTGTTCATCCAGGTTGATCTTCTGCGTATCAACGGTAGTAAGTAAGTCAAATATATTCATGGTCTATGTTTCAGGTTAGGTGGATTTATAATTCACTGGCATCTATTTTATTCAAAATGAACGGATCAGCAGCCATCAAAACCTTAGATGGTTCGAAGGCACGGTCTAATCCATTCATATCTATTATATCATCCCCTGCAAAAGAAGTAGGATCTGTATCTACCAGAGAGCGGATAATGGAGGCATGGCGGGCTTCGACAGATACTATTTTGCCGGCTATAGTCAATAAATCCTTACTCTCCAGTATTTTTCCTGCCCCATTATAAGCCGCTACCCCCAAGTCTTCAAAGGTCTTGGCTGTCTCCAGAATGCTTTTCTTATCCGTAAAGTCAACAGCAGTAAAATCAAACTTGAGCTGGCCTATAGCTTTATCTCCAAGGGCCGCTTTCAGAAAGTCCCGGTGTACTACCTCATGGTCGCGGATTTCCCGCAGCGAACGCTGCTCATAATAGTTAAACAGTGAGGCAAAACCTGAGGCAGCTACCACCTGAATATAGAATTCAGCTTCCAGTTGCTCCAAGGTATAGGCATAGTTTAACACCCCAGTGTCACCTTTGCCCAGACGGACCGTTTTCAGTACATAGTCATCCGGATCGACATCCACCGGATAAGGAAGTTTATCAAGTACTTCTTTACACCCGCTGAATACTACGGCTGTAGAAGCAGTGGCAAAGCCTGCAAATTTGAGAAAGGATCTGCGTTTTAGGTTTTCTTGTTTCCGGGCAGAAGCAGTACTCTCCTTGGAAATGGATAGTGGTACACGCATACATGAATTGGTTTAGGTATGTTAGTAAAAGGCTAGAATTTATGTAAATACTATACTTACGAGTAAGCCAGAAAACCAGATTGAAGAAGAAAAGAGGAAAGGAAAAGTTCATTTAAAAATGAAACTCTTATGCCTTTTTGCCTGCTTAGATTATATATATTCTTTAAAAAATTATAAATTTTTTTTCAACTAGTTAGATTCCTCAGCATACAAATTTACAGAGAGAAAACAGGTAGGAATGGTAGAATCAACATAAAAACTATGTCAGCAACCAAGTGTACGTCGTCAGATAGAATTGGACAAGTGAGGGTATAATGGAAGAGACAAATGTGTAAATTGTCTTACCCTAATCTCCACCCTTATGTCCAAACATAGTAAAATCACCTCAAAATCAAAGGCTGCCTCCCTTACAGCCACTCAGACAGCTAAAGAGCAGACAAAATCTACTGTCTCCAAACAAGCAGTTTTATCTGTTATTAAAGACATTCAACGCCAAACGCGCAAACAGTACTCAGCCGAAGAAAAGATTCGCATCGTTTTAGAAGGCCTACGTGGTGAGTCCTCGGTGGCAGAAATCTGCCGCAGAGAAGGGATCAATACCAATATCTACTACCGGTGGAGTAAAGAATTTTTGGAAGCCGGTAAAAAACGTCTGATGGGCGATACTACTAGAGAGGCTAGTGCTCCGGAAGTACAAAACATGAAAACGGAAAATGAAGCTTTGAAGCACCTGGTAGCCGAACTTAGCTTAGAGAATCGTTTATTAAAAAAAAGCTTGAAGGCGGAAGAATAAGTAAAACCAATAAGCGTATGACTCAAGCTGAAAAAATAGAGATTATTACTTTGGTGGAGCAATCTCCCCTGAGTGTAAAAGCCACCCTGAAAGAACTAGCTATTGCTCGCTCCACCTTCTATGAGTGGTACAAGCAATACCTGGCTAAGGGATATGAGGGACTAGCGGCTAAACAAGTAGAGCGTAGAGGCTACTGGAATCAAGTGCCACTCAAAGAACAAGAGCAAATCATCATTTTAGCTTTAGAAAGGCCTGATCTTTCCTGCCGGGAACTTGCCTGCTATATCACCGATCAGGAAAGCTGGTTTGTGTCGGACCAGCAGACGATGTCAGCATCGGGTCCGGAATCTACTGTCTATCGGATTCTCAAAAGGCATGGTTTGGTTACTACCCCTGCTTATCGGCTCTTAGAAGCAGCCGATCACTTTGCTAATCCTACTACAGCTGTCCATCAACTCTGGCAAACCGATTTTACATATTTTAAAATCCAGGGCTGGGGCTGGTACTACTTATCTACGGTGATGGATGATTATTCCCGCTATATCCTTTCTTGGGAACTTTGTCCAACTATGCAAGCTACAGATGCAGAAAGAACTTTGCAGCAGGCCATGCAAAGAGCTAGGCTAGCAAAGGATCAGCGGCCACGAGTACTCACAGACAATGGCTCTGCTTTTGTAGGTAAATATTTGCGTGAGTATTTCAATAAACAGCACATTCAACACATCAAATGTGCCCCTTATCATCCCATGACTCAAGGCAAGATTGAACGCTATCATCGTTCTATGAAAAACCGGTTATTGCTCGAGTTTTATTATCTGCCACAAGAACTTGAACAACGCATTGGTGAATGGGTAAACCACTACAATCAGCACCGCTATCATGAATCACTTCATAATTTAACACCGGCTGATATCTTCTTTGGCCGAAAGCAAGAAAAACTCAAACGAAGAGAAAAGATTAAACAACTAACACTGTCTAAAAGAAGAAAAAGTTATATTCGTCAACAATTACGATCCGTATGAATCTGCTCCTTCCATTATACCCTCACTTGTCCAATTCTATCTGACGACGTACAATACATCTGCCACTTTGAGAGTGTAAAACCTAGATCCTGTTAAAACAGTATAGCGTACAGTGGTAAATGAATAGGGATCTCATTTAGTGAAAAACAATTTGCTCACAGCCTTGTTTATCTAGGCAAAACCACTTATAAACTTTTATGCTTAACAAGAAGAAAAACAAACTGATGGTCATAGCTTTTTTCTTAGCTATGCCCTTTATGGCGCTAGCTCAGCAAGCTAGTAGCTCACAACAAACAACCACCATGATTGGTGGTATGAGTAAAGCAGAGTTTGAGCGCATCAACAAAGAAGGAGCCGCTAAAGTAGCAGCCATCAAAGCTTCCAGCACAACGCTTTCCCAAGCTGACAAAGAGTTACTGTTACAAGTTGCTATGGGTGGCATGCAGCAGTTAGAAGTAAGCAAGCTAGCTGTTAGTAAAGCCACGAGTGAACAGGTACGTCAGTTAGCACAATCCGAAGTAGAGGAGCAGACAGGCTTATCGGCTAAACTTAAAGAGATTGCACAAGCCAAAGGCGTAGAACTACCCGGCAAACCCGATGCACAGACCCAAGCCATGCTGACTAAGCTTTCCAGTCTTTCAGGCGCTGAGCTGGATTCTTATTATGTAGCAGAAAGTGGGGTAAAAGGCCATGAGAAGTTAGATAAAGTGATGAGTAGTGTCAAGGCAGGGGCTAAGGATGCGAACCTGAAAAGCTTGGCAGCTGCAGCTCATCCCTTGGTGCAGACGCACTTAAAAGTGTCTCGTGCTGCCCTTGCTACCATGAAAGGCCAAGGCAGTCAGAGCAAGAGCACAGGTAAATAAGCCTTCCTTGAAGGAAACAGCTACATAGGCTGACTTAACAGGGTATTAGAATCAATCTAGTACCCTGTTCTGTGTATAAACTGTTAGCTGGATGAATATTGACAACCAATTCGAAGAAAAACTCAGTACTAGAAATACTCCCCTTCTTGAAACGGTGAATAGTTAATGCTTTCTCCTATATAATTGTCCGAAAAATAAGATATCTACCACCTTTCCCATTGCATATCTGTAAGATGATAATGCTTCATTTCTTCAATCTGGTTGTAGTAAGGCTTTACTAAGGTAAAGAAGGCGCTAAATTCTTCGCTTTTTCTAAAACCCTCAAGGTGGTCTTCTTTAGATGTCCATTGGATGACTAATACATAGTGATTGGGCTCTTCATCTCCTTTAAAAATGGCGTAACTCAGGCAATACTTGGAAGCTTGTAAATATTTACCTGCTTCCAAGTAAGCTTTTTCAAAATTTAACCTTTCTTCGGCTGCAATATTGTATCGGATGATTTCTGTTGAATTCTCTTGGCTGAACATTTTATTATCTTTAGTTTTAAATTCATATGAAGGACTTAGTTATTTTCATTCCCTATCAAGGCTAGTAAAGATAAAGACCCCTACTAGCTAAGTCAATAACTAACGAAAAAGTAGGCCTGATTTTAATTTTCTCTATGATTCAATTGAAAGACAAAACGTATACCTGTCCCGTTGATGTAACCCTAGGATTAATCGGTGGCAAATGGAAACTGCTTATTTTATCGCACCTTTATCAATTCACGAGAAAGAGCTACAGCGCCATAAAGGAAAATCTTCCTAACATATCTGAAAAAATGCTCAGTCAACAATTAAAAGAGTTGGAAAGAGATAATTTGATAGAAAAAACAGTACTATCCTTAAAGCCCTACCGGGTTGAATATTTTCTGACAATAAAAGGGCAATCCCTTTCTCCCTTATATGATTTTATGAGTAAGTGGGGTATTGCTTATCTGAAAGATAACGGGATTGAATATATTCAAGATCAGCATTTGTATAAGTAGATATTACTAAAGTAACATTCACAAGCATAGAAACGAAAGTGTTTATAGTTACCAGAAAGGGGCGTTGCTGTTGCACAACGTGTACGAGATAAAATAAAGGGCAAGAACTTGCCCAAAAGGAAGGATTTGAGCTTTGGCTTTTGGATAATTGAAGCAAGTAATCAGCTTTTTAAGATTATACGTACAAGCGGCCATGAGCATCATTTTGTGAGCGGCTTGTTTGCCTTTTGCATTGGATCTTTTCATGCAATAGTAGTTGAGTAAGCTGCCAAAAACAAGTTCTACGGTAGCCATTCTTCGTCTCTTCATGTTTTTCCCTTCGCTGCTTTCTACCCGCTCTTGCATCTGTTTGTGATAGTGGCGGTAAACACTAAAAGTGAGGCTTTGTCGCCGTTTATTGCCACAACATTGCTTTTTAAAAGCACACTCTCCACATTCTTTTACTCTGGCATGATAGTAATGATTAGCAAAGCCATACTCTATTTTAATGCCATGATAGTAGAGTAATTTTTCATTGCGGCATACATAGGCATTTTGTGTCGCATCATAGCTAAATCCTTCCCTTTATTGACCCGATTCCGTGGTCAATTGGGATGATAACTACCCGGTAAAGAAATAAAGCCTTTAATATGGCGTGCTTCCAATGAAGCATGGAGCCGATGCACACTCGTAGCAGGTCCATTCTCGCCCGAGCCAAAGCCTCCATCGGCTAGTAAATATTGGATCGGTAGCCCGTAGTACTTTAGTGTACTTGATAACTTGTCTACAATTGGCATTAGGTGTTTAGAATCACGTTCATCGATGAATCATGACTGATTCATTCAATTTGCCTCTATATGCGTAATTACATGTTTATAGGAATCTACAGCCATGCTAGACAGATAATATAGGCGGGAGGGCTTACCAGGTTTTTGATTAATAAGTGCATCATTGTCTTTAAGGCTTTGATGAGTGATGTTATTTCTTCCTTTCTTGGCAGGCTTAGCTATTTTCTCAATAGCAGTGAAAGGAAATTTTAACTCTGAAAGATCAGCAGTGTTCATTTGTTTAGCTTCTCCCTTAAATAACTGCCATGCTAGTAGAGCTTTGCGCTTAAACTTGTCTAATGAGGCGTTCGCCTCAACAAAAGCAGCGTCTACTATTGACCGAGAATGGTCAAGTGCGTGTGTCCACTAACTATCCCTGCTTCTACACAATTAGAGAGTATCCTCTGAAAACAAGCTTCAAATACAGCAGCCGGAAATCGTTTGCGTGTACGAGACAGGGTACTGTTGCGGACCTAAGATGAAATCTTATTTGGGGTCCAGGAAGACATTCTCCTAGATTGTAATCTAAAAATTGAAGGATAT
>JAESGR010000385.1_pt1 | contig 39592 bp, 37 predicted proteins | sample 9269771 | NCBI WGS metagenome assembly JAESGR01 (sample SAMN15739572, study PRJNA653492) | algae metagenome | isolation source: Chroococcus sp. CMT-3BRIN-NPC107 and co-occurring heterotrophs from well... | place: USA: Clark Mountains Wilderness, California | collected 2010-04-18 | reverse complement strand
ACGTATATCCACGTAAAGTTAAACTTAAAACCAATCTTTTTAATATTTTTTTTTTTATGTAGTTAAATTTGATTATTTTTAAATAAGGTCGTTGACCGGTTACTAAATTTAATATACTAAATAATTTAATTAACTTTACGTTTTTCTCATTACCAAAAGTATTAAACGCAGATGTGATTTTTATTGAACAATCTTTATTAATTTCATAAAAATTGTATAAATTATTTTGGTTTATTAATAAGTTTTTTATTAATCTCTCATACTGCATATTACAAGGTAACTTGAGCTAAAGTAATTATTTTATTAAATTTTAAATTTGATTTTATTTCTCTAAAAACAGGGCCTATTATTCTTGAACCAATAGGTAAAAAATATTTATTTATTAATACAACTGAGTTTGATCCAGATTTTATAAAAAAATTTCCCCACCTTCTTAATCCTACTTTTGTTCTTAATATTAATCCGGCGCAAACTTGGCCTTTTTTTACTTCTTTGCTTTTTTTAACATTTTTTTTAATTATATTTTTTTTTACAACAACCGTGATAATATCACCTACCTTTGAACCTCGTCGACCAGACGTTAATAAATGAATACATTTAACATATATTGCACCAGAATTATCAGCTACCTTTAAAATTGTTTGTACGTTGATCATAATTTTTAACTATCGTTGATTTAACTGGTAAACGTCGAGAGCAATAATGAAGAGCCTTTACCGCTAAATTATTGTTAACACCTTTAATTTCGAATAAAATTGAGCCTGCTTTAATTGGATTAATTTTTAGTGTAGGAGAACCCTTTCCACGGCCCATTCTGACATCACGAGGTTTTCGTGTTAATGGTCAAAATGGGTTGCATCTAACAATTAAAAAATTTTTTTTTTTTATTATTCTTTTTAAAGATTTTATTGTAGCATTTAACTGCTCAACAGTTAAATTAGCAAAGGATAAAGATTTTAAGCCAATTTCACCTCAATGAATTGAGTCGTACCTATAAATATTATTTTTATTGTATTTTAATTTAAAATATTTTTTGTATTTCATTTTACTTTTTAAACAACAAAATCAAACAACTTCATCTTTTTACCGGTTAACCTTATTCAAACTTTAACACTGCAGGCACTGTATTTTAAAGCTATAGTTTTATAACTATAGTCTAATTTGGATTTCATAGAACTTGTGCCTAAGCTACCAAAAGATTTTCAGCTATAGGTGGTTCGTTGTTTTCTTGAAAACCGACCTGAACAGGTGATTTTATAACCTTTTACTACATTGTTTCTCATTAGACCTTTAAATAAAAAATTCACGTTTTTTAAAACTTCCCAAATAGTATAATATTGTCTTAGTCTAATAAAAAAAAATTCACCGATTATACTTGAATTAACATTGCTTTTACACATACCCAAAATATAGATTTTTGGTATAGTTAAATTTTTGAAAAATTTTTTAAGATAAAAACTAAATATGACTTTAAAGTTTGTTCAAAAAACTTTTAAAATTTTATTTTGTAAAAAGTTAAATAAAAATTTTCTCGCGTATTTAAAAACAACACGTTTTTTTAAACCTTTTGTTTTTTTAAATGATAATCTTACCTTGTTTTTTAAAAAAAATTTACGATATTTGGAATAAAATTTTTTAAAGACTTTTTTTCGAACACTCAAAAAAGTCTTATCGTTTTTGAGTGTATCAAAAAGCATATCTAAAAAACCGTCGTGAATATAAAAATATAATCTTACGCTATCAAATGACCTTATTACTTTAAAATTTAAAAAAATAAGGCCGGCCGATACTGAATTGTATTGGTTCAAAAGGAGTTTTCGTGAAAAACGATTAAGTAAAATATCTTGATTTATTAAGTATGAAAAATTATTAAAATTATTTAGAAATCAGTTATTATTTCAATATCTTATATTGTATAATCTAAAAGAAATAGGATTTATTACGTGGCCCATTTATTTTTTCCCTTTTTTGTTTTTATCTTTTTTTTTATGAATTATACCCATTTTACGAGTAAAAACGAACTCCCCAACCTTTAAACCTATAGATTGTCTATCAACGGTAAAAAGTTTTTGCTCCTTTCCTGTATAAATATAAAACTTCTTTTTTAACATTGTGTTGAAAAGGGTTGACGACTTATGTAAAAATTTTTTATTTTTATAAAAATGACCTTTTCAAATAGAACGCATTTTTAATGTTTTCTTAATTTAACCACCATGGGTGATATTTTTTTTCTAGTAGGCTTACCTTTCGTTATAACACCTCAAGGAGTAACAGAAGGACGGCCTCCAGAAGTTTTACCTTGACCCCCACCGTGTGGATGGTCTATAGGATTCATTGCGACGCCGCGGACTGTAGGTCTTCAACCTTTAATTCTGAAATATCCGGCTTTACGAAAATTCCTATACATATATTGGAAATTAGAAACGGTTCCAATTGTAGCAATACAATTCAACAAAACTTTTCTAATTTCTCCTGATTTAAGTTTTATAATACCTAATTTATTAAATTTACTTATAATAGTAGCAAACGAACCTGCAGCCCTAATAAATTGTGCCCCTGCATTAGGATATATTTCTAATGAGTTTATTTTTAATCCAACAGGTATAAAATTTAAAGAAGTTGTATTGCCAGCCTTTAATTGTAAATTTTCTCCATTTACGATAAAGTCGCCAACCTGTAACCCTTCATTAGATATTGTATAAGTCATAATCCCATTTGAATAGGTTATAAGTGCTATTAAAGAATTTCTTTTAGGATCATATTCTATACGATGAACAAAACCAAACATATTTCATATGTATTTTTTAAAATCTAATAATCTAATTTTTTTTTTACACGCACCCCCCCTATGATAAAGAGTTATTTTACCGGAATTGTTTCTACCAGAAATAGAAGTCGAGCCAAAAGTTAATTTTTTGAAGGACGAACCCTTAAATATTAGTTGAGAAGACATAATTAAAAGCCTCTTTTTAAAAAACGTAAAAAACGAGTATAACTTTTATTTTCAAAAATTAAAGCATGATGATCTTTCCTATTTTTTATTAAAGCCCCTTCATTTTTTAATGATTCCACTACAAGCGTAAAAATCTTATAAGAGGAATTTTCAAAGGCAGGAGAATTGATTAATCATCTGATTGCTACCAAATAACTTTTTCGTATTGGCATCAAAATTGGCACTTTATATTTTTTACCGCTTATATACATAGTTTTGTAGTAAACTAACGGTCTAGTTTTTTCCAAAAACTCTAAATATTTCTCTACAAATAATTCTTTAAACTTGAATTTTAGTAAAGTATAGAAATTTCAAGATAACCTCGAAGCCAACTTTTTTTTACCACAGGAAATTAACATTTGCAATAAATTAAATACCATACTTAACTCACCAGCCCTGCCTTGAGTTATAAGTTTAACAATATAAACTTTCTTTTTAGCTTTAAAAACCCTTCCCTTTTTTTTTAAAATCTTTTTTAATCTACTGTATTTAACAAAAGATTTTAACAATTTATAAAAATGATGGGTTTTATAAAAAGTGTATATTAATCTGTAATAAGCAAATTTTTTTATTTTTGAGATTTTTTTTAAAAATATACCAAAAAATTTTTTGAATCCAATTTTAAGTTTTTTTCTCCAAAGTTTACGTTTCATATATCTAGAATATGAAAATAAATACTTTTTAAATCTGATCGAATCTAACCTGTGTTTAGAATAAAAAAACCTGTACTTTTTCTTTAAATAAATCCTTTTTACTAAATGGTAGACGATTTTTTTATTTTTGAAATTAAGCTTAAAAATCCTTTTAATATTTTTTTTTTTTCTATTTAATAACCTATAACGTTTATACCTATAAATATTATTTGAATAATAGTGTTTAGAGAGCGAAAAACTACTTTTTTTTTGTAGAGTATCCATATTTTGAGAGTTTTTTTTTTCTATCGAAGCTTTCCTTCCAACTAAAATCGTACTTACCTTTAACTAAAGTATATCTGACTCCCGGTAGATCTGGAGCTCTTCCGCCAGAAACTAAAACTGACGAATACTCTTGTAAATTGTGTCCCTGACCAGGAATGTAAGCTATAATCATTCTTCGAGTCGAAAGACGTAATTTAGCTACTTTTCTTTGAGCGGAGTTGGGCTTTTTAGGTTTAACTATTCTTAGCTTTACGCAGACGCCTTTTTTTTGAGGACAACGTTGAAGTGCCTTTACATTATTTGTGTGAACTTTTTTAGTTCTTGGGGTTTTTAAAATTTGATGGTAGGTAGGCATAATAATATAGAAATAAAAATTAATTTTGTGATTTGTAATGAAGTAATTTTAGCAAAGTTAAGTTTTTAAATGCCAATATCTTAATTGATTTTAAAAATAAAATATTTAATAACATTAAAGTGCATACATTTTTATTAGACATTAGTTCAAAGGGCTTTCTAAACTTATTGTCAAAAAATGAACTATATAGTATGTTGTTATTTATTTTATAAAGTAAATTAAAGTATGTAGAGTTATTTTTAAATTTAACGTTTTTTAAAAATTGATTAAAATTAGCAAAATTAGATGCTCCAAAATAAAAAGCATGTCCTTTGATGCCAGGAGAAAAAAGAGAAAGCAACTTAGGCTTTATTTTTCAAAAATTAACATTTAAAATGGACGAAAATAATTTAACTTCATCTATAATATTAGAATTATAATTATAAAAAGAAACAAATAAACCATAAGTGTTAGTTAAACTAAAAAACTTATTTATGAAAAATGTCGAATCTAAAGATTTTTTTAGCGAACTTTTTAACAAAATATAAGGGTTGAAATTCTTTAAAAAAGATTTCTTTATAATTAAATCCTCAGACAAATTACCAATCCTAGAAAGATAAATCCTTAAGTTAGTATAATTTGTCTTAAGGTAAGAAGATAAAAAAATATTTCCCTGCAAAGATTTCAAAGTGATTATTTTATAAAAAGTTAAAATATTTAAACTTTTATAAGAAATATTCAAATTATTTATAATCGAAGACACATAAGGAGTACGTAAAGCAATACTAAAAGTTTTAATTTTAGTAATCTTAACCGTTACGGGAATTGTAACGTCAAAATTAACAAATCTACTTTTGGCCTCAAATTCATTAATAAACTCTTTTACATTAATACCATATAAGCCTAAAATAGGTGTTAAAAAAGATACCATGTTACTGTGGTATTTAGGAATTAAAATGGTTATTTGTTTCAAAAATAACTTATCGTAATCAAAATTAAAAGTGGTTAACCTCATTTTTTTTTTATTTATCTAAATTTTAATTTTTTGTTTAATAATTTTATAATAATTTTTTGTAAAACACGGAAGAAAGGACTCGAACCTTTATCATTAACTTTGGAGGATAACATTTTACCCTTAAACTACTCCCGCAAACTAATAAAGGATTTTAAAATAAATCCTCAGAAAAATAACTACCTATGTAGCCATTTTCGGACGGAAATCCGTCAAAAAAAATTGTTAAAGATATACTTATAAAAACTAAGCCAATTGTTATAGGAACAAAGACTTTCCAACCGAGTCTCATTAACTGATCGTACCTATAACGAGGAAGGGTGGCCCTAACTCAAATAAATGCGAAAAGATAAAGGTAAACCTTTAAGATGTAAACGGTTGAGTGATAAATTCATGTAACATAATAAAAATCGCTCCTTAAAGAGTAAAAAAAATCGTCGACCTGGCTGTATAAACTTATGTCAAAAAATTTTAATATAAAATATAAGTCGGGCAATGTCCACCCCCCTAAAAAAAGTATAGTTGCCACATGACACAACAATATAATATTAGCATATTCGGACAAAAAAAAAAGAGCAAAAAGAACGCTACTATGCTCGACGTTATAACCGGAAACAAGTTCAGACTCTGCTTCAGCTAAATCAAAAGGATGCCTATTTGTTTCAGCTAACATTGCAATAAAAAATAAAAAAAATTGTGCTCATAAAACAAATCCATATCATAAATCTTTTTGAGCTCAAACAATTTTTAAAAAATTCAACGAACCACTTAAAACTATTATGTTTATAATAATTATACCTATGACTACTTCATAAGCGATAACTTGCGCTATCGATCTTAAGGCACCTAAAAAAGCATATCGAGAGTTACTGGACCATCCGGCCACAATAATGTTTAACGTATTTAAAGAAGATATCATAAATATGTATAAAACACCTATGTTTATATCCGACACTACAGTATAATTATTAAAAGGAATTACAAATCAAGCACTTAAACTTAGTATTAATAAAATAAAAGGGCCTCCGAAAAATAAAAAAGATGATGCGTTTTGTGGAACAGGATTTTCTTTTAAAATCAGCTTTAAAGCATCAGCCAAAGGTTGCAAAATACCTAAGAAGCCAGTTCAATTAGGTCCTCTCCTTTTTTGAATAGCTGCTAGAACTTTTCTTTCGAAAAGAGTTAAAAAGGCAACCGTTAATATCACATTCAATATTAAATATAATGAAAGGAGAATAAATAAAATAGTTAAACTTGTCATGTTTATATAATTTTAAGTTAAAATAAAATTATTTGGAAAAACCAAATATGTTAGTAGTAATATATTTAAAATAAGTAATGAAAAAAGCTACAATATTATTATTGTTTCTTTTTTTATAATACTCGTTATTTGATAATAAAATAACATTTGAACTAAATAAGGAATAAGTAGAAATTCTTTTAAACATTTCATTTTCATAAGATCTTATAACCTTATTATTAACATTTGTTAAAAAGCCTTTAATACCGGAATACATTAGAACAAATTGATTTTCAATAGGTATAGGTGTATATCTATTTTGATTTAAAAGTTCTGTTAGCATATTTCCACGAGAAAGTAGATTTTTTGTAGTTTCATCTAAATCACTTCCAAATTGAGCAAAACTTAAAGCTTCTCTATACTGAGCTAATTCTAACTTCAAGGAACCAGCTAATTTTTTTATAGCTAAAATTTGAGCAGCGGAACCAACTCGACTTACAGATAAACCAACATTAACAGCCGGCCTGATACCATTATAAAACAAGTTTGTTTCAAGGAAAATTTGACCATCAGTAATTGAAATAACATTAGTTGGTATATAAGCGGAAACATCACCAGCCTGAGTTTCAACAACTGGTAAAGCTGTTAAAGAACCGCCACCAAAATTTTTATTTAATTTAGCCGCTCTTTCTAATAATCTAGAATGTAGATAAAAAATATCTCCAGGATACGCTTCACGGCCAGGAGGTCTTCTTAATAATAATGACATTTGACGATAAGCTACAGCCTGTTTACTTAAATCGTCATATATAATTAAAGCATGCATTCCATTATCTCTGAAATATTCACCGATTACACAACCAGTATAAGGAGCAAGGTATTGAAGAGGAGCGGCTTCAGAAGCAGTAGCTGCTACTATAATGCTATATTCTAATGAATTGGTTTTTTCTAGTAACGTAACTAGTTTACTTATAGAAGATCTTTTTTGACCAATAGCTGTGTAAATACAATATAAAGAATTTTTCTTATTTTTGCTATTTTCGTATTTTTGATTCAAAATAGCATCCAAACAGATAGAAGTTTTACCAGTTTGTCTATCACCGATAACTAGTTCTCTTTGACCTCTTCCTATCGGTACAAGACAATCAATAGCTTTTACCCCGGTAATCATAGGTTCATTAACTGATTGTCTGCTAATAATTCCAGGAGCCTTAACTTCAACCTGTTTTGAAGAAGCGTCGACAAAAGGTCCTTTATTATCAATAGGTTGACCTAGAGCATTAACAACTCTACCTAATAACCCCTTACCTACTTCAACACTAATAATATTACCAGTACCTTCAACATATTCTCCAGGTTTAATTTTAGTTTCGTCACCAAATAAAACTGCAGAAACTGATTCAGAATTTAAATTTAGCGCCATACCTTGAATATCATTTGAAAATTGAAGCATTTCCCCAGCCTTAACATTTGAAAGACCTTCAATTACCACAACACCATCGACTATACTTTTAATTACTCCGATATTGCTATCATTTTTTAAATATTGAAGAAAAAGTTCATTCATATTTTGATTTTGTAAAAGATTAGATTTTAAGAATTGATATTTTTTCATATTTAGATTTTTATTAGTTTTATAAAAAAAAGGCCAATATCTTTAGCCTTTAAGAAAAGCCACCCTTTAAACGACACTTAAACCTCCAAAGCAAAATAATAAGTTAAGATTATAAAACTTATATTTGAAATCTAACCCTTTAACGATGTGACGAAATTAACTGCTATAATACCTCTAATTCTATAAAATATTATAAGAATAGCCAAACCAATCGCCGCTTCAGCGCCTGCTAAAGTTAAAATATAAAGTATAAAAACTTGACCAAAAACATCTTCAAGCAATACTGAAAATATTGCAAAATTAAAATTAACGGCTAACAGCATTAATTCAATTGAAACTAATATAATAATTATATTTTTTCTCGTAATAAATATACCTAAAATTCCAAAAAAAAACATGCAAAATGAAAATAATAATAAAAAAAAAATACTAAAATTAGACATTTTTTTTAATTAGTTTTATTTAGAAAAAACATTCTTAAAACTGTAAGCCTGCATAGTCGGAACTATAACCGACAAGCTAAAAAAATAAAAAAAATAACATAACGTAAGAAGTTGACCAATTAATAAATAAGGATCTTCTATTGGCTTGAAACCGATTCAACCTAAAAGTACGCAAACAGATAAAAAACTTCAAAACAATATTACCTTAAATACTTCAAAAAAAGATCCCTTAAAAACCCTATTAGTGATAAACGGTAATAAAAATAAAACAATTAACGCTAAACCTAAAGTTATTACACCACCTAGTTTATTAGGGATAGACCTTAATATAGCATAAAATGGTAAAAAATACCATTCCGGCACAATATGGGTAGGAGTAACTAAAGGGTTAGCCGGAACATTATTTATTGGATCTATAATACTATCCGGTTTAAAAAAAACGGCGTAGCAAAATATTATTAAAAAAAAAATTACCCCTAATAAATCTTTAAAAATAAAATAAGGATGAAAAGGAACTTTGTTTGAAACTGTTAACGCAATGTTAAGTGGATTACTAGAACCACTTTCGTGTAATACCGCAACATGAACAAGAGATAATAAAGCTATAACAAACGGCAACAAATAATGTAAACTGAAGAACCTATTTAATGTGGCATTATCAACTGAGTAACCACCTCATAGCCATATAACTATATATTCACCGATAACGGGAATTGCAGAAAATAAACTTGTTATAACTGTGGCAGCCCAAAAACTCATTTGTCCTCACGGTAAAACATATCCTAAGAAAGCTGTCAGTATCATAACAATTAATATTGTCACACCAAGATTTCACAGTAATTCCCTAGGAGTAATGTATGAATTATAGTAAAGACCCCTAAAAACATGTATATAAACACATATGAAAAAGAATGAAGCGCCATTCGCATGAATATATCTTATAAGTCAACCGTAATTTACATCCCTCATAATATATTGAACACTCGAAAATGCGGTCTCAATATTAGGAACATAAAACATCGCTAAAAATATTCCCGTAACAATTTGTATCCCTAAACAAACAGCGGCTAAAACTCCAAAATTTCATAAATAACTTATATTAGGAGGAGCCGGATAATCTATTAAAAAACTATTTACAATATTTAATAAGGGATATTTTTTTATAAAACGCATAGAAAAATTAAAAATGTGAAATGGTAGGGACAGGATTCGAACCTGTGAAGTCAAATGACAATAGGTTTACAGCCTATTCCCTTTAACCGAACTTGGATACCCTACTTAATTTGAAACTTATCTAGAATATTAACTATATAAATAGAATTAAAAACGCCATAACAAGAGCTAAAAGACCTATAGCTTCTGTTAACGCGAAACCAATTAAAGCATAGCTAAATAATTCTTTTTGTAAATTTGGATTTCTTGAGAAAGCTAAAATTAAGCAACCAAAAACTATACCTACTCCAGCTCCTGCACCAATTAAACCAGAAGTCGCTAAACCAGAACCTATCATTTTTGAACTTTGTAAAATAATTTCTAAATTTTTCATAATTTAAATATATAAAATAATTTATGGTTATACGCTGAAACTTATAAAAATGATAAAATTTAAAATAAATAAAAGAACTAAAAAACCATATAATAGTTATTCAGTAACTTCAAATAACGTGAAAATAGGGAACTATAATCAGTTAGACAATACTTTAAGACTAGATATAAACAAATACATAGAAATAATATCAAAAGGGGAAGTGTCAAGTAAAAGATTTTTACAAATTTGAAAAAGAAGCACAGGAAATATTGTTAAGGAAAAGAACATAAAAATTAAATTTATTAAAAAAACAAAATGTTAAAACGAAATAAAATTAAAAATCCTAAAATTGAAATAATAAAGTCGGGGCAGCTGATTAACGTAAAATATATAATAATTAAAAATGATGAGATAAAAATATTAAATTTTATAGGTTTATGTGTATTAAAAAAAAAAAAAAACTTAACCTTATCTCTAAAAAACTTAATAAAAAAGGAAGTTGTAAATTTAATAATAAATTTACAGTCGCCTATTATTTTAAAAGTAAATATAATAAATAAGTATAAAAAAAAGTATAGATTAAATAAATTATACTATAAATAAAATAAATGATCGTTATTGGAATCGAACCAATACTCCATAAGGAAATAGGTTTTAAGCCCATCGCGTCTACCAATTCCGCCAAACGGTAAAAAAACGGTGAATAACGGGACTCGAACCCGTATTTACAACTTCACAAATTGTCACTTTACCTATTAAGTTATATCCACATATATATATAATAACTAAAATTCGATGAATTTTTTATATTACTAAAATTTTAAGTATAGTCCTATAAGAAATAAAAAAATTTTTAATAACACTAAACCTATGAATTAAATAATTTGATACACTTAATGATAAAGTATTTAAATATTTTAAGGCTGAAAAATTTACTAAAGTATAACGTCTAAGTTCATTAACGCAGAGATTGAATTTCTTTTTAATAGGTAAGAGTAATAAAAAGGCTTTTTTAGAAAAAGAAGTTGAAGCCCATAACCTATAGTTTAAATAAAAATTACTGTACGACAAATAAAAAGATTTTGAAAACTTAGATTTAAATAATGACCTAGCCTTTTTATTAAAAGTAAATAAAAAAGATGAGGAGGCAAAAAATCTAGAATAAAATGCCGCTTTCGCTACCGTTAAATAAAAAAATATGGTAGATTTTATGCTTTTAGAATTACCCGGTATACAATAAAAAACATTAATAGGATTATCAGAACTATCAATCAGAGAAAAGGAAGGAATGTTCAATATAGCGGCCTCATTTACTACAAATGGGTTATTGGAAAAATTTGGAACAACTATCGCATGAGGAAATTCATGGGGTTCAATAGCTTCAACAAACTTGTAGTTAGAAAGTAAACCTTTATATCATTTATAATTGAAAAAATACAATTCAGGGAAATTTTTAGAAATAGTCAATAAAACCTCATTTCTATCAAACAGAGAAAAATTTTCATTAACCACCCAAACGCTACATTTTCTAGTCATTAAATCAATAAGAACATCTACCGCTCTTTTTATCGTAAAATAAGTATAATTTAAATTATAAATATTAGTTCACTTATACCGGCCTAATAAAAAATAATTAACTCTAACATTTCAGTTTGAAATATGATAACCCAGAAATAAATCTGCAGAAATTAATTGATTTGTAGTAAAATTAATTTTTGAAAATATCATTTTTAAATATAAATAAAGAAACTTAAATTATATATCGTTTTAAAGACAAAGTTTGGATTAATAAAAAAAATAAAATTTATTATGACAATAAACGATATAACAAAACTAGTTAAAAACGATATGTCATATAAAAATATTTTACCAACTTGTCTATTAAAATACATTAGCTTTACTAAACGTATATAATAAAAAACACTAGCAGCACTAAAAACAACAAATAAAATACTAACTAAATAAAATTTCAATTTCAAAGAAAAGTAAAATAATAGCATTTTACCGTAAAACCCTAATAAAGGTGGAATACCGGCTATTGAAAACAATAAAATGAAAATAGATAATGATAAGTAAGAGTTAGATTCCAATAAATTTGCAAAAGAAGTTATTTTTTTAACTAATAATCCGTTTGATCTGTCCCGTAAAGAAATAAAGCTTAAAAATAAACCCAACATAATAAAAACATATGATATTAAATAAAATATTGTGATATAAACTCCTGTTATATCAAACAAGGCTAATCCCAAAAATATATAACCTGTATTAGTTATCATACTGTAAGTTAACAACCTTTTTACTTTTATTTGATAAATAGCCGCTACCGAACCTCAAATTATTGATAGAATAGCTACCGCAATGAACAGGATTTGTAAAAAAGTAAACAACTCAAAAAACACACCATAATAAATTTTTAAAAATATAAATAACAGGGATATTTTTGGTAATGTGGATAAATACGCTGTAATTAAAAGTGGTGAACCTTCATAAACATCAGGCATTCACATATGAAACGGAGCAGCGCCAAACTTAAACACTAAACCAACGGTCAGCATTAAAACCCCTAATATAAAAGATAAAGCTACTAATTTGTTTATATAGTATAAATTAAATATTTCAGAACAAAATAGCGATAAATCTGAAAAAGAAAGTAAACCAGTAAAACCATATATTAAAGATATTCCGAATAGCATCAAACCTGACGAAAAGGAGCCTAATATAAAATATTTTAAACCGGCTTCAGTCGAAAAAGATGAGGTTTGTTTTGAAGCTACAATTATATAAAAGCTTAAACTTTGTAGCTCAATAATAAAAAAGAGAGATATAAGATCATTTGAATTAAGAAGAAGTATACTACTAAAAAAAGAAAAAAATAAAACTAAAACGAACTCAAAATCATAATTTTTTAAACCAGCCAAATAAGTTTTTATTGTAGGAACAAACAAGATGCCGAAAATTACCATTAAATTTTTAAAAAAATTTATCGATGAGTCATTATAATAAAAATTATTAAAAATGGAATAAGCATAATCAGTGTTATTATAGGACAAAAGCAATAAAACTAATAAAATAAATGAAAAAATATTAACCAAAACGTCAGTTACCTTGAAAAAATAGCCATTAACTGTTTTTTTGTTAGCGACAAAAACAAAAAAAACCAGGGCTCATATAAGAGAAAAAATAAAAAAAATCTCAAACATATAAAAATACAAATCATTGTAAAACAAACCAAAGTTAAATTGTGTATTGAAAACGTTTTTAAAGTATGTAAGATTCATAATTATTTAAACAATAAGAAGTTATAGATAGGTAATTCTAACATAGAAATTAAACCGTTGGCTTTAATACCAAAGAATATAGTTATAAAACAAAATGAATAACCAACTATAAATTCCTTTTTAGAAAAATCAGCAAATTTAGTAAAATAATCAACCTTAATAGAATTAAAAATTATTCTATTATAAAGTCAAATGGAGTAAACAGCTGTAAGTATTATACTAAACGTAGAAATTAAAGCAGCGAAATGATTATTTTCAAAAAGACCTACGAGTATTAAGAATTCGCCCACAAAACTACTAGTACCCGGAAAACTTATATTAGAAAGTATAAGAATAAAAAAACATAAACTGAAAATAGGCATAACTGATATTAAACCACTGTAATACCTTAAAATTCGTGTTTTATATCTATCATAAATACAACCAATACAAAAGAATAACCCGCTTGATACTATACCATGGCTTAACATTAAGAAAACACTACCAATTATTCCTTGAATATTTGAAGTAAATAAACCTAATATTACAAAACTCATATGACTAACAGATGCATAAGCAATTACTTTTTTTAAATCAATTTGTCTAATAGTACTACAACAAGTATACACTATTCCTAAAATACACAGTGTATATACAAAAGGAAGAAAATAGTAAGTAGCATCACAAAATATCGGTATTACAAATCTTAATAGGCCGTACGTACCCAATTTTAAAAGAACGCCGGCTAAAATCACAGAACCTACTGTTGGAGCTTCAACATGCGCTTCTGGCAGCCATATATGAAATGGAAATAAAGGAACTTTTACACAAAAAGCTATAAAGAAAGACAATCATAAAACCAATTGCCTGTAAAAGCTAAAATTAGTTGTATACAAAACTCTAATGTCAGTACTTTGAATATTAGAATAGATTACTAATAAACCTAAAAGCATAAATAAAGAACCTACTAAAGTATAAAAAAAAAATTGGTAAACTGCATGAATTTTTCTTTGTCTTGATCCCCATATACCTATCAAAATAAACATAGGGATTAAAATGCTTTCGAAGAAAATATAAAAAAAAACAAGATCTAGAACACAAAAAATATTAAAAAGAATAAACGTAATAGAAATTAGACATATCATAAAGCCGGTATATTTATATTTTATACTGTTCCAACTTATTAAAATACAAAGCGGTGTTAGGGCAAATGTTAATAATAGAAACAACAAAGACACATTATCAATACCTACTATAAAATAAAAATTAAACATTTCAGCCCACCTCGAAAAAAACTGAAAATTATACAATTCAAAGTTTGAAAAAAGATTAAAATTGTCTAATAACACCCAAAAGGTTAATATTATTATAAACTGAAAAACTGAAAAAAATAGCGAAACTTTTTTTATTAATCTTACCCTTAAAAACAAATTATTTAAAAAAAAGGACAAAACAGCCAGCGCTATAATTCATATACCGAACGAAACAAAAAGAATGTAATATAGTAAAAATTGCATTGTTAAAAATTTATTTATAAAAACTTTCTAATCCAGATCCTCAGCAATAAATGGAAAGAAATAAAAATATTCAAACGACGTCAACAAAATGTCAATACCAAATTGCAGCTTCATAACCAAAATGATGATTATAAATAAAATGTAAATCCAGCAGCCTAAAAAAACAAACTATTAAAAATAAAGTACCGATAATAACATGAAGTCCATGTAGTCCTGTTGTCATATAGAAAGTTGAACCATAAACTCCGTCATAGATGTAAAAAGTAGCTTTGTAATATTCATAACCTTGTCATACAGTAAACTCTAACCCTAAAAAAATAGTTAAAAATAACGCAAATGCACAGATTATGTAATTATCTAAAAATGAAGTTAAGGTATTTTCTTTTTTATCATCGTTAAAAAAGAATTTTTGTCATGTTTTATCACGAATAACATGATGACTTCATGTTACTGTCAAACCAGACAACAGAAGAATTAAAGTATTCAATAAAGGGATTTTTAATGGATTTAAAACATTGATACCAAGAGGAGGTCATACCGAACCTAGAACAATACTAGGAGAAAGGCTAGCATGAAAAAATGCTCAGAAAAAAGAAAAAAAAAACATCACCTCAGATATAATAAATAAAATGACCCCTAACCTTAAACCTTGTTGAACCTTTTTAGTATGATAACCGCTAAATGTACTTTCTCTTATGACGTCTCTTCACCAAACGAACATCATTAATAAAACAAGAGCGAAACCTAAAAAAGACAATAGGCTACCGTAATAATAATTATGCATATGCATAACTAAACCAAAAGTAAACATCAAAGCTGCTATAGAAGAATAAAGTGGTCAAGGACTTCGAGTGACAATATGAAAGCTATGTTTTTGATTTCCGGCAAAGTGAACACGACAATTATGATATCATCACTTATTACTTAAATCTATTAAACGAATGTCGTTATTATAATTATTAAATTTTGATAAAAAATCATTATAATTTAACTTCATGAACTAATTATTAATATTTATAATTAAAAAAAAAAGCAAATAAGAGAAAAGAATTAAAAATTTGCGACGCAACCGTCGGAATTTTGGAATTTGATTAAAAGAAAAATAAACTAAAAAAAATTATAATGTTTTATTTTAAACCTATTATGGCATAAAGACATAATCTTAGAATTTCTTAGAATTGAATTATGCAGATAAAAATTATTGAAAACAGATTTAATTATACCGGAATTTAAATTGTTTTTAAAAACCGTATAAAAAGTCGTAGAATTTGTAGAAGGTTTTTTATAGAGTATAAATGGAGTTAATTTCGAAATAGAATAAATTAAATCAAAAGAATTCTTGATATGAAAAGAACTAAAACCAAAAACTTGAATCAATGCATTAAGTATTTTTCAATCATCCCTCGAATTTCCAGCATTAAATAAAACTTTTTTAGTTTTTTGAAGAATTCCTCCAAAATTTAAATAAAAAGACGATTTTTCTATAAAAGAAGTAGAGGGTAAAATCAAGTTAGCTAACGAGGCTGAAATATCACCATGATGACCTTGATAAATTGTAAAATCAGAGAATTTTTTAAAGCCAATTTCGTCATAACTTACCAAGTAATTAATATTATGATTAAGCACCTCAGATGAATTGGTTGAATTTGTCAAGGCTAATTCTTTAGCAGAAAACGAAGACCTCTCGGATATATAATTTAAACCAAATCAATCTAAAGAAGATAAATTCGTGTATTTAAACAAATTTAGCAGTGTGTGGGATAAACCAAGTTCCGAGTTTACAAATAATAAGGGCTTTTTAGAATTAGATTTAGAAATCTTTGAACTCAACCAATGTGAACCTTCTAAAATATTTATAATTACTTTATCGCTTGTCGATATATGCTTACAATAAAAAGTAAAGTTCGAAAAATAGCCCAATAAATAAACAGGAAGATTTTTTTTAACATATGCTTGTCGAATTTTAGCATTTAGTAAAGGAAACGAAATTCTTGTATTAATACCTACTATAAAACAAACATCAGCAAAAAGAATTGAATTAATATTTGTATTAAATGAAAATAAATACCTACTGTCTAATTTATTATCTAAAAAAGAATGGAAAGCTGAATTTCCCGTAAGATTTAAAATTTTTTTTAACATATATATTGTTTCGAGATCTGAAAGGTTAGTAAAATAACCTTTTAAGGGTAAAAAAAAGTTATTATTGTTCGAAACTTTTACAAAATAATTCTTTAAAAACAAAAAGGCTCCTTTTCAGCTGATTTTTAGAAAAGCATTCCCAACGAAAACCATAGGTTCAAACAATCGCTGCCTACGGAAAGCGTCGTAAGAAAATCTAATCTTGTCAGTTATTCAATCCTCATTTATTTCCTCATTAACTCGAGGTAAGACACGCATAATTTTTGTTCCACGAACATCAATCCTGATATTACTATGCATATTATCAAAAATATCAATAGTGTTATAAGATTTTAACTCTCAAGGTCGAGATGTGAAAGAGAAGGGCTTAGAAGTTAAAGCACCAACAGGGCATAAATCTATAACATTTCCCGATAACTCACTTCTCATAAGGTTTTCTATATAAAAACCAATTTCCATTTTGGAGCCCCTACCAGTTACACCTAACACATTAGTACCAGCAACTTCGTTACTAAACCTAACACATCGTGTACGATGAATGCACCTGTTCATAATAGTTTTAATTAAAGGACCGCAATCCTTATCTTCGACAGATCTTTTAAACTCGTAAAAGCGACCCCTATCGCTTCCGAAAACTAATGATTGATCTTGCAAGTCACACTCGCCGCCCTGATCACAAATAGGGCAATCTAGCGGATGGTTGGCTAATAAAAATTCCAAAACTGACTCCCTTGCCTTTTTAACCTTTACAGTATTAGTGTAAATAGTCATCGAGTTAGAGACGTTTATTGCACAAGAAGCCAGCGGTTTGACCTGTTTTAAGTCTTCAACTAAGCACATCCGACAATTACCTGCTATAGCAAGCTTTTCGTGAAAGCAAAATCTAGGAATATCTATTTTATTTTTCAAGCAGGCCTGTATTAAAGTCAATTTATTATCAATTGTATATTGAAAGTCGTTTAATTTAAATGATATAGCAGTCATTAATTTATTTTTTCTTTAAAATTATAAACAGCATAACCGATAGAAAACAAATTAATAAATTAAAGTCAAAATAGTTAAAAATTTCAAAGCTAAAGATTAATTTTATAAAGACAATTATTGAAACAATAATGATAAATATATAATTGTACATATAACCAGTTTGTACAAAACTTAAAGCTCTAGAAAAGTATGCAGTAAGTCGAACTACACTTAATGGTCCAAAAAACTCTATTAATCCTCTGTCTATTAATTTAAAAGTAACAGAATAAAATGATTTAAGTAAATTGAATACAAACAAATTATTATAAATAAGGTCAAAATATCATTTTTTAACTAAAAAAAAATACAATAAATTAAAAAATTTATTAAAAATTGTAATAAATGTCATACGGTAAAATAAATAGTAAACACTTAACGAAGAAAACATACCTAATAAGCTGAAAACCAGAGGAATTAGTTTATATGAAAAATCTAAAAACTCAGCCGTTAAAATATCAGTATTAGTATAAAGTTGAAAAACAGAGTTATTTCAAAAATCTGTACCTAAGCCAATAAATAGATCTTTAAAAAGAAATCCTACAAAAATGCTTATCACCCCTAAAAAACTTAACACATACGAAATAAAACTAACGGACTCGTGAGAAGAAAATAAAGCGCGCGAAAATGAATTAGTAGTAGAAAAAAAAACCAGATATACTAAACGTATAGAATAAAAAGAAGTAATAAAAGCCGCTATAACACCTAATCAATAAATAAAGAAACTATTTAAACTAAATTTTGAAAAGGCTATTTCTAAAACAACCTCTTTTGAATAAAACCCTGTCAAAAATGGAAATCCAGTCAAAGAAAGAGATCCGACAATGATGGCCACATATGTAAGAGGCAGTAATTTAACTAAACCGCCCATTTTTCTCATATCTTGTTCATCAAGAAGAGCATGTATAACAGAACCAGCACCCAAAAACAATAAGGCTTTAAAAAATCCATGATTAAACAAGTGAAATAAACCAATTGAATAATTAGACATTCCACAAGCGAAAAACATGTAACCTAGCTGACTACATGTGGAATAAGCTATAACTTTTTTTATGTCATATTGAACTAAACCAGCAGTACCTGCAAAAAAAGCAGTTAATCCACCTATTAACGCCGTAATAAACAAAATATTAGGGCTGTATTCTAAAATTGGAGAACACCTAATAAGAACGAAAACTCCGGCAGTAACCATTGTGGCTGCATGAATTAAAGCAGATACGGGCGTTGGACCTTCCATAGCATCAGGTAACCATGTATGAAGACCTAGTTGGGCGGATTTACCAATTGCACCTAAAAACAGAAAAAAACATATTAAATCGATAGGATTTATAGAGAAACTTAAAACTTCTAAATTATTGAGCGATAATACGTGAGTTAAGGCAAAAACGACACTAAAATCAAAACTCTTGAAAAAGAAAAAAATTGCCAGTAGTGCAAAATAAATTCCAAAATCGCCAAATCTATTAACTATTATTGCCTTCATAGCAGATTTGTTAGCTTGAAGCCTCGTATATCAGAAATTTATCAGTAAGTACGAAGACAGACCAACACCCTCCCAACCTAAAAAAAGTTGAACAAAGTTTCCCGAAGTGACTAACATTAACATAAAAAACGTAAATAACGATAAATAACCCAGAAAACGAATTATATAAGGATCGCCATTCATATAATCCATGGAGTAAAGATGAACTAAGAAGGAAACAAAAACCACTAGCAATATCATTACCGACGTTATACTATCAAAAAGAAAAAGTCAATTTAATTTTAAAACGCCAAGATGAAATCATGCACCTAAATCTACAAAACAAGTGTATTTTTCTACACCGACCTCATAAAATAAAAAGAAAGAAATAATGGTCAACAAAAACATATTAAAAACGAATAATATTTTTATAAAACTACCAACCAACCTACCAAACAGACAAGAAAAGATGAAATTTAAAAAAGGTAAAAATAAAATGAGCAAATACATTTTGTTAATTTTTCAAAACGACGGAAGATTTTAAGTTTTTTAAGGTCTGTTTAAATATTAATTGCCTCTTAACATTAATGTTTTGGTTAAGAACCAAAACTATTGAACCCACCATAGCAATTAACAGTATTAAACTTATAACTAAAAAAACAAAAAAAGTATATGTGTAAACTAGTCAACCTAGAAGCTCTGTGTTTGTGAATTCTAACGAGAATGGTAGCATGTTGTTATAAAAGGAAGATTTTTTTACCATGACAATGAATGAATGATCATATAAAACTTTTAAATCGTTAGGCGAGACTGAAGAATTATTTAAGTTTGTGTTTAAAAAATTTACCTTCTTAACAAAAAAAGATTCGTAATTTACAGTTAAAAAATCGATTCAATCCAAATCAAAAATCATAAATAAAATTTGAAATAAAAAAATACTACTTATAAAGAGCCCGATAGGAAGATATTTTCAAAAAGTCTCATCCAACTCTAATATTTTTATGTTTAGCATCATCACTACAAAAAGAAATAAAACAGCTATAGCACCAACATAAACTATTAAAAAAGTAATAGCTATAAACTCCACCCCCAAAATGATTAAAATAAAAGTAACACTACAGAAAACCAATATTAAATATAAAATAGAATGAATAGGATTTTTTGATACTATTATAAGCAAACTAAAAAGTAAAGAAAGAAAACAAAAAATTATTAATAAAAAGCTTAAAATCATATTTTAATTTATTTTTTTTTTTTTTAAATTATGAATGGGTAGGAATGGAATCGAACCACCGACCTATGGTTTTTCAGACCATCGCTCTACCACTGAGCTACCTATTGAAAAATCAACAAACTATTTATGTATTGTTATAAATTTAGTATATAAATCAAAAGAAGCCGGTTTCGTTAATTCATTAAAAGAAGGGGGCCTAATTAACATAACTGTAAATAACTTGTAGTCGACTTCCATGTAAGGTGGAAAATTTAAAAGTAATTTTCTTTTCTTTAATCTATATTTTATGTAAAAATATATATATTTAAAATATTTTTTATTAATAGAAATAATTTGATTTAAGGTAACGACATGACTACAATTAGTAATTTGTCTATTATTAATATAAACATTACCAACCTCTATAAATCTTTTTAAAAAATACATTGAATCAAAAAAATTTGATCTGAACAATATATTTTGTAATCTTCCCTCAAGTAAAAGAAAAGCCAAAGACTGGTTATTACCTCAAAACGATTTTGATTGGCTATAGAAAGATAAAAATTTTGAAACTTTTTTAAAGCCAAAAAATTGAGAAATTTTTCTATAATATATCATCTTTAAACCATAATTTGATCATTTTTTTACTTTTTTTTTAGGGGAAGCGATGTGAACAGCATAATAAAACACTCTATTGTTTTTTAAATTGAATTTTTTTTTAAATATAAAGGATAAGCTATTTGCTTTAATAAAATATTTATATTTTTTAAAGATTTTATTAGACAACGAAAAGTTAGAAAAAACTCTAGAAGGTTTTGTTAAAAGAACCATTTTTCCTTTTTTTGTAAAAATTTTAAATTTTCTTTTTTGCGAAAAATTTAACAAAGTTTTGGTTCGATTAGATCTTAAAAGAATAGTATTATAAATAAGAAGATTTCTAAATCTAATTTGTTTTCTTTTCTTTTTTAAAAATGCGACATAAAAAGGATTTTTATAATTTTTCAAAATTGGCTTTTTTTTTCGTCTCTTTATCAAAATCTTCTTTACGAATCTACCCCTTCTAATTATTTTGTATAAAGGATAACGCGATATAATCTTTTTCACAAATGGAGCCATGCGCTTCGTAGTTTTGAAACCAAAAGATTTTATATAGAAATTTATGGCCCTTTTAATTTTTAAAATCTTTTTACAAATAAACATCGAATAACGCAAATTTTTTAAAAACCCCTCTCGAAAATAGCCGTATTTGCTTCGTAATTTTATAAAACTTTTTACGACCTTATCCCTATAATTCAAAAGGACAGCCTTTTTATTGTAGGAAAATCGATCCGATAAAATAAGTTTACCTCAAATTTCGTCTTTGTATTTTTTATAAATTTTTTGCTTATAAAATTTGTGCATAATCTATAAAATATTTAATAAATAACCTCGAGAAAATAAACATTTTTCAATTTATAAATCAAATAAGTTTACGCTAATAATTTTTATCTGCTGAGTTCGGAAAGATTTCAGATAATTTTATTAAACAAAATTTGTAAATTAATATAATGAAGTCAAAAAAGATTATTTAATAGAGATCTCTTTTTCGTAAGGCTCTAACCTATCAGATAAGGATCTTATTTCGTCCCTTTGGGATCTTATTTCGTCCCTTTGGGATCTTATTTCAATCTCCTGTTGATTCAACCTTTCTTCAAGAAGCCTTTCGCGCTCTCTAGTTGGACCGCTTTCCCAATCGGTGTAAGCTTTGTAAACTTTAGCACTATCTAAAGTGCCATCAGGATTCATAAACCCTGATTTGTCGTATCCCGCAATTTCTTGCAGAGCACGCATTTTCCTTCTTGTATCCGGATCGGTAGTATGCCAACCGTACTCAGAGCGGTCCAGGACACGACCAACATAAGACACCCTATCTTGTGCTGACCCTAATGCAATGTCTGCGCTAATGGCCGAAGCCACCACCCCAGTAGTGCCAACTAAAAGATAAATGGTGGTTTTTGAACCCTCAGAAAAAATAAAAGAAGGCCCTTTTCTGGGTGAGTAGTGTCTAACTAAAATTTTATGTATAACTGGTTTTTGACAAAGCTTCTCAAAAAAAACTGGCGGTTCAAGCAGAAGACTCTCAGGAAAAGGTGTCTTTAGTACGTAATAACAAATTATTAACTGACAGATCGATCACGGTAAAATAAGTAATGTCGCTATAACCGTATTCATTTCATATACTAGAACTAAAATTGAACAAGCCAGCATCAGTATTCAAGTAAAACGTTTTATAGAATATAAATACTCTATTTGATATTTTTCAGCTACGTATTGACGATAAGCAACTCACCGATTAGCATTTCTTACTGACCTTTCACTAATAACATTAGTTTGCAGATAACGTATAAAAATAAGAAAAAAAGAGACAAAAGTCGAAAAGACGACGCTATAACAGTAAACATCTCAATATTTTCACTCATCGAAAAATCACATATAAAACAGTCGTGTTAATGCTAACGAAAAAGTACCTCACAAAACGAAAAGACTAAAAAACAGCATAGACGACTGAATTTTTGATCTGAAAATTGAAAAAACAGTATAAAATTTAGTGGTTTTCAACCAAACAAAAAAACTGGAATTGTTTATTGCAAGCAAAAAATCATTAAATTTATTGCGAATCTTCATGACCATAAATTTTGCTATTAAAGCTTAGAAGGATCAAAATTCTTAAAATATATATATATGTAATTGTAGAAATGTACAGGATTAACGACGTAAACCTCAATAGGCATAAAAGCGTGATTAACACCACACAATTCACTACACTGACCATAGAAAGTTCCAGTATTTTTAATGTACACAGAAGTTTGATTTAATCTTCCAGGAACAGCATCAATTTTAACACCAAATGAAGGAACTGCTCAGCTATGTAAAACGTCAGAAGAGGTAACAAGTAATCTAATATGTGTATTTTTAGGTAAAAAAAGAGGCATGTCGGTTTTTAAAAGTCTCAAATCACCTAAATTTAACTCAGCCTCATGAATCATATAGCTGTCAAATTTGATAGTTGTTTCAGGAATTGTAACAGCGTCAAACAACATATTAAGTATGGATTGATGAGGTTTAATTAAGCCTGTTTCCTTGTAAAGCATTTCTCAAGCAGCAATTTCTTCTTGAGTATGATAATCTGTCAATTTATTAGCGTAAACTACAGTGTAGTCCGAGTACTCATAACTTCAATACCACTGGTGACCTATAACCTTAATAGTTAAAACCGGATCTATTATTTCGTCCATAGCGTAAAGAAGAGCGAATGAAGGAACCGCTATTAAAAGAAGAACGACAGCTGGTAAAACTGTTCAAATAATTTCTATAGTAGTACCGTGATTTATATTATAAGTTCTATTATTAACATTAAAATTAAGACTTTCTTTTAAAGAAGAGATAGCAGAAGAAAATTTTGATTCAGTCAAATCTACCCAATCATTATTCAATGAACCATAATAGAATTTTTTGTAAGTTGAGTACAACAAGTATCCCACAATAAAAATAATTACAGCTAAAAAGAATAAAATATGATCGTGTAATTTAATTATACCGTAAGCTATAGGGGTAACCGGATCTTGACTACCAATTTTTCAGAAGTCAGTATGATCACTTATACAAAAAGCGTTGCCACCCTTTTCGTCTTCTGGATTTTCAGCAGGTCAAATCAATATAAGAATTCAAGCAATAATAACGCTAATCAAATGATTGTTGTTATGATTTATGTCAGCGCTCATGCCTAAAGATAAAATGGCAACAAAAGTCACAACCAGTAATTTAATTGTCTTTATTAACCCAAATGAAAATATAAAACTTGAATTAATGGATAAGGACGACTTTGAGGCAGAAAGTAAGGAATTAGTTCTATTAACAACAAAATCGTTTAATTTATTTATTCAAACCGGAGCTACGTTGTTATTAAATGCTAAATAAATTAAATAGAAAAAGACAATCACGCTGACGGACGAAATTATAGAACCAAAAGAAGAGAGAATATTTCAATAATAATAGTTATCAGGATAATCAGGTATTCTTCTAGGCATACCAGCAAGTCCTACAAAATGCATAGGGAAAAAAGTTAAATTTACACCTATAAACATTAATCAGAAGTGAACATTACCATACACTTCGCTATAAGTATAGCCGGATATTTTTCAAAATCAGTAATAAAAGCCAGCAAAAAAAGCAAAAACGGCACCCATTGAAAGTACATAATGAAAATGAGCTACCACGTAATAAGTATCGTGTAACATGATATCAAGTCCGGCGTTTGATAACACTATACCGGTTAAACCACCAATTGTAAATAAGACAAGAAAACCTATGACGAACAATAAAGGGGTTTTGTTAACTACCTGACCACCCCATAAAGTAGCTATTCAACTAAATATTTTTATACCGGTTGGAACTGCTATCATCATTGTAGCTGCAGTAAAATAAGCACGAGTATCAACGTCAAGACCAACAGTATACATATGGTGTGCTCAAACGATAAAACCCAATACACCAATGGATAACATAGCATAAACCATTCCTATATAACCAAAAATAGATTTATTGGAAAAAGTACCTATGACCTGACTAACTATACCAAAAGCAGGAAGGATTAAAATGTAAACTTCAGGATGTCCAGAAAATCAAAACAAATGTTGATATAAAATCGGATCACCACCACCAGATGGATCAAAAAAGCTAGTATTAAAATTTCTATCGGTTAGAAGCATAGTTATACCACCCGCCAATACCGGTAAAGAAAAAAGTAACAAAAAGGCAGTGATTAATACGGATCAGACAAATAACGGCATTTTATGCATTGAAAGTCCCGGAACTCTCATATTAAAAATTGTGGTAATAAAATTTATTGCACCTAATAAAGAGGAAACACCAGCTAGATGTAAACTAAATATTGCGAGATCTACTGATCCTCCGGAATGAGCCACTATTGAGCTAAGTGGAGGATAAACTGTTCAACCTGTACCAGCCCCAAATTCTACAAGAGAAGATGATAAAAGCAAAAATAAAGACGGGGGTAGTAATCAAAAGCTTATGTTATTTAAACGAGGAAACGCCATATCTGGAGCTCCAATCATTAAAGGAACAAACCAATTTCCAAAACCTCCTATCATAACAGGCATAACGAAGAAGAATATCATTAAAAAAGCATGGGCAGTAATAACCACATTATATAATTGGCTATTACCAGCTAAAATTTGAGAACCAGGGGCTGCCAATTCTAACCTTATTACCATCGAAAAAATTGTTCCTAAAATACCCGAAAAACCTCCAAATATTAAATATAATGTTCCTATATCTTTATGATTTGTCGAAAATAACCAACGATTATCAGTAAAAAAATTAGCGGCGTTGTTGTAAAGTTTATTTAAATTTATCATTTTCTGTATTTTTATTATATATTAGATTAGACTATATAAAGTCTTTGTTTTTCCTATTAAATAATTTTGTCCAGCAACAGGTTCCCCTACTGCTACCTTGTTACGACTTCACCCCAGTCCTTGATCTAATTGTCGAAATGCGACTTAAACTTACTTATTGCAGAAAAAAATCATGTAATAAATTAAAGTTAAATCTACATATCTTCTAACCAAACCAATTCCCATGGCGTGACGGGCGGTGTGTACAAAGATTGAGAATGTATTCACCGCAGCGTTCTATTCTGCGATTACTAGCGATTCCTACTTCATATTCTCGACTTGCAGAGAATAATTCGAACTAAGGTAAATTTTTAATGATTAGCTAAAATTTGCATTTTTGCTTCACGTTGTAATTACCATTGTAGTACGTGTGTAGCCCAACCTATATAGGCCATAATGATTTGACTTCCTCCCCTTTCAATCAATTTTTGAATTAACTTAACCCTATCAGAGCCCAATCTATATGGACAAATGAAATAAAGTCGAGGGTTGCGTCCGTTAAATGAATTAACAAAACATTTCACAACACGAACTGCCGACAACCATGCAGCACCTGTATAAGTCAGTTTTACCGCGATAAAAACTCGCGAGCAAAACTTTGCTTTTGATCTTAAACAAAAAATGTTTAAGATCAATAACAAAACTTATATGCAAGGGTTGGTAAGATTCTTTGCGTTATATCAAATTAAACCACATACTCCACCGCTTATACAATCTTCCGTCAGTTTCTTTGAGTTTTAACCTTGCGGTCGTAGTACTCAGGTGGAACATTTACGCGTTAGCTAAATTGTCGTTATAGAACGACAATTAATGTTCATAGGTCAGGGCGTAGACTACCAGGGTATCTAATCCTGTTTGATCCCTACGCTTTCGTGCCTCAGTGTCAGTATTAAAATAGACAGCAGCCTTCGCTAATTGAATGCCCTTTAAATATTGAAAAATTTCACCTTTACACTTAATGTTCAGCTGTCTTCTAATAAACTCTAGTTTATTAGTATTAGAAGGTCATTAAATTCTATATTTAACTTTTACCTTAAAACTTAATAAACCACCTACGCACCCTTTACACCCAGTCAATGCGAATAACACTAGCCCTCTCCGTATTACCGCGACTGCTGGCACGAAGTTAGTCAGGGCTTCTCTTTCAAGTACGATTGCATTATAATCCTTGACGAAACGGGTTTTACGGCAATTAAGCCTTCCTATCACCCACGTAACATTACTCGATCAGGCTTTCGCCCATTGTCAAATATTCTCCACTGCTGCCCTTTTAGAAGACTTGGGCCGTTTTCAGTCCCAATGTGGCTGATCATTCTCTCAAATCAGCTAAGCATCGTAGGCTTGTCGAAAATTACGCCAACAACTACCTAATCCTACAAAAGCTCTATTGCGAACGATATAAATCTTTTTGATATATAATATATAAAAATTAAGGTATTTAACCTAATTCGCACTTTGATTCTCTTGCATTACTCACCAGGTCACCACTTAAGTTAAACTTACGTTCGATTTGCATGTGTTAAAATATGTTACCAGCGTTCACTCGGAGCCAGAATAAAACCCAACAATTGTTATTATAAATACAATCGAATTGTAATTATATTATATAAGATCTTTTTAAAAAACGTCGGGAGGGTAGGATTCGAACCTACAACGTCAGGTCATGAGCCTGAAATGTTTCCAATTACAACCACCTCCCCTTATAAAAGTAAAAATGTAACAAATAAAACATGCTGTTGACTTTTAATTAATTCATAATTACCATAAGATTAAACTTTTAAATATTAAAATCGATGGCGACAGGACTCGAACCTGCACCTTTTAACTTGACAAGTTAACTCTCTACCAAATTAAGTTACGCCTTTTTACAAATTCAGAGTGACAGGACTCGAACCTATAGTCTTCTGTTCCCAAAACAGACGCATTACCTATTATGCTACACTATTGGACGCAATCAGAATCGAACTGATATCTAATACGTGCAAAGCATTTATTTTACCATTAAACTATGCATCCACATGTTAGGCCTAATTGGAATCGAACCAATAACTTTTCGTTATGAGCGAAACATTTTACCACTAAACTATAGGAAATTTAAAAATGCCCGTAACTTTTTATATTCTTTAAAACCGCAATCTGTAAAAAGAAAAATTATCAGTACCTTTAAACAAGCCTGTTACCAAACTATATTAAAGACCTAAAAAGTCGTTATCTACGACTTTAATATAAAAACATAAAAATTATTTTCTCACTTATATGCTTTCAGCAATTATAAAATTTATACTTAGCTACTCGGCAATGCTTAAAATTAAACAACCGATTTACCAGTGGTATACATTTCTCAATCCTCTCGTACAAAAGAAACATTTTTTTAGTTTTTAAACGAAATGACAGATAGGAACCGAACTGTCTCACGACGTTCTAAACCCAACTCACGTACCACTTTAATAGGCGAACAGCCTAACCCTTGGAACCTCCTACAGCTCCAGGATGTGATGAGTCGACATCGAGGTACCAAACAAGCCCATCGATAAGGACTCTTAGGGCCCATTAGCCTGTTATCCCTGACGTACCTTTTATCCGTTAAGCAATAGCCCTTCCATTCAGCACTATTGGATCACTATGGCCGACTTTCGTCTCTGAACGATTTGTAAATCTTTTCAGTCAAGCGATCTTATACCATTAAATTTTTAATTAATTTTAAATTAAAAATAATCACCATTTGCACGCCTTCGTTACTATTTAGAAGGCGACCACCCCAGTCAAACTACCAATCATAAAATATCCCTTATTTAGGTTAGTTTTAAAAATTAGAAAAATAGTATTTCAACGACGCCTAAACAATTAACTTGCGTTAAGGAATAATAAGCTCCTATTTATTCTACATATCTAATGTTTTAAAAACAATTAATGATTATAGTAAAGGTGTACAGGGTCTTTCCGTCCAATCATTTCTACACTGCATCTTCACAGCGAATTTAATTTCACTGGGTTAATACTGGAGACAGTAGGGAAGTCGTTACACCATTCATGCAGGTCGGAACTCACCCGACAAGGAATTTCGCTACCTTAGGACCGTTATGGTTACAGCCGCCGTTTACTGAGATTTATATTCAGGGCAAAACCCATCCTTTTTATCTTTCAGCACCGGGCAGGTGTCAGACCCTATACATCGTTTTACAACTTAGCAGAGTCCTGTGTTTTTAATAAACAGTCGCTACCCTCTATTCTGTTACACCTAACAACAATTTCTTGCTTAAGGTACTCCTTCTCCCGAAGTTACAGAGTCATTTTGCCGAGTTCCTTCAATATTATTTCCCCAACGCCTTAATATACTCTATTAAAAAATCTGAGCCGATCTAAGTACGGTTTATTTTAAATTTTCAGTTTTTTCCAGAAAAGTCTTCGACGCACAACCAATTTTTTAAGGCTGTACGACTTCGGCTTTTGTCACTTGAAAAGTAAATTTAAGAATATTAACTTAAGTCCCATCGAATTTGGCTAACGCCAAGAGTCTTAGGGGCCGATTAACCCTATTAAAATTAATTTAAAATAGGAAACCTTATATTTACGGCGAAAAAGCTTCGATACACTTTTTTTTATGCTACTCATACAAACATACTTTCTATTAATGTTCACTTAATTCTCACGAATTAAGCTCAAAACTTATAACATACTCTACTACCGAGTTACATATAGCTTTAGTAAATAATTTAAGTCCGTTACATTATAAAACCATACAGGGCTTTTATTGATTAGTGAGCTGTTACGCTTTCTTTAAAGGATGGCTGCTTCTAAGCCAACCTCCTAATTGTTATAACCCTTCAAGTTATTTCATACACTTAATTATTTTTTTGGACCTTAGCTAATATTCTGGGCTGTTTCCCTCTCGATTACGAACCTTCGCGCCCGCAATCTGCCTGCGTTATATTTTAAATAGTTGGTATTCGAAAGTTTAAATAATCTCAGTAGGATTATTAGTCCCCATTGACTATCTAGAGCTCTACCTCCAACAATGTAAATAACGCGCTCTACCTAAATAGATTTCGTAGAGTACTAGCTAACACTAAGCTTGATTAGCCTTTCACCCCTAACTACCACTCATCCCAGTATTATGCAACATACACGGGTTCGATCCTTCAATACGTGTTAAAGTATTATCAATCTGGCAATAGCTAGATCGCTTAGTATCGAGTCTCTAAAAACTAACTTAACGCTTATTTAAAACTTGCTTTCGCTTCACCTTCATTTAACAATTATAGTTTGCTAATTTTTGAGAAGTCGTTTGCTCATTATGCAAAAGGCACCCTATAACAAAAAACAAATTGCTCTAAGTCCTTAAAGTAAACAATTTCAAGATCTTTTAACTAAACTTTTCACCTTTCCTTCACAGTACTTGTTCTCTATTAGTCACTGAAGCATACTTAGCCTTGGCAAACGGTTTTGCCTTTTTCAAGCGGAATAACACAGACTCTGCTTTACTCTTAAAACGAGATTTGTCGGTTTCGAATACGGGGCTTTCACCCTCTGAGGCGCTCGTGCCATTCGAGCTTCTTGAAGACGACAAACTCTACGAGCTAATTTGTTTTCACTCACCATTACTAACAAAATCTTTAATTATTTTCCTCTCCTTCGACTATTGAGATGTTTCACTTAATCGAGTAGATACAATATTTGAATGTTAGGTTTCCCTGTAGGCTCTCGACGTTCAAAGTGTTTTATCGTCTCCCGTCGATTTTCGTGTGATTAGACGCCTATTCTCTTCAATGCTTAGGTATTCGTTGTTTACTCAATATTTTTTACAGAACGACCGTTTTACAATAAAAACGATTTGACTTTTTGTTTTTTTGAACACTGAATGTGGGGATAATGGGACTCGAACCCATACGGCTTTTAACCACTGATTTCTAAAATCAGCCTGGCTACCATTTCAGCATATCCTGTGTTGTTTTAAAGCTGGACCTAGATAGATTCGAACTATCGACTTCACGCTTATCAAGCGTGCACTCTAACCACTGAGTTATAGGTGTTGATCCCTATGAGAATCGAACTCATATTCTTAACGTGAAAGGTTAACGTCCTACCATTAGACGAAGGGCTTGCTTGAGTGTATTGGGACTCGAACCCAAAACCTCTGGTTTAAGAGACCATTGCTCTACCAATTGAGCTATACACTTGGGATAATAGGACTCGAACCTATAGTCATGGGTTCAAAACCCACCGCCTTGCCCTTTGGCTATATCCCATCTTCTTCAAATACAACTAAACTTCTATTAATAAGTAAGCAAATAAATACCCAATTAATTTTAAAATTACAATTTGAAAAAACATTTAAATAAAATCTTCACCCGTCGCCAAGTGATTTTTCTTTTCCTAACGTCCTCTTCACTGATTCTCCTTTTTTTAATTTTTTTAATTTGTAGCTCCTTTTTACGAGCTTCAAATTCGTTGTCGTCGGGAAGGTCGGGAAGTCCAAACATCTTTCGCGCTCTTTTTGCAACTTCCCTTTGATGTTCCTCCTCAGCCATTTTTTTGTCCTCTTCCCTTTCGCGTTTGGACTCGACGCGCTTTCGTTCGTAATACGCAAACATACTTGCTCTCGTTGACGTGTTCTTTACATATATGCACTCAAGGTTGTAAAAAGCCTCTCTGGTACTCTCCACAATAAATCGAGAAATGACAACAAACAGCCCCACAATTGTTCAAAAGCAATATATCGAGTACCTTCAAAGGATTCACGATCATTCAGCAACGTAGATCAAAATCGTCATTGCAAAATCGATCAGTTTTAACACAGCTAAAGAAAGTACCATAACGAAAAACTTCAGAAAATCTATTAAAATGTTTAAAATCTTGATTACGGTTTTTTTCATGGTTTTATTATATTAATAATTTTATACGACTCACTCCACAGAATGGAAGGAGCTGATTGCATAGCGTTTGCAGTACTGGAACATTGCGTCGCCGTAGTCGGGCGCTCTTGTCAACGCAAACACGAAGTCGTCTTGATTGTGCACTAGAGTGTCCGACATAACCGTTATTATTGTGAGAGGGTCGATGGGTGTGCCGGCTTTGTTTGAAAACATAGACATTTGATGGGCCAGTCTCGAGATGAAAAGCATGTCGGGAGTGATTGGCGCGATGTCACCAAGCGGGCCGGTAACGTTTCCGTCAGGATCATAAAACGATCTGAGTGAGGGCGTTCTTCTGTACATGTCGTAGTAGTAATACATGGCCTCCTCCTCCGGAAGGTCTCGATAATTGTGTGGATCGTAATCTGGATCTACTCCGTCGGGATGCAGTCGCACTTCGTTCAAGTAGTAAGGGTACCCCGACCCCTTACAGAAGAGTCGCCTTCAGTCTGACGTGTCAGACTCGATCATTCAGTGAGAAGAGTCTCATCTAGCCGACATCGCGCTGCTCTGGTCGCTGTCGGCGGGATTAGACATAAGGTCCACAATAGGGGTGTGTATTCAGGCGAAGTAGCGAGACGTGTCAAAGGCGGAATTCACGAAATTGAAGCAGTTTTGAGAGTCTGTTCAACCAGGGGGGAAGTGTGGGTACTTATAAGCGACAAAGTCAGTCACTATGAACTGAACCGGGTCGTCATTGTATCCCGGGTCGGCTGGATGAACGAACAACTGCTTGTAATATTTGTATCTGTCAATGTCTTTTCAACCGTTGTATCATTTCACGAAGGCAGCCTCCTCAGGAGTTAACTCCTGAGACGTGTCGATGATGGCTGTCGTCCCCGCGAACTTTATTCTTCACAACTCTCCTCCGTTTTGCATTATTTCGGCCAAGTCGTGCCAGTAGTTGGTTGCCGGGTTTCTCCTTCCAAAGTAGGTGAACTGAAACGGGCCTTTAGGGTTGTATCAGCTCCTGGGAAGGAGAGGGTACGAGTAGTTGTTGGTGAAAAAGCTGTCTGTGTCGGCCTGGTCCCTGTAAAGGGAGGTGCACCTATAAGCGTCGTGAAGTCAGCTGTCGTCCGAATTGCTGGTGACCCAGTTGGAGTGAAGTATTATTGGCAAATCCGGAGGCAGCATAGCAAAAGGCGCAAGATCAGGCGGCAGAGAAGCGATCGCTCAAGCGGCTACTCCAAAACTAAGCGCAACGCCGCCAATAAATAATGCCGGTAAACCTAAAAAAGTAAAATAGCTTAATCCTAATCCTATAGCTTCCATGGTTAATGGCTAGTATTATAGACGTCGTTCAGATAAATGCAGGTTAAAATTGAGAAAATGTAAGCCTGAACGATTGCTATACAAAACTCAAGTACTATTATAAACACTATAAAAAGCAGTGGAAGAAACGAAATCAGTGCGTACTTTTTGAAAACGTTAAATATGAAGGCGCTAAGTATGTTAAGGAGAGTGTGGCCTGCCAACATGTTTGCAAAAAGTCGAACTGATAAACTGAATGGTCGAATTAAGTACGACACTACCTCAATGACCACCAGAAACGGAACTAAAGGTTTCGGAACCCCACTAGGAACAAAAAGATTAAAAAAAGCTAATTGGTTGTTAAAAAGATTTATAAGCGTTATTCCGAAAAAAAGGGAAAACGCTATTTGAAAAGTGAAAATTATATGGCCAGTTATTGTAAAACCATAAGGTAAAAGACCTATTAGATTTGATATAAGTATAAAGGAAAACACAAACAGTACTAACGGAAAGTATTTGAAGGCCATAATGTTGTTAACTTGTTGTTTGAAAAGCTGTAAAACAAAGTTGTACAGGCTTTCAGTGAAGTGTTGTCATCTACTAGGTATATAAGTGTTTGTTATGTAATTTACGTAAAATACAGATAAAAAAAATATGAGTATTATGAAAAGTATTATGGTGTTGTTGGTTATAGACAAGTCTACGTTTCCAAAAAAAAGTTTCTGTAAAATTAAAATTCTGAATTGCTCTAATGGATTGAAAATCATATCAAAAGAAAGATTGCTGAATTTTTGCACCGATGCCGGTTGCCTACTGACCGCTCAATCATGATGAGCGTCTAAGTCTAAATTTAAATTGGATTGAAAAATGCTTGAATGTCAGAGATAAAAATAGTTATCGGTCGACTTCACCGAACACTATGTCTTGAGTTCCTATTATGGTAACAACGTCTGCTATCATGTGGCCCTTAGACATGTGGTCCAACGATTGAAGATGAAGAAAGCCGGGGGCTTTTATCTTGCATCTGTAAGGCTTGTTAGATCCGTCCGAAACTAAGTATACTCCAAACTCTCCTTTAGGAGCTTCCACACAAGCGTAAGTTTCGTTTTTTGGAACATTAAAACCCTCACTATACAATTTAAAGTGATGAATTAACGACTCCATTGAATACTTCATGTCTGTTCTATCTGGAGGAGTGATTTTTTTGTCGTCGACCTTCACTGCTCCAGAAGGGAGGTTTTTTAAACATCATTTTATTATGTTTAAACTTTCATACATTTCGTAGACCCTTATTAAATATCTATCGTAACAATCTCCTGTCTTTCCCACCGGAATATTAAAATCCACTTGATCATAAATCTCGTAAGTGGAATTTTTTCTTAAATCCCAAGGTATTCCAGAACCTCTTAACATTACTCCGCTAAAACCTAAGCTCAAAGCGTCTTCGGCGGAGACAACCCCTACGTCCACTAATCGTTGCTTTCATATTCTGTTGTTATTTAAAAGCTCCTCGACTTCAGTTAAACGTCAAAAATATTGATCGCAAAACTGAAGGATGTCATTTCAAAGTCCTAATGGTAAATCCTGGGATACTCCTCCAGGCCTGAAATATGCAGCGTGCATTCTCGCTCCGGAAACTCTTTCATAAAACTCCATTAATTTCTCCCTCTCTTCGAATAACCAAAGGAATGGAGTTAAAGCACCGACATCCATTGCGTGAGTCGTTACTGCCATTATATGATTTAAGATACGTGTCAACTCGGCGAAAATAACGCGTATAAATTGACCGCGTAAAGGAACTTTGCAGTTTAAAAGCTTCTCGACAGCTAAACAATAGCCGTGTTCCTGTGACATCATAGATACATAGTCTAACCTATCGAAATAAGGAAGGGCTTGAATGTATGTTTTGTATTCTATTAACTTTTCAGTCCCTCTATGAAGAAGGCCTATATGAGGATCTGCCTTTTTGATTAGCTCGCCGTCTAGTTCAAGTATTAATCTCAAAACCCCGTGAGCTGCAGGATGTTGTGGTCCAAAATTCATTGTAAAATTTTTTATTTTTCTAGAGCTATCGTTTAAAAAACTGTTTATTTTATTTTTTCTCATGGGCTTGTAAAATTAAATAATCTATACTCTTGAGACATCTCCAGAGGCTCGTAAACTATGTTGGATCGTTCGTCGTCATATCTAACTTCTATGTAACCTGTCAATGGAAAATCTTTACGTAAAGGAAATCCTTCAAAACCGTAATCTGTTAAAATTCTTCTTAAATCCGGATGATTTGAGAAAAAAACTCCAAACATATCTCAGCATTCTCTTTCGATTCAGTTAGCGCTTTTATACAAAGAGCATAATGAGTCGATGTAAGAGTCAGTGTATACTTTTAGAAAGAACCTAAAATTATATTTTACTGAAGAAAGGTTATAGTTTATTTCAAATCTAGTAGCCTTGTCAGGAAAATCGATAACGCAAATATCGTTTAGAGTTTTTGTTTGAAAAATAGACAATTGCTTTAAGTTTTTTGTAAAATTATATAAATGAGCCGGGGTAGTTACTAAATACAGCGAATTATTATTGTTTTTTTTTAAAACAATCGAGCTTAAAAATTTTTTATAAAAAGATAAGATTATTTTCAAATAAAATTTTTGCATCATTATGCTAATCTCATTCTAACGCCCCCTTTTGTCATTCGTACACGAACCCTATTGTCAAAACGATCAGAAAAAATAAGATCGATCAAGTCCCAAAGAACCCACTAGTCGAAATTGATACAGATCAAGGAAATAGGTACATAATTTCCAGATCGAAAATCATAAACAAAATGGCTATTAGATAATACCTAACATTAAATTTACTTCTGGTATCTTCAAATGGCTGAAAACCGCACTCATAAGCGGAGTTTTTTTCAATATCTGATTCTTGATATACAAGAAAGTAAGATAAAAATATAAGTAAGGCCGAAATAAAAAAAGCCCCCACAAAAAAAACAAGTATATATAGATACTCTATTGTCATAGCTAAATTTTTAATAAGTATTATATTTGGATTTTAAAATATAATTAGTTTTAAGCAAACTGATTTTTTTAAAAAAATAATTAGTTACCGAAATGAAACCTTTCGTTAAAAATCTAAAATTTAGATATATTAATTTATTAATGTAAAGAAAATTAAAAACTGCATTCATATACATGTTTACGTCGTGTAATATATATTCAACCTTTGCAACAAATTCAGTTTTAATTAAATTTGATAAAAATTGAATTAAAAAGTAAAGAAAAATTATAAATATAACTATTATTACCTTTTCACTAACTAAATGTAGTAAATTGTTTATTACAAAAAGAACAAAAAAGAACATTAAATTAAATTTCATCGATATCTATATTATTTATATTTTTCAATTCGTTTGAAATGTTTGTCGAATTATTAATATTTAATTTACCAAATTTATTTATGATAGACAACTGTTGTAAGTATACTAACATGTTTATGTAAAGATTAGAATAAAAAAAGTTGAAAGAGCTCATGTTTATTTGTTTATTTTTGTCTTCATATTGAGAATAGTCAAATTTGTAGACAAAAAAATACCATACCTTGTAAATAATCCTTCTAATTTTTAAATTTTTAAAAACTAAAATGACAAAAAAGTTTGTGCTAATGAAATACAACACAAAAAAAAATAAAGTCAACCATATATATTGAGTAGAAAATGACAATTTATCCAGCTGAGGCATATTTTCAATTAATTTTAATTTTTGATTTTTTAGTAACATGCATTTTTTCCTTATTTTTATTTTTAATAGTAACATAGTCTACCTAGCCCTAGTAGGAAAAGGGATTTAACGTTAGATAAAAAGCTATATTCTTATGAAATAATTTAATTTTTACAACTAGTTAAATTATTTAAATAGTCTAAAGCCTCTTAGATTTTTTCTTTCGCATAGGAGAAGAAAAAGGTCTTTTTTTAACAATTATTAATTTTAGTATAAATAAACCGTTGCCCCTAAAACTTTTTTGTATCAACTTTGCGTTTTTAGCATAAGTGTTTGACATAAAAAATTTATAAATGTATTTTATATTTTTGATTCTTGCTATTTTAGCAGCTGCGTTTGCTACTTCTTTTAAAGTATCCCAGGATTTTTTTTTCTTTTTTGTTTTTATTTTACAGTCGCCTGCAGACCTTGATATCACAACTTCCCCCTTCGAGTTAGTTATGGTGACAAACACATTATTTTTAGTTTTTAAAAAAAACGCAAAGTAACGCTTTCTGTCAGGATTTTTTTTTGAATTTATAATTCTTTCCCAGTAAATATATCTAGGCTCCCTTCTTTTTAACTTTTTATTATTATGTATAAATTTGCTTCTCAAAGATAAATTTTTGTTCAACATAAAAATTAAATTTCTTTTTTTATATTAGTTCGAGGGGTTTTAGCATTTGTATGAGTTCTCTGGCCTCGAACAGGTAATCGTAGTAGATGCCTCATTCCTTTGTAATTTTTAATTTTCTTCTTCTTTTCAATATTTAAAAAAATTTTATTTTTTTCTAAATTAAAAAAATATTCTATTTGTAATTTTAAATTTGAATTTTCTAATAAGTTAGATGATAATTTACTGTTCGGCTTTAATCCATTCAACAATATTATTTTTTTATAAGACTTAAAGTTTAATCCACTTATAGTATTTAATTGAGTAATTAAATTTTTGTTATTCGATTGTTTAAAAAAATTGTTATAATTAGATTTTTTCATTTGATTAAGCAAATCTCTGTTTTTTACCAACTTTTAATTTAGTAAATTTAAAATTTTTAAATTCTATAATACCCTTTCCTTTATAAAAATTAATTTTTTTTATTTTTTTTATCGTCGCTAGAAAATCAAAAACTAGATGACTATTTGCTGATAGTGCATATATCTGATTTTTTTTACAAAAGATCTTAATCTCTTCCGGAATATTTAATATTATGTAATTACAGTCACCAATTAATATATATAATTTATTGCCCATAACAAAATTTTTGTAACCTAAACCTATCATGTGTAATTTACCATAATAGCTAAAAAAGGAATATTGTTTTATTGCATTATCCTTAATTAAACTGTTATATATATAATTAAAAGGATTTTTTTTACGAGAACAATAAAACCAATTTTTATTTTTAAAAATACTCTGCCCTTTGATTAAAACAGTATTTGTATAGAAAGGCTCTTTATTTAATAAAACAAACATTGTGCTATTTAAAGTAACTAGCTTTAAATTTTTTATATTATTAGAACTAATTATTTTTAATTTATTCATTTTTAATTAATTTTTAATAGTACCTCGCCGCCTACATTAAACAAAGTTACCTCTTCATCGGTTAAGATACCCTTACTTGTGGATAGTAAATAAAAACCAGAATCTTTTTTTTTTATTTGTTTGAGTAATTCATTGTATTTTAAATAAACTCTTCTACCTGGTGTTGACACAACATAAATGTTTCTTATAGTCGGATTATTATTAGTATATTTTAATAGAACAGTTATTACCTTTTTATTTATTATTGTAAAACCTCTAATATAACCTAACCTATAAAGAACCGTTAAAATGTTCATGCATATTTTAGAATTTTGAACATTTATTTTTAAGAGTTTTGCATTATTTGCAACTTTTATTCTCGAAATCATATCACTAATTAAGTTCATATTTTATTTATTATATTTTTTTACAGCGTTTATAAAATTATTAGAAATTAATGATCTTAATTTGATACGCGAAATCTTAAAATCATTAAAAACAGAACGACTTTTATTTGTTATAAAACATCTTTGTTTTATGAGGTTATTAGATATTCCAGTTTCTTGCAACCTATTAAATGCTGCTTGTCGTAAAAAATCAGGAAGTAAAGTATTGTAGAATACAAATTTGTAATATATTCTATTAATTTCATTATCTTTAAAAATCTTGTATAACTTTTTATTTTTTCTTATTAAATATTTCATTTTTCTTTATCTTTATTAGAAATTGATTAGTCAAATATTTGACTAATGTTTTTGGATTTTTAGAAAATATTGTAATTTTTAAATGGGTTTTGTGATTTTGGCGTATATAATTTTTAAAAAAAAATTGAATATTGTCAACGTAAAAAGTTACAGAGTTATTCAGATAAGAGTATTTAATAGGTTGCTGGTAGTAGATTTGAAAAAAATACAAATAAAATTTGTTAAAATATGAAACGAAATTATTGTACGTATATCCACGTAAAGTTAAACATAAAACCAATCTTTTTAAAATATTTTTTTTTA
>JAESGR010000384.1_pt1 | contig 39753 bp, 48 predicted proteins | sample 9269771 | NCBI WGS metagenome assembly JAESGR01 (sample SAMN15739572, study PRJNA653492) | algae metagenome | isolation source: Chroococcus sp. CMT-3BRIN-NPC107 and co-occurring heterotrophs from well... | place: USA: Clark Mountains Wilderness, California | collected 2010-04-18 | reverse complement strand
AGGTGCCATCCGGACCAATCTCAGAGGGTGACCTGATCACCCTGCTCGCTCGACGGCCGTGATCGTAGGCATCCTGCTCCGGGTGCGGCGCTGCTCCACCCTCATGATACGGTGCTCGCCCAAGATGAGGAGAGCAGTCCATGGGCGAAGTCACCGTCGAACTCGCGGGCGACCGCCTGGCACTTGCGTTCACTGAGGAACGTGGAGGCCAGCAGGCGGTCCGCATGGCACCTGAGCTAGGTCTGAAGCTGGCTGCAGGTATCATCCTCGCGTTGAAAGACGCTCTCCCGGTCTCCCAAGGAAATCCGCTCAGCGCCCGGCCGCTGCTTTGGTTCAAAAATCCGGACCTTGAGATCGGTGCTGACAGAGACGGTCGCGTCCTCGTTGCATTCCAATGCTTCACTCTCCCGCCGATCTCATTCTCACTCGATGAGGGCGCGGCCGCTATCCTAAGACTTGGGATGGACGAGATCAGCCGCATTCCTGTCGGAAAGCGCTTCAAGTAGAGCCCCTACGCACGCGCGCCCAGATGCGGAGAGATCATGGTCCTGGGTCGCTTCGGCCCGTACGCTCACGAGCACGAGAGCCGGGTCGGGTTTGTCGATTTCCGTTCCGGTGTCATGTTCAAGGCCGTAGTGGCTGGCGCTGAGCTTCTTCACCCAAAGCGCCACGCTGGTCCGCGCGGGCGTCCAACGAAGCCGACCCGCTCCCCGGTCCAGCCGTGTCTCTTCACAACTTTCCCCTCCACCGGGCCGGCCAGACGCACGGAGCGGGTAGGTTGGCCCAGCCTCTGCCTTCCCCGGAGAAGTAGCGTAACAGGCGCGCAGGCGGTGACCTGACCGTAGTCGAATCCCGAGGCTGCGCGAAAGCCAGGCAGTCAATGAAAAACGGGGCGCATGCAATGGCGAGATGGCCGCGGGGTCGGCCCGATAGTCACGACTGCCAGTGCCCCGACAAGACCTGCGATGGCGACCGTCCAGTACTGAGGTGCAAGCGGGATTGTTAGGCAGGCAGGGGTCACCATGACGACTGCGCCTGCGAGGAGCGCGCGCTTGCTCCGCACAGCATCGACGAGAACGCCGAGTGGCCCTTGAGAAACCAACCCGGTCAGAGCGCCGATCGAGAGAGCGGTCCCGATGCTGGCAGCGTCCCAGTTGTGCTCCGTCATTGAGCCAACGACCTTGTTGCGACTGTGCTCCGGCGTACAAAGTCTTGCTTCCTTTGTACGATACTGCTCAACGTTCCTCACCGTCGGCCCTACCTCGGATGCCCGCGGCTGAGAGACCTTGTGCTCCCCCGAACCGGAGCACGCATGAACCGCTATTTCTTTCACCTCATAGACGGCCAGTTCCTCGTGGATGAGGTTGGAACCGAGCTTCCGGACATGAGCGCCGTTCGCGCGATGGCCGTGCAGGCGAGCGGGGAGATGCTGCGCGACCTCGGGAGGGAAGCCTGGACTGGCTCCGAATGGCAGATGCATGTCACGGACGAGGCCAAGCAAACCGTCCTGAAGCTCCGTTTTTCTGCGGAAGATCTCACGGCGCCGAACTCGCCGGCCTAACACCAAGGTCCAGGCCGAAGGCCGTCAGGCTTGGCTCGCCTTGAAGGACCCGATCAGCCGCTCGTACTCGGCCTCGGGCGCCCCGTAGCAGTCGCCTGCGCCTGCCCGGAGTTCTTCCCGATCCAGGATCTCGATGCGGCCCCGCCCGGCCTTGATCACCCCGCTCGTCTCAAGAGCTTGAAGGGCGGTCGTTACGCCCGCGCGCCGGATCCCGAGCATTATCGCCAAGAACTCGTGGGTAATCGGGAATGCCTCACCGTCTATCCGGTCGTGGCACATCAACAGCCACCGTGCGAGGCGCTCATCGATGGTGAAGCGCCCGTTCGCGAGGGCCGTGTAGGAGATCTGGACGGTTTGAGCCTGCGAGTAGAGCAGCAGCAGGCGACGTAGAGACGGGCTCGTATCGAGCGCGGTCCGCAACTCGTCCGCCTCGATCCGGATCGCCTGACCCGGCACCTGGATGAAGGTCTGGTGGGGAGAGCGGTCCGTCCCGTTCAGGACCGCAAGGCCCGACATGCCCTCGGAACCGAAAAGCCCGACTTCGAGCCTCTCGTTTTGTGGGGTGATCGCGATCACCGAGGAAACGCTCGGGTCAGGGAAGTAGACGTGGCGAATGGGCTCGTTCGGCTCTTCGAGGACCTGTCGAACTGCGAGATCCACCCGGCGCAGCTTGGGCCGTAGCTCCTCGAACTCCTGTTCGGGAAGGGCAGACAAGAGACGGTTGCGCGAGAAGCTCGCCTGTGATTGTCCGTGCATCGCTCAAAGACCCAAAAGGGCAAGAGCGCTGAATCTCTCGGCCGCCTGCGCCCTGGGACATATGCAAGCGATACGTAAGGACGTGGGCCCGCATGCGCGTTAAGTCAACGGCAACACTGTACGATAACGCGCAGTACGAAGCTCATTGAGCTTTGAATCTTCGTGCTGCTGAAAAGAAAAAGCCGGAAAATGGTCAGAAACTCGCCTGAACTAACCTAAATCAACCCAGGCGCTCATCATTCGTGTTACGGAGCTCCACCGCTGGTAACCCGCTGTAGGCGCCAACGGCCGAGAGACGAGTGCTCCCGCCTGCTGACTAGAGGGAGCGCAATGCATCACCCCTACACGACCGAACCCCATCCGCTCGTCCGCAAGATGGAGAGCATCGTAGACCTCACGTCCGAGGAGCGGGAGGCGCTTCGCGCCCTGCCCATGATGGTGCGAGAACTCCGCGCCGACCTGGACATCGTGAGGGACGGAGACCAGCCCTCTCAGTGCTGCCTCGTCCTCGATGGCTTTACGCTCCGCTACAAGCTCGCCGGAGAGGATCGTCGCCAGATCCTCTCGTTCCACATCCCGGGCGAGATCCCAGACCTGCAGAGCCTGTACCTAAAAACGATGGACCACAGCCTCGCGACCCTGACGAACGCCCGCCTGGGCTTCATCCAGCATCGCACGCTGTTCGACTTGATGGCCCGTCTTCCGCGCATCGGCGGCGCGTTCTGGCGCGAGACCCTGATCGATGCCGCCGTCTTTCGCGAGTGGATGGTTGGCATGGGTCGTCGAAGGGCACCGAGCCGGATCGCCCACTTCTTCTGTGAGATGTACGCCCGACTGGACTCGATCGGCATGGCCGAGAACTGGACCGTGCCGCTGCCCATCACGCAGGAGGAGCTTGGGGACGCCCTTGGCCTCTCCTCCGTCCATACCAATCGTGCGCTGCAGGACCTTCGCGGCCAGGGCCTCATCACCTTCGAGCGCGGCAAGCTCACGGTCGACAACTGGAAGGGTCTGGTGCGGGTCGGCGAGTTCGATCCGACCTACCTTCACCTCGCCCCCAAGGCGACCGAGGCCGCGTAGCGAGAAAGCGGCTCGGGAACGCCCGCAAATGTTGAGCGAACACCCCGACCCGCATCTCGCCGCAGAGTCTCTACGGGCTGGTGGGGAGGGGTTCAGTGTTCCAGATCCCGGTGGGTTGATCACCCAGCTATCGATCGGCTCCAGGCGGCGCAGCGCCAGAAACAACTTGCATCGGCCTCTAGGACGTACTACGTACAGTCATCGACTTTGGCCAGACAATCGGGCCGTTCATCTGGCACAGCCAGGCGCGCGTTCAGACTTCTCTTCCAAAAATTCGAATGCAGAGCCGGGGCACGCAGTCGGCGTGTCCTACGCTGACGTGCGCTTAGACTGAAAGAACATCGCCATGACTATCGGTACCGTCAAGTTTTACAACGAGATCAAGGGCTTCGGCTTCATTGCCCCGAACGACGGTGGCAAGGACGTCTTCGTTCACGCGACCGCCCTGGAGCGCGCGGGAATGCGTAGCCTCGTCGAGGGCCAGCAGGTCTCTTTCGACACGGAAGCGGACGGCCGCAGCGGCAAGATCGCCGTCGGCAATATCCAGGCTGCGTAAGCAGCCCGGCAGCTTTTGCTGTCCAGCATGGGCCGCCTCTCTCCGGGAGGCGGCCTTTTTTGTGCCCGCCCTCGTCTCGACGTCCCTCGGGCTGAGCGTCTCCGAGATCGCCACGCTATCGTCCGCCTACGATGCAGCCATATCGGCGGTGACGGAGGACGATGGCCGATCTGCGGGGCTTACAGCGCGGGAGATCAGGCGGCAGCTTGCGTGCGTGATCATCGCTGAAGCGAAAGTCGGTCAACTCGATCCCGAACGGCTCAAGGATGCAGCACTTCAGTCGCTCGCGAAGCCCTTCGCGGAGCCAGACCAGATTTGATATCGCCGCCAAACGCAGCTGCCGGTCTTCTCGTTAGCGCGCGGGCCCTTTCACCGTGCGTCCTGGTGGCACAGTCCTGACAAACGTCGGCTTCGTGTTACGCAGCAGCACCGCGTCCGCCTTGGCGCCTTCCCTGGTTCGAAGAAGCCGTTCCACTCTAGGCCAGATCCGGTCGGCTGCGTCGCGCCCGAAGCGGTAGTCCAGTGCACGCCGGTGCACGCACTTAGAAGATCGGAGCGGACGTGGCTTCCGGTGAGAACTCCGTCTCAGTGGGTACTCCACTTTTTGTACAAGGCCCGGTAGAGCGCTCCGTTTGAAAAACGACGGTACTCAGACCATCATCATGGAAACGAACCGGATGGGCTGTTCAGGGCTGTCCGGGCGTTCCTGGTCGAGGGTCGGAGTTCTAAGCTGGCTCTCTAGAGGCGGTCGTACATCCAAAGTGGTTTTCTAACCCACCGCATACCTTCGGACCAGTCTATTTCGCGCGCAAGATCCTTTTCGGTGGGAACGTCCGCCCAAGCTTTCCGAATCAATTTGACTCTATGATTTTCCAATTTCGCCGCCGTCCAGGGACCCCAATCGTAATATACTTCAAGTAGCTGCTGATCGTATGTACTCACCCCGGGAATACCGTCCGAGGTGTTGGATCTCACGAGCGTCACCCTTGTTAGAAGAAATCGTTCGTCTACGTTGGAAGTTTTTTCTCGGAGGACCCCAGTCGTTAGCCCCCACCCTCTCCTGAGCGCTTGCCCAGCTTGGTATCCAGAATTACCATCTTTGTATCCTTCATTGCTAATTTTATCATGCAGTTGAACCAACACGTAGGTGCGGCGCTCAACGTACGTCGGCGCTGGCTGCACGTATTTCTCAACTTTGTCTTGCCTACCGGCAGCAACCATCACTGCCCTGAACCGTTCGTTTTCCTTGCCGTCCTTGTCTCCGGCCAGTTTCGCAGCCAACTCCCCGAGATGTATGTTTTCTATGCCTCTTATTCGTCCAGGATTATGGAATGCTGCCTGCCTCAGTACGGCCAGGCCCCTCTCTTTTGAGAGATGCAGATTATTCTCATCCGTGTCGGTTCTGCTCGCGAATCCTGTGGTGCCAATCACAAAGTTCGCGTTTCTAGCGAAAACCGACAGCTTCTCCATTATCCAGTTAACGTGTGCAGACTTAAGTTTGGATTTCCCTACGTCGAAATCGTAGAGCAACGCTGCCACGAAGTCGGGCGCGTCTTCCATCACCCAGACCTTACCAGGACCGCTCATCGCAATCTCCCAGTTGGTTTGTCTCCGCTGCGTCAGCTTAGTCTGTCCGCGGGCAAATGTTAGACCCTTTCCCAGCGATTTGAAATCGGCAGAACACCGGGCGAAAACTACGACGTGGCGCTCGAAAACCACGTCCTGCTGGGGGGTGAGGCGTCATCCGAGCCAGCCTGAGCCCCCTTCTTCACCTCGCGCCGTCGGCAAGGCGCCGTCGCCGCTGGCGCTGAACCCTGTCCGCCTTATAACCCCCTACCTGGGACCGGCTGCGCGGGCTGTTGCGACGTTTGCGGGGACTGTGGCGACGCCAACCGGCGTCATCTCGGCGCGGTTTGCCGATTCAGCTGCAATCGATCGGCAGAACCTCCGTCCGATTTCGCCTAGAACCGGCTCCAAAGGCGTCTTCTGGTGACCGGCACCACCCGCTCGTCAGGCAACAAGCATCATCTCGGCACGGCCCGATCCCCGGATCCGTCCCGTCCAGCAAATCTCCGCGACCGCGACCGCCGACAACAGCCCGATCCGGACATTGTGACGGCCCCGGCACACCTCCCCGAAGGGATCAGTAGCGGACGGGAGTGGCGTGTCCGCTTTAGCCCCCTACCTGCCCGAACGCGGTCCTTCCGTTGTCGGCCAGATACGCACCTTACCCGGGTGATCCAACAAGCTGGCCAGGAAGGCGCGCGCGGCAAGGGAGGCTGAGGATGAGCCGGGGCATTGAACGGCGCGTGATCCGGCTCGAACGCGACCGTCATTTTGATCCGCCAACGGCCATCCTCGCCGATCGGCCTGTAACGGAGGAAGAAGCGGCCGAGGCGTTGGCGAACTGGCGCGAGCTCGTTTTCTCCGGCCGGGCTGCTATCTCGGGAATCGCACTCTGCCTGACGTGCGAACGCGACATGACCGAAGAGGAATGGCTGGCGGAATGCGCGCCCGACGCCGCTGCCCGGTCGGCAGGATAGGCGCTCGACAGCGCAGATCCGTTGCCATCCTCTCGTCGCTTCTCTGCCGGAAAGCATCACTCCGACACGGAGCGATGCATGAAACGATTGATCTTGGCTGCCGCAGCTGCGCTGGCTACAACCTTCTCAGCCACTGCCGCGGAGACATACGGGCCTGAACTCGAGGGGTTCGAGTATCCGCACGAGGTGAAACGGTTCGCCCTCACCTCGCAGCGGCAGGACCTCTCCATGGCGTACATGGACGTTCGCCCTGAGCGGCCGAACGGTAAGGTCGCCGTTCTGCTTCACGGTAAGAACTTCTGCGGCGCGACATGGGAAGGAACGATCGCAGAGCTGACGAAGGCCGGATACCGGGTAATTGCGCCGGATCAGATCGGGTTCTGCAAGTCGACCAAGCCGGGAAGCTACCAGTTCTCGTTCCAGCAGCTTGCCTCCAACACCGCAGGCCTTCTCTCGTCGCTCGATGTCGAGAAGGCTGTCGTGATCGGCCATTCTATGGGAGGCATGTTGGCGGCTCGCTTCGCCCTGATGATGCCCGAGCGGGTTGAGAAGCTCGTCATGGTCGATCCGCTTGGGCTGGAGGACTGGCAGGCAGAGGGCGTGCCGTGGCTCCCAATCGAGAAGGCTTACGAGAACGAGCGCAAGACGACCTTCGAAAGCATCAAGGGCTACCAACTCAAGTTCTATTACAATGGGCAGTGGAAGCCCGAGTACGATCGGTGGGTCCAGATGCAGGCGGGGCTGTATGCCGGCCCAAGGGCGGAGCGCGTTGCCTGGAACAGCGCCCAGACCTCGGACATGATCTTCACCCAGCCAATCGTCCATGAGCTTCCCAAGCTTCGCGTGCCGACTGTCCTGGTCGTCGGGGGGAAGGATCGCACGGCACCGGGCGCGAACCGCGCTGCTCCGGAGGTGGCGGCTAGGCTCGGGCGATACGATCTCCTTGGGCGAGCAACCGTCTCCCGCATCCCCAATGCAATTCTGATCGACTTCCCCGAACTGGGTCACTCGCCTCAAGTTGAGGCGCCTGACCGGTTCCATGCAGCGCTTCTCGCCGAGCTCAGCAAACCCTAAGGCGGACGAGTGGCGGCTCCCGTTCACCCGCTACTGATGGGTGACGGGAGTTCACGCTCAGGACCATTCCCGGCTGTCTTCCACTCGAGCTCAGACAAGGTCGACGACGCCGCGACTTAGCCCATCAGGCTTGCTGAAGGACCTCTGCTAGCGACTGCGGCAGGTCATCGGCAGCAAGCCGCGCGTGCAGGGCCAGGATGAGAGCGACCGACGCGGCGTCTCTGAGTTCACCCGAAAGGGCTGCCTCGGTCTCGCAGGATCGTGGGTTAGGAGCTACCAGCGATCCATCCGCCGGTACTCGCTCCGATATCTTCCCCGGCGATCGTAGTCCCGATCAGCGAAGCCATCCCGGCCGCCCCGGTCGTAGCTAGACCGGTCGCGTCGGTCGTCACCTCTGCGCCCGTCGGACATGCCTTCCGTGCTCGGCCGTGGCAGCTGTGCCTGAGGCCGAGTGTTCCCTTGGCGTGGCCCTAATTGGGCCGGCTGTTCCGCCGAGCCGTACGTCGGTCCATTCGGACCATAGTAGATCTTGCCTTGGGCCGACGTAGAGGAACTTCCGCCAGCGAGCGCTGCGCCGATTAGCGCCGCTCCGAGCAGGCAGTTCCGCAAAGATTTGGTCATCCGTTGCTCCTTTGTGTGAACCCAAGCCAGAACGCCTGGACTCTGTTCCCTGCTGACGTCGCGTTGCTGCCGGCTCACTGGCGCCCTGCTCCGACTGGGAAGATGACGTAGGTGCGGAGGTCGCGTGCCCACGTCTCGACTTGGGTTTGGCGAAAGGCAACGTAGCTGCCGACAGAAAGCGGGAGGGCGACGAGAACAGCCCTCCACATCCGGTTCCTACTCCTCCCTCGCCCGTTTCGGGTGCAAGAGTTTGAAGAATGCAGAGCTAGAGGTTCCAGGCTGGGACAAACTCCCGCCTGACTCTGCTCCCCGCTACCCCGGTTGCCAGAGATCGTCCGGTCCAGCCTCGCGCTCCTGCTTAGCGGCTTGAGCGCGAGCCACCTGCGCCTCCGCCTCAAGCTTCGCGATGCTGACGAGGTAAGCCAGGGTCGGCATCTCGTCCGACGCGGCGTCTCTCTCGAGCTCGGCGAGCTTCTCGACGTAGCTCTCCAGAGATCGCAGATCCAGGCCGGGTATGCCGTGCGAGCTGGCCACGCGCTCAGTTCCGCTCGGCCCGACCAAAAGCGTTGATGGCCGCTTTGCACGAGGCGCGATCGGTCCGGCCCTGGGCTTCTCGACGCGCCCTATCATGCTGTTGCTCCGCAGCGCGCGCGTCGGCTCGATCAAACGCAACGTGCCGTATCAGGTCGAGCGTCGTCCGGCGCACTGCCGCAATTCGTGCGTCAGATACCCCGCATGCCGCAGCTGAGCCGAGAACCAAGCCCGAGCGCACCGCCATGCTTTGAGCATCCGGGAGCGGAGTGATGGCCAATGCAGGTCCGCCAAGCACGGCAACGAGGAAGAGTGGCGCAACTCGCATCATGCGGCCGCTGCCTGCGGTTCATCCTTCTTTAAGCCTCGGGCGACGATCTGAAGCGAGCCGTCCGGCAAGGGACGCTGAAGCTGACAGGCTTCCGACCATGGCGCCCGGAGCCACACGTCCCATTCCTCTGGCGTGGTCAGGATCGCCGGCATGGCTTTCGGGTGTATGGCGCCAACCTCGGCATTCGGATCAGTCGTGAGGAAGCCGTATAGGTCGCAGGAGACCTCGCCTTCCTTCACCTTTCGAACGCAGGTCCAGCCCTCGACCTTGATGCCCGCGAAGGCGACCATAGGCCGGTCTTCGCTCAAGGCGAACCAGATATCCCCGCCGGCTTCGCGGTTGAACTCACTGAAGCTGGTGAACGGGACAAGGCAGCGGTTCTCCGGCTCGAGCCAGCGTTTCCAGTGCTTGCTGTTCGTGTTCCGGACATTCGTGGTCCCGCAGTCCGGCTCCATCCGGAGCAGCTCCTTGAAGTCGACCGGCTTGCCCTTTGCTTCTAGCTTCTGAGCGCGTTTGGTGGCTGCCTCGAGCAGCGCCTTCTGAGACGACGGCAGACCCCAGCGCATCATCGCCGAGACGCGCTGGCCCTCGTTTAGGTGGATCACGGGCGCCGAGTAGTCCGGGAACACGCCCGGCAGCCAAGGCAGGTTACCGGTTAAGTCGCGGTCGACCCGGAATAAGCGCCGGATCGCTTCCTGGTTCGTGGTGACACTGTAGAGGTTGCACATGCGGGGGAGATTAGCCGCGTCTCCCCAGGTGTCGAGGGCGGCAGCTCGGACATACACGGATTGCAAAGGGCTGCGCGGTTATCTGCATCTGTGTTCGGACCCGGCCAACCCTACCACCTGATCCGGGCGCCCAAGCCTCCGCTGGACGGCTTCTATTGGGAAGACATCGTCTTCATCCCGGCACCGCCACCGCGTCCGACGTCGCGGAAGCCGACCAGGACGCGCCTTACGAGTACTGGGATCAGGTTGGTGCTCACCGCGCTGATGATCGGAGCAATCCGGGTTGCGATCACGTCAGCGCCGGAGCCGACCGAACAGCTCACTCTCGCCCAGGCACCCAGCGAGCCAGAAACAACAGGATCTCTTTTGCCGACTCTCAGGGCGACGCTAGCCGACTGAGCGAGATCAGGAACCGCATCGCCCGTTCGACGTAGAGTCGGCAGCGTGGAGTTGCGTTGTGTCCGAGCATCAGATGACCGCCCTTGGCGAGCATGCCGGGTTCGAGTGCTTCTGGGCTGATCCGGGCCAGATCGATGAGCCGGGGTTCTACATCCAGAGCGCGGGCCGCAACCTGAGGATCTGGGAGCCGTACCTCGACACCTGCGGCGCGACGGTGGTGTCCATCAAGATCATCCCGTGGGAGCCCGGCATGCGCGGTCTCGCCGTCGAACTCTCGAACGGCATCAGCGGCGCATTTCGGCTCCCGCCCGCACCCATCCCGGGTTCTTGATCTTCAGCCAGTGCCGGCACCGGCCGGAGGTGTAGCGAGTACCCTTCCGCTTCGCGACGATGCCCTCGAGGTTCAAGCGGCGGGCGGCGGCGAACAGAGCCTCGCCATCGTTCTCGGCGTGTTCCGAGAAGGCGATACCGGCGGGTTCCCTTAGTGTGATGAGGTTCTGGAGGCGTTCACGCCGGACCTCGAGCGGCAACGGCCGGAGATCCTCGCCACCGACCATCAGCATATCGAATGCCCAGAGCGTCGCGCGGGCGCAGCCGTCGGCGCTCCGAAGTGCATGGAAGTCGGAGTGACCGTCGCCGCGCTGGCACACCGCCTCACCGTCTAGGATCACGTCGCCAAGTTGCGCGAGGCCGGCAGCAATGGCGGCGAAGTCGCGGGTGCGGTTGTTTCCGGGACGCGTCCAGATCCGGGCTCGACCCGCATCGGCTCGGGCGCAAAGACGAAAGCCGTCGTGCTTGACCTCGAAGAGCCAGCCAGGGCCAGCCGGGACCATGTCGGATGCGGTGAGAAGACAGGGCGCGATGAAGCCCTCCGGCCGGCGCTGATCGCGGGCCGCTACGCGGGCACTCCAGGTACTCATGGCAGAGATTTAGGAATGCGGAGCCGATTCGGGAGTCTGTAGCGAGGAGCGGAGACTGCCGCGGCGCGTTAGAGTGCTCCTACAGGAGCCGTCACATGGCGCATAATGAGTTGCTTGCCCGGGAGCTGCGGGCCGTCCTGACGGCCGACGTAAGAACGGCGCTAGGGGAGTTAGCCGGACCTCCCACCGCGGAGCAGGTCTTGGAGGCTGTGCGAGCGAGCGCAGAAACGCTGGATGCTACGTTTCACGTCCGGGTCGAGCAGGATGTTCAGCGGCTCAACCGCTTCAACGTGACCATCGTGTTTCAACCTGACTGAGAGCTAAGCCCTTCGCCCGCGACACCCTCCCGCGCTGACTGCCCTACCTCGCCCGCGGTAGCGTCGCGCTATGAGGACCGAGATCAAGCTCGTCTGGCTCTCAGTCCGCGACCCGCACGCGAAAACGGTCGAGGCAAACGAGGGTCTCGGCTAAGATGGCAAGGTGCCGGTCGGCCGCGTCTCGCTGGCCTCGGGCGATCCAACAAACCGAGGCGCGTGGCGCTGGAGCATGTTCGGCTATGGCCGGAACTGTCGCGGGCAGCGGGCCTCGATCAAGCGCTTAGGGGCAGCCTCGACGAAGGAGGATGCCAAGGCGGATTGCGAGCGGGCCTACCTCGAGCTGCTCGCGTCCGATCCTGAAAACCGGCAGGCGATCCGGGAGCACCATGCCGCGGTGGAGGAGCGGGCTCGGCTCTGGGAATCGGGCGAAGGTCTCAGGATGGCCCGGGAGGCGGAGCGTTCAGGATCTTCGTGAGAGCATCGCAGGCTCAGGGCTCCACACAACAAGGATGGAACACAGTCTGGAACTTGTGGCAGAAAGATCTACAACCTGCGGATAGCGGTAAGCCGGACCTGAGGCAGAGACTGTGACCCGCCGCGCCCGCCCACCCTCCAACGACAATCGAGCCGATCGCATCCTTCCGCGGGGGGAAGACGTCGAGCTCAATGGCGTGGGCCCTTTCAACCTGCCGTTGACGGTGGACGTCGAGCTGGCCCTCGGGGACGCCTTAGCCGTGGTGGAGCTTGCGACTGTGGACGGGCAAACCGTTCGGGTGCCACTCACCCTTCAGGCCATTGCTGACCTCCATGATCTCACTCGCCAAGTGCTCGATGCGATCGGTCCCAACGACGGAGAGACGTTCCAGTGATGCCCCTGACCAACGAGCTCCAGCCGGAGCTCGGCAACGTGATCGCCGCCCCAGGCAATCAGGTGCAGCTTGAGGGCGCCGGACCGTTCCTGTTCCCCTTCCTTGGAGATGAGGTCTCCTTCGGCTTCGGCGACAATGTCGCTGTGATGCGAATGAAGACGGCTCAGGGCCAGGAGGTACTTTTGCCATTCGGCAAGGAAACGCTTCGCACCATCGGGCTAGCTCTCGCCGATGCGTTGAAAGAGGCGTTCCAGGACGATCGGAACCGCAGGCTCGTCCCGGATGATCTCACCTTCGAGACGCGGGATGAGGTATGACGCCGCCGGATCCTCCCCTCCCCGGCGACGAGTTCCTGGAGATACTCAAAGCCTCCCTTCAGGCTGACGAGAACGACGAGGCCGTTTACGGGTGGATGGCGGAGGAAACCGAGGAGCCTTCAGCTGCTGACCGCCTGACCCACACCGACGACGCTGTGCGGACGATCGTCTGCATCTCGGATCAGGCATAGCTGGAACGCGCAGGGCAGTGTCGTTCCGTCAGGCCGCACGAACGTCCGACGGATCGCCATCGGCTCGCCTGTACGCATGATGATGCTGATCATCGCCTCCGGGCCGCCGGCGCCGACATCCTCGGCTATGAAGTCCGACACCCGCCGTCCGACAGCTCCCTCACGCGGCACGCCCAAGAAGCTCGCGTATGCGTCGTCACAGCTGATGATCACGCCATCGAGCGTGACTTGGACGACCCCGAAGGCTGGAGGTCTCCCAACCACTGAAGCGACCATACGGTGCGCCTCCTCCCGAATACACCGTAGGCGTATTCGCTCCCTTCAGGAAGCACTGGTGCGTGTGACGTCAGTCACGATCGAGTGCGAGCGACGGAGCTTCCTTCCGCTGGCCGGTGAGGGGCGCCCGGTCGCGAGCAAGGGCGATCAGCCGTTTCGGTTCAGCTGAGCCGTCTGGGAGCGCAGCAAAGCATTCCAGGATGCACGTCGGAAGCGACCGTTCTGTGGCCGGCAGGCCGTCGGAAGCCGAATGGTTGCTTGCAGCGGTTCTGCGGACCGGTAGAGGTTCAGCATGGCCGCTCGAGCTACACCCACCCTCTCTCTCATCGCCCTCGCTGTCTTCGTTGGCGCCGCTATTGGTGCTCTGGCGGCGTCAGGGACCGACGGTGAGAGCCGCCGCAGCACGGAAGCAGAGCCTTGAAGAGTTGGAGCGACGGATCGGCCGCAACGACGCTGCAGCTCGGCGAGCTATCGGTTCGGTGTGCTCCGGTTGCGGAGCTGCTGTAGCACTAGGCGGAACGCCGAAGGTGAGGCTCCGCGCCGCTCAGAAGACGCGGCCGCTTCGGCCAGAGGAAGCGCCGGATCACGAGTGGGTGCCGCCCGTAGAAGATCCCGACTAGGTCACAAACGAAAAGCCCCGAGCCGAAGCCCGGGGCTGTGAAGACGCCGTGCCGTCGTCGTGGGCGGCTTCTAGCTGCCACGGTGGAGCAGCCGACGAAAGACTAAGACCGAGCACGTGAAGCATCCGTTACAGGGGCAAGCAGCCGTCCCGCCAGCGCCAAACTGCCCGGACGGTTAGGCCGGGCGGCTCTGGTTTCTGAGGTCAGTGGACGCCCGGCCGCTTGGCCGACACGTGAGGAGCTTTCAGCCAGGCCGGAAAAATAGCGACCTGCGGTTGACTTTCGGTCAGTTCGCTGCCGGCTCTCATTTCAAGTTTGATGCGCTCCATCTAGGACCTCGCGTTCCTGCTGGCCAGCGCTCTCCTGCGGCTGGCCCTTGGTGCACTGCAGGGCCTCTCCTCGTGCTACGGCCTTTACCTGGCCGTCAGGGACCGTTCGTCCCAGCGCAGCTAAACCATCGCCAGCCGTGCCGGCCCGAAACCTGCGAGGAACCCGCCCAACATAGGTTCGGCATTCCAGATGAGATCAGACCTGTTCCCGGTTGACCCCGGAGACGGCTTCGGCGGGCGTTGGCTGTCCCAATTTCGGTCGCCTCGGCTAAAAAGAGCAACCTTTGCCGTGGTCGCGCCGATGCTGGTCGTCGTGACAACCTACCTGCTGTTTTACGATTGAGCACACTCAGATCGGGGTGGGGCGAGTGGGTGTTAACAGGACCTTGCCGGGTCACCTGAGCAGACGGTCCGCCACGACTATCGCAATGACGGTCGTTCCCGTTGCTAGCAGAAGGAAGATTTGGGCCCGTTGAACGGAAGGCGTGAAGATCAACGTGACAGACAGCAGCAGCAGAGCGCCTGCTTCAATTGTGACAACGAGAGCCAGCACCCTTTCAAGCAGACGGATGAACGTCTGCGTCCCGATCCAGAAGAAGATGACAGGCGGAACAGACACGAGAATACCGGCGAGCGCTGTGACAAATCGCAACTGATCGTCTCCGAAGTGTTCGGACCATGATTTTACCGGGATGGTCGAACCGGATGCAGCCCAGAACCGATCAGCTGAGAAAACGATAGGGTATATGCAACGCGCGGAGGATCAGAGCGCTAACAGGAACTCCCAGCCAACCGAAGAACATGGACATGATGAGGGTCCACCCGAACTGCTCGTCTGTCGAAACACCCTGTCCCCCGAGCAGCACAAACAGACATAAGAACCACATCAAAAACGCGCATCCAACCTGCACCCAGGTTGCTCCAACAACAAACCTTGTGATAAGGGCAGGACCCAAGAACACCAAGGTTACGAAAAACAAGGATTCTGGCCCCGGCAGCCATCTCATGCTCGTTTCACCGTCAGCAGATGCTCATCCGGAAAGTGTCAGCCGCTGCTTAAGATCGAATTTAGCGAGCGAGCACTCGGTTTGCCGACATGGGATGCGGCGGATTTCATGAGGGTCGGGGGGGACTGGGCGCTCAAAGGTTAAAGTTCGTATGTCTGCAGCGCGTCCAAAAGTGGACTCCGATGGGCTACAGGGTGGGCAGGCCTACGCAGCGGGCCGCTCTAGGGACGGGTGAACCCGCTCGATTTGCAACGTCACCGTGACGGTGCAGACGCGCTGCCTGTGCTCGTTCCGGACCTCGATGGTAATGTCCCGGAACTCCGGGTCGGGCAGGAGGTCGCGGCCGATCTCGGCTGCAGCGGTTGCTGCCGCGTGCTCCGCAGCATCGATATCAGAGAACTCAAGCCCCTCATTGTCGGAGACAAAGCGGGAGCCCTCGCGGGAATCGAAATAGAAGCGTGGCATGTCTGGACAATGCACAGGCCCGGCCGAAGCGCCTTAACATGGCCCGCCCAAGCGCCTTGGGTCCGAAACTGGTCACAGATCCTTGAACGAAAACGCCCCGCCAGCCGGAGGACTGACGGGGCGATAAGGCTCAGGAGATTCCACCTATGGAGACCCTACAACGTTCGGCGAGGCCGAGAGGTTCCGGCCGGCGTCGGGCTCGGCCCGAGGGCGGAAGTCGTCATTGAGAGCAGGCAAGCCGACTTCTGCGCAGCGCGTACAATCGCACGTCGACGCGGACCGCGCCTCCGGCGCGCAATCCTCCGGCACCTTCGGCATCGCAGAGTTACCGCGATACGCGGGGGCCAAAGAACGGGCGGGCGCAGTTTTGGAGCCCTGAGCGTGCGCAGGATAGTTTCAACTTCGTACTTTGGCATTTGCTTCTAACGAAGGTTAGCGCAGCCGTTCGGGTCGGGTGTTGTGGTTGTAGCTTCTCCGCGCGTCCAAAGGAGCGGGCACATGGCCTTTCGGCTTACCTCCACGCGCAGCGTGTTCGGTCCCTCTGAAATCACCCAGCTTGCAACGGCCTACAATTCGGCGTTGGCCACCATCAACGAGGACCACGACCTCTGCTCAGGGCTCACGGCCCGCGAGATCAGGGGGCAGCTTGCGTCGACGATCATAGCTGAGGCGAAGGCGGGGCAGCTCAACCCGGAGCGCCTAAAACGGGCTGCTCTCCAGTCGTTCACTCAGCCTTATGCTGACCTAGAGCAACTCGCATAACGGCGAGCACAGTTTCGAACGTGACCGGCGCGGACGTCCCACGCTCATCATCGCGCTCACCGGGTTGTAATGTCTATGGATCCTGAACGGTGGTCGGGATCCCCGTCGAGGAGCTTGCCAAGCCGCACAGCCGCTGGATCATCTACGGACTGACGCCCGCCGGCACTTTCGTCGTGTTCGCCCTAAACCGAGCCAGACAGCTCCTGACTTTCATCCCGAAGCGTCAACAGGGCCCTTGAGGTCTGCTTTCTCGACCCGCTCGCTCGGAAGCGGTCCTTCCGCTCTCGGCCACTTCCCGCCGCGCCGCGTCCGCCGTTGAACCACCCAGAACCGGACCTTCTCAAGGTCCGAGAAGGGTCAGTTCCGGGCGGAGCCACGCGCCTAGCAGCTTTGTGGATCTGAGCGGAAGTAGGCTCGGCTCCTTGCATGTCATTGTACGGAGAGCACGCCTGCTAGTTGGCTCGCCGCTGTTGCCGGCGAACTGCTCGGGCGTCGCCAACCCTGCGAGCTTCCTTGACCACATCCAGCACGTCACGCGGCTCGACATGATAACGCGCGGCTATCGTGACAGTCGGGACGCCGGACGCCCATGCATCCAGCGCTCCGTCTTTCCACCAACGGTACGACGACCTGCGGTCAGCGCCGCGTTCCCCCTGGAGCCGAGCTCGGCTGAGCATCGATGAGATTGTCGATGACTTGACCCCGCGAGCCTCGGCGATGGCCCGTAACGAAAGTTCCGACACCCAGTCTTCCAGGATCTGCTGCCTCTGAGCCTGGACGTTCGATGTCTTGGCACGCCGTTCCACGGCCCGTACATCGCCCGCCTTGCGCGCTCTTTTCACATGTTGGGATGCGCTATCGGCCGTGATGCCGATTGCGGCGGCTATCCGTTTGAGAGGCTCGCCGGCGGCCCAGAGCTCGAGCACCGCGTTTCTGAGGTCGTCCCGTCGCTTCACAAGCAACCGCACTGAACTGATTTTCCACCATGATCATGGCCCGGCAGTGCGGCAAGAGGGGAGTCCCGGGCCGGATAAGTAGGAGGGCCGCTTTGCTCAAGCTGTTCTCGCCGTTGGCCGAGAGGTCGAAGTGTCAGAGTCGCTAAGACCGTCTGGCCTGCTGCTCGAGCATGAGAGACAGCGTCGAATTTTCGACTGGACTGTCGGCCCGAACAGAGCGTGTGTGGGTCGGCAAGGAACGGAGTGCGGGATCGGAGAGGGGCGGGGATTACCTGAGGCACTCGCAGATCTGACGTGCTTACCCCGCCGGCTTTGGGCCGATTGCGGGGCCAGGGTGGTGCCGAGGCTGAGCCCGGCGACCCTGGAGAGCCAAGATGTCGGACATCACCCTGAGCAAGACCGAGACGGCGCTGCTCGTTGCAGCCGCGGAGACAGGCGGGCTGCTCGCGTTCCCCGATCAGACAAAGCCCGCAACCCGGACCCGCTTCATCGGCCGTTTCGAGCGCGACGCTCTGGTAGCGACGGACGAAGCCGGTCACCGTCTCACACCCGCGGGGTATCGGGCGATCGGCCTTCGCCCGCCGCGCCGGGCTAAGAAGGCTGCAGCGGACAAGGACGGCTCACCTGCACCGGTGGTGGCCTCAGCCCCGCGTGGCGCCAAGCAGACCCTTGTTCTTGAGCTGCTCCGGCGAGGGGAGGGGGCGAGCCTTCCGGAGCTGATCGATGCGACCGGTTGGCTGCCGCACACGACGAGGGCGGCTTTGTCGCGGCTGCGGTCATCCGGCACGGAGCTCACCCGGACCAAGCGCGAGGATGGGACAACAACCTACCGCATCGTGCCGCCCGCGCCCGCTCGCCGGACCCGAAGGGCGCGAGGTGAAGCGGCAGGGGCAGTCGTCTGATGCCGGCGGCGCTGGCGAAGAGCCCTGACCGGCTCCAGGCCGATCTCGATCGGCTGCCCGGGATGGACCTGGCCGGGCTGAGCACTCGGTGGCGCCGGGTGTTCGGCCGGGCGCCGCCATCCGGTCTGACCCGAGCGCTCCTGGTTCGCGCGCTCGCCTACCGCATCCAGGAGATCGCGCTGGGTGGTCTCGATCGGGAGAGCGCCAAGGCTCTGGACCGGATGGCAGCCGGGGAGGGCGGGAGCGTCATCCCGCTGCCCGGCCGTGGGACGGTGCCCGGGACTCTGCTCGTGCGCGAGTGGCAGGGCAGCATGCACCGGGTCATGGTTCTGGAGGAGGGTTTTGCCTGGAACGGGCAGACCTTCGACAGCCTGTCCAAGGTAGCCTTCGCGATCACGGGCACGAACTGGAACGGCCCTCGCTTCTTCGGGCTCAGACAGAAGGGGAACGTCACAGGATCCGGTGATCGGAGGATCGGATGAGATACGACGCCGTAAATTCCTGTGGTCCATGCGATCAGCAGAAGCCAAATCGATGACCCTGACGATCTACGACTGGCACAATGGCCCCTATCCATCACGCTCGTAGGGGGCATGATCTTTGCCGCGCTGCTCAAGATTCCCTGCCGCAGGACCTAGGGCTTCATGCGCAGCCAGTCCGGGGCAAGCTCCGGATCGGCGAAGAGTTCGGGGATCTTCCAGTGGCTCGCCACTTCGACGAGCTCGGCATCGGGGAAGCGCGCCAGCACCTCACGGCCGCGCTCGAATTCCCTCACCGCTGGTCGAGATAAATCCTCTTCGGCTCGATCAATGTGCGCGCCAGGGCCATGCTGGTGATTTGGGGCTTGCCGGTCCCCTACGCACCCTCGGCACCCTCGTGGAGCAGTGACGAGTGCGTGACCGCCTCGGCTACGAGAGGAGCTCCCGCTTTGAGCACCGTTCACCGCGGACTGTCGCGCGACCTCGTCGCTGAGTGAGCATCTCCAGCGTGAACGCGTCCGGGCGGGTCCCGCTTTCCACCTGTTCCCAGGTGACGGCGTGCGCGACCGGGAAGCCGGACCTGACGCGGGGTGAGAAGGATCCGACCGCCGTGGTGCCGCGGCCGTTCCGCAGATAGTCGATGAACAGGCGCCCCGGCCTTTTTGACAGCGCAGCCGAGGTCACCAGCCGGTCCGGACCGGTGCTCGCCATCTCCGCCGCGACCTCCTTCGCGAATGCATGCGCCTCGTCGTGGGTGAGGCTACGCTCAAGGGGGACCATGAGGTGCAGTCCTTTGCCGCCCGTGACCTTCGGCCAGGACGGGAGGTCGTGCTGGATCAGGAGGTCACGAAGGGCAAGTGCGGTCTCGATCACCAACGGCCACTCGACCCCGTCACCCGGGTCGAGGTCGAAGACGAGCTGGTCGGGATGCTCGATGTCGTCCACCGTCGAGTTCCAGGGATGAAGCTCGACCACCCCGATCTCCAGCAAGCCGAGGAGGCCGTCGAGGCTGTCCACCCAGAGCCTGGTGCCCTCGCCACCTTCCCGCTTCTCGATTGTGAGCTTGTGGACGGTGTCCGGAACCTGGGGCAGCGGTCCTCGGTGGTAGAAGGTCGTCCCTTTGACATGCTGGACGAGCTTGAGCGGGCGACGGGCAAGATGGTCCAGCGCTTCCGCGGCGACGCACCTCCAGTAGGCTTCGAGGTCCTCTCGTGAAGGAACGACGGCGTCCGGCAGTAGCTGAAGGACGTTCTCGGCCGGAACAGCGCCGATCAGCCGCGCAGGTGGCCTGTCCGGGTGCTTGCGTTTGGGTACCGCGGGCGTGGGCACCTTCTCCGGATGTGGGATCGGACGGACCACGTCCCGCGCCGGCTTGTCTTCCCGCAGGCCCTCGAACACCACGTGACGAAGCAGGTTGTCGTCCGTCCAGGTCAGGTAGACGACCTCGGCCACCATCTCGGGGCGAACCCAGTGCACGCGCGAGAAGAGCCCGGTTTGAGCATCGCCTCGAGAAGAAGTTCGTCGCTGACCCAATAGGGCACGTACCACTCGCGATCCACGTCCATGACGAGCACACGTTTGTTCCGCTGGTCGTAAGCCGCAATTGGCGACACGTGGCCGATGTTCACATCGCCGGTCAGAACACCTTGGTCGAAGACACCGACGATCACGTCTGCGGAGCTCTGCTCGTTTTCAGCCAGAAGCTCGCGGAGCTGTTCCAGGGTGGCAGCAGACCCGTCGCTTGGGCGCCATACCTGCAGTGTGGCAGGAACCTGGTAAGCCCGCAAACCTTCGGCAACATAGCCTTCCAACTCCGCCCAGGTGACACCGGGGCCCCCCCTGGACGGTTGCCTCCGTCCATCTCGCGTCTGCAACCCGTTCAAGCAGCCGCTGCTGGGTGATGATCGGGTCGGTCGCGGACGGGGGAAGACCCCGCGCGGCGTTCAACGCCATCGTGATGCTCGCGACAGAACAGGCGGCGTCCGTCGCCTGCGGCACGTAGAAGGCGAGCAGGGTCCAGAAATCCGGTGCCGGGTGACTGCGAAGGTAGTCATCTGGTCGCAGAAGGGGAGTTGCTGCCGACGCAAGCTTCGGTTTTGGTTCTTGAATCTGAGCAACTGCCGCCCTGAGCGGCGTCAGGGCTAGCGTCAGAAGCAGGGCAGCACGGATGATCATGACGGGTTTACGGAACCACAGAACCAAGGCGCAACTTTGAAGCTTCTCCTCGGAGGCTCCTGCGCCGCACCGAACTCGAATGCGCGAGATTGCGATGCTGAGCGGCATTCATGCACCTCGGGCGTAATCAGGAGTAGCACTCCTGCTCCGTCCACTGACTCAGCCTGGCAGCTTTCGATTCAGGCAGCTTCCCGATCGCAGGCCGGTACATCCACCTCCGTCTGAAACCTGCTTTTAGGCCATTGAAAAGGTGCAACAAAGCGGGACACAATCGGCCTACGCGAACCGGAAGCAATCCGGACGCGATTGGGAGGAAGTCGTATGCGAGGAGCGTTCACGGCAGCGATTGCGACCTGCTGCCTGGTAGCCGCGTCTGGCGCGGCCTATGCGCAGGAGAAGCTGAAGATCGGCGTCACGGCGACGCTCTCGGGAGCGCTTACCTCCGGAGGTGAGGACGGCGTTCGCGGCGTTCAGATCGCGGCGAAGCAGGCCGGCAACAAGATCGCCGGGCGCGAGATCGAACTGATCGTCGTGCCGACCGACGCAAGCCCGGATTCGGCGCTGCGCGCTGCCCGCAAGCTCGTCGAGCAGGACAAGGTCCAGATCATCATCGGGCCGCTTTCCGGATCGGAGGGCATCGCGCTTCGCGACTACTCGAAAACCGTCCCCAACGTGACGATCGTCAATGGCTCCTCAGGCGCGCTGGAGGCCACTTACGTCAATCCCTCGCCGAACTTCTTCCGCTTCAACAGCGACGGCGCGATGTGGATGGCCGGGCTTGGCGAATACGTCTTGAAGGAGAAAGGCTTCAAGAAGATCGCGGTCATCGCGGAGGACTATTCCTTCCCGTACACGCAGGTGTTCGGCTTCGCGCTCGGCTACTGCAGGGCTGGCGGGCAGATCGCCCAGCGGCAGTGGGTCCCGCTCGGCACAAAGGATTTCGGCTCGGTCATTGCCAACCTGCAGGATGACGTGGACGCAGTGTTCCTGGGTCTGGGCGGCGGCGACGCCGTCAACTTCCTGAACCAGTACAGCCAGACCGGTGGCAAGGCGAAGTTCATCGGCGGCTCGATCATGGTGGACCAGACTGTGCTGTCCTCGCGCGGAGCGGCGAAGCGCCTCCTCGTCGGTACGCCCTCGTCCGGCGGCGTCGCCGACGCCTGGGATGCGCCCAAATGGAAGGAGTGGGTGAAGGCCTATCAGGAGGCGTTCCCGGCGGACAAGCGCTTCGCGAGCCCATCGCTCTTCGCCACCAATTACTACAACGCCTTCAACGCGGTTGCGATCGCGATGGACAAGGTGGGTGGCGACCTGTCCGACGGCGGGGCGAAGTTCAGGGCGGAGCTTTCGAAAGTCGAGCTCGATGCGCCGAACGGAAAGATCAAGCTCGACGGCAACCGGCAGGCGATCGCTACGACCTTCATTACGGAGGTGGCGGAACTGCCGAACGGCGAGCTCACGAACAAGTTCGTCAAGACGGTGCCGGACGTGAACCAGACGCTCGGGTTCGAGCCTGCAGCCTTCCAGAAGATCGGGCTGCCGAGCCGGACCAATCCCGAGTGCAAGACGTCGTACTGACGTCCTTCGGGTGACGGGCGGCGCCGTGCGCCGCCCGTACAGTCCGACCTGAAAGGCTTGGCTCAGGCAGGGTCGTCGCGGGGCGGTCTGGCGCCCCACCGTGGCGTCCGGCCCGGGCGGGCTGTGCCCGTGCCGGGTCCGGATCCGTAAGCTCCCGTGCGCCCGCTGCACGGGAAGACCTCCCCGGACCGCCCGCCAGCTTCGGGGCATCGCCAGCGAACGGGAACCGAAATCGGCCCCGTTCAGCCTTCGACGGTGACGAGGGAGCACGATGAGCAGGGCCATTGCCATCTATCACGGCAGCTTCGGCCGCACCGGTCTCTACCAGCTTAACCGGCCGATCCTCACGCACGCGCACCGGGAGGGTCACCTCGTGTTTCACGTGGGCGGGCGGCCCGGTCGCGTCGGCGTTGGCGACACGTGGTGCAACTGTTCGGACGTCCTGGCGGCGGGGGTCAGCCCGTGGCAGCCGCACAGCTTCATGCCGCCCGGTGACGAGGCCGGGTCGTTGTGCCTCGTTCTCTACGTCAAGCCATCCTGGTTCCCGGCGAGGCCGGACGGGACTTCGTCTGTCCGGTTCGGGCGGGCCGACATCCCGGTGTCGCACGCCATCTCCCGGCTGGCCCGCGAGGTGACGGTCCTCTTGCAGAATGGGCGTGCCGCCGCCTTGGCTGACCGCCTTCTCATCGAGCTCACGGCCGCATGCTTCGAGCAATCCTGGCGCGGCCAAGAGGTGGGTGGCCAGCATCCCGAGCGAGTTCGCGATTATCGCGTGCGGAAGTCCATCCGCATCCTGTCCGAGACAGGGGGCGCAGATCTTTGCCTCGACAGGGTTGCCCGGCAGTCCGGCCTCTCCCGGCCGCACTTCTACAAGCTGTTCAGGCAGGAAACCGGTCTGACGCCGAACATCTACCTGAAAACGTTGCTCATGGAGCGCGCCATCGAGCAGGTCGCCGGCAGCGATCGGTCGGTGACCGAGATCGGACTCGACCTCGGGTTCTCCTCCCAGAGCAGGTTCACGAGGTTCTTCGCCGCGCATGTCGGCATGGCACCGACGAATTATCGGCAGGTCGCGCATGTGCGACCGCATTAGAAAACAGACTGGCGGACACGCCGCCCGCGTGCGGCTTCTATATGCTGCTCGCATGAACCCGGTCCTCGAAGACCGGGCGCGACGGGAGGATCCGGGCCCATGAGGCGGCGCGGACTGGAACGGAAGGTCGGCGTGCGCCGGGCCGAGAAAGCCCGGCGGTGAAGGCGTTCGTGGAGCGCCGCCCCATCTGGTCGCTCGTCATTCTGGTGGCGGCGGGGCTTCTCCTTTGGCTCGTCTTCGCCGTCTGGCCGCCCGGGATGGAAGCTGCGCTCGGCCGCAAGCGCGTGTTCCTCAGCGCCCTCCTGAACGGCATCACACTGGGCGGGCTGTACTTCCTCGTCGCGAGCGGCTTCACGCTGATCTTCGGCCTGATGCGCAACGTCAACCTCGCGCATGGCTCGCTCTACCTGCTGGGCGGGTATCTGGGTTGGAGCGTCGGCCTCGCCACCGGGTCCTGGGCGGCCGCCCTGATCGCCGCCTTCGTGGTCGTCGCGCTCGCGGGCGTCCTGATGCAGTTTTTCCTGTTCCGCTGGATGGAGGGGCAGGATCTCCGCCAGACGCTGGTGACGATCGGCCTGTCGATCGTTCTCGCCGACCTGCTCCTCTGGGGCTACGGCGGCGACACGTTCCAGGTCGAAACTCCGGCTTGGCTCGCCGGCCCGGTCCAGCTGCCTTTCGCGGTTGCGATGAGGAGCAACGGCGAGGCGGTCATGATGACCTATCCGGCGCTGCGCCTCGCGATCTTCTGCGGCGCGGTCGTGGTCGGCGTGCTGATGTGGCTGGCTCTGAACCGGACCCGGGTCGGGATGCTGGTTCGGGCGGGCGTCGACGATCGCGACATGCTCTCCGCGACGGGCGTGCGCGTCCAGCTCGTCTTCGTGCTGATCTTCGCGTTTGGGGCCGGGCTCGCGGGCCTCGCAGGTGTGGTCGGGGGAACATTCCAGTCCCTACAACCCGGCGAGGACACGAAGATCCTCTTGTCCTCGCTCGTCGTTGTGATCGTCGGCGGGATGGGCTCGATCCCGGGCGCGGCGATCGGGGCGTTGCTCGTCGGGCTCGCCGAGCAGTTCGGGTCGGTCTACATGCCGACCTACGCCGTGATGCTGACCTTTCTCATCATGGTGGCGGTCTTGGCCGTTAGGCCGCAGGGCCTCGCGGCGGTGAGGCGCTGACGATGGCCGTCGCGGACACGCCCGTCGCGCTCAGCCCCACCGGCCGGCAGTCCCACGGGATAGCGGAGGCGATTGCCGGGCTCGGCACGCCCTTCTGGATCACGGCCGCGATCCTGCTCCTCATGCCGCTCATCGCGAGCCCGTTCTGGCTCGTCCAGATCTTCGCCTACGCCACCATCCTCGGCATGGTCGCGCTGAGCCTCATGTTCCTCGCCGGCTATGGCGGGATCGTCAGCCTCGTGCAGATGACCGTGGCCGGGTTCGCCGGCTACCTTGTGGCGATCCTCGGCGACAGCGCGATCGCGCAGATCAGCCTGAAATGGCCCTGGTGGACGGCCGTGCCGATCGCAATCGTGCTGGCCACGATCTTCGGCACTGTGAGCGGTGCGCTCTCCGTCCGGACGGAGGGCATCTACACGATCATGATCACGCTCGCGATCGCGTCGGCCTTCTACTATCTCACGCTGCAGAACTACACGATCTTCAACGGTTTCAGCGGCTTCAACGGCATCACGCCGCCGCAATTTTTGGGCGTCGACTGGCGCGAGACCATCCCCTTCTACTATCTGTGCCTCGGCTACGGGGCGCTCGCCTACGGGGCGGTCCTCTACGTCGCGCGGGCTCCCTTCGGGCTCGCGCTCCAGGGCACGCGGGACAATCCCCGCCGCATGGCGGCGCTCGGCTTCAACGTCGCGGCGCACCGAATCGCGGCCTACACCTTCGCGTCCGTCATCGCCGCCGCCGCCGGCGTGCTGCTCGTCTGGTACCAGGGCCAGATCTCGCCGGGCACCGCGGGCGTCGGGCCGGTCGTGGACGTCCTCATCATCGCGGTCGTCGGCGGGCTGTCGCGACCGGTCGGGCCCTTCGTCGGCGCCCTCGTCTATGTCCTCCTGCGCACCTTCTCGCTCGACCTGCTGGAAGCCGTGGGGCTCGACGGCAAGCGGTTCCAGCTCCTGATCGGCCTCGGCTTCCTGGTCATCGTCCTGTTCTCGCCGGGCGGACTGGTCGGCATCTTCGAGCGGCTGCGCGAGCGCTATATCAGGGGCCGGGACGCCCGCGCTGCCGCGATGAACACGGCGGGGCCGGCTGCATGAGCACCCTGCCGGTCCGTGGCCTCCGCTCGTCGGGCTCCGACAACGCGCTCGAACTGCGCGGCGTCGCGCGCTACTTCGGCGCTCTCGCGGCCCTTTCCGACGTGACGCTGAGCGTCCGCCCGGGAGAGCGGCGCGCCGTGCTGGGCTCGAACGGGGCCGGCAAAACGACGCTGTTCAACTGCATCACGGGCGATTTTCCGCCCTCGTCCGGCATCATCCGGTTCTTCGGCGAGGATGTGACGGCGTTCCCGCCACAGGAGCGCATCAGGCGGGGCCTCCGGCGCACCTACCAGATCTCGTCGCTCTTCACCGGGCTGACGGTTCTGGACAACGTCTATCTCGCCTGCCGCGGCGTGTCGCGGAACCGCTTCTCGCTGCTCCGGCCGCGGCGCGACGAGACGCTGAGCCAGGCGGCCGAGAGCCTGGTCGACGCCGTCCATCTCACGGCCGTGAAGGACCGCCTCGTCGGCGAACTCGCCTATGGCCAGCAGCGGCAACTTGAGATTGCGCTCGCCCTGTCGGGCGCGCCGCGCTTCATCCTGTTCGACGAGCCGGCGGCTGGCCTGTCGCCCACCGAGCGGCGCGACCTCGTCCATATCCTGACGTCGCTGCCGGCGCATATCGGCTACATCATCATCGAGCACGATATGGACGTCGCGCTCCGCGTCGTCGAGAGCGTGACGATGATGCATAACGGCCGCATCTTCAAAGAAGGGCGGCCAGAGGAGATCGAGTCCGATCCGGAGGTGCAGGAGCTGTATCTCGGAGGCGGGCATGGCTGAGCGCTTCCACGCTCCCCCCGCGCCTGGCGTCCCGGTGCTCCAGATCGCAGGGCTCAACGTCTTCTACGGGCGCTCGCACGCGCTCCAGGGCGTCGATCTCACGCTCCAGCAAGGCGTGCTGTCCGTCGTCGGCCGCAACGGCATGGGCAAGACCACGCTGTGCAAGGCCATCATGGGCCTCGTGCCGATCAGCTCCGGCTCGGTCCGCTTCTTCGGCGAGGAGATCGCCGGCCGGTCTCCTGCAGAAGTCGCGCGGCGCGGGATCGGTTACGTTCCCCAGGGCCGCCGCCTATGGCGGTCGCTGACCGTCGACGAGCACCTGCGCGTGATGCAGCGCGGCAAGCGCGGCGCCTGGACGCCGGAGCGCATCTACGAGGCGTTTCCGCGCCTCGCCGAGCGGCGCAACAACGGCGGCGCCCAACTGTCCGGCGGCGAGCAGCAGATGTTGGCGATCAGCCGCGCGCTGCTGATGAACCCGCGCCTCCTCATCATGGACGAGCCGACCGAAGGGCTGGCCCCCGTAATCGTCGCGCATGTCGAGGAGATGCTGGTCGGGCTCGCGGAAGCCGGCGAGATCGCGATCCTGGTGATCGAGCAGAATATCGGCGTCGCGACGGAGATGTCGGACCCCGTCGCCATCATGGTCAACGGGCGAGTGAACCGGATCATCGCGTCAGCCACGCTGGCGGGAGACCGCGACCTGCAGCAGCGGCTCCTCGGCGTCGGCCGGCACGGCCATGAGGAGACCGATGGCGCGGCCGAAGCCGCCGGGCAGGCCCCCTCCGCGCCGAGGCCGCCTGTCAGCACGGGACCGACACGGGTCTACGTCTCCAATCCGGTCCTGCCGACCCGCTGGTCGCAGCCGGTTCCCGCCGCAAGGATCGAGGCACAGGCCCGGACGATCTCCCGCCCGATGCTGGCGACGCTCGACGGCCGGCGTGTCTCGGCAACCGGGCCGCTGGCCAACAACCTCGTCGGCGAGCCTGCCGTGATCGTGGCCGGAACGCTGGACACCAAGGGCGACGAGCTCCGCTTCATTCGCGACGTTCTCCGCGAGGAGGGCCTTCGAACCCGGCTCGTCGACCTGTCCACGTCCGGGCGAAGCGCTGGTGCCGACGTCTCGCCGCAGGAGGTCGCACTTGCCCATCCACGCGGCTCCGCCAGGCTCGCGTCGGGCGATCGCGGCACCGCCGTTGCGGCCATGACGGAAGCCTTCCGGGCGTGGCTCGGGCGACAGCAAGGGGTGCTCGGGGTCATCTCGGCCGGCGGGTCCGGCAACACGGCGATGGGGACGGCCGGCATGCAGGCACTTCCGGTCGGCGTGCCGAAGCTGATGATCTCGACCGTCGCGTCCGGCAACGTGGCCGCCTATGTCGGCGCGGCGGACATCACCATGATGCACTCCGTGACGGATGTGCAGGGACTGAACCGGATCTCCCGCGCCGTGCTCGGGAACGGCGCCCGCGCGATGGCCGGCATGGCCAAGGCGCGGCTCGCGGAGCTGCGGCGCGAGCCGGCGGCCCGCCGCGCAGAGACCCCTGAGAAGCCGCTCGTCGGGCTCACGATGTTCGGTGTCACGACGCCCTGCGTGCAGGCGGTCTCGAAGCTCATCGCGGCCGAATGGGAGCCGCTCGTCTTTCACGCGACGGGAACGGGCGGGCGGGCGATGGAGAAGCTGGTCGAGTCGGGCATGCTCGCCGGAATCATCGACGTCTCCACGACCGAGATCTGCGACATGATGATGGGCGGCATCCTGCCGGCGACGGAGGACCGGTTCGGCGCCGTCATCCGCACCCGCATTCCCTATGTCGGCTCCGTCGGCGCGCTCGACATGGTCAACTTTGCGGCCCCGGACACGGTCCCGGCGGAGTATCGCGCCCGCAACCTCTACCCTCACAATCCGCAGATCACCCTGATGCGGACGACCGCGGATGAGAACGCCCGCATGGGGCGCTGGATCGGCGAACGGCTGAACCTGATGGAAGGCCCGGTCCGCTTTCTCCTGCCGGAGCGCGGCGTGTCGGCGCTCGATGCTCCCGGACAGCCCTTCTACGACCCGGATGCCGACGCCGCCCTGTTCGAGGCGCTGCAACGGACTGTGCGGATGAGCGCCAACCGGCAACTCGTGCGGCTGCCGCTCCACATCAACGATCCGGCCTTCGCGGCCGCGCTCGCCGAGCATTTCAACGCCCTGCATGGCGGAAGACGGCGCGAACGGACGGCGAGGAGATGACGGCGGTGCTGAGCTTCGACAAGGCGGACCTCATTCGCCGCTTCCGCGAGATGGCCGCGCGCGGCGAGCCCATCGTGGGCGGCGGCGCCGGGACGGGGCTGTCGGCCAAATGCGAGGAGGCCGGCGGGATCGACCTCATCGTCATCTACAATTCCGGCCGCTTCCGCATGTCGGGCCGCGGCTCGCTCTCCGGCATGATGCCATACGGCGACGCCAACGCCATCGTGATGGAGATGGCCGCGGAGGTGCTGCCCGTCGTCCGCAAGACGCCGGTGCTGGCCGGCGTGTGCGGCACGGACCCGTTCCGACGCATGGAGGTCTTCCTCGACGAGGTGATCCGGATCGGCTTCGCGGGCGTCCAGAATTTTCCGACCGTCGGGCTGATCGACGGCACCTTCCGCCAGAACCTCGAAGAGACCGGGATGGGCTATGGCCTCGAGGTCGAGATGGTTGCCCTGGCCAACCGCAAGGGCCTGCTCACCACGCCCTACGTCTTCTCGGAAGAGGATGCGCGCGCCATGGCTAAAGCCGGGGCCGACATCATCGTCTGCCACATGGGGCTGACCACCGGCGGCAGCATCGGGGCCGGGACGGCGCTGAAGCTCGCCGACTGTCCCGATCTGGTCGACCGGTGGGCGGCCGCCGCCCGCGCCGTGAAGGAGGACGTACTCGTCCTGGTGCATGGCGGACCCGTTGCCGAGCCCGCGGACGCGACATTCATTCTCGAGAACACGAAGGTCTGCCACGGCTTCTACGGCGCGTCCTCCATGGAGAGGCTGCCCGTCGAGGCCGCGATCCGGGACCAGACCCGAGCCTTCAAGATGATCGGCCGCCGAACGGCCGGCGCAGCAAAGTGAGCGGGATAAGGGGGAGACAATCCAGATGACCGGACAGCTGATCGGCGCATTGATCCTCTGGTTGATCGTCGCGGTGATCGTCATCGCGATCGCCGTCTACCTCGTGAACTGGCTTTATCGGCGCTCCTCGAAGGAGGTCTCCTTCGTCCGGACCGGGCTCTTCGGCGAGCGGGTGGTGATCAACGGCGGCGCCTTCGTCCTGCCCATCATCCACGACGTCACGCCCGTGAACATGAACGTGCTGCAGCTCGCGGTGACGCGCGCGAAGGAGGATGCGCTCATCACGCGGGACCGCATGCGGGTCGATGTGGATGCCGAGTTCTACGTCCGGGTCCGCCCGCAGCGCGAGGCGGTCGCGGTCGCGGCCGCCACCCTCGGCCGCCGGACCCTGCAGCCCGACCAGCTGAATTCCCTCCTCTCAGGCAAGTTCATCTCGGCGCTCCGCACAGCCGCGTCCGAGATGACCATGGAGGAGATGCACGAGCAGCGCGGCGCCTACGTCCAGCGCGTCAAGGACGCCGCGGCCGAGGTGCTCGACCAGAACGGGCTGCAGCTGGAATCGGTCGCGCTCACCGACCTCGACCAGACCGACCTGCAATACTTCAACCCGTCCAATCGCTTCGACGCGGCTGGTCTCACGCGGATCATCGAGGAGATCGAGGAAAAGCGGAAGTTGCGCAACGACATCGAGCAGGATTCGATGATCCGCATCCGCACCCGCAATCTCGAGGCGGAGCGGCAGGCCCTCGATATCGAGCGTGACAGCGAGTCGGCGCGCCTCGAGCAGCAGCGCGAGATCGAGATCAGGCGCGCGGTGCAGCGGGCCGAGGTGGCGCGCGAGCGAGCCCTGCGCGACACGGAAGCCGAGGAGGCGCAGATCCACGCCAGCGAGGCGATCGAGCGGGCCCGCATCGCGAACGAGCGCGCCGTCAGCGAAGCGCGCATCGCGTCCGAACGCGACATCCGCCAGCAGGAGATCGAGCGCACCCGCACCGTCGAGGAGGCCGAGATCGCCGCCCGCGAGGTGATCGAGAGGGCCCGGATCGCCAACGAGCAGGTCATCAACGCGGCCCGCATCGCGTCCGAGCGGGAGATCCGGAGCCAAGAGATTGAACGCGGCCGGCTTCTGGAAGCGGCCGAGATCGCGGCCCGCGAGGCGACGGAGCGCGCCCGCGTGTTGCAAGAGGCGGCAGTGAATGCCGAGCGGATCGCGCGCGAGCAGGAGACGCGCAACCGCGAGATCGAGCGGACGCGGACGCTGGAGCAGGAGGAGATCGCGGCCCGCGAGGCCGTGGACACCGCCCGCATCGCGCAGGAGGAGCGCGTCCGCGCCCTGCAGATTTCCCGCAACCGGGCGCTGGACGAGGCGGAGATCGCGGCCAGGGAGGCGATTGAGCGGGCTCGTATCGCCCAGGAGGACACGATCACCGCTGACCGGGTGGCCCTGGACGAGAGGAAGCGCCTTCTAGAGATCGGGCGCGAGCAGACTGTCGAGGCGGCTGAGATCGCCTCCCGCGAGACCGTCGAGCGCCGACGCATCGCGCAGGATCGGGCCGTCTCGGCCGAGCGCATCCAGCGCGACGAGGAGGTGCGCAACCTCGAGATCGCCCGCAACCAGGCCATCGACACGGCAGAGATCAGCGCCCGCGAAGCGGTCGAGGCGGCCCGCATCGCGCAGGATAGGGCCGTGGCTGCCGAGCGGATCGCCGCCGACCTCGCCACGAAAGAGCTCGAGATCCGGAGCGCCGAGGAGCTCGAGGCAGCCGAGATCAAGCGCCGCGACGCCGTTGAGCGTCAGCGCATCGCGACCGAACTTGCGCTCGAACAGGAGCGCATCGCCTCGACCCGCACGCGCGAATTGCTGCAGATCGACCAGAAGCGTGTGATCGAGGTCGCCGAGGAGGAGCGCGCGATCACGCTCGCCAGCAAGCGGGTCGCCCGGACCGAGGCCGACCGCACGCTCCGGCAAGCGGAGATCGTGACGCGCCAGGAGGTCGAGCGCGCGGACGTCACGCGCGAGCAGGCGCTGGAAGCCGCGCGTCTGGAACGCCGGCGGGCGATCGAGCAGCTCGACGTCGCCCGCACGCAGGCGCTGCAGGAAGCGCAGATCGCCTCGAACGAGGAGGTCGAGCGGGCCCGCATCGCGTCGGACCGGGGGCTCGACGAGGCACGGGTCGGCCGGCAGCGTGATCTCCGGAAACTCGAGATCGCACGCGAACGCGACGTCGAGAGCGCCGCGATGGACAAGGCGATCGCGCTCTTCGCGAAGTCGCTGGAGGAATCCGCGGCGCAGGCCCGCGCCGAACAGGCACGCGTGGAGGCGGTCGAGGCCGAGGAGCGGGTCAAGACCGTGCGCGAGAGCGAGGAAGCGCGGCGGCGGCACACGGTTGAGGTGCTGCTCGCCCAGACCGCGGCTGAAGAGACCCGCATCGCGGCCGAGGCCGAAGGCGTTCGCCGGGCCGTCGAGGCCGAGGCGCAGAAGCTCCTCTACGAGGCCGAGAACGTGCTCTCGGACGGCGCCCGCTACGGCCTGTTCCGGCGGCGGCTGCTGGACCGCATCGAGGGCATCGTGCGCGAGAGCGTGAAGCCCATGGAGAAGATCGAGGGCATCCGCATCCTCCACGTCGACGGGCTCGCGGGCGTGAATGGGGCGAATGGCGGAGGCGGCGGGCGCTCGCCGACGGACGAGGTGATCGAGTCGGCCCTGCGCTATCGGGTCCAGGCTCCCATGATCGACCAGGTGCTGAAGGAGATCGGCATCGAGGGCGGCAATCTCGCCCGGATGGGCGGGCTGATGCGTGAGGCCTCCGACATGCAGCGGGTCGCCAAGGAGGCAGGCGGCACCCCGCCCAAGCCCGACGGCGCGGCGCCCAAGGCTCCGGAGGGCGGAGACCGGCCCGTTCCTCCGGCCGCGAAGGGCTGAGGCACGATGGCACGCGTCTACGTCTCAAGCGTCGTCGGTGCGCCGGCAGCCCGCGTCTGGGCCCGCCTGCGCGATTTCAATGGGCTGCCGAACTGGCACCCGGCGATCGCGGAGAGCCGCATCGAGAACGGGGAGCCCGCGGACAAGGTCGGCTGCATCCGGGCCTTCTCGCTGCGCAACGGAGATCGCCTGCGCGAGCAGCTCCTCGGCCTGTCGGACTACGACATGTTCTGCACCTACTCGATCCTCGACTCGCCGATGCCGCTCACGAACTACGTCGCCACGCTCAGGCTTACGCCCGTGACCGACGGCGACCGCACCTTCGTCGAGTGGTCGGCCGACTTCGACTGCGCACCGGAGCGGGAGGCGGAGCTCGTCGCTGGGATCGGCGGCAACGTCTTCCAGGGCGGCTTCGACGCCCTCAAGCGCGCCTTCGGCGGGTGACGGGATGCCCCGCGTCGTCCGCTCGACGATCATCGACGCGCCGGTCGACGCGCTGTGGTCGGTGCTGCGCGACTTCAACGGGCACGAGAGCTGGCATCCGATCGTCGCTCGCAGCGAGATCGAGCGCAGCCAGCCCTCGGACCGGATCGGCTGCGTCAGGCGCTTCACCCTCCAGGACGGGAACGAGCTGCGCGAGCAGCTCCTCACGCTCTCGGACCTCGAGATGACCTTCAGCTACTGCCTGCTCGACACGCCGATCCCGCTCTTCAACTACGTGGCGCATGTGCGCCTGCTGCCCGTGACGGACGGCAACAGGAGCTTCTGGCACTGGGAGAGCCGCTTCACGACGCCGCCGGGGAGGGAGGCCGAGCTCGCCGCCACCGTCGGGGACGACGTCTACACGAACGGCATCGAGGCGGTGCGGCGTCTGCCGGCGCTTGCGCGTGCGGAGGGCTGAGCGATGCCGGTCGATGTCAGAACCTGCCAGACGATGGCCGAGGCCGCGAGCCTCCTCTCGGGAGACCGAGCGGCGAGGCTGTTTGGCGGTGGGACGCTGCTGATGCGCGACGTGAACGAGGGGCGGATCACGGACGGAACACTGGTGCGGATCACCGATCCCACGTTTCGCCAGATCTCGACCGCCGGCGGACGCATCGAGCTCGGCGCGGGCGTGACCATGGCCATGGTCCTCGCGAGCCGCGAGCTCGACTTCCTCCATTCCGCCGCGCGCGCCATCGGCGGGCCGGCGGTCCGGAGCGCGGCCACGATCGGCGGCAACCTCTTCGCCGAGGCGCCCTACGGCGACTTCACAGTCGCTCTCCTGGCGCTCGATGCGCAGGTCACCGTGCAGGCCGGCTATGGTGGCGGCCGCGCGGTGCCGCTGGAGGAGTTCCTGGCGGGACGCGAGCGCGGCGGCCAGGGTCTCGTCACGGCGCTGGCCTTCGCCCGCCCGCATGGCGGGGCCGAGTTTCGCTTCCGCAAGGCCAGCCGCGTCAAGCCCAAGGGCATCTCGGTCCTGTCGATCGCCGCCTATCTGCCGATGTCCGGCGGACGTGTCGCGGGAGCCCGGGTCGCCTATGGGGCCATGGCCCCGACTCCGATCCGGGCGAAGGGCGTCGAGCGCGCGCTTGAAGGCAGGCCGCTGGATGCGGCGGCGATCGGGGCGGCCCGGCAGGCCGCCGTCGAGGGGACGCGGCCGGCGACGGACGCGATCGCGAGCGACTGGTACCGGCGCGAGGTACTCCCCGTGCATCTCGGTCGATTGCTCACCGGTGAGGAGCGCTGAGCACCATGGCAAAGCTCCCAGTGCAGTTCCGCCTGAACGGCTCCGATCGTGCGGCGTTCGTGGATCCGGCCGACAGTCTGCTCACCACCCTTCGGCGCGGGCTGGGGGATTTCGCGCCGAAATACGGCTGCGGCCAGGGGACCTGCGGGGTCTGCACCGTGCTGATCGACGGCGAGCCGCACCTCTCCTGCCTGACGCTCGCGGTGTCCTGCGAGGGTCGGGCCGTCGAGACCGCGTCCGGCATGGCGGACGGGCCGGACCTGCATCCGCTCCAGGCGGCCTTCATGGAGAACTTCGCCGCGCAGTGCGGCTTCTGCACGCCCGGCATGCTGACCGCCGCCCGAGCCCTGCTCGCCAAGAACCCGAACCCGACCCGGGACGAGGTGATCGACGGCATCGCTGGCAATATCTGCCGCTGCACGGGCTACGAGCCGATTATCGCGGCGATCCTGTCCGTGGCGGGCGGTCGCGACGCGCGGCGCGCCTGAGGGAGGCCAAGATGCTCGAATTCCGCAAGGACATCTTCGCCGACGAACGGGACGACAACCTGAACGTCGTCGGCAAAGGCCTGCAGCGGCAGGACATGCCAGGCCATGTCACGGGCCGCACGCGCTTCTTCGACGACCATGCCTTCGAGGGCCTGCTGCACCTCAAGGTGCTGCGCAGCCCGCATCACCATGCGCGCATCCGCAACATCGACATCTCGGCTGCCGCACGCGCGCCGGGCGTGAAGCGCATCCTGCGCGGCGCCGACGTGCCGGTGAACAAGAACACGCTGCTCAGCCTGATCAATTTCGGGAAGGACGACGAGCCGACGCTTGCGGTCGACAAGGTGCGCTACAAGGGCGAGCCGATCGTCGCCATCATCGCCGACACGGAAGCCGCCGCGCTCGCTGCCCGGAAGCTGGTGCGGGTCGATTACGATCCCCTGCCCACCGTCTTCGATGTCGAGGAGGCGCTGAAGCCCGGCGCCCCGGTGGTCAACGACACCTACCCGCACAACCATTTCGAATACCACGAGAAATACGACCACCAGAAGCTCCGCTTCGGCGACACGGAGCGCGCTTTCCGCGAGGCCGAGATCGTGCTCGAGGAACGCTACCAGATGTCGCCGATCGAGCATGCGCCGACGGAAACGAACGGGTCGATCGCGGCGCCCGAGCACAATGACCGCTTCATCGTGCATACCTGCGCGCAGGGATTGTTCTTCGCGCTGGGCACGGCGGCCAAGATCCTGAACCTGGAATCGAACCGGCTCCACTTCGTCGGGGGGACGGTGGGCGGCGGCTTCGGCGGCAAGGTCGACACCTTGAGCGAGCCGCTCGCGATCCTCGGCGCCATGCTGACCGGCCGCCCGGTCCGCTACGTGCTCGATCGCGAGGAGGAGATGCTCTACGGCTCGCCGCGCGGCGCCGAGCGTGTCTACATCAAGGACGGCGTGCGGCGCGACGGCCGCATCATCGCCCGGCACATCCGCTCCTACTTCGATGCCGGCGCCTATACGCGCCTGTCGAGCTATGCCGGCATCAAGTGCACGGCGCATATCCCGGGGCCGTACTCGATCCCCAACGTCACCTCGGATGTGCACGTGGTCTACACGAACCGTTGCCCGTCGACGGCCATGCGTGGGTTCGGTGTGACAGCCGTCGACTTCGCGCTGGAGGTCCAGATGGACAAGCTGGCGCACGCCGTCGGCATGGATCCGATGGAGTTCCGGATCCTGAATGCCTATCGGGACGGGGACATGAAACCGCACCGCCGCGTCGCCAAGAACACGGCGCTCATCGAGTGCGTCCAGGTCGCGGCCGAGAAGGCCGGCTGGCCGCTCTCCGCCGAGGCAAAACGGCAATCCTCGGTCACGGGCGGTGGGGGGGAGCGGGCGCTTATCCCGGCGACGCCGCTCGACGAGCGGGGCCGCATCGGGCGGCCCGAAACCCGGACCAGTTCGCCGACCCAGGTCCTGGCGGCCGGCACCCAGCGCATCCCGCTCAGCAAGGAGCCGGTTGTCGAGGGTGCGCGAGACGGTCGCGCCGCCCCCACCAGCGTGCCGCGATACGAGAGCGGCCGGCCGGCTGCGCCCGTCTACCAGCCGGCGCCGAGCTATCAGCCCGCGGCCGCCTACCCGCCTCCGAGCCACCCGCCCGCTCCGGCCTATGGTCCCGGCGCGGCCTATGGCGCGCCTCCCCCGAACAGCCCTGTGTCCCCGCCGCCAGCAACGCCGTCCACCCCGCCGGCACAACCCGCGCACCAGACGCAGCACGGGGCGATGCGCTTCTCCTCCGTTTTCGGCACGCGGAGGCGCTGAGATGGCCCGGCACGAAGGGCGGGGCATGGCCTCGGTCAATTACCCGATCGGCATGAACCTCGGTGGCGACCCGAGCCAGGCGCTGATCCATTCCAATCCGGACGGGAAGTTCACGGTCGCGCTCTCGGCGATCGATCTCGGCCAGGGCATGAAGCAGGTCACCCGACAGCTCGCGGCGGAGACGCTCGGGGTGCCGGTCGAAGACGTCTACGTCGATACGGCGGACAGCGACACCGGCCCGCACGACATGGGCTCCTTCGCCTCGCGCGGCACGCATCGCATGGGCAACGCCGTGATCGCGGCTGCCCGCGAGGCTCGCGGCGTTCTGATGGAGGCCGCGGCCGAGGAACTCGAGGTCGACGCCGGCGACCTCGTCACCGATGGGCGCGGTAATATTCACGTCCGGGGCGCGCCCTCGCGGACCATCACCGTGAAGGCCGTGTCGCAGGCGGCGCAGTTCAAGCAGGGCAAGACCATCGCGGGGCGCGGCATCTTCCTGATCCCGCTCTCGGCCGTCGACCCGGAAACGGGCGAGATGAATCCCAACACCGCCTTCGCGCATGCCTGCCTGGTCGCCGACGTCGTCGTCGATGACGAGACCGGCGAGGTGGAGGTGCTGCGGATGACGAGCGCCTATGAGCTCGGCCGCGTGATCAACCCGAAGATGGTCGAGCAGCAGCTCGTCGGCGGCGCCTGGATGGGAATGAGCCACGCCCTCTACGAGACGCCCGAGCCCTATTACCCGAACCCGGACCACGGCCCGCGCGACTTCAACGAGTACCTGATGCCCGGCCCGGGCGACGTCGCGCCCTACCACGTCACCATCCTGGAGCGGCCGGCGCCGGACGGCCCATTCGGCGGCAAGGGGCCGGGCGAGATGTGCGCAAACCCCGTGCTGCCGGCCGTCGCGAACGCGGTGTTCAACGCGGTCGGCGTGCGGGTCGACGAGCTGCCGATCACGCCTGAGAAGATCCTGCGCGGCATCCGGCAGAATGGCGGGGTCAAACCACAGGCCCGTCGCGGCGGACCGGTCACGTGGGGGCGGTGACTTGGCGCTGAGAACCACCGTCGCCGGCATCTCGAGCCCGGAGGCGCTCGCGGACGCGCTGCGCGGGGCGATGTATCTAGCCGATGACGGCATCGCGACCGCCGGCTACCTCGCGCTGGCGCTCGGCAAGCCGCTGCTGCTGGAGGGCGCGCCGGGCGTCGGCAAGACGGAGGCCGCGAAGGCCCTCTCGGGCATCCTCGGTCGCCAGCTCATCCGCTTGCAATGCTTCGAGGGCATCGACGCGGCGGCGGCCCTTTACGAGTGGAACTACCCGCGCCAGATGCTGGCGATCCGGCAGGCGAAGGAGGACCAGCCGCTCGACATCTACCGCGACGATTTCCTGATCGAGCGGCCGATGCTGACCGCCCTGCGCCGGCCGGATTCGACCGTGCTCCTCATCGACGAGATCGACCGCTCCGACCACGAATTCGAGGCCTTCCTGCTCGAGTTCCTGTCCGACTTCTCGATTTCGATCCCGGAACGCGGCACACTGCGGGCCGCCGAGCGGCCGGTCGTCGTGCTGACGTCCAACCGGACGCGGGAACTGCATGAGGCGCTCCGCCGGCGCTGCGTCTACCACTACATCGCCTATCCCGAGCCGGAGCGGGAAGCGCAGATCATCATGATGCGCTCCTCTGCGGTCGCGGAGAGCACGGCGCGCGCGGTCGTCGCCGCGGTCGGGCGCCTCAGGCAGGAGCCGCTCGCGAAGCCGCCGGGCGTCGCCGAGGCGGTCGACTGGGCCGAGGCCGCGACAGCGCTGGCCAGGACGGGTGCGCCCTGGCCGGAGGCGTTCCGGCGGGCGCTCGGCGCCGCCATCAAGGACGAAGAGGACATGGCCCATCTGCGGCCCCGACTCCCGGTCTTCATCCCGGGGCTGGCCGCATGAGCTCCCGTCTTCCCGGGGCCGTGCGCCCGCTCGTCGCCTTCCCGACCCTGCTGCGGGAGAACGGCTTCGCGGTCGCGCCCGAGCAAACGACGGCCTTCCTGCAGGCAGTCGAGCTCCTCGGCCCGCGTAGCGTCGAGCACCTGCGCAAGGCAGCGGTCGCGACGCTCGCTCCCCATCCGGAGCAGCGCGAGCGCTTCGATGCGCTCTTTGACATGCACTTCCTCGGCGCGCTCGCGGAGGGCGGCGAAGAGGAATGGCTGCCGGACGAGGACATGTCGGTCCAGGAGGACAGCGGCACACGCGAGATCCTGATCGACGAGGAGGTGAACGAGTCGGGGCGCGCCGCCACGGAGGCGGAGGCGCTCTCGGTCCGGCGGCTTCGGGTCCCAAATGACACGGACACGCTGCGTCGCTTCGGCCGCGATCTGCCCGCCGCCCTGCCGCGCCGGCGCGGCTATCGCCGGGCCCGGGCTCGCCGCGGGCCGAGCGTCGACCTCGCGGGCAGCCTCAAGGCCGCCATCCGCCACGACGGCGAGGTGATGACCCTCAAGCGGCTGCGGCGACGGACGCGGCCCCGTCCGGTTCTGCTTCTGATCGACGTGTCCGGCTCCATGAAGGAGCGGACCGACGCACATCTCGCGCTCGCTCACACCGTCATGCACGCGGCGCCCCGGGTAGAGGTGTTCACCTTCGGCACGCGTCTCACACGCCTGACGCGCGCGCTCCGCCGCCGCAACCGCGAGCAGGCCCTGACGGAAGCTGCCGGCCTGGTCGCCGACTGGGACGGCGGCACGCGGATCGGCGACGCGCTCGGCGCGTTCCTCGCCGTGCCGCGCTATGCAAGCTTCGCGCGCGGGGCCAGCGTCTTCGTGCTGTCGGACGGTCTCGAGCGGGGCGACCCGAGCGCACTCATCGGGGCGATCCACCGGCTCGCGGCGCGCGCCTATCGCATCGACTGGCTCTCGCCGCTCGCGGGCGACCCGGAATACCGGCCCGAGACGGAAGTGCTGCGCGCCATCCGGCCCCTGCTCGCCTCGCTTGCCGACGGCAGCAGCACGGCGCGCGCCTGCCGCCACATTCTGTCCATCGGCGGAGCGAAGGCCGCATGACGACCGGCATCGTCGACGCGCATTTCCACATATGGCGGCAGGCCGACCTGCCGTGGCTCGTCGGGCCGATGCAGCCGCGCATCTTCGGGCCGTACGAGCCGATCCGCCGCGATTACCCGATCGAGGAATACCTAGCGGATTGCCAGCCCGCGGGCGTGACCGAGGCCGTCTATGTTCAG
>JAESGR010000383.1_pt1 | contig 39830 bp, 39 predicted proteins | sample 9269771 | NCBI WGS metagenome assembly JAESGR01 (sample SAMN15739572, study PRJNA653492) | algae metagenome | isolation source: Chroococcus sp. CMT-3BRIN-NPC107 and co-occurring heterotrophs from well... | place: USA: Clark Mountains Wilderness, California | collected 2010-04-18 | reverse complement strand
GCCGGCCGGGAGAACCTAAGCCACGCTGCACTGGCGCCCGGGCCGTAGTACCCGGAGGGCGGCGCTGGTCCGGCTCCCCGAGTGCGGGTTCGCGAAACCCGCCCGCAGGCGCCGCATCCTCTTCCGCTCCTTTGACGCCTCGCGAGAGCGCCCCTCGGCGAAGAGGACGGACAGGGACTAGACTATATTCCTAGAGATGTCAAGCGGCGGAGCGCCGTCCCTCAGCCCGCGAACAGCGCCCGTCCCCGCCAGAGCCCGAAGCCGCCCATCGCGACGAGCCCGGCCGCGAGGGCGAGCGCGTAGAGGGCGGCCCGGCGCTGCTGCCCGGCGCTCGTCTCGTAGGCCAGGAGGACCCGCTCGCCGAGCTTCGCCTCGTAGACGAGGCGCCGGTCGGGATCGATCAGGAAGCGCACCCTCGTGCCGCGATCGAGGCGGTCGATATCCGGCACCCAGAGCGTGCGCGGCGGCGAGACGACCAGGTAGCTCCGCCCTCCCCCGGCAACCGAGATGTTCTGGCGCCGCCACGTGCCGGAGCTGTGGCGGCCGCTCGACTCGCGCACGAGTTCGTCCGTCACATGGATCGGGGCGACGGCCTCCGCGACCGCCAGCGCCTCCCGCGAGGGCGGCAGGCGCACGACGCTCATCGCCGCGACGACCAGCCCGCCAAGCGCGAGCAGGCCGGACCCGAACACTCCCCAGCCGTTCGGCTGGCGCCCCTTCGCTTCGGCCATGCGCCCCTCCGGTGGGAGTTCGTGGCACGGGCGAGTGAAGGCGGCGGTGCGGAGGAGCACGGGCGAGCAATGGCCAGACGGCAGCGCCGCGCCCCCTCTCCCCGATGGGGAGAGGGTTGGGTGAGGGGGGCCGGACCAATCCGAAGAGAGCGCACCCCCCTCACCCGGACCTTCGGTCCGACCTCTCCCTGCCGGGGCGAGGTATCCGCCCGAACGTGGCGCGTGCTCCGTGCTATGCTGCGGCGAGACCCTGAGAACGAGGGAGACCGCCCATGTGCCGCAGCATCAAGACGCTCCACAATTTCGAGCCGCCGGCCACCGACGACGAGCTGCGGGCCGCGGCGCTGCAATTCGTGCGCAAGCTCTCCGGCACGACGCACCCATCGAAAGCCAATGCGGAGGCGTTCGACCGAGCCGTAGATGAGGTGACGCACGCCGCCCGCCACCTCCTCGCCTCCCTCCAGACCGCCGCCCCGCCGCGTGACCGGGCAGTCGAGGCGGAGAAGGCCCGGGCGAGGTCGCGGGAGCGGTTTGCGCGGGTGGGGTAGATCCCCGCCGTCATGGCCGGGCTTGACCCGGCCATCCACGAGCGGCCCGTTACTCGCCGGTCATCCAGTTCACGAGCGCAAGACCGGGAATATCGCGGAAATCGGCCTCGTTGTTCGTGACAAGCGTCGAGCCCGTCGCGATCGCGTGCGCCGCGATCATGCGGTCGTAGTCGCGGCCGCGCACCCAGCCGCATTGGGCGATGATCGTCCCATACGCCTCGGCCGCGGCCGCATCGAACGGAACGACCGGGATCGCTTCGAGCAGGATTGCCAGCCGCTCACGGCGGAGCGCGGTCGTTGCCGGATCGCGATGGAGCCCGCGCTGCAACTCGGCGAGGCTCAAGGCCGAGAGCAGAACCTGACCGTCGTGTTCGGCCAGCGCGTCGAGCACGCGCTCGGTCCCGTCCCGCGCGTGGATTGCGATGTTCGTGTCGATGAGGAACGCCATCGCATGATCCGGAAAAGTGGGGACCGGTTTTCCGGCGAGATCATGCTCGAAACTTCTCGTCGCGGTCGGGCATCTCGATCGGCTCGCGCCGCTCGACCTCGGGCGGCTTCGGCAGCGCACGCAGGCGCGCCACGGCGTCCGTCAGGCCGGTGCGGGCCGGGTAGAGCGTGATCACGTCGCCGTGCCGGCTGATCGTCAGCTCGGCCGCTGTGTCCTCATAGGCCAGCTCCGCCGGGATGCGGACCGCCTGGCTGTTGCCGGACTTGAACACGCGCGTGCGGGGCATGGGAGGCTCCTCTTATCCCTAAGAGGATAGGTGCGGGGTGGCCCGTGTCAATCCGCGTATATACGTCCGGCCCTCGGCAGCGGCGTGCAATTCGCGCGCAAGCTGTCCGGCACGACGCACCCGTCGAAGGCCGACGCGGAGGCGTTCGCGCGCGCCGTCGACGAGATCACCCACGCCGCCCGCCACCTCCTCGCCTCCCTCCACACCGCCGCCCCGCCGCGGGACCGGGCCGTCGAGGCGGAGAAGGCGCGGGCAAGGTCGCGGGAGCGGTTTGCAAAGTGGGGTAGCGTCGTAGAGACCCGGCCTGCGCGGGTGCCACTGCTGGCCCGCTCTCGATCTCGTGCGGTCCGACATCAAACTCGTGCTGCTTCGGGACGCCCATGGCAACGCTTGTACTTTTTTCCGCTCCCACAAGGACAGGGGTTGTTTGGCCGAGGAGTCGCCGGGAACGGCTCGAGCGTTTGCAATCGAATCTTCGCAATGGCCAACCCCGCCTCCCTGCTCACCATCCCGATTAGGTGGACCTGATCTCCTCCTGTCGCAGAATGATGCACCACCTGAGGCGGAACGCGCCTGTCCGAGGTTAGTGTTGCAAACATCATGTTCGGTCCAACGGTATTCGCCGACCTCCAATCTTGGCTTGCCTCGTCAATGATGTGCTTGGCCTTGCCCCTCATGGCTGCGACTGGACGTCCGTCAACGGCCATTTGATGCAAGTCGCCTCGGTCTGCAGCCGAAACCCCGGCCGCCGCACCCAAGATAGTGCAACGCTCATCCTCCCGCCCAGAGTAGAACAACGCAAATTCATCTTGTCGAGCAGGGTGAATGACACCGGTTCTGAGATCCTGGAAGTTTGAAAGAACCGCTGCGAACGGCTCATGCTCCAGTCGCCCATCCATGATAGATGCCCGGTACCCACAGAATAATACGCTGAGGCGAGCGTGCTCCCGAGGAATCGCCCGAAGTATCGGGTCCGACGCAAAGTCCTTAGATGCCCGCTTCCGCAGTGCAGCCAATACTCTTCTGCAGCTACGCCATGGCAGCGCGACGTCGAAGATTACTGTGCTCAGCCAGCTCAGGGTCTCGAACTGCTGCCAGCTCGCCATGCCCGTGTACGCAAACAGCATCCGGCCGTCCCTGACGGGAAACCAGCCCATCTTTACCGAATTGTCGGTGCGAACGATGCCATTACGAGACAGTCGCATATCTGACGCGATAAAGACCGCCTCAGGACCATGAACACCGATGAGCAGGGTCATCTAGCTGCCACCCACCAACCGTCCTCATCTAACAAATTTGGCCGTGCTTTGGCAGCAGCTGGATCGCAAGGGCCAACTGTCGAGCTGAGCACCGTTCCGGAGAACCACCACCCGAGACGCTGAGCGCGGGCATTATCTCTACCAAATCAAATCAGGAGCCTTCTAGTTGAAGCTGCTCTATGCTGGCGGGTAGCTGGACGATTCTGCGATGCCTTACGCGCACATCTCTGTTGATGATCTGATTGTGAACCGGGACAACGACAGACACGGACATGTGAGCTCTGAAGACGAAGCTTTGAAATGGCTTCTCGAGAATAGAGCCGATCACATGCGCCGATTAGCGGCTGACATAGCTGACACTGGCACTGTATTCGAGCCTCCACTCGTTCGGCAGGAGGCAGTTGGCTACGTTGTCTATGATGGGAACCGGCGCGTCGCTTCGTTGAAGCTGTTATCTAACCCAGGCCGCGCCCACTCTGAAACATGGACGAACTTCTATTCTGGGCTTAAGGGGAAACTCGGCGCTCAGTTGCCAACGGACCTTGAATGCCGGCTTGAGCAAGACGGCGATGTGATCGACGAACTTCTCTATCGGAGACACACTGGGACACAAGGCGGCGTAGGTCAAAGTCCCTGGGACGCCACCGCTAAGCACAATTTCGTTGAGCGAACAGGCCGTGGCCGATCAATCAACATCGCGCGGCAGCTTGTGGGGGCAATGCACAAGTTTGGCTACACGCGATCCGTCTCACAGATTCCTATCTCTAACATGAACCGGCTCCTTTCGGGCGAATCTCAACGGAATCGAGTTGGGCTGCGCCTAAGGAAGGACAGCCTTTCCTTCACGCACGAACCTGCTGCTTGCCTCCGCGCCCTGCAGCGGATCACCGAGGACCTGGCGACGAGGAAGGTTGTACTGGCCCATGTCTGGGATGCGGAGTCGAAGGATCGGTACCTTCAAAGGCTCGAAGGCGAAGGCGTCCTTCCAAACGTGAAGTTTGCCCTAAAGACCCCTGTACCCCTCCAGGACTGGGTGAGTGGGACGGGCGATGCCGAAGAGGAAGCGAGCGTAGGCGAAGGCGCGGCAGACCCAGTGTCCGCCAACGAGAGCGGGGAAACGCCCGACCTCCCGCGCCCGAGCACGCGTGTCAATCTCATTCCCGCCGACGTGAACTTCAATTTGCCCACTAGACCAGAATTAACCCGGATCCGTGCCATCTGGGACGAGCTCCAGTTTAAATTGAAGCTCAAGCAACACCCAAACGCGATCTCGGTTCTCTTTCGAGTTCTGCTAGAATTCTCCATCGACTACTATCTAAACAGCGTGAGATCCACAAAATACGCGAATGCTGGTTGGTCCGACAAGCTCAAGGCGGCAATCTCTCATCAGCGAGAAAGCGGTCTGATCGACTCTGAATATCTGGAGATAGTCCAACGCTTCCAACGCCGGGAAGAACTTTTGTCGAGCGCTTCCATGAACAAGTACGTCCACAGTGCCGACCTCGCACCTTCAACCCAGCATCTCTGCAGCCTTTGGGACACGCTGCAAAGATTCGTAGTTCAATGCGTTAGGGCCTGAAGCCTGAGGCGCGTGGATGGCCGGGACAAGCCCGGCCATGGCATCGGCGCGCACGGCGCGCCTCGCTACTCCGCCGCGTCGACGTAGAGCTTCCCGCCGGTCGCCAAGAACTCCGCGCTCTTCGCCGCCATGCCGGCGCGCGCAGCTTCCGCCTCGGCGGACGCCACCTCCAGCGCGCGCCGCTCGTTGTCGCCCATGGCCTGCACCTCGGCGCGCAAATCCTGCGTGATCTTCATCGAGCAGAATTTTGGGCCGCACATGGAGCAGAAATGGGCGACCTTGTGCGCGTCCTTGGGCAGCGTCTCGTCGTGGAAGGCGTGCGCCGTGTCGGGGTCGAGCGAGAGGTTGAACTGGTCGACCCAGCGGAAGTCGAAGCGGGCGCGCGAGAGGGCGTCGTCGCGGAGCAAAGCGGCCGGATGGCCTTTCGCCAGGTCGGCCGCGTGCGCGGCGATCTTGTAGGTGATGACGCCGGCCTTGACGTCGTCGCGGTTCGGCAGGCCGAGATGCTCCTTCGGCGTGACGTAGCAGAGCATCGCCGTGCCGTACCAGCCGATCTGCGCCGCGCCGATGGCGCTCGTGATGTGGTCGTAGCCGGGCGCGATGTCGGTCGTCAGCGGGCCGAGCGTGTAGAACGGCGCCTCGCCGCATTCGCGCAGCTGCTTCTCCATGTTGACCTTGATCTTGTGCATCGGCACGTGGCCGGGGCCCTCGATCATCACCTGGCAGCCCTTGTCCCAGGCGATCTTCGTCAGCTCGCCCAGCGTCTCGAGCTCGGCGAACTGGGCCCGGTCGTTCGCATCCGCCCGTGAGCCCGGCCGCAGGCCGTCGCCCAGCGAGAACGAGACGTCGTAGGCCCGCATGATGTCGCAGATCTCGTCGAAGCGCTCGTAGAGGAACGATTCGCGGTGCCCGGCGAGGCACCAGCGCGCCATGATCGAGCCGCCGCGGCTGACGATGCCGGTGACGCGGTCCGCGGTGAGCGGCACATGCGCGAGCCGGACGCCCGCATGGATAGTGAAGTAGTCGACGCCCTGCTCGGCCTGCTCGATCAGCGTGTCCTTGAACACCTCCCAGTCGAGCTTGAGCGGGTCGCCGTCGACCTTCTCCAGCGCCTGGTAGATCGGCACGGTGCCGATCGGCACGGGCGAGTTCCGCATGATCCAGGAGCGGATGTTGTGGATGTTGCGGCCGGTGGAGAGGTCCATGACGGTGTCGGCGCCCCAGCGGGTCGCCCACACCATCTTCTCGACCTCGTCGGCGACGCCGGACGTGACGGCAGAGTTGCCGATATTAGCGTTGATCTTGACCAGGAAGTTGCGGCCGATCGCCATCGGCTCGACCTCCGGGTGGTTGATGTTCGCCGGGATGATGGCGCGGCCGCGCGCGATCTCGCTGCGCACGAATTCCGGGGTGACGAAATCCGGGATGGCGGCGCCGAAGCTCTCGCCGTCCGCGATGGTCTCGGCCGCGCCCGCGACCGCCTCCTCGCGCGCGAGGTTCTCGCGGTGCGCGACATAGATCATCTCGTCCGTGATGATCCCGGCCTTCGCGAACTCGTATTGCGTGACCATCTGGCCGGGTTTCCCGCGCAGGATGGCGCGGTGGGCCGGGCATTCGGGCACGAGCTTGTCGGCCGAAACGTTGCCGTTGTCCTCCGGCTTGACGGCGCGGCCGGGCACGGCCTCGAAGCCGCGCGCGTCGATCCAGGCGCGGCGCACCTGCGGCAGCCCCTGCCCCAAATCGATGCCGCGATCCGTCTCCGTGTACGGCCCGGACGGGTCATAAACCCGCACCGCCGGCTCCTTCGGGTCCGTGAGCTGGATCTCGCGGAACGGGACGCGGATGTCCGGCCGCCGCGCCGGCGAGGCGTAGACCTTGCGCGAGCCCTGGATCGGCCCGGTCGTGACGGTCTCGGGCGTGCCGACCGGCAGTTTCGCGCTCTTCGGATCGATGTGAACTGTCATTGTCTCGCTCCCTCGCACGCCGAAACGCGCTCGTTATGGGATGCTGCGAGAGATGGAGGGCGCTTCGGGAGACTACTGACGCGCGCCGGTTCCAGTCCCTTCGCCGGCATGACCCGGATCAGGTTCAAGGGTCACGGGACCACCCGTATCTCAGCCCCTTGCGGGACCCCCCTCGGAACGGTTCGAAGGTGAGCCGACCGCGCCTGCTTGTCAAATGCCGGTCACGGACGGACGGAGGCGCGCCTCAACCCGGCGCCGCGCCCTGCGTGCCGACATAGACCGCGTAGATCGACTGGCTCGCGGCCATGAACAGGCGGTTCCGCTTCGGCCCGCCGAAGCAGACATTGCCGCAGACCTCCGGCAGCCGGATGCGGCCGATCAGCTTGCCCTCCGGATTCCAGACCGTCACGCCGCTATAGCCGACGTTCCGGCCGGCATTTGACGAGACCCAGACGTTGCCCTCCACGTCGCAGCGCAGCCCGTCGGCGTTGCAGTTCACGCCGTCCACGACGCAATCGATGAAGCGCCGGCCGTTCGAGAGCTTGTTGTCCGCCCCAACCTCGAAGACGTGCACGTCGCCCTTGCCGCCCGGACCGCGGTCGCCCGGCCCCTTCCCGGTCGAGGCGACGTAGAGGCGCCTGTGGTCGGGCGAGAAGCAGAGCCCGTTCGGGTCCGGCACCTGCTCCTCCGTGATCACGACGTCGAGCCGGCCCGAGGGATCGAGGCGATAGACGTTGGTCGGCAATTCGCGCCGCCAGCGGCCGATCTCCGGCGGCTGGCCGAGGCGCGGGTTGATCCGCCCCGCGGCGTTCGAGGGACCGCCCGCCTCGTCCGGCGCGCCTTCGTAGAGCTGGCCGCCATAGGGCGGGTCGGTGAACCAGACGGAGCCGTCCGGATGCGGCACCGCGTCGTTCGGCGAATTGAGGCGCTTGCCCTGGTAGCTGTCGGCGAGGACCGTCGCCGAGCCGTCGAGCTCGTAGCGCACCACCCGGCGGTTCAGGTGCTCGCAGGAGATTTGCCGGCCCTGGAAGTCGAAGGTGTTGCCGTTCGAGTTGCCCGAGGGCGTGCGGAACACGGACACGTGCCCGTCGTCCTCGATCCAGCGCAGCTGGCGGTTGTTCGGAATGTCGCTCCAGACGAGGTAGCGCCCTTGCGCGTTCCAGGCCGGGCCCTCCGCCCAGAGCGCTCCGGTCCAGATCCGCTGGATCGCGGCGTTCGGCTGGACGAGATTGTCGAAGCTTGGATCGACCGTCAGGATGTCCGGGTCGGAGAAATAGGTGGTCGGCGCGCCGCGCCGGCTGAAGTCCCGCGGCGGCGTGCTGACCACCGTCGGCGGCCCCTGGCGCGGCGTCGCGGCCTGGCCGAAGGCGCCCGTCGCGGCGGCCGCTCCTGCGGCACCCAGAACGGTCGTAAACGCGCGGCGCGACAGCGCGCCGCCACCTTCCGTGGTCGACATGGCACATCCTCCCGGCGGCGGCGCTCTCGGGAGTAGAAGCTCCGGGCGGCGCTCGGGGAGAGGCTAGGCGCGGGCTGAAGGGCCGGTCAAGCAGCAGGACAGCGCTTAGTCACTCGCTCAGGCGGGCTTCGACCCTTCGATTGGCCGGGTCGAACGGATCGCTCACGCGGGGCTTCGCTGGGCCGAGCCCGATCGCGGCCAGGCTCTGAGCCGAAACACCCTGCTCGGTGAGGTAGCGCTTCACGGCCTCGGCACGCCGCTTCGACAGATCGAGGTTGTATTTCGGATTGCCGCCAGCGTCCGTGTAGCCTTCGAGCTTGAAGCGTCGTCCGGCAAGCGAGGGGTCCTGAAGCGCGCGGGCGAATTCCGTCAGGTTGTCCCTTGCGACGTCGGTCAGCTGGTCGGAACGGTATTCGAAGGCGATGAGCAGGTCGAAGCTGGGCGCCTGAGGCTTCGGGGTCGCCGCGGGCCTGCACTCGCTTTCCGTCCCGATGCACAGGCTCCGGGTCGCCCCGAGGTCCGTATCCTTTGCCGCGAAAGCCTTCACGACCTCCTCGGCCGAGTATTGTGCCCGGCTCTCAGGAATCCTGTGCAGCTCGATAGCCGAGGCCGAGCCGCAACCGACAATACCGGCCAGAGCCGCAACTCTCAGAAGCGATCTTATCACACCGACCCCAACCCGCACCATCTGGCGGTATGCTGGAGCGATACAACGCTTTTTCTTGATCCGGAAGTGTGCACGCGCACGCCGCACCGTTTCCGGCAGATCTCTACACCGCGATGTTGTCGAGCAGCCGCACGGAGCCGAGCCGGGCCGCGACGAGGAGGCGGACGGGCCTGCCGGGCACGAGCGCATTGATCGGGGCCAAGGTCTCGGGGCCGGCGACGGCGAGATAATCGATCGGCCCAAAGCCGAGCTTCTCGAGCTCCGCCCTCCCCTCGGCGAGAACCTCAGGAACGGGCCGGAGGCGCAGCTCGCCCCCGAGGCGAGACAGGATGCCGTTCAGCTTGCGGGCCGTCGCGAGCTGGCTGTCGGACAGGTACGCGTTCCGCGAGGAGAGCGCGAGGCCGTGCGCGTCCCGCACCGTCGGATGCGGCAGGATCTCGACGGGCAGGTCGAGGTCGCGCGCCATGCGGGTGACAACCTGGAGCTGCTGCCAGTCCTTCTCGCCGAACACCGCCACATCCGGCGCGCACTGGATGAGGAGCTTCGCCACAACCGTGGCCACGCCCGCGAAATGACCCGGACGAGCCTCTCCTTCGAACGCGATGCTCGGCCCCGCGACCGTGACCTCCGTCGTGAACCCAGGCGGATACATCTCCGCCACCGAAGGTGCGAAGATCAGGTCGGCAAGGCCGGCGAGCGCCGCGCGATCCTTATCGGCGACGCGCGGATAGGCCGCGAAATCCTCGCTCGGGGCGAACTGCTTCGGGTTGACGAAGATCGAGACCACGATGCGCTCCGCCCGCTCCCGGCCGGCGCGGACGAGCGCGAGATGCCCCTCGTGCAGCGCGCCCATTGTCGGGACGAGCGCGACGCGCTCCCCCGCCGCACGCCAGCCCGCCACCCGGGCGCGCAGCTCGGCGATCTTCTGGACGGTTTCGGGCAGGTGCATGGTCGGGTTCCGGTGCCGGTCAAGACGGCTTGTCGGAAGCCTGGCCACGCGCGTCAACCGCCTGGGCCGAGGCTCCGCGCAAGCGTTCCCCTCCTGCTCAGCTTGTAAAATCGGTCGAACAGGCCTATGTCTCGTAGGTCGACTTTGGCCGGACGACTGGGCCGCTCCGCCTCTTCAGGCGCACGCTTCAGACTTTCTATCCAATATCGCGAAGCCGAAACCAGGGCGAGCGTTCGCGCGCTCCGGTTTCAACGTGCACGAAGAGACGAAAGGACACCCGTCATGATCACGGGAACTGTAAAATTCTATAACGAAACCAAGGGCTACGGCTTCATCGCTCCCGATGACGGCTCGAAGGACGTGTTCGTCCACGCGACTGCTCTCGAGCGCGCCGGAATCCGTGGCCTCGTCGAGGGCCAGAAGGTCTCGTTCGACACCGAGCAGGACCGCCGCTCCGGCAAGGTGGCCGTCGGCAACCTCCAGGTCGCCTGATCTCGCCTCCCGGGAGGAAGCGCCGCTTCCTCCCGTCCCGATCGTGAAACGGAGGTCCGAAATGGCCAGATATTTGGGTAACGCGACGGGCAGGACCCTCGCGGAGACGATCGAAAAGGCCACCGGGCACCTGTCCGACAAGGAAATGCCGAAGGCGATGGTGGTGACGCGCGGCAAACGCTTCTCGCCCCGCCCGCCTGCCAAGACCGGAGACGAGCCCGAGCCCGCCAAGGCCGAGCCCGCTCTCGACGACGCGCAGGACTGAGCGCTCAGCCCTGATCCACCGAGGCCAGGCGGGATTCGCGCCGGCCCCACCCATTGAAACGCGCCAAGCGGGCCGGATCCGGCCCAGGCGCTGAAGGGAGATCCCTTGCAGGTCCTGGTTCGCGACAACAACGTCGATCAAGCTTTGCGCGTCCTCAAGAAGAAGATGCAGCGTGAAGGAATCTTCCGCGAGCTGAAGCGCCGCAAGGCCTTCGAGAAGCCGTCGGAGCGCAAGGCGCGCGAAAAGGGCGAAGCGGTGCGCCGGGCTCGGAAACTCGTTCGCAAGCAGATGCAGCGCGAGGGCCTGCTGCCGAAGCCGAAGCCGAGGACCTTCGATCCGCGCCGCCGTCCGGCACATGGGCCGCTGCCGAGCGCCGCGCCGGGCGCTTCCTCCTGATTTCGGCTGGGCGGCCGTGAGGGATCGCTCGGTCGCCGTTGCGGTCCATCTGGCGGCCCTTCCGGATTCCGCCTGGTCCGACCTCCACGGCCTTGCGGGCGATCTTCTCGCCCGCTTTCACGACACCCCGCATGCCGAGCTCGAGCGTGGCATCGCGATCTCGCTTGAGATCGCGCGCACCAAGCTGGCCGACGCGAAGACACCGCGCCAGGAGCGCATCGCAGCCGCGCTGACGGACGGCGGCGAAGCCGGCGCGGCGGCGCTGCTCGCGGCCGAATGGGCCGGGCATTCGGCCGCTTTCCGATCCGTCCCGCGCTGATCCCGGCCTCGCCTGTCGAGGCTCGAGCATTCGATGCAGCCGACCACCTTTCAGGTGATCTGCCGATGACGACGCTCACCCCGACGTGTTGGCTCGAAGCCTCGCCTGAGCGAGCCTGACCTCTCCGATCCCCGCTCAGCCCGTTCCGCGGACGCGCGCGAAAAACTGATCGACCCCGCTCTGCAGGTCCTCGGACCCGACGGCCAGGCGGTCGGTCCAGGCGACGATCGCCTCGACGGCTGCAAGGTGGCGGGCCGTAGCCGCGTCCACCGCGCGCATCTCCTCGCTCGCCCGCGTCGTCGTGCCGGCCACCGCCCGGATGCCGTCCGAAATGGAGCGTGTCGCGGCCGCCTGCTCCTCGACGGAGCCCGCGATGGCGGTCGCCGCATTCGAGATGCCGGAGACGGCATCCATTACGGCGCCGATCTGGGACAGCGAGCGCTGCGCCGCCTCCCGGATCGCGAGGGTCTGGCGGGAAATCTCCTCGGTCGCCCGCGCGGTCTCGCTGGCCAGCGCCTTCACCTCCTGGGCGACCACCGCGAACCCGCGTCCCGCCTCTCCGGCCCGCGCGGCCTCGATGGTTGCGTTGAGCGCAAGCAGGTTCGTCTGGCCCGCCACCTTCGAGATCAGCTCGACGACCGAGCCGATCTGGTCGGCCGCGAGCGCGAGTTCCTGCAGGCCATTCATCGAGGTGCGCGCGTCCTCGGCGGCGTTGCGGGCCCGACCGAGGCTCTCGCCGCTCTGCTTGCCGATCTCGCCGATCGCGAGCGCGAGTTGGTCCGTGGCGGCGGCCGATGCCACGACGGTCTCCTGCGTTTCGGCGGCCGAGCGAGCGGCGGAGTTCATCCGGGTCGAGGTCTCGTTTGCAACCTGGCGCATGTCGGCCGTGCTCGTGCGCAAGGCCTCCGCGGCGGACGTCACCGCCCTCACGACGCTGCCGATCGCGGGCTCGAACTCCCCGATCGCGCGCTCGATCGCCTCCCGCCGCGACTCGGAGGCGCGGAGCGCCGCGTCCTGCTGCAGCGACATCGTCATCGCGATGTCGAAATCGAGTGCCGCGCCGACGAGCCGCGCCGCCCGGGCCAGCCGCGAGCTGCTGAACCGATGCTGCCTCTCCAGCACGGCGAGCAGCCTGCCGAGGACGGCGTGGCGGGCGAAGAGGCGCGTGCGTGCCGAAACCTCGAGCCGCTCGTGCTGCGCCGTGAGGTGGCGGCAGGAGCGGACATACGTACCGTCGATCCGTCCCGACAGGACGAGGCTCAGATGATCGAGCTCCAGTCGACGGATCGTCTCGCCATGGGCCTCGAAGAGGGCCCGGGTCGGCGGATTGCCGAGCTCGAGGACGACGAATTCGTCCAGCGCCGTGACCAGCGCCGGCTCGAGCTTCGGCCATAGCCGGCCCAGGCGCACGAAATCGGCCTCCCCAAGCCCATAAAGCCTGAGGCGCGTGGTGAAATTGGCGGGGAGCTCGCGGCTCGCAGCTACGTCCATGGCATTACGCTGCTCGGTTCGGACGGTGAGGCTGCAGGAGCCCCTTTCGGGGGTATTGCACGAAGTTGTTAAGATCCGGTGAGAGTGCCCGCCTCCTCACGCCGTTGTGTGAAGCGCCCGGCGCTGCCAAATCAGCCTCATGCGTTTCCTCGGCATCGGCGACACCTGCGATCTCGGCGCCCTGTATGGACGTCTGGTCGAGGACGGGCACGAGGTCCGCGTCTCGATCGCCGAGCCGCTCGCGCACGGCACCATGGCCGGGATCGTCACTCGGGTCGGCGACTGGCGCGCCGAGCTCGGCTGGCTGCGCGAAGCCGGCCAGGACGCCATCATCCTGTTCGAGAACGTCGCGAAGGGGCGCGGCGCCGTGCAGGACGAGCTTCGCGCGGACGGGTTCAACGTCATCGGCGGGTCGGCCTTCGGCGACAGGCTGGAGAAGGACCGGGCCTATGCGCAGACGGTCCTGGCCGGGATCGGCCTTGAGATCGCCGGCGTATGGGAGTTCGAGGCTGCCGAGCCCGCGCTCGCCTTTCTCAACGAGCGCCCCGGCCGTTACGTGCTGAAGTTCTCCGGCGAAGGTTTCGGCGCCTCCGACAACTATATCGGGCGGCTCGCCGACGGACACGACGTCGCGGCGATGGTGCGGGCTCGGCTCGCCGGCCGGGACAAGCCGGCCCGCTTCATCCTGATGGAGCATTTGGACGGGGTCGAAATGGGCGTGGGCGCTTATTTCGACGGCGAGTGCTTCCTCGAGCCCGCCTGCCTCGATTGGGAGCACAAGCGCTTCTTCCCGGGCGACATGGGCGAGCTCACGGGTGAGATGGGGACGGTCGTCACTTACGAGCGGACCCGGACCTTCTTCGAGAGGACGCTCGCCCGGATGGGGCCGCTGCTGCGGGACAACGGCTATCTCGGCTACATCAACCTGAACACGATCGTGAATGAGCACGGCATTTGGCCGCTCGAATTCACCTGCCGCTTCGGCTACCCGGGATTCGCGATCCTCGATCCGCTGCAGGAGACCTCGTGGGCCGAGCTGTTCCGCGTCATGGTCTCCCGCTCGGGGGCGCCCTTCCAAACCCGGCCCGGCTTCGCGGTCGGGGTGGTGCTGACCACGCCGCCCTTCCCCTATACGCGGCGCGAAATCCAGGCGCCTGTCGGGCTGCCCGTCCTGTTCGACGGCGAGCTTACGTCCACAGACCGGCTCAACTTCCATCACGGCGAGATCGGTCTCGATGCGACGGGATCGCTCGTCACGAGCGGCATCTATGGCTGGACGGCCGTCGTGACCGGCACAGGATCGGACATCGAGGCTGCACGGCGGGAGGCATACGGGCTCGCGGACCGCGTTCTCGTTCCGGACCTGCGCTACCGCCGCGACATCGGCGAGAAACTCATCGCCGGCGATCTCGCCCGGGTGGAAGCGCTCGGGCTTCTCGATCCACCTGCCGCCTAAATGGGCAGAGCGCAGCGGAACCGATGAGGCCGCCCCACTTTATCGGGCCGACGCGTGCCTCACCTCGTGCCTCCCCGCCCTGACAGGCGCCGCCGCAACCCTCTCCGGCCGGCGTCCTGCCGCGCCTTCCTGCACGGGCAAGCCCTCGATGAACGCCCCTTTCGAGTCCCTTACGGTCCAGTCGGGCCAGCGGCTGCCACTCCGGATCCTGCAGATCGGAAAGCGCGGCCGCGGCGTCGTCGCCGAGGCCGACATTCCGTCCGGCGCTCTGATCGAGCGCTCGCCGGTCCTGGTGATCCCGCCCGGCGACCGCGCCGCCGTCGATCCGACGATCGTCTTCACCTACGTGTTCATGTGGGAACATGACACGACGGAGGAGGACCTCTACCGGCACGAGGGCCGCTCGGCCATCGCGCTCGGCTATACGAGCCTCCTCAATCACTCCTACACGCCGAATTGCGACTTCGTCCGCCACATCGACGAGCTCGCGATCGACCTTGTCGCCCACCGGGACATCCAGGCTGGCGAGGAGTTGACGATCGACTACCAGATGACACTCTGGTTCACGCCAGAGTGATCGTCCGCGGGCTACGCAGTGAACCACCTGTGAAACTTGGACGCGCCGCGCGGGTTGCACCGGCCAGGAGACGGTCGGGGCGATGATGCCTGCCGCTCTGCGGAGGACTCACTCATGAGACGTGCCCATTGGACCCTGGCCGCGATCGGCCTTTCGAGCGTGATGGCATGCTCCGCCTTCGCGCAAGGCGCCGTGCAGCGTGACGGCACCGACGCGGGCGGCCCGAACAATGCCATGCGCGCGGCCGCGGAAGGTGCGAGCAGCGGCAAGGCAATGAAACCTCGCAAGGCTCAGCGCGCGAAGACCACAGGCTCCGTGTCGCGGCGCAAGGCAGAGAAGTCGGGAACGGACGCCGGCGGCCCTCGGATCCAGGGCATCCCAGGTCAGAAACAGTAATCCAGTCTTAGGTCGGGAGCGATGCCCGGCTGCGTCGCGCAGCCGTTCGTCCCTCCCGACCGCCTTACAGAGACGCCCGTCTCTGGCGGGAGTACCGGGTCTCAGTCCCGGTCGCGGTCCCGATCCCGATCGCGGTAATCGCCGCCGCGCATCCCACCGTGCATGCTGTCGCGGTCGCCGCCCCAATCCCGGCGGCGCTCGGACGCAGCGCTCTTCGCGCGCTCGAGAAGCTGCAGCACGACATCGGCGCAGGCGCGGGTCGTGTCACCATCGGCACAGCGGACGGAGATCTCCGCCCCACCCGGGGCCTGCATCTTGATGAAGGCGCCGCGTCCGGGACGGCCGTCGCGGGTCGGCGTCGCCGCGCTCTGATTGTCGCTCGTGGTCGTCGCCGGTGATGCGGATGGCGAGGCAGGCGGCGTTGCCTGCGCCAGAGCGGGCCCCGCAATCAGGGCGAGCGCAAATGCGGCGGCAAGGGTCTTCATGGGCTTCTCCTCGGAGTGATGGGCTTGGCCGATCAATCCGCGGGAGCGCTCGTCGTTCCTCGCGCTCTGCGTCAGCGCATCCCGACGCGCTTCTCTCGGCGCCGGTCGACAGAGGATGGGATGCGCAGCGACTCGCGGTATTTCGCGACGGTGCGCCGGGCGATGTCCACGCCTTCCTTCTTCAGCTTCTGCACGAGGGCATCGTCTGACAGGATGTCCTCCGAGTTCTCGCCGTCCACGAGTTGGCGGATGCGGTGCCGCACGGCCTCCGACGAATGCGCCTCGGCGCCGGACGCGCTCGGGATGGAGGCGGTGAAGAAGTACTTCATTTCGAAGGTGCCGCGCGCCGTGCCGATCGCCTTGTTCGAGGTGACGCGCGAGACGGTCGACTCGTGCATACCGATCGCGTCGGCGACCGTCTTCAGGTTCAGCGGCCGGAGATACGCGACGCCATGGGCGAAAAAGCCGTCCTGCTGGCGCACGATCTCCGTCGCGACCTTCAGGATCGTCTTCGAGCGCTGCTCCAGGCTCCGGGTCAGCCAGTTCGCGCTCTGGAGGCACTCGCTGATGAAGCTCTTCTCGGCATCACCCTTCGCCTGGCGCGACACCCGCGCATGATAGGCCTGGTTCACGAGCACCTTCGGCAGCGTGTCGGGGTTCAGCTCGATATGCCAGCTGCCGTCCGGCGCGGCCCGCACGAACACGTCCGGCACGAGGGTCTGGACCGGCCCGCCGCCGAGGGCGCGGCCGGGCTTCGGGTCGAGCTGGCGAATCTCGGCCAGCATCTCGGAGAGGTCCTCGTCGTCGACGCCGCAAATCCGGCGGAGCGCGGCCATATCGCGCTTCGCGACGAGGTCGAGCCGGCCGACCAGGGCCTGCATGGCGGGGTCGAAGCGGTTTCGCTCGCGCAGCTGGATCGCGAGGCAATCGGCGAGGTTGCGGGCTGCGATGCCCGAGGGGGAGAAGCCCTGCACGATGTCGAGCACGCGCTCGACCTCTGCGGGCTTCACGCCGAGGTTCTCGGCCAGCTGCTCGCAGCTCTCGCCGAGATAACCGGCCTCGTCCACGGCGTCCACGATGTGGCGGCCGATGAGCCGGGCGGGTCCCTCGGGGATCGCGAGGTCGAGCTGTCCGAGGAGGTACTCGTGCAGCGATTGCTCGCTTGCGAGCTTCGATGCGAAGTCGGTGTCGTCGCCATCGAAGGAGCCGCCCGACTTCTGCCAGGCCGGGGTGGAGAGCGTGAAGGCCTCCATCTGTGGCTCCGGCATGGAGGGCCCGACGGGCTCGTCGAAGACGTTGTCGAGGGGCGGCGCATGGTCGTGCTCGATCTCGCCTCGGGAGAGATCGATGTCTCCGGCCCGGATCGTCTCGGCGGCCGCATGGCCGAGCTCGGCGAGGCCGGCATCGCCGCCCCCCTCCTGATCCCGGTCGCCCGCCTCGAGAAGCGGATTCCGCTCGAGCTCTGCCTCGACATAGCTCACGAGATCAAGGTGCGAGAGCTGCAGGAGTTTGATCGCCTGCAGCAGCTGAGGCGTCATCACCAGGGACTGGCCCTGGCGCATTTCGAGTCGCTGCACTAACGCCATGTTTGCCCCACGCGCCATGTTAGGCACGGTTTTTGCTTGTCCCTCGCGTCTACTTCAGGACCGGGGAGAGGTCAAAGGGCTTGCCGTCCGCCCATGGGAGGCTCATTCACGGCCAAGCTTGCCGATGCTTCCCCGCTCCACTAGCGCTGCGTTCCGAATGCGAAGGAACGCATCGATGTATGAAAACATCCTTGTCGAACGTCAGGAGCGGGTCGGGCGCATTACGCTGAACCGGCCCAAGGCGCTAAACGCGCTGAACTCGGCCCTGATCGGCGAGCTCGTCCAGGCGCTGACCGATTTCGACGGGGACCCCGGCATCGGCTGCACGATCATCACCGGGTCGGAACGCGCCTTCGCGGCCGGGGCCGATATCGCTGAGATGTCCGCCCTCACCTATCCGGGGACCTATCTCGACGACCTCTTTCGCCTGGCGGATCGCGTGGCCGAGCGGCGCAAGCCCATCATCGCGGCGGTTGCCGGCTTCGCGCTCGGCGGCGGCTGCGAGCTCGCCATGATGTGCGACATCATCCTGGCCGCGGATAACGCGAAGTTCGGCCAGCCCGAGATCAAGCTCGGCGTGATGCCGGGCATCGGCGGGACGCAGCGCCTGACGCGCCTCGTCGGCCGCGCCAAGGCGATGGATCTCTGCCTCACGGGGCGCATGATGGATGCGGACGAGGCCGAGCGCGCCGGCCTCGTCTCGCGGGTCGTGCCCGCGGGCGAGCTCCTCGATGAAGCCTTAAAGGCCGCCGAGGCGATCGCATCCATGTCGATGCCGGTCGCTATGATGACCAAGGAAGCGATCAACCGCGCGGAAGAGACGAGCCTTGCGGAGGGGATTCGCTTCGAGCGGCGCGTCTTCCACGCCCTCTTCGCCACCGCCGACCAGAAGGAGGGCATGCAGGCCTTCCTCGACAAGCGCCCGCCCGCCTTCAAGCACGGATGAATCGATGAGCGCAGTCCTCTCTCAGCCAGCACCCGAGGTGCAGCTCCCGACCTTCGCCGATGTGGAAATCGCAGCGAAGCGCATCGCGGGTGTCGCGCATCGCACGCCCGTAATGACCTCCCGCATCGCGGACGAGCGCAGCGGCGCGAAGCTGTTCTTCAAATGCGAGAACCTGCAACGCTCGGGCGCCTTCAAGTTCCGCGGCGCCTACAACGCAATATCGGCGCTCTCCGACGAGCAGAAGGCGCGCGGTGTCGTCGCCTTCTCGTCCGGCAACCATGCCCAAGCCATCGCCTATGCAGGCAGCCTTCTCGGCGTGAAGGCCGTCATCATCATGCCGTCGGACGCGCCCGTCCTGAAGCTCGAGGCGACGCGCGGCTATGGCGGCCAGGTGATCACCTACGACCGCTACAAGGACGATCGCGAGGCGATCGGGCGGCAGCTTGCAGCCGAGCGCGGCCTCACCATGATCCCTCCTTACGACCATTTCGACGTCATCGCCGGCCAGGGCACGGCCGCGCTCGAGCTGATCGAGGAGGCGGGCCCGCTCGACATGCTCTTCGCTTGCCTCGGCGGCGGCGGCCTTCTGTCCGGCTCCGCGCTCGCAGCCGCTGCGCGCTCGCCAGGCTGCAAGGTTTACGGCGTCGAGCCGGAGGCCGGAAATGACGGCCAGCGCTCGTTCCGCGAAGGCCAGATCGTCCGCATCCCGGTGCCGGTCTCGATCGCGGATGGCGCGCTGACGACCCATCTAGGACAGCGAACATTCCCGATCATCCGGGAAACCGTGACGGACATCCTGACGGTCACCGACGAGATGCTGGTCGAGACGATGCGCTTTCTCCTGGAGCGGCTGAAAATCGTGGCCGAGCCGACCGGCTGCCTCGCCGCCGCCGCGGCGCTGAAGGGCCTCGTCCCGATCGCGGGCAAGCGCGTCGGCATCATCCTGTCCGGCGGCAACGTCGATTCGCGGGTGATGGCGAAGCTGCTGGGGTGAAGGAAGCGCCCCTGCGTCCTTGACGCTCCCGGCCGGGTTCCGTATATGCCCGGCCTTCATCGAGATTGTGTCGATCCAGGCGCCGGACCGTTCGGCTCGCGCGGGCTCGGCTTGAGACCTATAGGATCAATCCCATGTCCCGTCGCTGCGAACTGACCGGCAAGGCCGTGCTCGTCGGCAACCTCGTCAGCCACTCGAACCGCAAGACGAAGACGCGCTTCCTGCCGAACCTGGTCAACGTGACGCTGATCTCGGACAGGCTTGGCCGTTCGGTCCGCCTGCGGATCACGGCGCATGCGCTGCGCTCGGTGGAGCATCGCGGCGGGCTCGATTCCTTCCTCGCGAAGGCGTCCGACACGGAACTCTCGCTGCGCGCCCGTCGCCTGAAGCGTGAGATTTCCGAGAAGAGCGCTCCCGCGGCGGCGTAAGCGCCGGACCACCTCCCGGCCCCGGAGCGACGGCCACGTCCGCCGCCCGCCACAGTCAATCTCAGCTGCCGGCCGACGGGATCGGCTTTTCGGTCCCGGCCTCGCGCGATTTCGAGGGGTTGCGGACCGCGTTCCGCTGGGAAATCCCCGCCCGCTACAACATGGGCGTCGACGTCGCCGATCGCTGGGCGGCGGCGGAGCCCGACCGGCCTGCGGTCATCGAGGTCCGGCCCGACGATTCCACCGACATCCTGACCTTCGGGCAGCTCCGCGAGCGCTCGAACCGGCTCGCGAACGTTCTGCGGGCCCGCGGCATCGGCCCTGGCGACCGCGTGGCGGTCCTCCTGCAGCAGGGCGTCGCGGTCCCGATCGCGCATGTGGCGATCTACAAGCTCGGGGCGATCGCCCTCCCCCTCGCGTCGTTGTTCGGCGCGGACGCCCTCGCCTACCGCCTTGCTGATGCCGGCGCCAAGGCCCTGATCACCGGCAGCGCGGGAGCCGCAAAGGTGGCGGGTATCCGCGACGGGCTTCCCGAGCTCGGGACGACGCTCTCCATCCACGGCCCCGATGGCCCAATCGGGGGTTTTTGGGAGGCGATTGCCGCCGCCTCGCCCGAGTTCGCGCCGCTCGATACGGCGGCCGACGATCCGGCGCTGATGATCTATACGTCCGGCACCACGGGCCCGCCCAAGGGCGCGCTGCACGCCCATCGGGTGCTCCTCGGCCATCTGCCTGGCATCATCTTCCCGCACGGACTGTTCCCGCAGCCCGGCGACCGCTTCTGGACGCCGGCCGACTGGGCATGGGCGGGGGGCCTCCTCGACTGCCTGCTGCCGAGCCTGCGCTACGGCGTGCCGGTCGTGGCGCGGAAATTCGACAAGTTCGACCCGGAGCTCGCCTTCCGGCTTCTCGCCGACCAAGGCATCCGCAACGCCTTCATCCCGCCGACCGCGCTCCGCATGTTGCGCGCCGTGCCGCGTCCGCGCGAGCGCTTCGCCGTCAACATGCGCTCGCTCATGTCCGCCGGCGAGGCGCTCGGGATCGAAACGGCAATGTGGGGCCGCGAGGCGCTCGGGATCCCGATCGACGAGGCCTATGGCCAGACGGAATGCAACCTCATCGTCGGCACCTGCTCGGCGCTGGGCATCGGCAAGCCCGGCGCGACGGGAAAGCCCCTCCCGGGCCACGACGTCGCGGTGATCCGCGGGGATGGCAGCCGCTGCGAGCCGGGCGAACTCGGGCAGATCGCGGTGCGGCGACCGAACCCGGTCATGTTCCTGCGCTACTGGAACAACGACGAGGCAACAGAGAAGAAGTTCATCGGCCACTGGATGACGACCGGCGACCAGGCGACGGTCGACGGCGACGGCTACATCTCCTTCGTCGGAAGAGACGACGACGTCATCACCTCCGCCGGGTACCGGATCGGGCCCGGCGAGATCGAGGATTGCCTCCTTCGTCACCCCGCCGTCTCGCTCGCGGCCGCTGTCGGCAAGCCCGACGAACTCCGCACGGAGATCGTCAAGGTCTTCGTCGTGCCGAAGGCCGGCTACGAGCCGTCGGAGGCGCTGGCCGGGGATATCCAGGCCTTCGTGCGCGAGCACCTGTCCGCCCACGAATACCCGCGCGAGATCGCGTTCAGGCCCGACCTGCCTATGACGACGACCGGCAAGATCATCCGCCGCATCTTGCGCGCCGAGGCGTGACCTCGGGCAGAAGGGCCGCTTTCCCGCAGTTCTAGACCGTCCTTGACGCGCACGGGTATGCCGGGTACTAAACCGGTAGGCTAATTAACCGATCGGCGAAATATTGAGCCCGGACCACCTCAGCTCGACCTTCTCGGCGCTCGCCGACCCGACCCGGCGTGCGATCCTGGCCCGGCTGTCGCGTGGAGAGACGACCGTAACCGCCCTTGCCGAGCCTTTCCGAATGAGCCTCCCGGCCATCTCAAAGCACCTGAAGGTGCTGGAGAGGGCGGGGCTGATCTCCCGAGGGCGGGAGGCGCAATGGCGGCCCTGCCGGCTTGAGCCCAAGCCCCTGCGGGAGGTGGACGACTGGCTCGGGCTCTACCGCCGCCTGTACTCCGACAGCTTCGATCGCCTGGGTGAGTACCTGGGAGAGGTGCAGGCAGCGGATCGTGAGAAACCGAGGAGTGGAGGGACGAAATGAGTGCTGACCTGAAAGCGGACGAGAAGCCCTTCGTCATCTCGCGCGTCTTCGACGCCCCGCGCGAGCTCGTCTGGCAGGCCTGGACAGAGGCGGACAGGCTCGCGCGCTGGTGGGGACCGAAGGGCTGCCCGGTGACGGTGAAGCAGCTTGAGGTCCGGCCGGGCGGGCTGTTCGTTTACAGCATGACCCTGCCGAACGGGGACGTGTGGTGGGGCCGGTTCGAGTACCGCGAGATCGAGCGCCCGGGGCGCCTCGTCTATGCGGGCGCCTTCTCTGACGAGGACGGTCGCGTGACGCGGGCGCCATTCAGCCAGACATGGCCGCTCGAGGTTCTGAACGAGCTGACCCTCGCGGAGGAGAACGGGCGCACGACCTTGCGCCTGGTGGGCGGCCCAATCAACGCGACCGAGGAAGAACGAGCATTCTTCGAAAGTTTCTTCGCCTCCATGGAGCAGGGTTTCCGCGGCACCCTCGACCAGCTCGCGGAGCACCTTCGCGGCGCGGAGCGCTGAAGCAACTCGGATCGCAACGCCTCCTCGGACGTTCAAGAGACAGGAACAAACGAGGAGGCTCCCTTGCGACTGGCACTCACTGCTGCGATCGCGCTCGGCGCGGCGACGATCTCCGGCGCGGCCCTTTCCCAGAAGGGAAACCCGCATGACGGGAACTGGAGCGTCGAGGTCATCACGCAGAAGGGCGATTGTGACAAGGCCTATCGCTACCCGATCACGGTGCAGAACGGCGCGATCCGGTATGGCGGATCGGAAGCCTTCAACGCCTCCGGAGGGATCACCTCCGCCGGCGCCGTGAAGGGATCCATATCGCGCGGCGAGCAGCGTGCGCAGGTCACGGGCCGCGTCTCCGGCACGCGGGGTAACGGGACATGGCAGACTTCGACCGGCTGTTCCGGGGTCTGGAACGCCGACAAGCGAGGTTGATCAAGTTCGGGCGGCCTGGGCGCGCGGGTGGGCGGCGTCGTAGGCCGCCATCAGCCGTGCCGAATCGACCTGCGTGTAGATTTGCGTCGTCGAGAGCGAGGCATGGCCGAGCAGCTCCTGGATGGCGCGGAGCTCGCCGCCCCGTGACAGGAGGTGCGTCGCGAAGGAGTGGCGCAGCGCGTGCGGCGTCGCCTTGCCGTCGAGCCCGAGCGCGCCGCGCAGGCCCTCGACCGCGTACTGGATGATGCGCGGCGAGAGCGGCCCGCCCTTCTGCCCGACGAAGAGCGGCCCCTTGGCCGGCAAATGGTACGGGCAGAGCGCGAGGTAATCCTCGATAGTCTTGCGAACGGGCGGAATCACCGGGACGCTGCGCATCTTGCCGCCCTTGCCCAGGACCGTCACCGAGTCGGTCTCGCCGACGGGCGCATCCTCCCGCGCGATGCCGAGCGCCTCCGCGATGCGGAGGCCGGAGCCGTAGAGGAGCGCGATCACGGCCGCGTCCCGCGCCAGCACCCAGGGCTCGCGCGCCTCACCCGCTCGGCTGTCCACGTCGGTCATAGCAAGCGCGGCGCTGGCGGCGACCGGCTTGGGCAGCCCCTTCGCGACCTTCGGCGAGCGGATCGCCGCAAAGGCGGAGGCAGGCCCGTGACCTTCCCGCTCGAGATGCCGGCCGAACGAGCGCAAAGCCGCGAGCTGGCGCATGAGCGAACGGCTCTCGATCCCGGCGCGGCGGCGATGCGCCAGGAAGGCGCGGATGTCGGCCGGCTTGAGGCCGGTCACGCCTGCTGGGGACGGAGCCTCGCCAAGGTGCTCGACGAGGAACACCAGGAACTGGCGCAGGTCGCGCGAATAGGCCTCGACCGTCTTCGGCGACAGCCGCCGCTCGGCGCCGAGCGCGGATATCCAGGACCGCACCGCGTCGTGCAGGTCGGGCGTGCCGGGCAGGATGACCTGGGCCGTGTCGGCTTCAGCAGGCTCGCGCCTGATCCCTCCCCTGCAGGGGAGGGTGTCGGCCGCAGGCCGACGGGTGGGGGCACCGTCCCCCTCCGTCCGTCGCTGCGCGACGGCCACCTCCCTCTTCAGGGGAGGATGAGCGCGCAGTTGCTTCCCCATGCCCGAACCGCCATGTTCACGATCTGATCCCACCTATCCTGACCGGTCCGGGTTGAGCCTTTCCGAATGACGGCGCGCGTCGCCGAGATCCTGATCCCGCTCGCGCTGGACCAGACCTATAGCTACGCCGTTCCCGACGACCTTGAGATAGAGGCGGGCGACCTCGTCGCCGTGCCGCTCGGGTCGCGCGAACGGGTGGGCGTCGTCTGGGAGCTGAGGCAGGGCGCCGGGGACAACTTCAAGACCGTCGCCGGCAAGTTCGATGCGCCGCCCATGCCCGCGCCGTTGCGCCGGCTCGTGGACTGGCTCGCCTGGTACACGCTCGCCCCGAAGGGCTCAGCACTCGGCCTTGCCCTGAAACTGCCGGGCGAGGGGCCGGAGGCGGTCCGGGTCGGCGTGCGCCTCGTCGGCCCACCCCCGAAGCGGCTCACGCCCGCCCGCGGCCGGGTTCTGGAGGCGGCGTCGGGCGGCCTCGTTCACACAAAGCGACAGCTTGCGGAGGCGGCGGGCGTCGGGGTCGGGGTCATCGACGGCCTGGTGGACGAAGGCACGCTGGAAACGGTCGCGCTCAAGGCCGAGCCGATTGCCGAGCGGCCCGATCCCGATTTCATTCGCCCGAGCCTCTCCGACCGGCAGCGCGCGGCTGCCGAAGTCCTGGCGGCCGCCGTCGCAACCGCGGCACAGGATCAGGGGAGCGCAGGATCACGGCATCCTGTGATCCTGGTGGACGGCGTCACGGGGTCGGGCAAGACCGAGGTCTATTTCGAGGCCATTGCGGCCGCGCTCCGGGCCGGGCGCCAGGCGCTGATCCTGGCTCCGGAGATCGCGCTGACCTCGGCCTTCCTGGACCGCTTCGCAGAGCGCTTCGGCACCCGCCCGGCGGCCTGGCATTCGGGGGTCTCGGGCCGAAGGCGCGAGCGCGTGCTGGCCGGGGTCGCGTCGGGCGAGGTCGCGGTCGTGGCCGGCGCCCGCTCCGCTCTGTTCCTGCCCTTCGAAAGCCTCGGCCTGATCGTGGTCGATGAGGAGCACGAAGCCGCATACAAGCAGGAGGACGGCGTCTGCTATCACACGCGCGACATGGCGATCGTGCGCGGCCGGTTCGAGAACGCGCCCGTGATCCTCGCCTCGGCGACACCATCCATCGAGACGCGGGTGAACGTGCAGCGCGGGCGGTTCGCCCGCGTCGCGCTGCCCGAGCGCTTCGGCGGGCGCTCGCTGCCGGACATCAGGGCGATCGATCTCCGCCGCGACGCGCCGGACCGGGGCACCTGGATCTCCCCGCGCCTCGTCGAGGAGTTGCGCCGCACTACGGAGGCCGGGGAGCAGGCGCTGCTATTCCTCAACCGCCGCGGCTACGCACCCCTGACCCTCTGCCGGACCTGCGGCCACCGATTCAACTGCCAGAACTGCTCGGCCTGGCTCGTCGAGCATCGCTTCCGCCGCGCCCTCGTGTGTCACCATTGCGGCCATGCCGAGCGAGTGCCCGAGACCTGCCCGGCCTGCGGCGGCGTCGAGACGGTCGTGCCCTGCGGGCCGGGCGTCGAGCGCATCGCCGAGGAGGTCGCGACGCTGTTCCCGGACAAGCGCCGCATCGTGCTCTCGAGCGACTTTCCGGGCGGGACAGAGCGGCTGCGGAATGAGCTTGCGGCCATCGCGGCCGGCCATGCCGACATCGTGGTCGGCACGCAGCTCGTCGCCAAGGGCCACAACTTCCCGAACATGACGCTGGTCGGGGTGCTCGACGCCGATATCGGACTCACCTCCGGCGACCCCCGCGCGGCGGAGCGCACCTTCCAGCTGCTCCAGCAGGTAACCGGGCGGGCTGGTCGCGGTTCTAAGCCCGGACGCGCCCTGGTCCAGACCTACCAGCCGGACCATCCCGTGATCGCCGCGCTGATCTCCGGCGAGGCCGAGCGCTTCTACCGCGAGGAGACCGCCGCCCGCGAAGCCGCGGGCCTGCCGCCCTTCGGACGGCTCGCGGCGCTGATCGTGTCGGGCGCCGACCGGGCCGAAGCGGAGGCCTTCGGCCGCGCCCTCGCCCGGGTCGCCGAGCCGCCCCCCGGCATCATGGTGCTGGGCCCGGCCGAGGCGCCGCTCGCGCTCATCCGCGGCCGCTACCGCTTCCGCCTGCTCGTCAAGGCCGCGCGGGACACGAACCTGCAGGAATACCTGCGGCATTGGCTGATCCGGGCAGGCAAGCCGCGCGGCTCCGTCAGGGTCACGGTGGATGTCGACCCAATGAGCTTTTTGTAGGCTTGCACTCCGCCGAATACACGCTAGCGTTGTAAGCATTCGTTTGCGGAGCGACGGCACGTGCGGGCACATGAGCTACAACCGGAGGAGACGATTGATCTCTCCTCGGGCCCCGCTCCTCCGCGCGCGATGGTCCCGTCGACCCTGTGGGTGTATGCGCTCGCGTTGATCCCGATCGCCGTGTTTGCCTTCGCCAGCGTGCTCAGTGCGAAGCTGTCGAGCAACGTGAACGACGTTTTCCCGCCTAGCGGCTTGAACAGCGCCGCCGAGGCAGCCCGACGCCAGTTCTACCTTGGCGGATTGCTGCTCTTCATGGTCGCATCGGCGGCGGTCATCCTCCTTTCCGCACAAGCTCTGCTCCGCCATACGGATCCCGCCGTTTCGTTCTGGGGACTTCTGCTCACCGCTTTGGTGACTCTAGTTGCCCTCAGGCTGTCCGGAGCCTTCGACTATTTCGGCCCAGCCGCCTCCGCCGTCTATCACTCTCTTGACGACTCGCTCTTCAAGAAGCTCTTCGAGGAACTCGCGAAGACGAAGGCGCCTTTCGATCGGGGTGTCTTCGCCACCTTCCAGTTTGTTGCCAACATCTTCGGAGCGGCCGCGTCCGCAATCGTGATCACCGGCTGCCTCTCCGTTGTGGTCCAGCCGCTGAAAGAAGCCCAGTCCATTTCGGAAGCCGCGTTTGAGCTACGTCGGTTCCTCTTCCTCGGCGCGCTGACGCTGACCACCGGACTCCTCCTTCAACGCGCCTGGATGCTCTGGCCGAGCGCGCTCCTTCAAGATGCCAAGGCCTTCACAGAACTCGTCGACAGCATCATCGCGTTCAACGGCGTGACATTCTCCCTCACGCTGGCGTCCTTCTATTTTCCTGCTTGGCTCAGGCTATCGAGGATGGCCGACAAGGTTGCCGGCGGCGAATTACCGGCACCGGTCACCCGCCCGAAGCTCCAGGACTGGAAGCGGCAGATCGGCCTCGAGCTTGCGGGTCCGAGATCGACTCTCGCGCTCCTTGCGCCGTTCCTCACCGGTGCATTGGGGACGATCTTCAGCAATGTGAAGGATCTGATGCCCTGAGCAGAGCCGGGTTGGCCTGGTGTTACGGCGTGCTAACCTTCCCGCCATGGTCGAGATCATCAACCTGCGCCAAGCGCGCAAGGCACGGGAGCGCGCCCAGGCGGAAGCCCAGGCGGAACGGAACCGCGCCAAGTTCGGGCTGACCAAGGCGGAAAAGAAGAAGCGGCAGGCGGACGACAAGCTCGCGGTCGAGCGCCATGAGGGCCACCGGCTGAAGCCGACGGACGAGCCCTGATGCCACATGAAGGGGATGGCCTGAGAAAGCGCTCGCTCAGCATCGCCGGCCACCGCACGAGCGTATCGCTCGAAGAGCCGTTCTGGGATGCGCTCGGCGAACTCGCCAGGGAGCGCGGGCTGTCCCTGCAAGGCCTTGTCGCGGAGATCGACCGCGGCCGGGGCGAGAACAACCTGTCCTCGGCGATCCGGGTGCACATCCTTCGTGCGTACAGGCAGGCGGGGGCGAGATAGGCAGAAGTTGAGCGGCCTCAGACTCTGTTCACCATCGGATAACACCCGCCGCACCGTGGCCGCATTCCTTTAGCGTTCCTTTAGCCGATCGCTCGACTTTGAGCTTCGGGCTCGCGCCGGTTCTCCCCGGAGCGGCTCGTGAGCACCCGCCGGAAGAAGCCCGGCGCCTCTCAAGGAGCTGAGCGATGCGCAATCCCTATATCGTGCCCGCCCTGGGCCTTCTCGCCTCCGTGCTGACAGCAGGCCCGGGCTTGTCCGGCAGCCCCAATTTCGACATCCGGGGCACCTGGGCGGCAGAGGGCAAGGCCTGCCAGGAGGCCGACCTCTTCGTCGAGTTCGACGGGCGGGACATCCTGGCTTCAGCCGGCCCGCGTTCGAAGGAGCGGGTCGCGGCCGACTACAGCACCGCCTTTGCGGGCGATCGGCTCGTCGTGAACCTGACCAAGGTCGACTCGCGTGAAGGCGATGCCTGGAGCTTCGTGGTCGACGGCTCGAACAAGATGCGCCTCGAGTCTTCGTTCTTCGCGCCGGACGAGCGCGGCGGGCTCATGAAGCTGACGCGCTGCTCGCGGACCTGATCAGCCGCCCGAGGCCGCTCCGCCCTGCGCGGGCGGCCTGCCGCCCGTTGATGGCACGGGCGCGCGCGGTGCAAGACCGTCCAGCGCGCGTCCGCCGCCCAAGATCTGTTCGGCCTCGAGCCGCGCCCGCTCCGCCTCCTGGCGGACGCGTTCGGCCTCCTCGCGCTGCCTTGCCTGCCGCGCCGCTTCTTCGGCCGCCGCACGGCGCGCACGATCCATCTCCACGCGGGAGTTGAGCCGCATCCGCTCGGCTGCGTCGAGCTCGAAGGTCTCGATCCGGTCGAGCTCGCGGGTCAGGACGACGGAGGCGAGCCCGTTTGAGAGCGGCCCGACATCCAGCGTGCGCGCTGCGCGGCCGATCGGCCCCGCCCACCCGAGCGTGAGGTAGGGCGCGGGACCCGCCCAGTTGCGCGGCAGCGCCTTCGCCGTGAGCGCGCCCCGGACGTCGAGGCTGAGCGTCCGGAAATCGACCGCGGCCGATCCCTGCCATGTGGCCGATCCGACATCCGCGATGATCGGTGAGATGCGCAGCCCGCCGGACACGAAGGTCGCTTGGCCGATCGCCTTACCCGTGGTCAGCGCTCCTCGATCGAGTTCCTCCGCGGCAATCGCCTGGAGCCGCGCCGGCGCGAGCGTGTCGTCTCCGCGCAAAGCGCGTTGCACGGCGCGTGCGACCCCGCCGGGATCGGCGCCCGCTATCTCCAGGTTCTCGAATTCAACAGCGCCCGCGCCGCCGAGATTGGCCACGATCCCGGCCGGGCTTTCGCCTGAGCCGCCAAAACGAAGATTGCCGCTGATCCGGCCCCGTCGCACGGGACGCCCGACAAGATCCGCAAGGGATACACCGGACAGCGCTCCCTCCCCGATCACGGCGGCGAGGCCGCCCTGCCGGTTGACGTTCAGCGTTCCGGATACGCGACCGCCCAGGAAGGCGGCCCCAAAGTTCCGCATCGCGAAGCCGTCGGGTGTGGTCGCAAGCGTGAACTCGGCGCGCTGGGCCACGAGGCCGCGCCCGAGTTCAGCCGTCACGGCCCGCACACTGACCGTCCCGCCCACGGCAAGGTCCGCCGGCGCCGCGAAACGGGCCGTCGCCCAGGCGGAGCCGGCCGACGGACCGGGCAAGGGTCCAAGGGCGAGCGTCGACGCGAGCCAGGGCAGCGACACTTGGCCGAGGAGCACCCGGCCGGAGATGTCGCGCGGCGAAGCACCGGAGAGGTCCGCCTCGACCACGCTGTCGCCGACATGACCGGTGAGCTCGAGTCGGGGTGTTCCCTCGCGCCGTCCGACCCGGACCTTAACCTCGGCATCCACCGGCGCGGTCGCCCGTTGGCCGATCGCCCCGAGCAGCGGCCCGAGATCGCCGGACGAGAGCTGCGCCTCGCCACTCTCGACGGCGTTGTCCCGAATGGAGAGCGCGAAAGGCTCGGTGGTCGCGATCCGCAACCCGGCAACGTCGCCGGTCAGCCGAAGGCCGAGCCGGCCCGATGCTTCGCGTTGGCCTTTGAGCTCGAGCCGCGCCGGGCGTGTCAAGGACGGCGTCCCGAACCAGCTGCCGGCCTCCTCGCTGGAAAGGGTCGCCGTGACTTCGCCCACGCGACCCTCGGACGACGTGATCTCCGCCTCGAGCCCGCCGCCTCCCGCCGACCCGCTGATCTTGGTCAGCAGCGCCGGTGCGGCTCCGGAAGAGGCAGGAGCCTGGGACGCGAGCACGGCCGCCTCGAGCGGGGCCTCGCGCAGGAAGGGCGGGACGAGCTCGACGAGCCCACCGAGCGACGCGCGCCCGACGAGATCCACGAGCGGCGCCGCGCGGCGCGCCCGCAATCGGCCGCCGATGCGCCCTCCCCCGTCGGCCGTGATGCGGCCGCGGAGGCTGGCATTGGCGCCGGCCAGGTCGGTGATCTCCAGGAGGTCAATCGTGAGACCCGCCCCTTCGGATGTGAAACGCGCCGCGATGCGGCCGCCGCGCTCCCCCGCGCCGTAGCCGACGTTACGGGCGTCGAGAATGAGCCCGAGATCGACCCTCCGCCCAGCCTCGAACAGGCTCGTCAGCTGCGGCAGGGCATCGAGGTCGAGCCCCTGGATAGCGACCTGGGCATCGATCCGTGCCCGGCTCGCAGCCTCCGCGGCCGTGTAGCGGAGCGCGCCCGTCATCGTGGCCTCGCCGAGCCGGACCTGCAGGTTGCGCAGCGACGCGATCGGATGGGCCGCGACGATGTCGCCCGACGCTTCGAAGGGGCGGCCGGCGAGCGACTCGGCCGCGATATCCGCAATGCCGAGCCGGCCGAGATAGGTCGCGAGCCGGTCCGCCGAGCGGGTCGAGAGCGAGACGCGGCCATTCGCACCGCCCCCGGACGCAAGCGATGCCTCCCCGGAGGCCGTGACGCGGGTCTGACCGGGGGCCGTGAATTCCAGCCGGCCGATCGCGAGCCGGTCACCGGCGAGGCTCGCATGCGCCGACACGCCCGCAAGTTCCTCGCCCCCAAGCGCGACCCCGTCGAGCTTCAGGGCGACATCTACGGGCATGCGCGGGGACGGGCGCCAGGCGTCCCGGCGATCGCTGGCCTGGATCGCGGCCACGAGCCCGTCCAGGTCGAGCCGCCGCCCCTCGAGCGTGACCGAGAGCCGACGCTGATCCAGCGCGAGCTGACCCGTTCCGGACAGGCGGAGCGTGGAGCCGCCCTCCCCGGCCTCGATCGCGACGTTCTCCAGCGTGGCGAGCCGGCCCGCGGTCTTGAACGCGGCCGAAACCGTGTAGGGGACCGGCACCGCCTCGCGCAGCCCAACGATCCGGGAGGTCCCCTCGAAACGCGGGAGGAAGAAGTCTCCCGTCCCCGCCTCGAGGAACATGCGGCTGTCGAGGCTGAAACGCGGCTGGCCCGCGCCCTCCGTCGAGAGCTTCACGTTCGTCGGCCCGGAGAGCGCGATCTCGCCGGTCACCAGCGTGAACTGCGTGCCGTCGGCCCGGCCCTCGGCCCGCCACGGCCCCGCCAGCGCCTGCGATTGCAGCCGCACATCCTCAGCATAGCCCTGGTCGGTACGCCCGGTCTGCGGATCGACGCTCGTCAGGAGGAGCTGCCCGACCGCCAGATCCTCGAACACCCAGGCGCGGCGGAGCGTCTCTTCCGACAAGAGGGAGCGCGGCACGCGCCAATCCCCGGCCGTTCCGGCCGCGAGCTTGACCTCCATCCGGCGGATGCGGCTTTCCAGAAACCGCACCTCACCGGACAGGAGCGGCGTCAGGGCGATCTCGGTCTCGACATCCTGCGCGTCGAGCGCGGCGTCCTGGGGCGATGTCCCGCCCACCTGCAGCCGCTCGAGCCTGAGGCTCGGGGTGGGAAGGAGGCGGATCTCGATCGCCCCATCCGTCCGGACCGAAAGCCCGGTCGCGCGCGAAAGCGCCGCGTCGACATAGGCGCGCTGACCGCGCCAGTCGACGAAGGGCGGCACCGCGAGCGCCGCGACCAGAACCAGGATGACGAGCCCGGCGAGGACGGTCAGCAGGTCGCGCAAGCGGCAGGCCTCCCTTTCCCGGCGACAGGCGTCTAGGCGCCCAGGATCTTGCCCGGATTCATGATGTTGTCCGGGTCGATCGAGCGCTTCAGGAGCCGCATCATCTCGAGCGCGCTCTCGCCGTGCTCGGCCCGCAAGTACTTCATCTTACCTTGGCCGACGCCGTGCTCGCCCGTGCAGGTGCCCTCCATGGCGATGGCGCGTTCGACGAGGCGGTGCATGAAGTCCTCCGCCATCCTGACCTCGGCCGGATCGTCGAGCATCACGAGCGGCATGACGTGGAAGTTGCCGTCGCCGACATGGCCGGCGATCGGAGCGATCATGCCATGCTCCTCGATGTCGCGCTTCGTCTCAGCGAGGCACTCCGCAAGGCGGGAGATCGGCACGCAGACGTCGCTAGCCACACCCTTCGACCCCGGCCGAAGGCCGAGCGACGCCCAGTACACGTCGTGCCGGGCCTGCCAGAGGCGCGAGCGATCCTCGGCCTTGGTCGCCCATTCGAAATTGCCGCCGCCATACTCGGCGCAGATCTCGCCGAAGCGCTCGGCCTGCTCCGTGACACCGGCATCCGTGCCGTGGAACTCGAAGAGGAGGAGCGGGGTCTCGGGCAGGCTCAGCTTCGAATACACGTTAACCGCGCGGACCTGCACCTCGTCCAGGAGCTCGATGCGCGCGACGGGTAGCCCCGATTGAATGGTGACGATGACAGCGTCGCACGCATCCTTCACGCTCGGGAAGGAGCACAGGCCCGCGGAGATCGCCTCCGGGATGCCGTGCAGCTTCAGCGTGATCTCGGTGACGATGCCGAGCGTTCCTTCCGAGCCGACGAAAAGCCGGGTGAGGTCGTAGCCGGCCGAGCTCTTCCGGGCCCGGCTGCCGGTCTTCACGATCTCGCCCGACGGCGTGACGACGGTGAGCGCAAGGACATTGTCCTTCATCGTGCCATAGCGGACGGCGTTCGTGCCCGACGCGCGGGTGGAGACCATGCCGCCGAGCGACGCATCCGCGCCGGGATCGATCGGGAAGAAGAGCCCGGTATCCCGAAGCTGCTCGTTCAGCTCCTTGCGGGTGATGCCGGGCTCGACCACGCAATCGAGGTCCTCCGGGTGCACGGCGACCAGGCGCTTCATCAGGCTGGTATCGACCGAGACGCCGCCGAAGGGCGCGTTCAGGTGCCCCTCGAGCGAGGTGCCCGTGCCGAACGGGATGATCGGCACCTCGCGGGCGGCGCAAAGGCGGACAATCTCGGCCACCTCCTCCGTCGTCTCAGGCAGGACGACGATGTCCGGAGGCTGGTTCTCGAGCCAGGTCGTCGTGTGCGCGTGCTGCTGGCGCACGGCGAGGCTCGTGACGACCCGATTGCCGAATCGCTTGGTCAGCTCGCCCGTCAGCTCCGCGATCGTCGCCTCATCGGGACGCGGCCGCTGCGCGGGCCGGATGGCGGTCGTGACGTTCATGGGCGGGCGATCCGGACGGGCGGCACTCGTGCCGCAATAGCGTGCGGCGAGACTAGCAGACGTGGCACCCAGGCAACACTGGCGCATCGCAACACGAAATGCGGCGCTTCGGCCCGTGTCGCGGCATTCGGGAGCTTGGCCCGGACATCGCGGTCGTGCTCAGTCGCTCCAACTCAGGAGAAGCGTGTGTCACCGGCCCAGGACGAGCCCGAGAGGACGGAGCCCGTCTTCGTCTTCGCCCCGTTCGTGGGATCGCCCGTTAGGGTCGAGCCAGGTTGGATCGACTATAACGGCCACATGAACATGGCTTACTACCATGTTCTCTTCGACCGGGCCGTGGACGAAGCCTTCGAGATCGTCGGGCTCGGGGCGGATTACCTGAAGGCCCGCAACGCCTCCTATTTCACGGCCGAGTTGCATACGGTCTATGTGCGCGAGCTTCCGGCCGACGCGGTTACGCGCACCACGGTCCGCATCGTCGATTTCGACGGAAAGCGCATCCACGCCTATTTCGAGGCGCATCATCTCGCGGAGGGCTGGGTCGCAGCCACCTGCGAGCAGCTATTTCTGCATGTGGACATGGCGACGCGCCGCGTCGCGCCTTTCCCCGAGGACATCCTGGGGAAGCTCGCGGCCGTGAAAGCCGTTCACGACCGCCTTCCGCGCCCGCCGGCCCTCGGGCGGTCGGTGAGGATCAAGGCCGGGCGGGCAAGCGCCGCCCCGTAGGCTCAGCGGATCGGCGCTGGACCGGCGATCGGGGGGGCGACGACGATCGGGGCCGTCGAGCGAATCGCGTTCTCGTTCCTGAGCGAGTTGATCTCGAACTGGTTCTGCTGCGTCTGGACGCGCGCGCGGCCCTGGCTCTCCAGCGACCGGTTGATGGCGCCGGACTGCGCCTCCGACCGGCTCGTCTCGGGAAGCCGCTCGATCTGGGCGGATGCCGGAAGGGCACCGGCGAGAAGGGCGGCCGCCGCCATGCCGAGGATGGTGAACCGCATGATGCTCTCCTGAGCGGGGTACGTTGCCCCTATATGGATCCCAACCCCTTCGCCCACCATCGGTTCGCAGTGGACGTCGCGGGGTCGCATGTCGGGCGCGACCCCGTGCGCCTCGACGGCGTTCGCGATTTGATCCAGAGATGAGACGATGAATCGCGCTAGCGCCCTCCCCGCGCCCGACTTCGTCGAGCAGCCATCGGACGAGCCCCGCCGCCTCTCTCTGTCGGAGCGCGCCCGCGCGGCTGTCGCGCCGCCCTCGGCCGGTCCGGGCGGCTACATGGGCGGGCTCAATCCGGAGCAGCGCGAGGCCGTCGAAGCGACCGAAGGGCCGGTGCTCGTGCTCGCCGGCGCGGGGACGGGAAAAACGCGCGTTCTCACAACCCGCATCGCGCACCTGATCGCGACAGGAAAGGCTTGGCCCTCGAACATCCTGGCCGTGACCTTCACCAACAAGGCCGCGCGCGAGATGAAGGAGCGGATCGCGTCGCTGGCGGGGGCTGCCGGCGAAGGCATGCCGTGGCTCGGCACCTTCCACGCGATCGGCACCAAGGTTTTGCGCCGCCACGCCGAGCTCGTCGGGCTGCGGTCGGACTTCACGATCCTCGGCGTCGACGACCAGCTGCGCCTCCTGAAGCAGGTCATTTCGGCGGACGGCATCGACGAGAAGCGCTGGCCGGCCCGCGCGCTCGCATCCTTCATCGACGGCTGGAAGAACCGTGGCCTGCAGCCGAAAGAGGTGCCACCGGGTGAGGCCGCCTCCTTCGCGAACGGGCGCGGCGCGGCGCTCTACGCAGCGTACCAGGAACGTCTGAAGACGCTCAACGCGGTCGATTTCGGCGACCTGCTGCTCGAATGCCTGCGGCTCTGGCGCGACAACCCGGACGTGCTGGAGCAGTACCACAACCGCTTCCGCTACATGCTCGTCGACGAGTACCAGGATACCAACGTCGCGCAGTATCTCTGGCTCAGGCTGCTCGCGCAGGCTCGGAAGAATCTCTGCTGCGTCGGCGACGACGACCAGTCGATCTATGGCTGGCGCGGGGCCGAGGTCGACAACATCCTACGCTTCGAGCACGACTTTCCGGGCGCGACCGTGATCCGGCTCGAGCGCAACTACCGCTCGACAGGTCACATCCTGGCCGCCGCCTCCGGCCTGATCGCCAAGAACCAGGACCGGCTCGGGAAGACGCTCCACACGGAGGACGAGCCCGGGGACAAGGTGACGGTCACCGGCGCCTGGGATTCCGAAGAAGAGGCGCGGCTGATCTCGGAGGAGATCGAGGCGATCCAGGCCAAGAAGGAGAGTCTGGCGCAGATCGCCGTGCTGGTCCGCATCTCCGCGCAGATGCGCGAGCTGGAAGACCGCTTCGTCCAACTCGGCCTCCCCTACCGGGTCATCGGCGGTCCGCGCTTCTACGAGCGAGCCGAGATCCGCGACGCCCTCGCCTATCTGCGCGCGACGGCGCAGCCGGCGGACGACCTTGCCTTCGAGCGCATCCTGAACACGCCGAAGCGCGGCCTTGGCGAAGCCTGCCTGCAGCAGCTTCACGCCCATGCGCGCGCCGCCCGCGTGCCGCTGATGCAGGCCGCGCGCTACCTCGCCGAATCCGACGAGGTGAAGCCGAAGCCCAGGAAGGCTCTGCGGGACCTGATGGCCTTCTTCGATCGCTGGCGCTCGCTGATGGACCGCACCGCGCATCACGACCTCGCGGCGCAGATCCTGGAGGAATCCGGCTACACGGACATGTGGCAGAAGGAGAAGTCGGCGGACGCGGCCGGGCGGCTCGACAACCTCAAGGAGCTCGTGCGCTCCATGGAGGAGTTTCCGGACCTGGCCTCCTTCCTCGAGCACATCGCGCTCGTCATGGACGCGAACGAGACGGAGGGCCAGGACCGCGTCTCCATCATGACGCTTCATGCCGCGAAGGGGCTCGAATTCGACACCGTCTTCCTGCCCGGCTGGGAGGAAGGCCTGTTCCCGAACCAGCGCGCACTGGACGAGAGCGGCCGCGCAGGCCTGGAGGAGGAGCGGCGCCTCGCCCATGTCGGGCTGACCCGGGCGAGGAGGCGGGCGAAGATCTACTTCGCCACGAACCGGCGCGTCCACGGGCTCTGGAACACGACCGTGCCGTCCCGCTTCATCGACGAGCTTCCCGAGGCGCATGTGGAGGTGACGGATGCGCCGGCGGCCTATTCGGCCGGCCGCTCCTCCCGCTTTGAGGGCATGACGCCGTTCGGGTCGAGCTACGCGACGCCCGGTTGGCAGCGCGCCCAGGCTCGCGCGAACGGGAGCGGCGGGTTCGGTGCGAGCCAGTGGACGCAGGCCGCCGACATCGCGGACGAGGAGAGCCGCGGTGGCTTCTCCGATGGCGGTTATTCGGGTCGTTGGGGGGATAACGGCGGCGGCCGTTCGCGTTACGGCGAGGGTTTCGGCACCTCCACGCGTGGGGCGCGAAAAGGTCCGGCCCGGCGGGGCAGCCCGATGCTGATCGAAGGCGAGATCCTCGCGAAATCGACCGGTGCGCCCTCGGCCTACGAGATCGGCAACCGCGTCCTGCACCTGAAATTCGGCCCCGGCACCGTTGCGTCGATCGACGGCAACAAGCTCACCGTCGATTTCGACAAGGCCGGTCGGAAGATGGTGCTGGACAGCTTTGTGCAGCCGGCAGGCTAAAATTCCTCCCAGCCCTCCTCGACGGGCTCGGGCTTGCGCAACGCGGACACGGCCCGTCCGCCGAGGCCCTTCAGCGCTGCGACCGTGCCCTGTGCTGCGCGGGGCCGCTTTGCCGGCGCCGCTGCTTCAGTGCCGCTGGCAACATTGAATTGCGCTACGAGGCGGCCGAGTTCGCCGGCCTCCTGCGCCAAGGAACGGCTCGCGGCATTCGTCTCCTCGACCATGGCGGCATTCTGCTGCGTCACCTGGTCCATCGCGTTCACGGCCGTGTTCACCTCGGCCAGCGCGGTTGCCTGCTCCTTTGCGGAGGCGGCGATCTCGACCACGACCGCGTTTATCTCCGTTACCTGAGCCGCGATGCGGCCGAGCGCCTTCCCGGCCTCGCCGACGAGATCCACCCCGTTCTCGACCTGGCTGGAAGATGCCTGAATCAAGCCCTTGATTTCCTTGGCAGCGTCCGCGGAGCGCTGGGCGAGCGCCCGCACCTCCGAGGCAACAACGGCGAAACCCTTGCCCGCTTCGCCGGCGCGCGCAGCCTCCACGCCAGCATTGAGGGCCAAGAGATTGGTCTGGAACGCGATTTCGTCGATCACGCCAATGATCTGTGAGATCTGCTTCGATGACTGCTCGATCCCGGCCATCGCCTGGACGGCCCCGTTTACGACTTCGCCGGACCGCTCCGCATCGGACTTCGCGGTCGCGACAACATCCCGGGCGTGGTTCGCCCCCTCGGCAGTCTTGCGCACCGTCGCGGTGATCTCGTCGAGCGCGGCGGCGGTCTCCTCAAGGGAGGCGGCCTGCTGCTCGGTGCGCTTGGAGAGATCGTCCGCGGCCCGACTCACCTCCGCCGTCCCAGACCGGATCGTCTCCGTTGCGCCGGCGATGGTGCTCATCGTGCCCTGCAGGGTGGCGATGACGGCGTTGAAGTCGTGCTGGAGCTTCACGTACTCGGCCGGGAACGCGTCGTTGAGGCGAAACGTGAGGTCGCCCTTCGCGAGTTGCTCGAGGCCTCGCCCGATCGAGCCGACGGCAAAGGCCTGGTCCTCGGCCGCCGCGCGCCGGGCCGCCTCGTTGCGCGTGCGCTCCTCTTCGCTGAGGCCGCGCTCCGCTGCCGCCTCAGCCTCGATCCGGATGCGCTCGACGGCGTTCTGCTTGAACACCTCGACAGCCTGCGCCATCTCGCCGATCTCGTCCCGGCGGTCCGCATGCGGCACGGCGGCCGCCAGTTCGCCTCCCGCAAGGCTGGCCATCACTCGCGTGAGCCGCACGAGCGGCCGGACCACGGCCCTGATCATCAGGAACGAGGCGCCGAGGATGAGGAGCGCACCGATCGCAGAGACGGCGTACAGCAAGGTCGAGAACAGGAGGTTCTGGCGCGCTGCTTCCACCTCCATTCGCTCGCCATAGACTTTCGAGCCCTCGACCAGCTTGTCCACCGCGGCCCGATGCACCGAATAGGATCGCGTCGCGGTCGCGTAAGCCCGGTCGGCCCGATCCTTGTCGCCACTGACGAGGGCGGGGATGAGATCCTGGTCAATCGCTGCCCAGAACGGCACAGTCGCCGCCGCGGAAGCCTCGACGAGGCGCTTCAGCTCGTCAGGCAGGGCTGACTTCTGCCAATAGGCGAGGCGGTCGAAGAACTCGCCCTTGAGCCTCGTCAGGCTCTTGCCCCGCTCGGGCGCGGTCTCCGGCGCCGCATGGGCGAGCGTCGCCTCGAGCATCGCCTCGATGGCGTAGAAGGGCGGCGGCAGGATGTCCGCGATCAAATCCTTGCTGTCGATGACGTTCGAATAAACGGGCCCGCCGACTCGGATCTGCGAGATCGCCAGCATGGCGACCGCTGCAAGGACGATGAAGGTGGCCGTAGCCGTCCCGCCGAAGAGCCGAGCCGCCCTCCCAAGCTTCATGTGCATCCGGCAGATCCGTGCGGGCGCGGACGGGCACGAACGAATCGGCCCATTCCGCAACGGCGGCATGATCGGCTGCAATCCTGAAGAAAACCCGAAGCTTCGTAGCGATCGGGTTCAGGAGATGCTCAGCGCCTGAAGTTGATGAAGTGGGCTGCGGAGTTCCGCAGCCCACGAGGCTCCCGAAATCTTGGGGGGAGGCAAGTAGAGGGCTTAGAACTCCTCCCAGCCCTCTTCGGTCTCGGGCTCCGGCTTGCGCGCTGCCGACATGCCGCGCCCACCCGCGACCTTGAGCGCGGGAGCGATCCGACGCTGCGGAGCAGGTTTGGAGCGGGCCGCCGCAGTGGGTGCGGCGCGGGCGCCGACGTCGAAGCGGGACACGAGACGCCCGAGTTCCTCGGCCTCCTGCGCCAGCGAATGACTTGCTGCCGTCGACTGCTCGACCATCGCGGCGTTCTGCTGCGTGACCTGGTCCATCTGGTTCACGGCCGTGTTCACCTCCGCGAGGCCTGTCGCCTGTTCCTTGGCAGAACCCGCGATGTCGACGACGATGGCGTTGATGTCGGCGATCTGCTGGGCAATGCGCGACAGCGCCGTTCCCGTCTGGCCCACGAGATCGACCCCGCTCGCAACCTGGGTCGAGGAGGCCTGGATCAGCGCCTTGATCTCCTTGGCCGCGTCGGCAGAGCGCTGGGCCAGCGCCCGCACTTCCGACGCGACGACTGCAAAGCCCTTGCCGGCTTCACCCGCCCGGGCCGCCTCCACACCGGCGTTCAGCGCCAGGAGATTCGTCTGGAAGGCAATCTCGTCGATAACCCCGATGATGTTCGAGATCTGCTTCGACGACTTGTCGATCTCGGCCATCGCCTGGACCGCGCCGCCGACGACCTCGCCGGAGCGCTCGGCGTCCCCCTTCGCGGTCGTAACCACGTCGCGGGCATGGTTGGCGCCCTCCGCCGTCTTGCGAACCGTA